>Ga0180429_10004071_pt1 | contig 11759 bp, 12 predicted proteins | sample SS_ome_FD_132428 | JGI IMG/M metagenome (GOLD analysis project Ga0180429, IMG submission 132428) | Hypersaline lake sediment archaeal communities from the Salton Sea, California, USA - SS_1_S_1 metaG | ecosystem: Environmental > Aquatic > Non-marine Saline and Alkaline > Hypersaline > Sediment ... | reverse complement strand
TTCCTGCGCCAGGACCCGGACGTGATCATGGTGGGCGAGATCCGCGACAGCGAGACCGCCGAGATCGCCATCCGCGCGGCGCTCACCGGGCACATGGTCTTCAGCACCATCCACGCCAACGACGCGCCGAGCACGGCCACGCGGCTGGTGTCCATGGGCGCCGAACCCTTCATGGCGGCCAGCGCCATGACGCTGGTGGCCGCCCAGCGCCTCGTGCGACGCAACTGCCCGCACTGCCTCGAGGAATACGAGCCCGAGAAAGAAGTTCTCATGGCCCTGGGCCTGACTGCCGATAGGGCCGATGGAAATCCCCAGGTCTTCCGGCGGGGCGCCGGCTGCATCGCCTGCAAGGGACGCGGCTACCAGGGGCGCATCGCCGTGATCGAGAAGCTGATCCTGACCCCGGGCCTGAGGCAGCTGGTCGCCGAGGGGCAGCCGGCGGGCGTGATCCGGGAGCTCGCGGTCAAGGAGGGCATGAGAACCCTCCAGACGGTCGGCCTGGAGAAGGTCCGCGAGGGACAGACATCCCTGGAGGAAGTCCTCCGGGTCTGTGTAAGCGACGAATAGGCGCCCCAGAGGCGCCGGAGGGAAAGCATGGCGACGTATACATACGTGGCGAAGGATCGCGCCGGCTCTGAAGTGACGGGGATCCTCAGCGGCGGCAACATCGACGAGATCGTCAACAAGCTCCACGGCAACGGCCTGGCGGTCCTGCACGTGGCCGAGGACCGGGGGACGGCGAACGCCAAGTCCTGGCTCAGGAGATTCTCGGAGATCTCCTTCGGCCGGGTGCCCACCCGCGAGATCGCCCTGTTCAGCCGCCAGCTGTCGACCATCATCGAATCGGGCATCCCCCTGGTCAAGGGGCTCAAGGGGCTCTCCGGCGACGGCTCCAACAAGATGCTCCGCAACGCCATCGACGACATGAGCAACCGTCTGGCCCGGGGCGAGAGCCTGTCCGAGGCCATGACCGTGCATCCCAACGCCTTCAACGAAATGTACATGAGCATGATCCGGGCGGGCGAGCGCGCGGGCACCCTGGACAAGATCGTCGAACAGCTGGCGATCTACCTGGAAAAGATCGACGACATCCAGGGCAAGGTGAAGTCCGCCCTCTCGTATCCGCTGTTCGTGCTCGGTTTCGCGACGCTCGGCACCCTGTTCCTGCTGCTGAAGATCGTGCCGACCTTCTCGGGCATCTACGAGGAACTGGGCCAGGAGCTGCCCGGCCTGACCCGCATCGTGATGACCGTGTCCGACACCATCGCCGACAACGCGCTCATCTCCCTCGGCGTGGCGGCGTCGTTCGTCATCGGTCTCGTGCTCGCGTCCCGCACCACGAGCGGTCACTACCTGCTCGACAAGCTCAAGCTCAAGCTGCCGATCTTCGGGCCGGTGATCGAGAAGACGGTCATGAGCCGCTTCGCCCGGACCTTCGGCATCCTCATCGGCAGCGGCCTGCCGCTGCTCGAGAGCCTGGACCTGGTCAAGGGCGCCGCCGGCAACGCGGTCGTGGCCCGGGCCATCGACGAGGTGAAGGACGCCGTGACCGCCGGTCACGGCGTGACCGAGTCCTTCCGGGCCACCGGCGTCTTTCCCGAGATGACGCTCCAGCTCATGGCGACGGGCGAGGAAGCGGGCGAACTCGATTCGCTCCTCGTCAAGTCGTCCGATTTCTACGACCGGCAGGTCGAGGCGACGATCGCAGGCATCTCATCGCTCATCGAGCCCGTCATGATCGTGCTCGTGGGCGGGATGATCGGCTTCATCGTCGTGGCCATGTTCCTGCCCATCTTCGGCATGGGCGACGCCATGCTGCAGGGTGCGGCGGGCATGTAGGGTTTTCGGGTCAGGTGGGTCGCAGAATGCCCGGACGGGCGCCCACCGGTGAGATCTCGTCCGGGGCAAACTGCAACACGCAGAAGGAGGAACAAGGATGAACCGCTTCCGCAAGCAGCCCCAGAAGGGCTTCACCATGGTCGAGCTGATGGTCGTCGTCGTGATCGTCGGCGTCCTGGCCGCCGTCGCCGTGCCGATGTACAGCAAGTACGTCAAGAATGCGCGCGTGTCCGAGGCCACCGGCAAGATCGGCGAGGTCGTCACGGCCGCCAAGGCGTGGGCCATCGAGAACCCCAACGCGGCGGGCAACCCCATCTGGCCGTCCGGCGCGGGTGGTGTCGTCGATCTCACGCAGACCGATCAGTTCACGTACGCGATCACCGGCGGTGGTGGCGGCAATGCCAGCACCAGCGCCCTGACCGTCACGGCGACCGGTCGCAGCGGTCTGAAGATGGCCGGCGTGACCGTGGCCGTCACGGTGCCGAACATCAACAGCAACGGCAACCCGCCCGTGGTGGCCGGTCTCTAACGGGCGGCGATTCGATCAGGGGGACCGGCCGTCTCGGCCGGCCCCCGGATCCCCCGTCGGACCGGAAAGAGCATGACATGAAGGAGCACGGAAAACACCCTGCACGTCGCGAACGTCGCGACGGTGGCTTCACCCTCATCGAGGTGATGGTGGCCTCCTTCATGCTCCTGCTCGTCTTCTTCGGCCTGGCCCAGTTCCACGCGCGGGGCCATACGCAGATCGTGCGCGAGGACCACTGGCGCAAGGCCTCCGACGTGGCCCTGTCGCGTCTCGAACGGGTGCGCAGGTACAAGCGCTACGACGATCTGGTCAGCCTCTCGGCTGCTGACACGACGTACGTGCTCGACGGCCTGAATTACGTGGTGTCCCACGTCGCGATGCCCGGCACGCCGGAACTGCAATCATCCGCGGTGACCGTCACGGTCACCTGGAACGAGGGAATGGAACAGGGCGCCGTCGCCCGCTCCCTGAGCTGTTCGACCATCATCGCGAGGAGTCTCCCGTGGACGGGAACCACCTACTGAGGCGCCGCCAGCATGGCGTGACCCTGATCGAGCTGATGGTCGCCATCGTGGCGTCGGGCATCGTCCTGTTCGCGCTCGGAAACATCGTCGTCGTCAACCAGCGGGCCATGGTCCGCAGCCGCGACCGGGCGGCCATGCAGCAACACGCCTCGGTGGTCATGACCCGGATGGCGCGCGCCATACGCGGCGCCAACCGGATCGAGGTGACCGGCGCCGGCGCCTTCCAGCTGAGGGACCTGGACGGCGCCCTGGCCTCGACATTCCAGCTCGTGTCCGCCGCCGACGGGCCCCGTCTGCAGATGGACGGCACCGACATGGCCGACATGGACTGCACGCGCTTCGCGGTGGCCACGAACGCCGACACGACGAGCCTGACCCTGGACCTCGAATTCACGTCCCAGGACGGCCTGGCCATGAGCGAACTGAACACGGTTTCCATACGCAACCGGACGCTGGAGTACTGATCATGGGAACGCGCGACAACCGGCCGCCGACGAGGCGACGCGATGCGGAGGGCGGATACGTCCTGCTGGTGGTGTCCGTCTTCTCCTTCGTCGTCCTGATCGGCAGCGCCGCGGTCGTCTCCACCACGTCCTCGGAGACCCGTCTCTCCCACCATCAGCACGACTCGGAGTCGGCCTTCTTCCTGGCCGACAGCGCGATCGAGCGCGCCCGCGCCCGCCTGATGCAGGACCGCAGTTGGCGCGACGGCTGGACCGACATCACCTTCGGCGACGGCACCTACAGCCTGTCCATCGCGGACACCACGATCCAGGGCCTGACCAACGACGTGGTGCGAATGAGCGCGTCGGGCAACGTCAACCAGGCCCAGCGCCGGCTCGAGATGGTCGCCGAGATCCCGCCCAGCGGCCTCGGCCTGGCGCTTCTCGTCGGCGGAGACTGCATCTGCCTGGGACGCGTCTGCGTCACCGGGCAGGCCCACGTGAACGACTTCGCCTGGTTCGGCTTCTTCAATCGCCTGTTCGATTGCGGCACCCTGACCGAGGGCTTCGACATCACGCCGCCGCCCATCTTCACGGCCCCCGCCCAGTTCCCGGACGACACCTACTACTACGTGCGCGGGAACATGATCGGCGGCGTGCCCCAGGCGCGCATCTACGACCGCTACGGCACCGACATCACGACCGCCCTCGGCGACAGCCCCGTGGGCGTGACGGCCTACAACCCGTTCACCGACAACTTCGTGTACACCTTCGACGACGACGCCAAGATCGCGCAGTACTTCGACCACACGTCCGGCGTCTTCCGCAAGATCGCCGGCGACGTCTCCGTGGTGGTCAACTTCGGCGAGACGCCCGTGATCGACCCGCCCGGCGACGACGGCGAGTCCACCGTCTATCTCTACAGCCCGACGGGCATGTCGATCGCCTCGACGATCATCAACTCGCGCTTCGAGGGTGTCACGACGTCCCAGCAGACGAATCCCGGCTACTGGAAGGGCGGTCTCACGCTCGTCTACAACGTGAAGATGGAGCCCCACAACGGCATCGGCGTTGTGGCGGAGATGATGTTCGCGGGCAACAACGCGGAGCTCGGCACGACCGCCTACCCCGCGTTGACCTATCTGACGGGAAACTGGAACATCTCGTTCAACCTCTTCGGGTGGAACGACTTCCTCGCGACCGGCTCCTTCATCACCCTGGGCGATTTCTACGACATCGGCCGGCTCTACTTCACCTACGACAGCGGATTCATGGCCAGGATTCCCGACGCGATCCTGCAGCAGTGGCCGGGACGCGTATCGGGAACCCTGAAGGTGATCAGCTGGAACGAGCTTTCCGGCAACTGACGGCGACAAGGAGGCTCCGCTTGTTCGGCAACCAGACAACCAGGACGGGCATCGATATCGGCAGCACGAGCGTGAAGCTGGTCCGCGGCACGGGCCGCGGCCGGCTGGAGCGTCTCACACACGCCGGCAGCGAGCCCTACAGCGCAACCTCTCCGGCCCAGCGGGTCGAGACGGCCGCCGAAGCGCTCAAGACCCTCCTGTCCCGCCTCGGGCTGGGCAGGCGGAAGCTGGGCCGCATCGCCGTGAACGTGGGCTGGCAGGAGGCCATGGTCCAGGAGGCGATCACGCCCCCCCTCGACGAGAACGAGCTGGCGCGGGCGCTGCCCTTCGAGTCGCGCAACCACATGAACCTGGACGACATGGTCGATCCGGTGATCCAGGGGCAGATTCTGGGCGCCGCCGCCTCGGACGAGGAGGGCGCCGCCGAGCAGTCGCGGATCCTGATGGCGGCCGCCCCCCGCGAGGCCCGCGATTTCCCGCTGGACGTGCTCGGACGGCTCGGCCTAGAGCCCGAGATCGTGGACCTGGAGCCGCTGGCGGGGCTGAACGAGCTGTTCGCCCGGATCGACGACCTGGAGGAGACGGGCGACGTGCTGGGCCTGATCGACCTGGGCGGTCGCCATGCGGCCCTGCACATGGTCGGCCGGGACGGCGGCCTGCTCAGCCGCAACCTGGGCCCGGGCTCGTCCCGGGACGACGGCACCGCCGAGCAGGACCTCTACACGCGCCGCCTCGCCGACAAGATCCAGCAGACCCTCACCTACTACCGGGGACGCAACCGGCGCGAGGTGGACAGCCTCTACGTGATCGGAGGCGGCGCCTACGCGGCGGGCCGGCTGGAGAGCCTGAGCGAGACCCTGGACCGCCCGGTGAGCCTGCTCGATCCCCTCGCCGCCGACGACGAAGGCATCCTGGGAGACGACGCGGACAACGTGCAGGGCGCCGAGCTGGCCACCGCCTGCGGACTCTGCAGATGGGGGGACGACTAGCATGTACCGGATCAACCTCTACCCGGAATACGGCCACAGCCGCAAGGCGGCCCGGTCGCGCACCGCCAGCACGGCGATCCTCTTCACGCTGCTCGGCGTGGAAGTGCTGATGGTGGGCGCCCTGCTCCTGAGCGATTCGCTGCTGCGCGAGCGGGCGGACGCCCTGCGGGCGGAGCTGCCCCATCTGGAGGAACGGCTGGCCAAGGAGACGCAGGACCAGCCGGAACTGCGCTGGGCCCTCGACATGCTCGAGGTGCGGGCGGTGAGGATCGACTGGTCGACGAAGCTCAACTGTCTGGCCGAGCACATCGGCGAATCGCTGATGCTGCAGGAGCTGGACGGACGGGGCGACTCCAAACGCGAGCGTCCCAGCCTCACCATCAGCGGCCACTACCGCCAGAAGAACACCAACCTGTCGTCCGTCTCCGGCTATCTGGACCGGCTCCGCGGTGATCCGCGCATCAGCGACGACTTTCCCAGCATCTCGCTGGGCAACATCAGGAGCGACGGCAAGGGCGAGTTCGACCTGCTCTGCGCGCCCGGAGGTGAGCCCGAATGAGAAACGCGCCGACCCTATCGAAGCTGAACCTGTTCATCGCGGCCGCCGCCGTGCTGCTGGTGGTCGGCCTGGCCATCGAGGGCCTGATGACCAAGCCGCACCTGCGCGAGATCGAGACCCTCCAGGCCGAGCGGAGCCGGCTGCGCGCCGAGATCGAGCGCCAGCGGGGCATCGCCGCCGAAAGCCGCACGGTGGCCGGCCTGCTGGGCGTCGATTCCTTCGACCAGCTCTCCGCGCCGAACCGCGACGATCCCATCGCGTACATCAGCCGCCTCCTGGACGATTCGGGGCTGATGCGACTGGGCCTGACGACGAGCGGGCGCGAGGAGGCCGGCTCCCTGCAGACCACGAGCTACACCCTTCGTGCCAAGGGCGACTTCCGGCAGCTCCAGAACTTCGTGTGGCGCGTCGAGAACGGCGAGCGGCTGGTGTCGGTGGACGCCTTCCGGATCGCGCCGACGATCGACGCCCAGGCGCTCGAGGGGCGCTTCAACCTCTCCATCTACGACGTGAAAGAGGAGGGATGAACGTGACGCCTCCCCCGCAGGACAAGAAGGTCCAAAACCTGGGGATCGGGATCATGCTCGCGGTGGTCCTGCTGCTCGGGATGCGCAGCCTGCAGACCGTGAACACGGTGCTGTCCGACAGCCATCCCATCGACGAACCCGCCGTCGTGCACAAGAAGCTCGTCGGCGACGACCTGAAGGGCGTCACGCAGCGGGACAGCCTGATCGCGATCGCGACTCTCGACGCGTCCGTGCGCGACCCCTTCGGTCCCGCCGCCGTCGAGCCGAAGCCGCGCAAGCGGTCCCGCGCGCCGCGGCCGGTGGCGGCCCGCGTCGTCGAACCGCTCCTGGCGGCCCTCATCTTCGACGACATCAATCCGACGGTGCAGATCACCGTCGGCAAGAAACGGTCGGACTGGCTGCGCGCCGGCGACCTGTTCCAAGGTTGGCAAGTGGCCGAGATCGACGCGAGATCGGTCAGGGTGAAGAAGGGCGACAAGGAGATCGTCCTACACTGATATGAGGAGGGATCCCGAAATGAGAACGTCCCAACGGTCCGTATTCTGGAGCCGCACGACGGCCGTCGTCCTGTTCGCGCTGCTCGTCACGACGGCGCACGCGGCGGTCGATAGCTCCCAGCTCGTCACCCTGCGCGCGAGCGGCACCACCGTCAGCGAGATCCTGCAGATCCTCGCCGACCGCAGCGGACTCAACATCGTAACCAGTCCCGACGTGGAACAGCGCGTGATCTCCATCCAGATGGAGGACACCCCCTTCGAGGAGGCCCTGAACATCGTGGTCCGCGCCGCCGGCCTCGCCTACGAGCGCGTCGGCAGCACGATCCTCGTGGCCGACGTGCAGACCCTGGCGACGCCCACGGGCCTGATCACGCGCGTCTTCGACCTGGATCACGCGCGGGCCCACTCCGTGGCCGCGGCCCTGACCTTCATCAGTCAGGACGTCTCCTTCGACGACATCGCCAACCGCATCGTCTTCCGCGCGCCGCACGCCGCGGTGGAGCAGGCCGAGGCCGTCATCGCGCACCTCGACCGCAAGCCGCAGCAGATCCTGCTCGAGGCGCGCCTGATCGAGGTCAACACCACCGAGCTCGAGGAGATCGGCATCGACTGGGAGAAGCTCACCAAGTGGAGCACCCGCATCGTCGAGGGCTACAACGGGGCCGGCACCCCGGGCGAGCTGCCCGAGGAGATCGACTACACGCGCATCGACGAGGGCCAGGGCTTCTACCGGCAGTTCGCCACCTTCGACCTGGCCATCGAGGCCCTGCTCACCGAAGGCCACGCCCGTCTGCTGAGCAATTCCAAGGTGGTCACGCTCGACGGCGAGATGGCCGAGATCTTCGCCGGCGAGACCGTGCCCGTGGTCATCACCTCTCTGCAGTCGGGCGGCGGCGGCGCCGGCGTGATGCAGTCCGTACAGCTCGAGAAGATCGACGTGGGCGTGCGCCTGAACATCACGCCGCGCGTGAGCGACGACGGCTACGTCACGACCCTGGTGGAACCCGAGGTCTCCCGCATCCTGCGCTTCGTGGGACCCGACGAGGACCTGCCCCAGACCTCGACCCGTCGCGCGCTCACCAACGTGCGCGTGCGCGACGGCCAGACCATCTACCTGGGCGGGCTGCTCTCCGAGGAGATCCGCCACGACGTCAAGAAGGTGCCGCTGCTGGGACAGATCCCCTTGCTGGGCGCCCTCTTCAGCCACACGCGCAAGGAGAAGGTGCGTCTCGACCTGGTCATCGAGATCACGCCGCGGATCGTCGGCGACAGCGGTGCGGGCCTGCCCACGGCCGCGGTCGAATCGCCGGACATCGAATTCGACGACGACTCGGCGGCCCCCGTGGAATCCGCCAGGGCCGACGAGGCTGCGACGCACGAGCACGCGCGGAGGCAATGACGAAGTGTGGCGGCCGAGACGCCGGGAGAAGCGAGAGAGAGAGGGTGTTGACATGTCAACCGTGGCGATCCCGGAGGCCAAGGCCCCCGCACGCCGTCTGCTCATCGACGACGTCCTGAACGAGGCGGTGAAGCGGAATGCATCGGACATCCTGATCTCCGCGGGGTCGCCGGTGACGTACCACGTCTACGGGCATCTGGAGTTCCACGATCCCAATCATCGGCTGACCCCTGAGGAGAGCAGCGAACTGGCCTACGCGCTGCTCAACGAGGACCAGCGGCGCAAGTTCGAGCGCGACCTGGACGGCGACATGTCCATCGAGCTCTTCGACGTGGCGCGCTTCCGGGCCAACGTCTTCCAGCAGCGCGGCTCCGTGTCCGTTGTGCTGCGGCTCGTGCCCCTCGAGATCCCGCACCATTCGCAGCTGGGCATCTCGGACCTGCTGATGACGCGCCTGAGCAACATCCCCAACGGCCTGATCCTGATGACCGGCCCCACCGGCGCCGGCAAGTCGAGCACGCTCGCCAGCTTCCTCGAGTTCCTGAACACGACGGACGGCCTGTCCAAGCACATCGTGACCATCGAGGATCCCATCGAGTTCCGCATGAAGAGCAAGAAGTGCGTGATCGACCAGCGGGAGGTCGGGGTCGACGTCCACGACTACAGCACGGGCCTGCGGGCCGCGCTGCGCCAGATGGCCCACGTGATCTTCGTCGGCGAGATGCGGGACCGGGAGACCATCGAGATCGCGCTGACCGCAGCCGAGACGGGCAACATCGTGATCAGCACCCTGGCCACCCAGTCCTCGGCCAAGACCATCAACCGCATCATCGACGTCTTCCCGGTCCACGACCAGGATGAGATCCGCACGCGGTTGGCGCTCACCCTGAAGTGCGTCATCTCGCAGGTGCTCCTGCCCCATCGCAGCGGCCAGGGACGGGTGGCGGCCCGCGAGGTGCTCTTCGTGAACAACCCCGTGGCCAACCAGATCCGCGAGGGCAAGGTCCACATGATCAACAACGTCATCTCCAGCAGTAGCGGCGACGGCATGACCCTCCTCGACGACGCGCTGCTCGAGCTGTACAGGAACGGACAGGTCGACGCCTCCACCGTGCTGCCGCGCTTCCAGGATCCCGAGAAGGCGCGTCAGGTGGTGTCGGGATAGCCGTGAACGCCCTGGACCTGCTCCACGAATCGACCGGACTGCCGGCGGGCGCCCTGCTCGCCGGCGTCGTCCTGCTCGGCCTGTGCCTGGGCAGTTTCCTCAACGTCGTGATCTGGCGTCTGCCCCGCGGCGAATCCCTGGTCGGACCCGCGTCGCACTGTCCTGCCTGCGGCACGCCGGTGCGCCGGCGCGACAACCTGCCCCTGCTCGGCTGGCTGCGGCTGCGCGGACGCTGCCGCGACTGCGCGGCCCCCATCAGCCCCCGCTATCCCCTGGTGGAACTGCTCGGCGGCGCGGCCCTGGCGGCGGCGGTCCTGCTGGCGCCGGGCATCGGCGCGGCGGCCGCCATGGCGGCGGTCCTGCTGGCCCTGGTGGCGGTCTTCTTCATCGACCTGGACCACAGGCTGATCCTGGACGTCATCACCCTGCCGGGCATCGCCCTCGGCCTGGTCTTCTGCCGCCAGCTGGGCACGACGCGCGGGGACGCGCTGATCGGGGCTGTGGGCGGCTTCGCGGCCCTGTGGCTGATCCGCGAGGGCTATCGCCGGCTGCGCGGCGTGGAGGGGCTGGGGTTCGGCGACGTGAAGCTGGCGGCCATGCTCGGCGCCTGGCTGGGCTGGCAGGGCGTGATGATGACCTTCCTGGCCGGCTCGTTCCTGGGCACGCTGATCGGGCTCGGGCTCGTGCTGGCGCGCCGGGCCGACGGCCGGACCGCGTTGCCCTACGGCGTGTTCCTGGCTCCCGCGGCCATGGCCGTCACTCTCTGGGGACACACGGCCTGGCGCTGGTACCTCTCACTCTGAGCCGGCAACGGGCGCCCCGAGCGTGCCGATGAAGCTCCCCAGCGCCTTCAATCCGTCGAGAGCCACCACGCTGCGGGAACCGTAGCAGGTTCCGCCCGCCGTGACGAGGGACCGGACACCGATCGGCCCTGCGGGGACCGCGTCCCGCACAGACGCGCTCCCGGCCTCTGGCAGCAGGGACGCGATCCACGCCAGGTACGGCGCCAGATCGCCCACGATGAGGCTGAGGCTGTCGTCGCCCCCGCAGCGGGCCATCGAGGCGAGGCGCTCGTCGGGGGCGCGCCCGTCCGCCTCCAGGAGCGCGGCGAAGTCCTCCGTCGATCCGCCGATGCTACAGAAGAGCAGGCCATCGCGGTGTCCGATCCTCAGCGTCGAGGGCATGTGGGCCAGGAGGTCCGCGGGCCGGTAAGGACCGGTCGTCCGGCCCGGCTCTCCCGACATGCCGCCGAAGAGCAGCCCGGCGCCGTCCGCATCGCTCACGGCCACGTCCCAGCCGTGCACCTCGACACCGGAGATCGAGCGCGCGGGCTGACGCTCCAGGTCCAGGCCCAGGACCTCCGCCGGCAGGGCGTCCAGTCGGCCGGCGAGCCAGGCGGCGGTCGCGGCCGCGTCGTCGCTCTCGAGCACGGCGACGTAGGTCCAGCTCTCGTCCGAGAAGGCGATGTTGGCGGCATACGGCTCGAAGAGCAGCGCGATGACTTCCAGATAGGTGTCGAACCACTCGGCCGCGAGCGCCTCACCCGCACCGGACGTCTCGGCCGAGGCCATCAGGCTCTCCCGGTAGTAGTCCGAGGCCAGATCCAGAAGGCCGGAGAAATCGCCGGCCCCGACGTAGGTGAACGTCGCCCCGGGTGGCAGCCGCCTGGACAGATCGAGCGCGCGGGAGATATCTCTTCCGGGCGCGGCCTCGAGCGGGCTGCCGGCCGCCACGATGAGATCGCTGGTCACGACCAGTTCGGGGCCGACGACATCGAAGCTCATGTCGAACCGCACGGCGGCGTCCACCAGGCCCCTCAGGATCTTACGCAGGCCCGCCACCTGGCCGGACGTGAATCGCGGGTCGGTCGGGTCGCCGACCGCGGATGTGTCGTCCCCGGGCCGGTCGGAGAGCGTGATCG
>Ga0180429_10004069_pt1 | contig 11764 bp, 10 predicted proteins | sample SS_ome_FD_132428 | JGI IMG/M metagenome (GOLD analysis project Ga0180429, IMG submission 132428) | Hypersaline lake sediment archaeal communities from the Salton Sea, California, USA - SS_1_S_1 metaG | ecosystem: Environmental > Aquatic > Non-marine Saline and Alkaline > Hypersaline > Sediment ... | reverse complement strand
TCGGCGGATCCAGGACATCGGCAGCTGGTGTGCCGGCGGCTCACGTCGTTCGGAGGGACTACAACCTCCACGTCACACTCCGCGTGCTCGAGTCCGAGCTCACAGATCTGTATGCGCTGATCGAGTGGGGGCAGGGTGCGGAGAGCTTCACCTGGTATCCCGATGTGGACGACACGGCGACGAGCTACACCGTCTACCTCGAGGCGCCGCTGGCCGGCGAGAGCTGGACCCCGAGCCGGGATCCGGAATTCCCCCAGGTCCTCCTCGCGCCGATCGTCCTCCGCCGAGTGGACGGCTATGCCTGGGATCTCCCGTTTTTCACTTAGGAACCGAGTAGGACACGACTATGAGTGACTTCATTCTGGCGGATGGCTTCGGGAACCTCTCCGATGGTACGCACACGGCGGGCTCGGACCGGGAGATTTTGGGAGATCAGTGGAGCCAGTTCGGCTACAACTTCTCGATTGAGGATCGCTCCGACGGCCGGAAATGGCTGAAGAACAACGGCTCTCAGTCGATCATCAATCTCTACACGGGCACGCTCGGCGGGCTGACCACGGTCCAGCTCTGCTTTCGCGTGATTCGGGCCACAGGTGCCCACGTCAAGGTCGCCTCCCTCTACGACGGCTCGGACAACATCGGCGGAATCCACATCAACGCCACGGGCCAGCTGGTCTATTCCACCTATATCGCCGGCGACGCTCCTCAGGCGGGGATTGTGGCGACAGGGCCCACGATCCCCCTGAACACCGAGACCTTCGTCGAGGTGGTCGTGGCACTGGCTGGCGGCACGGGTGGGAGTGTCGCGTTCTACGTCAATGGAGCCCACAGCTCGACGACCTCCTCCATCGATACGATCAACTACGGGACCAGCGTCACGGCGATCCGGTTCTTCTATCACTCGTCCAACTATTTCGGGATCCCGAACGGCTGGAAGTTCTCAGACATCGTCCTGCATTCCGGCTCGAGCCCGGTCGGAGATCTCGGCGTGTTCTACGTCGAAAGCGATACGGCCGGCACCGACTCGGACTTCACGCCGTCGGCAGGGGACAACGAGAACAACGTCGATGAGATCGGGCCGGATGAGGACACCACGTACAACGAATCGGATGGCACGGCCGGGCACCGGGACAGCTTCACCGGGGACGGAATCTCGAACGTCGATGTGTTGAGTGTCGGCACCCTCGTCCGGGCCCGGAAAACGTCGACTGGTGCCGCCTCTCTCCTGGTCGGCGCCCTCCACAGTGGGTCAGAGGATCAGAGCGCCGCGAAAGCCCTCTCTGAGGATTACCTGACGCTGCTCGAGTACTTCGACGACTGTCCCAGCACATCATCCGCATGGACCACCGCGCAGGTGGGCGCGGCTGAAGCCTCCTACGAGGTCGACTGATCCATGGCAGAAGTCACCCGGGTAACCCAGACCGGATTTTCGATTGTCGCCGAAGGCGATCCCGATATCCGGGTCACTCAATCCGGGTTCAACGTCATCGCGGCCTCCCGGGCATCGGCCCGGGTCACTCAATCCGGGTTCAACGTTATCGGGGAGCTCCAGTTTCCTCGAGCTCCGACGCTCACGGTCACCGAGCTGCCCGGTGCACTGTCCATCGAAACCAGCCAATTCGAGGCGGCGGACTCCAATCCGACGGACATCCATCTCGGCACGACCTACGAGATCACGCTGTCCACGGACCCAACGTTTTCCTCCCCGGTCGAGACGCTGGAGTACGAGGATCCGGATGCGGGTCTCACGTTCATCTACGTCCCGACACTCTCGGCGCTCACCACCTACCTGATCCGGGCAAAGCATACGGGGGTGACTGGAGGGGATTCGCCGTGGTCGGTGGTGGCCGAGGCCACCACTCTGGCCGACACCACCAAGCCGACCACGCCGACGGTGACGATCGAGGACTATGGCCAGGATTTCGTCGAGGCCGTGAGCTCCGCCTTCGCGCATGTGAGCGGCACGACGACCAGGGAGGCGTTCGATCCGAATAACCCGCTCCCGTACCTGGCGGCTGTCCAGTGGCAGCTCCGGGAGACGGTGTCCGGGACGGTGGTCTACGATAGCGGACTGATCCAGCCCATCACCCGCCCGGCCGAGTTCTGGGAGGAAGGCCTGGACGCTGGGAAAGCCTACCAGCTCCGGGTCCTCCACTTCGATGGCTATTTCAATGCCTCCTCGGACTGGAGCTCCTGGGCCGCCTTCACGACGGATTCAGCGCCGGCCCAGGCACCCAATGCTCCAGCTCTGACCGTCACCAACTGTGACGCCCAGGGCAATGTGACAGCCCAGGGTGCGGCCTTCAGCCATCCGGATGGCGGTGCAACCCATGCTGCCACCCGCTGGAGGGCAGCCCATCAGTACGGCGACGTCACGTCCTTTGTCACGACGGACCCCACCGAGCTCACCGAATACAGCTGGACCGATCTTCCCGCGGGCCTCTGGACCTTCGACGTGTCCTACCAGGACGACTCCGGTCGGTGGGGCACATTCGGCACCTCGGACACCTGTACCGTCCTCGAGGAGCCACCACCTCCCGAGTTCAATCACTACGGCTCGACACGGATCTGTGCCGACACGCTCCTGACATGGGATATGCTGCCGGTTCCGACGGGGCCGTGGCTCTTCCAGGCCCAGCTCTCCGATGACGATGGCGCAACCTGGACCACCCTCTTCTCGGCCCTGTCTGACGAGTTCTGGACGTTTTCGATCGCCGGCCGATCGGATGGTGTGTATCTATTCCGGCTCCGGGCCCGGTATGCGTCAACTGCCTACTGGAGTGAGTGGGCCTACATGGTGCTCCGGCTCGATCGCTCCTGCTCCGAAACCACCGTCTACGACTTCGCCACGATCACGAACATCGCCCAGGATCAGCCCGACTGGGAGGTCCTCTGGGATACCGATGATGTGGAATGGACGCCGGTCAACGACCAGGGCGAGGAAGGCGGTGGGTTCGGAATCCTGGGAAGCGGGTCGGTGGACATGCTCCGCCAGTCGGTGCTCGCATTCAAGGAACTCGGCCAGCCGACGCTCTACGAGGCGGAGGTCGAATTCGTCCTGATGGGCCGGGAGTGCATGTGGTACATGTGGCGCTGGGCCAACATGTACGCCATGCGGGGTGGATTGGCCTATGCAGCGACAGGCAAGACGAACGATGGAGATCGCGCTGGTGTGATCTCTTCCGTGAACTGCGGGAACTCGCCGTGGCCGTTCCCCCCGTTCGGCGGGAGTTGCCCGAATGGGCAATGCTACAACCCATGTGTGTGCGCCCATGCCTGCGTCTGTTCCGGCTCGATCGGCGCCAACGTCTGGGCGGCCTCAGTACTCCCGAACCAGCTGGTGAAGTACGGCATCCCCGGAGGCAACGGCACCGTTCGGACCTGGGGATACAAGCCCGGCGCCTCCGTCCATTTTCACTACGACGATTCGGCGATCCCCCACGTTGGCTCAAAGGAGCGGGGCCTCGCCGTCAGTCGGCGGTATTACCACGGGACCTCCTGCCACTATCGGCACACCCGCTACATCCTCCGCCAGAAGGTCACCCGGACGGTCACGGGCGGCATCCGGATCCGGTCCCAGGTCCTCGGCCCGGGGATGGACGGGACGGCCGGCTGGACGAGTGACGAGGAGCTCACATGGGAAGAGGTGCAGGACGTCGGGTGCGGGTATGTCGGCCTCTCCTCGGATTTCTATCGATACTGGGCCAATGAGGATCCGGGGATCATCTTCACGTCCTTCGCCATCACACCCTCGGAATACGACGACTGTCTCCCACCGCCGGACTTCGAAGAGCCAGAGTCGGCTGTGGACACGGTCAGCCGGCCGTGTGTGGTCATCCTCCAGGTCTACGAGGAGGACCGGGAAACGCTGGCCTGGGAGGTCGGCGACTATGCCGAGCACCCGAACCCCTATCTCTGTGTTCTCGAGAACTATGGCGAGCAGGAGATCGACGTCGTCAACGGTGCAGCCACCATCGGCCAGGTGGAGGTGGTGGTCATCGATCGGAGGCAGACGGAAGGTGACCAGGACTCCGGCTGGTTGACCGAACGACTGGCCTCCGGTGGGGTTGGGATCATCCACGGCCGACGCTGTCGGGTCATTCGCTACATCGACGAGGATCAGGGCTGGGTCGTGATCGCCGACGGGCCGGCGTCGACGCCTCGGATGGATGAGTCGTATTCGGCCTACCGCTGGAGTGTCCGCGATACCCGGGAGACTGAGCGGAAGGTGAAGGCGTTCTCGGAGACGAATGATTGCTGGGTCGTACCCATGGGCGTTCCGGATGGATTCTACGAGCACACCGATTTGAACGGGGCCGATCAGTGGCTTGTCCCCCCGGTGGACCCGATCTGGGGGACATTCGAGTTGAGGACCACGAGCTGGGGCATCCCCTACGGCCGGGTGGATTGCAGGCATTACTGGCCGAGTGGGCCAGGTGCCGGGAATACCGTGGGTGAGGAACTTGTGGTGACTGAGCAGGTTGGTCAGGACCTGACCTGTGACTACAACCTGCAAGGTGACCCGTACCCCTTCGAGATGACCTGGCCCGATTTCGAGGTGCTCTGGAGGGCCCGGGGCACGTCGGATCCATGGACTGTGGTTCAGCCCTACAACTACGTCCCCCCTTCCGGTGGCCACGTTCAGCCCGATCTGGCTGGCCCTGAGTATGAGGCCCAGCTGGCCGACGGTACTGAGGTCATCGCGGTCCTGGGGCTGATCTGGCTCCAAGGGTACCAAGCGACGGGGACCTTTCCGACCGATGGCCAGGAAGTCGAGGTGGCGATCCGGTACAAAGGTTCTCCCTCGGAAAGGTACCCTTACTACGTGGACGGCATCACTACCGGGCAGTTCCTGAAGAAACTCTACGATGGAGAATACTCCCGAGTCGACCCGGTCACCGGCGCCTTCATCTCCACTGGCATCCGTTACAACGAGGCCGACCTACTGCAGATGACCGATCCTATCCACCTACGGCTCACAGAGGCCGTGGATGATGCCAGGACCTGGGCCGAGAAGCTCATCTACGCCCCGACCGGCTGGTGCCCGGCGCTAAACAACGACGGAGAGATCAGTCCAGTAAGCCAGGTCCCCCCGGACGATTTGACAGGGCTCACGGAGATCAATGACGCCATCACGGAGCCGAGTCCGGACTGGGACGCTGGGGAGCGGATCGTGAATGTGCTCCGTTTCGAGTATCCACGGTACTACCGGGTGGCCATCGAGGACGCGATGGCCATCGATTTGCTGGAGGCTAGGGATATCGAACTGGAGTACCGATCAGAGTTGTCCATCACGAACCACGCGGAAAAAAAGGTTGAGTACGACGGGTCCGCCTTCAGTGCTCCTGGAGACGCTGGAGGTAGTACGATCCGCGGCCTAACGTCCGAGATTGGTTACCTCCACGCCGAAAACCGGGAGCTCTACGTCTTCGACCGCTACAAGCATGGGGCGGCGTCCTGGAGTGTGCCCGTGATGCGGGACTACACCGCTATGCTACGGGCCGGGACTTGGGTGACCACCGACCTCTCCTGGCTGCCTGACTACCTGACCCAGCGCCGTGGCCAGGAGACCGGCGGCCAGATCCTGGCCGTCCACGATGTGGACTGTAAATGGCGCATCCTGCTCATCGAGGAAGCCTTCCCGCTGGACGAGGGCTCCTGATGCTCTCCCCTCTTCAGGAGCTCCGACAACGGGCGAAACGCCTTGAGGGCGACTATCACTCTTGGCCGGCTCAGGGCTGGGGCATCGAGCTCGAGATCGGCGATTTCCTCTGGGGCCTGGTGCGTGGCTTCCGGCCTGGGCTCGTCCTCGAGTCCGGGACGGGGATCGGCATCTCGGCGCGGTTCTTGGGCCAGGCGTGCCAGGAGAATCGCCACGGACGGGTGATCACTTTCGAGCCGGACCAGGAAATGGCCAGCCGTGCCGAGCGCCGGCTGAGACGCTTGCCAGTAAAGGTCCAGGCCGGAAATACCCTGAATTGGACAGGACCAGATCCGGACTTCGTGTTTCTGGACTCCTTCCCTGGCGAGGTCAGGCGAGCCGAGATGGATCGATGGCTCGCAGCTGGTGTGCTCCTGGGTATCCACGACGCCCACCGCTACGAACTCCCCCCGGGTCTCGAGTTCCCGACGCCCCGGGGGATGTGGCTCGGGAGGGGGCCAGGGAAACCATCATGATCGAGCTCCTGGTCACTGGTACGGGCCGATGTGGGACCGGCTACGTCTCGAAACTGCTCACGGCGTCCGGCATCCCCTGTGGCCATGAAGAGGTCTACACGCCGCTCGGCATCCAGAACCGGCCCGACCTGGTGGCCGAGGCCAGCTGGTGCGCGGTCCCATTCCTGAAGGACTTCCAGGGCCGGATCGTCCACCTGGTGCGGCACCCGATGGCCGTCATCCGCTCCTTCCTGGGAATCCGGTTCTTTACCCATGACCTAGCCTCCCCTCACCGCCGGTTTGCGGCCCGCCATTTTCGGCGCTCTGGAGACCCGGTAGAGAACGCCATGCGGTGGTGGGTTGTGCTGAACAGCCGGGCCGAGGCCCATTCCGACGTCCGGATCCGGGTGGAGGACCTCCCGGCGGCACTCCCCGAGCTCGTCGGCCGTCCCATCCAGCCAGGCCCGGAGCCCGACCGCCAGACCAACCATCGCGCCCGGACTCGGATCCGGACCCTCCCAGCTGGTCCCCTGAGGACGAAGATCCAGAGGATGGGCCGACGGTACGGCTACGACGTGGAGGCGCTCTGATGACCACCGCGCCCCCCCTCGAGCTCGGCATCGTGACGTCGTGCTACAACTATGGCCAGTACCTCGAGGACTGGGCTCGATCGATCACGGAGCTCACGACGCCACCGACCATGGTGGCCATCGTCGACAACGGCTCCACCGACGAGACGCCGGTCCTCATGGCCAAAGCTGCCCACCTCCTGGAGGAGGCCGGCCTCGAGGTCCGCACCCGACGGATCGAGAAAACCGATTTCGGCACAGCCAGGAATGCGGCCGTGGCGCTCGCGTCGACCGAGTGGGTCATGCACCTCGACGCCGACGATATGGTGATGAGCCACTGTCTGGACGACGTGGCGAAGCTGGCGCCCGAGGCCGACGTCGTGGCTCTCGGCTATCAGCGATGTGGTGACCTCCGGTCTGGACCCAGTAACCGGACCCGCACCTACAAAGACTCCTGCGGTAGGGGGACGCTCCGCTCGAAAGCTCCGGCCTCGGGGGTGTCCCCGTTCCGGCGTCGGTTCTGGGAGCGTTCCCCCTACCGTACTGATATGACCGGAGGGTGGGATACGGCCCTCTGGATCGGGTTCGGCCACCTGGAGGCACGGTTCAAAGCCACGCACCGCCCATGCTTTTTCTACCGACAGCACGGGGACTCGATCTTCAACCGCCGTCGGAAGTCCTCGAGGAGGAGCGCCGTCGTCGGCCGGAAGCTCACCCTCCTCAGGCAAGGGGCCTCCGGGGTGAGTGTCATCGTCCCATTTCGGACGGACCACGGACCTCGGGCCGAGGCTTGGGCCTGGGTCCGTCGACGCTACGAGCTCCTCCATCCTGAGTGGGAAATCGTCGAGGGCCGGTGCTCCGGCGTGTGGCGGAAGGGAGAGGCTGTCGCTGACGCCCTCTCCCGGGCCACCGGCGACACGCTGGTCATCGCCGACGCCGACTGTGTCGTGGCACCGGAGGCCCTCGAGGAGGCCGTCCGCATGGCTCCGACCGTCCCCTGGGTCGTCCCCCACCAGCTGGTGAAACGGCTGGACCAGGCGTCCAGCTCCCAGGTCCTCGCCGAGGAACCGGAGGACGCCGAGCTCGGGGGCTCCCTCTGCCGGAAGGCCTACGATGGATTTGCCGGCGGCGGGTTCGTCGTGGTCGACCGGGCCCGATATGAGGCAGCCGGCGGTATGCCCACCGAGTTCACCGGCTGGGGTGCGGAGGACGAGGCCCTGGCCGTGATCCTCGACACCCTGCACGGCGCCCACCACCGGCTCTCCTGGGATCTGTGGCACCTCTGGCACCCTCCAGGAGGACGCCGGCAGTCGAAGGCCTACCGAAGAAACCAGGCCCTCCTCCGTCGTTACCTCGGCGCCCGTGGGAAACCCGATCGCATGTGGGCCCTGATCCAGGGCCTGGAAGGGTCACTGACCGAAGGGCCCGACGTGACGATGCGGGCCAGAAGGCCGTGGAAGCGTGGACGGGAGGAGATCGCCGCCGGCGCCCTCTTCCAGGCCACGGAAATGGAAGCCCGGCGGCATACCGTCCGGAAATCAGTCATCGCGCAGCGAGTGCGCTGAAAGGAGACACCATGAAGCACTTTTCCAGTCCAGACGTGATGACGTTCCCGGCGACCGTGGCCACCTACTCGAAGAAGACGTTTCTCGCGAACGGCCTGGCCAAGTGGCTGCCCGCCAGCCTCCTGGCCGTCCTGGTCGACCTCCAGCACGTCTTCAACCAGCTCTTCTTCATCATCATCCTGCTCTGGTTCTGTGACTTCCTGATCGGGTTCCTGCGGGCTTGGCATGATCCGGCCGTCGAGGTCCAGTGGGTCCGGATCATGCGGTCCGTGCTGAAGCTGATCGTGATCGGTGTCGGGATCGTGGCCGTCCACCTCATCGAGGAGCTCATCTGTACGTCCGGCGTCGACACCCAGGCGAAGCTCACCGGCGCCGTCATGGTGGTGATCGGTGTCGCCGAGAGCATGAGCATCCTCGACAACCTGGTCTATTTCTTCCCCGCCCTCGGTGACCAGGTCGGCCGGATCCGGACCCTCCTGGACAAAGCCAGAAATGGAGGTACCCATGCCCCCTGATCCCTCCCACGACTGGACGCCGAAGTTTCGACGCTTGCCGGTGCCGACCCTCGAGGCCGTCCCCGTCGAGCCTCACCTGAAGATCATCCTTCCCCGGGACGTCGAGAAGAAAAAGGGCTGGTCGAAGTCCCGGGCCATCAAGGACGCCCTCCAGGACGCGTTCTCCGAAGCCTGGAAGGCGGCCCGGAAGGTCTTCGCCAGCAAGTTCATCGAGACGTTCAAAGAGGAGATCGACGAGTGGGTCGACTGGAATCCGGACGATATCCTGCTCCGGATCAATGTCCCCATCCGGGGGCTCCGCTGGATCACCCTGAAGAAGATCCCCCTGAGTGCTCTCGAGCGATGGGTAGAGGACTGATGGAGAAGGTGAGCCTCTCGGGCCTCTGGAAGAAACCACCGGTGAAGGTGAGCCTCTCGGCCGGGCTCTCCTACCTGGCTATCCTCCTGGTGCTCCTGATTCGGGAGATGCACGGCGTCGGCACCGAGGCCCCGGGGGACACACTCACCGAGGTGACCACCTGGATCAGCTGGAAGGAGCCGTGGGTCGGTGCCCTGGTCATGGGGTTCGTGACCTGGGTTTGGGCCCACTTCGCCCGGCGCATTCTGCCCCGGTTCTGGCAGGGTGGTGACTCATGAGCACCAGCCTGGCCGAGAGCCTCCACACCCTGATCGACGCCGAGGCCGCCCGCCTCCACCAGGTCATCGATGAGCTGCTCGCCCGCCACGCCGAGCCGGCCGCCCCGTCCCACGCCGCCCGAATCTGTATCGATGCCGGGCACGGTGGAGGAGACCCCGGCGCCGTAGTCGGGAACGTCCAGGAGAAGGACGTGATCCTGGAGTACGCCCTCGAGCTCGGCCGCCAGCTCGGAGCTCGTGGCCACCGGATCCGGCTCACCCGAGGCGATGACACGTTTCTCCAGCTCTCCGATCGGGCCCGAATCTCGAACGAGATGGCCGCGGACTGCTTCCTTTCGATCCACGCGAACTTCGCCTCCTCCGAGGTGGCCGACGGCGCTTGGATCATCCACGCCGAGGGGAGTCGTCTCGGCCGAGGCCTCGCCAAAGCCATTTTCAGCGAGCTCGCCACCGTGCCCGGCATCCTGGACAAGGATCCGGAGACCGAGGTCTATGCCGACGCCACCCCCTGGGTCGGCGGCCGCCGGCTCACTGTACTTCGGAAGACCTACGCTCCGGCCGTGCTCGTCGAGCTCGGGTTCCTCTCCAATGCCGACGACCTGACCCAGCTCCTGGATCCGGACGAGCGGTGGCGAATCTGTAAGGCGATCGCCAACGGCATCGAGGCGTGGAGCAAGGGGAGATCCATCCACTGAACACCGAAGGAGATCAGGCCATGAAGTACCTCCGATTCCTGATGCTGGCTGCGCTCCTGGCTCCCTGGCCGGCGTCCGCCCAGGACACCCTCCGCGTCCAGGCTGGTGATACAATCCGCCTCGAGCTGGTGATCTCCGGCTGCACGGTGACGGTCGTCGACACCATCCCGGTCTATGACACGATCCCCGTCTACGACACCGTCCCGGCCGAGCCCGCGGACACGGTTGTGAGCCCTCCGGTCGATCCTCCTGGCAAGGGCCTAATCTGGGCTGATGACTTCTCGAATGACGGGCCGTATACCGTGGTCTCGTCGCCAGGCTGGACACGGCCGCACGGGGGATCGGCTGTACGTGTCGAGGACGGTGCGCTGAGCTTCCATTTCCCGGCAGGGCCGAATTCGAGCGCAGAGGCGAATTACACGCTTGGCGCCCTCTATCCCGAGGTCTGGATCGAGTACGACCTGTATATCCCGACGAATTACCAATATCTCAGCGGGAGCAATTCCAAGTTTTTTGCGATCTGGGATTCGGGATCTTATCCGGGTGGCGCTGCGGGTGCGGTATCCTGCTTTGTCGGTGCCTTCCAAAAGGCCGCAGGGGTAATGCTCCGGGCATCTTTCAGCAATGTGAATACCCCCACCATGTCAGCGGTCACAAGGCCGTGGGAACCGGGCATCACGGATGCCGACAAGGGCCGATGGAATAAGCTCAGGATGCACTTCAAGACCGGCACCTATGCCCCCGAGGACACGTTCCACAGTGGCGATTGGGGCGACGGCCTTTTCGAGATGTGGTGGAACGGCCGGAGGGTCATCAGCGGCCCGATGGGCTTCTTCCACCCCGAGCCCAGCAGGAACGGCTTTCAGAACGGCTACTTACTCGGCTGGAGCAATCCGGGGTTTGGAAGTGACGTCACGATCCGCCTCGACAACCTCCGGGTCTACGCGACGGACCCGGGATGGTGATCGGTCAGGCTCCTCCGTCCGAGGGGGACGGATCATTGATTCCCTGAGGGTCCAGCTGCACGCGACGACGCCCATACATCCTCCTGGTAGAAGAAAACGGCCACCTCTCACAGTAGGGGTGGCCGCTTTCGTTGGGGATGGCTGGATGGGACGGATGAGAGTCCGGGATCAGCCTCGGTTCACTGGGATATTGAGGTTGAACTTCATGTAGATCTTCCAGGCGTCCGTCCTCGTCTTCGACACCTCCTCGCCGTCGAGGGAGACGTTTCCGTAGTTCAGCCGCAGGACGGAGCACTCGAGCTCAAAAACCCGACCTGGTCCATCCCCCCGCAGTCCCAGGGTTGGCCCGTAGCCGATGCCTGAAACCTGTGTATCGACGTTCTCCACCTCCGCGAAGTGAGTCAGATACCCGGCCTTCGCACCGAGAAAAAGACGGCTGAGTGACCCGGGGACCACGTACCGCGCCGACCCGAGGATATCGATCTGGTTGAAGTGTTCAGATACGACCTGGAAGCGCCCGTAGTCCACCTCGAGGCCGGCCTTCGCGGGTCCATCTCCGATCAAGATGAACCCGCCCACGAGTCCCCCCAGCTCCCCGTTTTTGAAGTCGTCATCCAGAGAGCTCGTCATGCCGCCACCGATCCCGATCTCCAGGCCCTGGGC
>Ga0180429_10004068_pt1 | contig 11764 bp, 9 predicted proteins | sample SS_ome_FD_132428 | JGI IMG/M metagenome (GOLD analysis project Ga0180429, IMG submission 132428) | Hypersaline lake sediment archaeal communities from the Salton Sea, California, USA - SS_1_S_1 metaG | ecosystem: Environmental > Aquatic > Non-marine Saline and Alkaline > Hypersaline > Sediment ... | reverse complement strand
TAGCAAGGTGCGGCTTGAAATGCAGCTCCGTTTGCTCGGCGAGCAGCGCCGCCAGCGATTCGCCGGAGCTAATCACCTTCTCCGCCTCGGTGGACGGCACGAAAGCCATCACCAGCGGGTTCTTTTCGTGTCCGAGGGGATAGCTGCGGGCTTCCGGCTTGTAGCAGCCTGTAAGCCCCAGCGCCAGCGCTACCAGGCCCGCGATCAGGATTGTACGCATAGCGGCGATTATACTGCCCCACTATGAAACGGGGGCAAAGCCAGACCAGTGTTATACGTTGAAAAAGCTGCCCAGGCCGACGATGCGCACGCCATCGGGGCTCAGGCTCTCGGCTAAGTCGCGGTCGCCGGTGACCACACAGACGCGGCGCTGTTGCTCGCGTAGGTCGCTTACCACCTGGCGCAGGCGGCGGTTCGCGCCGTCTTTGGTGCCTTCACCCGTGCCGGTGGCGAAGGTGTTACTCACGTTGTTGCCATAGGTCACCAGCGGTTGGTGCCAGGAACTGAAGACTAGATAGAAGGAGCCGCTCAGCTCTTGGCTCAAGCGGTCGACGTTACGGATCAACCGGTCGCGCGCGGTAAGCTCATCCATCCCCTGCAGGTTGCGGTCGTAAAGTGGCACGCGCTCAATTACCGAAGTAGCATCGATCACGATCGCCGCATTGCGCCCGAACTCGGCTTGCTCCGCCTTAAGGGATTCTAAGCTGAACAGTGCCTCGATGCTGCTATCCGCGTCCGTTGCCGTCGCCGGTTCTTCATCGGTGGCCGCGGGCGGTTCCTCGGTGGCTACCGCGGTGGCGACGGGCGGGTTTTCCGCCTGCTCTTCAGCGCTATGCTCTGGTGTGCCCATGTCATGGGGTGGCTCATCGGGGAAGGATTCGGGGGCATCCGCCAGGGGCTCCGGCTCCATCGCAGCCGTTTCTGTCGTTGCTGATCCGGGCGCGGGCTCCGCCCGTTCGCTGGCGACGGAAACCAGGTCGGGGGCGCGCTGCTCCAGTTCGCCGATCAGCCCGCGGTATTGCTGGGCTTCGCGGTCAACCTCCTGCAGCTGCTCATTGAGCGCCTGGACCCGTTGCTCGAGCTCGGAGGTTTCCGGCGACTCGACCTGCAGGTCCGGACGGTCCAGCAGCGCTGCGGCGCGGGAGAGGATATCCGTATAGGAGGAGCGCTGGTCGCGGATCTCCGATGACTGATCCAGCTCTTGCTGGGCAGCGAGTAGCTCAGCGCGCACCTTGTCCCCTCGTTGCGCGAGGTTGGTGAGCTTCTCTAGCAGTAGCTTCGCCAGTTCAATATCCTGCTCATACATGGTTGCTCTCCTCAGAACGGAAAGATATCACCCTTGGTTTCCAGCTGGCGGAACACTTCGGGCTTGAAGCGGTACAGGGAAGCCGGGCGGCCGCGCCCGCGCTCCGGATTGCGCTCCTCGCCGGTGGGCTCCAGGATCCCCAGCTCCATGATCTTCTTTCTAAAGTTGCGCTTGTCCAGCACCTTGCCGATTATTATCTCGTATAGGTTCTGCAATTCCGCGAGGGAAAATTTGGCCGGCAGCAGTTCGAAACCCACCGCGGTGTAAGACAGCTTGCCCCGCAAACGCTCGCGGGAAACTTGAACGATGCGGGCGTGGTCCTCCAGCAGCCTAGGTTGCTCCTGCTCGGAGAACCATTTCACCGTCATGCGATCAGCCAATTGCTCGCTTTTCAGCAGCGCGGAAGGGATCAGGCCGTAATACGCGACTTCGATACAGCGCTCGCTGTTGCTGGGCGGAGCGTAGTCGAAGGTATAGAGCTGCTCCAAGTAGTCCACCTTCACCCCGACCTGCTGGCCGATGGCGCGCTGGGCGGCGACTTCCAGCGGCTCGTTATAGCTGTAAGTGTCGGAAGGTAACATCCAGCGCTGCTTATCGTGCCGGATCAGCAAAGTTTTCAGCGCGCCCTCGCTGATGGTTAGCAGCACGACTACGACCTTGACGCCAATCTGCCGTTTCATTGCGGTTTCTCGTGGGCAGGCTCGCCCCGGGGCAGGTGTCCGCACAGGTGAAAGATGCTTGCGCCTTCCGGCGGGTGCCGGGCCCCAGACGCACCCCGATATTATAGCGAAAATGCCAAACGTCGGGAAAATCTGAGCGGGTGACGGGGATCGAACCCGCAACCCTCAGCTTGGGAAGCTGATGCTCTGCCATTGAGCTACACCCGCACTGCGCAAATGATACGATAGGAAATCGCGGGTTTCAAGGCAAGCCAGCAGAATTCCCGGGGAGCGGTAGCCATCCTTAAAAGGCTGGCGCCGCTGTATCCCGAGCACCCGCTGTGGGTGACGCCCGAGGATCCCTTCCAGGTGCTGGTCGCGGTGATGCTCAGCGCGCGTACCAAGGATCCCACCACCAACGAGGTGATGCGGCGCCTATGGCCCCGCGCCCACACCCCGCAAGCGCTGCTGAAGCTGCCGGAGGCTAAGCTGGCGGAAGCGCTCAATCCCGTGGGCTTTTACCGCACGAAAGCCAAGCAGCTGCAGGGTCTGTGCCGGATGCTGGTGGAGGAATTCGACGGCAAAGTGCCGGACACGCTGGCGGAGCTGGAACGTTTACCGGGGGTGGGGCGGAAAACCGCTAACCTGGTGCTGAGCATTTGCTTTGAGATTCCCGCGATCTGCGTCGACACGCACGTGCACCGCATCGCCAACCGGCTGGGCTGGGTGAAGACGAAGACGCCCCCGGAAACCGAAGAAGCGCTGATGGCGCTGTTTGCCAAGAAGCACTGGGGCGTGATTAACCGTGTGCTGGTGAACCATGGCCAGCGCGTGTGCAATCCCATTGGCCCGCGCTGCAGCGAGTGCGTGATTGCCCGGCAGTGTCCCAGAACCGGCGTGGTTAAGCCCCGGTGAAATCGGGCGGCGGCTCGCGCTCCGCATGCTATAAATAGAGCCGGGAAAGGCGGAGGCATGGACGCGCTAATCTGGCTGGGACTCCTATTGATGACGCTGCTGGCGGGCGCGGTCGTATACCTATTTCTTAACCAGCGTCATTTTCAGCGCGTGGACTACGGGCACCTCCTGGACCAGGAGGAACGGTTGCGCCAACTCGATGCGCGGATTGCCCACCTGGAACGCCTGATTGCGGACCTAGCGCTGCTCGAGCAAAAACGCCGCCAGGAACTAGACCAGTTTGTCGCGGAGACTAAAAACGACCTGCGGCAACAGTTGGCCCAAGCGCAGCAACAGCAAGCTGAACGGGCAGTAGGGTCGCTTCCGCATGCAGTGGGAATCCCCATGGGTTGGGAACTGGAACCGCCCAGTGCATGCCAGCACGAGCCTGTCGAATTGCCGTCAGCCGTCGAGGTGCCGCTCGCGATGCCAACGGCGAGTTGGCGCCAGCAAGAGGTTATCGAGCTGCTGGAGCAGGGTTGTGACCATCAGGACATCTCCCGCCTGCTGGGTGTCAGCCGCCACGAGATCAAGCTGGTGGAAACCATGCTGTTCGGCAGCCACTCCGGCTAGTAGCGCGGGATGAACGGCTGGTAGAAGTCGTGCACGTCCGCCGGTTCAAGCGTATAGGTTGCAAGTGAGCCATCCCACCATACCAGCTCCACGCCGGTGTAGAAGTGCGTGAGGATCTGCACGTAACTCAGCCCTTGCTCAGCCAGATGCTTCGCGCCCCATTGCGACATTCCCACACCGTGGCCGTAGCCGCTGCCAACCAGCGTAATCCCTTCGGCCCCGACAGTAACTTGCGTTTCCTCCGCCGGTGCCGCTTGCTCCGCGAAGCTGCCGGCTGCCGGCGGCGGTGCCAATCCTTCGCTAACCACGTGCACTTCGCTAAGGCAGGGGCTGATCGCCAGGCCATCGGTGACGTAGGCTTTACGCAGCTTGACTGTGCGTGTGCCGCTCCAGTGCGCGACCCATAAACGGTGCCACTCCTGCCGTGTAACGGTGGACAGCGTTGTGGGGGTAGTTTTAGATGCTTCCCAGTGTTCAGAACTGGGCCAAGGCTCGGTAGCAGCCGCCTCGGCATTCGCCAAGCGCACCCGGGTGCTGCGCATCACGCTTAAGCCAAGCGTGGAGCGTAACTCGTTCCCGCTGATCGCGCACTCGCCAGTGTTGCCCACGAGTACAAGCTCGCGCAAGTGTCCACTGACCGGGTCATTTATCGCCCTTACCGCTGCTACTTCGCCAAGCAGCTGGCCGGCGTTGGCAGCGAGCGAGGCAAGCTGGCTAGGGTCAAGGCTTAAGTGCCATTCATTGTAGGGCGACTCGGGGCTCGGGCAGGGCACCGGCTGCAAGTACTCGTAGCGCCCCGCTTTAGTGTAGCCGCCGGCGTCTGAGCTGTAATATGCCACGATCGGATCGCCCTGGTAGATCAGGATCTGCCCGGTAGTCGCCCGTACGGCTTGGCTGGATCGCTCGGCTTCCCCCGCGATGCCCCGGTAGACCTGGTCGCTTTGCTCGTTGTAAACGTCGAAGGTGTCGTCTTGCTTCACCGCCATCCGGGCCACCGCGTAGGTGCGCGCGGCCACCGCTTGCGCTTTCAGCGCTTCCAGGTCCCAGCCGGCCGGCATCTCCGCCGGCACCACACCCAGCAGGTAGTCTTCGAGCGGCAGGACATTGAGCACCACCAAGCCGCCGGACTTGCCTAAAAAGAACTCCAGCCTTCCGCGATAGGGCTGCCCGCCGTATTGGATGTAGCCTGCGGTTGGTTCAGCACCCAGGCGTGAGGAGGAATAGGTGCAGCCGCGGGCAGCGATGCTAGGCAGACCTTGTGTGAGTTGCACGTTAACCGTGCCTGTCGAAGTACTTAGTTGCCCGCGATCGCCATACCAGGCCAGTTCTCCTGCTACCTGTGCGCAACCACCGCTATCGCTGAGTACCACGCGGATCTCCGTAGCGGGCTCCGCCGCTAAGGCGCCGATCAGCACCAGCCCCAGCATTACCGCAGCACTGCCGACTGCTGCCAGCCGCAAGGTCATGGCCAGCGGACCTCGTAGCGTCTGAGGGCTGCACCAGCTTGGACGAGCAAATTGCCATCGTCGTCAAAGTGCATCAGCACCGGCCACCACTCGCCGGGGGGCAGCCCGCCCGGACCTGCTTCCGGCAGGACCAACGACCGGATTTCGCCATCGAGGAGATAAACCAGATCTAATTGGTGCCCTTGCTTATCTAGTTTGCCTTGATCATCCACTGAATGCCGGATCGCCAAGAGCACCTCACCGCTCGGGGCCAGCTGGAACTCATCGGGATAGTCAGTCGCGCTGAAGTCCAGCACCATCCAGTCCTCTTCTTCCCAGCTGTCATCGAACCATACTATTTCAATGGGATCTACCACGCCTTCGGTGTAGTCGTACCCCGACCAGTGAAACTCGGGATCGCGCACGGTAACCAGCAGGATGCCGTGAGGGAGCGTGTCGAAAGCCGCCAGCACGTAGCAGTGCCGCCAGGAAAACGGATTGCCCTTCGCGGGATGCACCACGGTGAAACCGCCTTGCATCACGCTGCCGTCGCCGCGCGAAACGGTACCGAGTTCCCAGCCGTAGCCGCTGAAAAAGCGCTCCTGGCGCCAGTCCGCGTACTTATCGAGCTGCCAAGCGCGGTCAATGGTTTCCTTGAGAACCAGCTCTGGACGCTCACGCGCGTGACCAATACTTGGCCAAAGCAATAGCCCGATCGCAATTAATCCAATTAAGCGCACGGTGTTATGGTAATACAAGGACGTGACTCGCTTCGCGAGGATTCAAAAACCGTGGCGCAAATGGGATATTGCGCAGCTGCGCCGCAACCTCGGCGTATACCTGCACATCCCCTTCTGCCTTGCGCGTTGCCGCTATTGTGGATTTCTCAGTTACGGCAGCGAAGCCGCCGCCGGCTTTAGACAAGCAGCCTACGCCGCGCTGCTGAAACGCGAAATCCGGGCGCGCGCCGCTCTCGCCCAGCAATACTACCTACCTGGCGAGCGAGTCGTCGACACGGTTTTCCTGGGAGGCGGAACGCCTACCCGCCTGGCGTTGCCATTACTTATCGAGCTAATTACTGAGCTGAAGGGCTGCTTTCCCTTAGCCCGTGCGGGCATCGAGCTTTCCGTGGAAGCCAATCCCGACACCCTCGATGACCAGGTGCTCACGCAGTTGGCGGATATTGGGGTGAACCGGCTGTCCATCGGCGTGCAAGCGACGCAAGCACACCATTTACGATTTTTAGGTCGTACTTATCGCTGGCGGGATGTGCAGCCCCAGCTTCAGGCAGTCGCCGCGGGCAAGATCCCGCGCTATAGCTTCGATCTGCTGTATGGAGTACCCCACCTGTCGCTAAGCGAGTTAAAGGAATCACTGGCGCTAGTGCTGGCACTGAACCCTACTCATCTCTCGGCGTATGAACTAACCATTGAGCCTAATACGCCGTATGCCAGTTTCGCCAAGCGCTTTCCGCAGCAGCTAGCCGCTGAACCAGCGGTCATCGCTCAGCAGCAGCTAATTGAGCGCACCTTGCAGGATCGGGGCTTTTATCGCTATGAAGTGAGCAGTTATGCCCAGCCGGGAGCCGAATGCCGGCATAACCTGCGCTACTGGTTGGGCGGGGATTATCTGGGATTAGGCTTGGGGGCGTCATCGCGGATTAATCAAGCTGTAATTGCCAATCCAAGCGAGTTCAGCGCTTATCAGCAGCTAGTCACCGAGATGGAGCAGAGCCAGGATCCGCTGCAAGCTCATTTAGTCTCAAACGATGCGAACCCAGACCGCGTTGTACTAGCTCCTGCCGCTGACCGGTTCCTTCAGCTTCGCACGCGCCGGGGTTCCGCGCTTGATAACTTGTGTATTGACGCGCAATGGTTGCAGCGCGGCTGGGTAGCAGTAGCGCCGCCGCAGCTGGAAGTCACCTCGCAGGGCTTGGCCTACGCTGAGTTCTTAGCACGCGAGCTTACTGAAGCTACTTCAGATTTGTGACCGCGGACTTATGATTATTCGGGGAGGGCATCCGAGGCGTCCAAGTGCTCGCGCAACACTTCGAATTCGGTATTTAACTGCTTGAGTAGCGGTGCCATCGGGTGCGGATCACTGGCCTTGCCTGCCTTTTCCAGCTCCAGGGCGGTCTTGCGCATGGGCTCCGCCAGTACCTCGGCGGAAGCCCCTTTGATGGTGTGGGCTTCGCGGTAGACCAAGTCGAAGTCTTCATCCTCAAATGCCTGTTTCAAACTAGTAAGGCGTTTCTCGGTTTCGGTCAGGTACGCGCTGATTAGTTCGTTCCAGAACTCGCGGTCGCCGGCACGGTCGATACTCGCCTCGATATCCATCGGCGTAATCTTGTCCCCTTCGGCTTTGTCAGGCGCGGATGCGGTCTTGCCACCTTCAGGTTCAGTTTTGTCATCGACGGAGCAGAACTTCTTGATGGACGCCAGCAACTGCCCAGGCTTGATGGGCTTGGCGATGTAATCATTCATCCCCGCCGCCAGGCACGCTTCGCGGTCGCCTGCCATCGCGTGCGCGGTCATGGCAATGATCGGCGTCTGGGCCGCGCTATCGGGGAGTTGCCGGATAGCCGCCGTAGCTTCAAAGCCGTCCATCTCAGGCATCTGGCAGTCCATATAGACGATGTCGTATTTAATCTGCTTAAGCGCTTCGACCGCTACCCGCCCGTTTTCCGCCACGTCCGCCTGATATCCCGCTTTTTCAATTATCTTGAGCGCGACCATCCGATTTACCGGGTTGTCCTCCACCAGCAGGATCCGGATGCGTCGTCGTTGTGATTCCTTGATTGAGTGCTGTGTAATTAACGAGGGCAGGACGGCTGTCTTGCGTTTCCGTTTCGCACCAAACACGGTGGTTACACAGTCATATAGCAGCGACAGCTTGACTGGCTTAACTAGGTAGGCATGAAATCCCGCTTTGAGCATTTTTGCGGCGTCGCCACGCTTGGCAGTGGAAGTTAGGAGAATCAGCGGCATGGCCGCTAACCTGGGATCATTCTTTATTTCCTGAGCCAAACTAGCGCCATCTTGTCCCGGCATGCTGTAGTCAATAAGCGCTAAGTCGAAGGCGCGCTCTTCATCGGCTGCCTCCATCAGCTTGGCAAAAGCCTCGTTGCCGTTCTCGGCTTGGTCCAGCATGCAGCCCCAGGCATTAAGCTGATGCGTTAAGATCAAGCGGTTAGTGGCATTATCATCGACCACCAGTACGCGCTTGTTTTCCAGTTCTTCAGGCGCCACGGGAAGGATCTCTTCCACGTCGTGCTGCTTCTCCAGGATCACGTCAAACCAGAAGATACTGCCGCGCCCGATGCTGCTTTCCACGCCGATTTTGCCACCCATCAGCTCCACGAGCTGCTTGGCAATCGTCAAGCCAAGCCCGGTGCCGCCATACTTGCGCGTGGTTGAAGCATCGACCTGGGAAAACGACTGGAAGAGCCGGTCCATCCGGTCGGAGGGAATACCGATTCCGGTGTCGCGCACCGCGAATTCAATGCGCGCGGCGGTTTTGGTTTCCTCGACGAGGTTCACGTTAAGCACCACCTCGCCTTCTTCCGTGAACTTCACCGCGTTGTTCACCAAGTTAGTGAGCACCTGGCGCAGGCGCCCGGGATCGCCGCGGACGAGTGAAGGGATCTCGGGGTCGATCATCGCGGCGATGTTTAAGTCTTTCTCGTGTGCTTTCAGGGCGAAAAGCTCAAGTGATCCTTCCACCACGCTGCGCAGGTCAAAGTCAATTTGCTCCAGCTCGATCCGGCCGGCTTCGATCTTGGAGAAATCGAGAATCTCATTAATGATCTCCAGGAGCGCTTCGGCGGAGGTGCGCACCGTGCCGGCAAATTCGCGCTGATCGCCGTCCAAATCGGTATCCAGCAGCAGCTCGATCATGCCCAGGATGCCGTTCATCGGCGTCCGGATTTCGTGGCTCATTTTGGCCAAGAACTCGCTCTTGGCTTCCGCAGCGGCTTGCGCGGCAGCGAGGGCGCGATCCAGCTCCAGATTGCTGCGTTCCAGCTCCTGGGCAAACTCGTTGAGTCGCTGGGCGGCTTGTTCCGCGTCACGCCGGGCTTCCACCAGTTCCGTAACGTTTAGGATGTTTAAAAGTACGCCATCGTAGCGGCCATCCCGCTTGATCGGCTGGATCCGCAGCATCACTTCCATGCCCCCCAGCGGTTGTTGGGCGGTGTGCGGCTGGGCGTGCGGTTCCCGGTGAAACTGGGCTAGCAGCGCGGCAACTTCCTTCTGCACGACGGTGGGCAGGGGCGTCTTGGCGTCAAGGATATGCTTACCGAGTAGCTGGTCCCGTTCTATGCCGAGTTGGCGGCAGAAGTAGTCGTTTACTTCAACGATCAGGTCTTCGCTGTTGGCAAAGATGACACCTTCGTCCATCCCTGAGATCATTGCGGAGAGCTTGGCGTATTCGCGCTCCGCCGCTTCCTGGGCACGCTTGCGCTGCGTGACGTCGATCCATACCGACAACAGGCATTCGCGACCGCCGATATTAATCGGCTCGGTTGATAGCAAGATATCTACGAAGCGCCCGTCTTTTCTATGTACGCGCATTTCGTAGTCGTGCAGGTCTCCCGTTTCCCTGACTTGCCTGATCGCCTTCTGACGCTCAGACTCGGTCAGAAAATCGATTGCCACCGACGTTTTACCAATGACCTCATCGCGGGTGAAACCATAGGTTTCCAAAAAGCTCTGGTTGACTTCGAAAAACTCACCGCTCGAAAGGACACTAATGGTCATCGGCGAGGGATTGCCGTTAAACGCCTTGGAGAAACGCTCGTTGAATTCGAGCATCTGCGCTTCCGCCCGTTTGCGGATCGTAATCTCGTTGCTGAGCTCGCGATTGATTTCCTCCAGTTCCTTGGTGCGTTCCTCCACGCGCTGTTTCAGCAAAATATTGCTTTCGAAGAGCGAGTACGCGCTGCCGGCCGTATCGACGCTCCGCTCGACGCGGTCCATCAGCACCTGGTTGACTTTAGTCAGCGAGGCGATGCGGCGCTCCAGCTCAGCGATTCTCTGCTCATGCTCTTGGTCATGATCCATGGCTAGCCCCCAATCGCCACCCCGGTTAGGGTTTGGTTCACATGTACCGCATTGAACTGCTCACCGTAAGTGCTGAAGCCGATTATGTTGTGGCCCGCAAATTCGTGTTCCACGTCGGCCGCCAAGCTTTTTTCCATGATTTCCAGCCGGCGCAGGATGCAGTCGAAGCCGATGATTAGCTGTGGATTCGGCATCGCGCTGGTTATGGCGTCGAGTTGGGCGTGCAGGTTCTTGACCAAATCCACGCCCTCCGCCACGGTCAGTACCAGCCCGTTGTCGATCGCGCAGTAGAACGACAAGCTGCGATCCTCGTTTACTTTCTGGATCGAGCGGACAAAATGCTCGCCGCCGATCTTCAGCATGACGGGATGCTTGGAAAACACCATCGGAGTCAGTTCATCGCAGGTTAAGCCCACCAGCCGCGCATACTCCGCTGCTGCCGGTTCACCGTTGATTTCGCTGACAACGCGGTGCGGGGGATCCGAAGCGGTGATGACCAAGCGCTTGTCGGAAGGTTGGAAGTGCTGCGTGCGGAAGATCATGAAGGGCAGGGTGGTTTCAAATAGGGCAAAAACCGCCGCGTCGGAAATGAACTCCCCGTCGGCATACACCCAGGTTTGCTCGAACTTGAGGTCATCGCCCGCGCTGCCGCCGATAATCCGCACGCCCCCGATGGCGTTGTACAGCGAAGCGATCACCTGTTCTTCCAGCATCGACATGCCGTCGACGAGTAGCAAGCCAAAGCTTTGATCCCGGGTCAGGCTGTTAATCAGGGTAAGCTCCTGCTGGAGTGAGCTCACTAAGTCCTCGGACTCAGGGAGCCCAAAACGCGTCAACGGGGTAATCAACCGTGGATGAATCCTAAGTTCCGCTGAGGAAATGCTGGCGCCGACGATACTGTGCTCAGTGTAGCCCGTGGTGGACAACTCACCGGAAGTCGTGCAGCCAACCAGCGGGCCGCTGAGGGAAGCTTGTAATTCTCGCCCCAGGCGCTTGAGGTCGTACTTGGACGAGCAGAAAAAGATGGTACCCACGGTGTCCGGCTGCGCAATCGCTGCGCAAAATTCCGCCACCGCTTGTTGTTCATCACTAGCCTGAGAAATACCGCGCTTGACCGTGACGCGCATGCTTTCAGCCATCACTCTCTCCTTGCTGAGTTAGCTGCTGGCGCTTAGAGCGGCAGTAAGCAAAGTTATTACTGCTGCACTACACATAATAAGATTGCCAAATTATCCCGCAGGTGCCTGTTACACGCAATGGATTTAGCGGCATTATACGGGCATTTAAACTGCTTTAAGGCTTTCTGCGGGGATTTGCGCGGATAGCTCGCTTGGTAGCTTCTAGGTAGCAAGCTCTGTTACAATCGGCGCGTGGCCGGGCTATGGGAGTGGGTTCAAGGCGTGCCGCCGCTACTGGGCATCGTGATCTTGACGTTCGTGCCGACGCTGGAGCTGCGCGCCTCGATTCCCTACGGCGTGCTGGCGACCCCACTGCCGCTAGGTGTGGTCGTCTTGGTCGCCACCGCTACCAACTGGGTGCTGGCGCCGCTGGTCTACCTGTTCCTCAAGTACGTACTTAAGCTGCTACTCCGCTGGCCCTGGTTCGCGCGGGTCTGGGAGCGCTACTCCCAGCGCGTGCTAAGGCGCATCGAGCGTGGCGTAAACACCTGGGGCGCCTGGGGCTTGGCACTGTTCGTGGGTATTCCGCTGCCGGGCAGCGGGGTATATACCGGGGCGGTGGGCGCTTACGTGCTGGGGATGGGCTTTC
>Ga0180429_10004067_pt1 | contig 11767 bp, 7 predicted proteins | sample SS_ome_FD_132428 | JGI IMG/M metagenome (GOLD analysis project Ga0180429, IMG submission 132428) | Hypersaline lake sediment archaeal communities from the Salton Sea, California, USA - SS_1_S_1 metaG | ecosystem: Environmental > Aquatic > Non-marine Saline and Alkaline > Hypersaline > Sediment ... | reverse complement strand
TGAAGAGGACGAGGGTGTCCTCGTCGACGCCCACTTCCTGTAACAGGGAAAGCAGCCTCCCGACGTCGCGGTCCATTCGGGTGACCATCGCGGCGAATCCCTTTTCCGGGTTCGGACAATCCCGGTCGGCGTAGATCCCGTAGTCGGGAATCTCCATGCCGTCCCCCAGCACGCGCCCGCCCTCGTTGTTCGCATGCGGGATGGTCCAGTGGATGTGAAGAAGAAACGGTTGGTACCTGTTCCGGCGAACGAAGTCGAGCGCACGGTCAGTCATCACGTCGTGGGCATAGGTGACACGTTCCCGCGAGACCCGGCCGCGCGCCAGGGGTTTGTCGGTCATGAGCACGTTTCCGGCAAGCGGGAGCTGAGTCATGTTTTCCCACAGGAAGGGAGGGTAGAAATTGTGCGCCGTCCCCTGGTTGAGAAACCCGAACCAGTAGTCGAAGCCGTTGTGATTCGGATGCCCGGGATTGTCGACCTCGGACGGATGATCCACGTTTCCTAGAGCCCATTTCCCCACGCCGCCGGTCGCATAGCCCGCTTCGCGAAGCAGGCGTGACACCGTCGCCTCGTCTCCGGTCAGGCTGTAGGGGCGATTTCCGATCAAACCCGTGCTTCCGACATGCCGTCCGGTCCAGAGAACGAGGCGCGAAGGGCGGCACACCGTGTGGCCCGCGTAGTGATCGGTGAAACGCATCCCCTCCGCCGCCATCCGGTCGAGGTGGGGCGTTTGCACGACTTCCTGGCCATAGCAGCCGAGATCCCCGTACCCGAGATCATCGGTCATGATGTAGATGATATTGGGGAGGCGGTCCGCCGCGAAGAGTCCGCCGCCGAGGCAAACGAGAAGAGTGACCAGAAAGGGCGCTCGCGAGATCATGGCGGAAAGGTTTGGGAATTCCCCGGGACAAGTCAATGCCGATCGCGATACGTGATCTTCACCCGGGGCGGCGTCGATGCGCTGAAGAGCCAGACCGAGTATTTCGAGAAGGAGTTTACCGACACCTACAAGGAAACCATCGAGTCCCTCGTCAAGCATCTCGGAGCGGACGAATTCGTCGAACTGCTCAACACCAACATGATCGGGGAACCCTCTTCTACCCGCATGAAGGAGATCGCCGACACCTACGAACCGTGAGCGAAGCAGCCCTGAATCGAGCCGGCGGATTCAGGGAGAGCCTTCCCCGCCGGCACTCGGCCCGGCTGCCACTCCCCGCAAGTCGACACACGCCAGATCGCCGACGGCATTCCGACAGTAGATGCGTCCGTTCGCGAGGACGGGCGAGGTCCAGCACTTGCCCTCGAGCACCTTCTGCCGAAGGACCGGTTCAAACCCCTCGGGCGTCGCGGGAAACAGGGTCAGCTCCCCCTCGTCGAAAAGGATGACGGTCGTGCCCGCGGCCATGAGTCCCCCACTTCCGAAGCCTTCCTCCGCCCAGACGATTTCTCCCGTGCGAAAGTCGGTGCACATCAACTCCGTCGGCCGGTGGGTGGTGCCGTGCAGCGAATAGAGATGGTCGCCGATGAGCACGCCGGGATTGAAATACCACTTCATGTCTCGCTGCTGCCACGCCTCGACCGGCTCGCGTCCACCACCCGGCAGATCGAGCGCGACCGTGCCGCTGCTTGACGAGAATACGATGCGTGTCCCGCGCACGACGGGATCGGCCGCGTTGACATCGCGACTCGATTTCCAGGGAAACATCCAGAACGGGGATCCGCTCGCGGAATCGAAGGCGATCAACTCCTCGGCCGAAAACAGGAGGTGGCCCGTCGTGCCTTCCGGACGGGAGAACGGCACCACGCTCGCATAGCCGGACGTCTCCGTGCTCGGCATCCAGAGGGTCTCACCGGTGTCGCGGTCGAGAGCGATTCCCCCCCGGCCCACGTTGAGGAGAACACGATCTCCGTCGAGAAACGGTGAGGAGGCGAAACTCCATTCGGGCAGGGCAAAGCCGTGGTCGGCGATCAGGTCACGGCTCCAGATCACCTTCCCCGTTTCGAGATCGAGGCGAAAGACATGCCCCTTGCGGCTCAGGGTGTAGACCGACGACTCATCGATCGTGGGCGTCGCCGAGGGTCCGCCCTCGTAATAGAACGGGTCGAGGGCACACGGATAGTCGTGTTGCCAGAGCACCTTTCCCGTGTTCGCATCGAGGCACCAGACCGTGTCGACATCGTTTTCGTTCCCCATCGTGAGAACCCGGTCGCCCCGGACCGAAACGGTGGAAAACCCGGTCTTCACGTTCGCCCGCCAGAGCACGGGCAGATCGTCGGGCAAGTCCCCGGGAATCGCCTCCAGCGAGATTCCGTCGTAATTCGGCCCGCGCCAATTGGGCCAGTCGCCCGCATTCAGCCGGCTCGAGGGGGCGTGTCCCGCCACCACCGCGCAAAGAAGAAAAACTCGGATCATGACGGGAGAAAAGTTCCCACTCACGGTCGGGCCCGCAACGCGATTCGGCGCCACGAACGAGGACCCCTCGCCCTGCTTCCTACGTGATCCCGCCGGGGGACAAGGAGGCCATGTCCTGAGATGGTGATGTCCTCTGATCATGAACACGTCCGCGCTGAACCGCTTGTGCTCGGGACCGATTGGACGGCGGAGCCTTCTCGAAATCGGAGGACTCACCGCCGCCGGACTCGGCCTGGGCGATTTTCTCCGCTACGAGGCCCGGGCCGCCCAGTCGGGAGCTCCCGTCGCCAAGAACGACCACGCCGTGATTTTCGTCTGGCTCCCCGGAGGCATGCCTCACATGGAGACCTACGATATGAAGCCGGAGGCCCCGGCCGAGTATCGCGGAAAGTTCCAACCGATTCGCACCAACGTGCCCGGCATCGAAGTCTGCGAGCTCCTTCCCCGCCATGCCAGAATCGCGGACAAGTTCGCGATCGTTCGCTCGATGCACCACGAATTTTCCGACCACGGCGGTGCCCACAAGCGCATGATGACGGGCCGCAAACCCGTCGTGCCGACCGGAACGGTCAACGACTCTCCGTCGGTCGCCAGCATCGCAAAGCAGATGCTCGGCGGCAGCGCGCCCAACGGCATGCCCATCAGCGTGGCCGGCGTCGATCGCGGTCGCCAGGGGATCGACACCTTCGCGCTCGGTTCCGCCTACCTCGGCGCCGCCCAGACGCCCTTCATCGTCTCGGGCGACCCGAGCGACGAGGACTTCCAAGTCCAGAACATCGGGGTGAAAAAGGAGATGGAGCGGCGACTCGAGGATCGCCTTGCGATGCTCGAGGGAATGGATCGCTTCCGGCGGGAAGTCGACAGGAGCGGCGTCATGAACGCGATGGACTCCTTCAATCGCCAGGCGATGGAGATGCTCACGAGCGACGACGTGCGGGATGCCTTCGACCTGACGAGGGAGTCCGATCGCACGCGGGATCGCTACGGGTGGCATCCCTACGGCCAACGCGGGCTCATGGCACGCCGCCTCGTCGAGGCCGGAAGCCGGTTCGTCACCGTCGTCTGGGAGCGTCCCTACTTCGACCGACCGATGCCGAAGAACTGCACCTCGAACTGGGACTCGCACGCGGTGAATTGCGACATCTTCGAGGACTGCAAGTGGCGGCTGCCCGCCTACGACCAGGCTCTCACCGCACTCATCGAGGACATCTACGATCGTGGTCTCGACCGCAAGGTCATGCTCGTCGTCGCGAGCGACTTCGGACACACGCCGAAGATCAATGCGCAGCGGGGCAACAAGTCCGGCGTCGTCCAGCCGGGTCGTGATCACTGGCCCAAGGCGATGTCCGTCCTCGTATCCGGCGGGGGCGCCCGCATGGGCCAGGTGATCGGTGCGACCGACGCCAGGGGCGAATATCCGGTGGAGCGCGTCATGACCCCCAACGACATGTGGGCGACGGTCTACCAGCACCTCGGCATCGACTACAACCATTACCTGCAGAACCTCGAGGGGCTGCCCGTGCAGATTCTTCCCTTCGGCAAGCCGATCGACGAACTCGCCCCGGTGGCCTGAGCAACGCACCGCCCCGCGGATCCATTTCAACCCGACCGACCATGAAACTACCGCTCGCGATCGGAGCCGTGCTCGCGGCGCTCGTCGCCGTGGAAGGGGCCGAATTGTCACTCCATCCCGCGACGGGAACGGGCACCCTCGCACTCGCCGGCCCCGGCGCCGGCCAGCAACTCGTCGTTCTCGATTCCGAAGGAACCGACGTGACCCGCCGGGTCGAGTGGAGAACCGATCCACCGGGCATCGTCGCCGTCGATGAAACCGGTTATGTGGAATCCCGAAAGAATGGCACGGTCACCGTCGTTGCGACACGGAAAGGCTCCGGTGCGGCGCAGGTGACACTTGTCGTCTCGGACGTGCAGACGCCCAGGCCGGTCAGCTTTCCCAACGATGTCGTTCCCGTCTTCACGAAGAATCACTGCAATGCGGGCGGATGCCACGCGAAGGCCACCGGACAGAATGGATTCCAGCTTTCCCTCCTCGGTTATGAGCCGCTGGCCGACTACGAGAACATCGTCAACCAGTCACGCGGTCGCCGGATCAACCCGGCGGCGCCCGAACACAGCCTCGTTCTCATGAAGGCGAGCGGCGACCTCCCGCACGGAGGTGGCGCCCGGCTCCCCCGCCAGTCCGACGGGTATCGCAAGATCCTCCAATGGATCGAGTCGGGACTCCCCTACCGGCCCGAGAACGACCCCGATGTCGAACGAATCGAGGTGTTTCCGAGGGAAGTCGTCGCCCGGCCGGGTTCCCGTCAGCAGCTCGCCGTCCGCGCCTATTTCGACGACGGCAGCGAGCGCGACATCACCCGGATCGTGCAATATGAGGCCAATCAACCCGACCGCGCCACGCCGGACGAGAACGGGCTCGTCTCGCTCAGCGAGAAGACCGGGACGACCTCGGTCGTGGTTCGATTCCAGGAACACATCGACACCTTCACCGCCACGATTCCGCTCGGAGGCGAACCGCCCTCCACACCCGCCCCGAAGAATTTCATCGACGAGCACATCTTCGAGCGCCTCACCCTGATGCGGATCCCTCCCTCGGGCGACGCGACCGACAGCGAATTCGTCCGCCGCGTCACCCTCGACATCGCCGGACGAGTTCCCACCCTCGAGGAAACGCGGGACTTCCTTGCCTCATCCGATCCCGAGAAGCGGGCCCGCAAAATCGACGCACTCCTCGCCAGCACGGACTACGCCGACTTCTTCGCCGGCAAGTGGGCGGGCATCCTGCGGAACAAGGTGGGCCGCGGCCGCGAGTGGAAGACGCGCGACAGCCATGCCTTTCACGCGTGGATTCGAACCAGCCTGATCGAGAACAAGCCCTACGACCAGTTCGCGGCCGAGCTGATCCAGGCCAGCGGCAAGGTGGTCGACAACCCCGCCGTCAACTGGTATCGCGTCGTCGCCGACGAGAAGGAGCGGATGGAGAACATCGCCCAGGTCTTTCTCGGGGTGCGCATGAAGTGCGCGCAATGCCACCACCACCCCTACGAGCCATGGAGCCAGGAAGACTACTTCTCGTTCGCGGCATTCTTCTCCACGATCGAATTGAAGAACATCCGCAAGCTTCCCGAGGAAGACATCCTCTTTCACAACCGGAAAGAGGCGGCCCTGGTTCATCCCGGAACCAGGGAAAAACTCGCCCCGCGGCTTCTCGGAGCCGCCGAGCCGGTGAGCCTTCCGGCGCTGGAGGATCCCCGCAGTGCGCTCGCCTCGTGGATCCGCGACGAGGACAACCCCTACCTCTCCCGCATGCTCGTCAACCGCTACTGGAAACACTTCTTCAGCCGCGGGCTCGTCGAACCCGAAGACGACATCCGCCCGACCAACCCGGCCACCCATCCGGCCCTGCTCGAGGAGCTCGCCCACCGGTTCACCGCGAGCGGATACGATCTGAAGGAACTCGTTCGCACGATCTGCAACGGCCGGACCTACCAGCTCAGCGCCCTCCCGAACGGAATCAATTCCGACGACGAACAGAACTACGCGCGCTATTTCCCGCGTCGCCTTCCCGCCGAGGTTCTGCTCGACTCGATCAATGACATCACCGGGGCGAGGAACAGCTTCACCCGCCAGCCCTCCGGCGTTCGCGCCGTCGCCCTCCCGAACGAGAAGGGCACCGTCGAGTCGGAGTTCCTCATGATGTTCGGACGTCCGGCGATGGACACCGCCTGCGAATGCGAACGCACCGGCGAGGCCAACCTCGGCCAGAGCCTCCACCTCCTGAATTCCGATGTCGTTCAGAAGAAGCTCACCGCGAACGATGGGCGCGCCGCGTCACTCGCCAAGGACACGTCGCGGACCGACGAAGAGCGTGTTTCCGAGCTCTATCTGCACGCCCTCAGCCGGCAGCCGGATCCCGAGGAAATGACGATCGCGCTCGCCCACCTCGAGAAGAAGCGTGCCGAAGCCGCGGAGTCCGAGGAACTCTCGCCGCAGCAATCCGAGCGCGAGGCCTTCGAGGATCTCATCTGGGTCCTGGTGAACACGAAGGAGTTCCTGTTCAACCGCTGATCGCGCTCTCGCTTTCCCGCACCCCATGAAAAACGCCCGCCCGCACGTGCTCGCGGCGGTCCTGGTCTGCCTCGCCGCGCCAGCCGTCCACGCCTTCCTGCCGAATCCGGACCTCCTCACGATTTCCCCGGCGATTGCGAGCGCCGGCAGCGAGGTCGAGGTCACCATCGCGGGAACGCATCTCGACGATGCCGAAAACCTTCGCTTCAGCCACCCCGGCATCGTTGCGAAACCAGTGACGACACCGGCGGACGAGTATTTCCCCGCGCCGCGTCCTGTCACCAACCGATTCACCGTGGAAGTGGGCGATGACGTTCCCCCCGGTGTCTACGAAGTCCGTTCCCAAGGGTATTTCGGACTGTCCACGGCGCGTCCCTTCCTGGTCACACCGGCCGGTCGGGGCCTGGTGGTGGAGGAAGGCGCACACGACACGCGCGAGACCGCGATGCCACTTCCCATCGAGACCGGCGTCATCGGAACCCTCGATGCCGGCAAGTTCGACTGGTACCGCTTCGGCGCCAAGAAGGGAGAACGGCTCCTTCTTCATCTCGAGGCCGAACAACTCGACTCGAAGGCGGATGTGCTCATGGCCGTCTTCGACTCGGAGGGCCGGGAGGTGGAAAACAGCCGGCTCCGCTACGGCCGTGATCCCTTTGTCGACTTCATCGCTCCCCGGGACAGTGATTACTGGATCGCACTCTCCGACTCGCTCTACCAGGGAGGAAGGAACTACTTCTATCACCTCCGCGTCTCGCGCTCGCCCCACATCGAGTTCGTCTTCCCACCCGCGGGCGAACCGGGCACCGAGCCCCGCCTCACGTTTTTCGGTCGGAACCTGCCGGGAGGTTCCCCGGGCCTCGGGATCGAGATCGGGGGCAAGCCGCTGGACTCCCTCGAAGAGCCGGTGACCATTCCCGAACGGGAGCAGGTGATTCCGGACCTGCACTGGAGCACGCCCCGCCGTGCGCTCCTACCGGCGTTCGAGCATCGCATCGGCGGATCGAATCCCATCCGCATCGGATTCGCGACCGCTCCGGTCATCGAGGAACTTCCCGAAAGTGACGAGCAGAGGGTGCCCTTCCCGGTCGAAGTCGCGGGTCGCTTCGAGAAGGCGGGGGATCTCGACGTGTTTCGCTTCGCCGGCAAGAAGGGCGAATCCTACTGGATCGAAGCGGTTTCCGAGCGCCTCGGAGCCGCCACCGACTGTTTCGTCCTCGTCGAACAAGCTGTCACGGACAAGGCAGGCGCGGTCACCTGGAAGAAAGTCGCGGACAACGACGATCCGCCCTCTTTCTACGGACTCGACGCATTCGACGATCTCAACGCCGACACCCTCGATCCGGCCCTTTCCTTCACCGCGAGCGCCGATGCGGATTACCGCGTCACATTGATCAACCAACGAGCCACGGGTGGTCCGTCTCATCTCTATCGCCTCGCGATCCGGGATCCGAATCCGGGTTTCCAGCTCATCGCGGTCACGGAACGCACCAAGATCATCAACAACGATGCCTACCCGGCCGCTCCCCTCGTGCGACGTGGCGGCTCGATGGTCTACCGGATTCTCGCGCTCCGTCGCGACGGATTCGAGGGAGATATCACCGTCACGATCGAAGGTCTCCCCGATGGCATCACCGCCCAGCCACTCGTTCTCAGTGGTTCGTCGCGGGAAGGCTACCTGACGGTCTGGGCCGATCCCGGTGCCGCCGGCTGGACGGGCCCCGTCACCATCGTTGGCAGGGCGCGCATCGGCGAGGGCGAGATCGAGCAGGTCGCCCGCTCCGCTTCCCTGATCTGGGGGCAGCGGGTGTTCGCCTACCAGGCCCAGGTGCGGTCGCGACTCGACGCGGAAACGGTCCTCTCCGTGGTGGCGGACGAGACCGAACCCTGCCGCATCGCCGTGGCCGAGGACAAGGTGTGGACGGCACGCATGAAGGAGACGATCGAGATTCCCATCCGGGTGACCGACACCGGCACACGAAAGGGCAATCTCACGGTTTCCGTGCACGGCTTTCCCGGGATGCACCGCAATCCTCCGAAGGCGACGATCGCCGAGGGGGCGTCCGACGGGTCGATCAAGATCGCCTTCACTCCTTCGGGGAATTTCGCCGCCGCACCGGGACGCTATCAGTTCGTCCTCCAGGGTATCGGCAATGCCCTGTATCGGCACAACCTGGGGGCGGCACAGCGCGAACGGGTCGAGACCGACCGGCTCGAGAAACTCACCACCGAATTCGAGGCGGCGACCGCCGAGGCGAAACAGAGGGTCACGGAAGTGGAGAGTGCACTCGCCGCCGTGAAGAAACGCGCCGCCGGCGCAGCCGACGACGAAGCAAGAGCCACCCTCACCGAAGAAGCGAAGCGGGCGGAGGCGGACTTCGTCGAAGCGAAGAAGGAACTCGCCTCCCACGAGGCGCGGGCGAAGAAAGCGGCCGCCCTCCGCGATGCCGCCGAGAAGCGAGCCCAGGCAGCGGAGAAACTCGCCGCCGAGAAGACGAATCAGTTCGCCACCTTCTCCCAGCCGGTCACGGTGGTCGTCGAGCCGGAGAAGGAAGACTGACCACGGTGTTTCGCACCGCGCAGAAAGGTCTTTCCCCGGCGTTCCGGATCCGGTATCGCATGGGAATGAACAAACTCCCTTTTCTCGTCCTTCTTCTCATCGGCTCCACCGCTTTCTCCGACGAACACGGCGAGTTGATCTTCGAGGACGACTTCGAGCGCATCGAATCGCAGGAAACCGAGGACGAACCGGGCAACGGCTGGGAGACGAACAGCCGGACGCGCGCGAAGGGGAACAAGCAGGTCGACCTGGACGACGGCGCGATGCGAATCTTCATCCACGAGGAGGCCGACCATGCCGTCTCCGTCCGGCAGCCGGTCGCCTTCACCAACGGTGCCGTCGCACTGAAGTTCCTCCTCGAGGACAAGCGGGACAGTCTGGGATTGAATTTCGCCGACCTGAAGGAGAAGAGCGTGCATGCCGGCCACCTCTTCGTCGTCAAGATTGGCCCAAAGCGACTCGACATCACCGACCTGAAGACCGGCAACATGAAGCTCACCACCCGTGAAGCCCGCGTCGCCGGCACACTCTCGGCAGACCAGAAAAAGGCACTTGCCGACAAGCAGGCCAGGTTCCCCGTCGAGGTCTCCGTGGGCGAGTGGCACGACCTGCTCGTCGAGATCGAGGGCGACATGGTGCGGGTCACTCTCGACGGCGAGGAAGCCGGTCAATTCGCCTCCGAAGGCATCACCCATCCCACCAAGCGTCTCCTGCGCCTTGCCGTGCCCCGCCAGGCGGTCGTCGACGACGTGCGCGTGTGGCGGAAGAAGTAGGGGTTCTTCGTATGCCGGTCAGGGCATGGCCGACGCGGTGTCATCCGACCAGAACTGCCCCTCCTCGTTGCGCAGGAACACACGCACCTTGAGAGGCGCATCCTCGTCGATTCCCTCGATCACGAATTCGTTGGTTCCCTCGCGCGGACTCCGCACCGGCTCACGGTTCTCCCAGCGATCGGCAAACGTCAGACCTTCCTCCGCCCCCCAGTAGACCCATGCCTCGGATCGATCCCCGGCGTGGCGCACGTGGAACCGGACCCGGGCCCGCGCGCCCCGGCGCTCGAGGCTTTCCATCCGAATGGAGGTGGGAACCGTCTTCAGGTAGGCGAGTTCGTCGGCATCGAGATAGTCCACATCGGGCTTGCCCCGGGCGCGTCCCGCCTCGACCGGTTCCCCCCCGTTCGGCGGATCGCGAAAGGTCCAGCCACCGGTCTGGAGAAAGAACCACCCGTCGTCGGTGACGCCCCGGTCGGTGTGAGTGAGCCCCGTCTCCCGGTCGATGTTGCCGTTCGCCATCCGGTCGAGCGCATACCACTTCTCGTTCTCGTCCATCACCCATCCGCGATAGCGCATCCGCCTCTCGTAGGGACCGGTTCGCTGAACGGGAGGAGGGCCCGGCACCTCGACGAAACTCCCCACCCAGAGGTTCCTCAACGGTTTGCCTTCGTTGTGCTTTCGACCGGATCCGAAAAGCCGCCAGCGCTTCTCATCGTGGGCGAAGAAGTAGCTGTAATAGGTGTCGTAGGGATCACCCGGCTCGACTCGCAGGGCGATCGCCTGCCGTTGTCCCTGTCTTCCCTCGAGCGGTTCCCAGTCCCGAATCTTGACTCCCGTGCCCTCGTGATCGAACCCCCCGAAAGTCGCATCGGGATGCCCGATCGCGAGCAGGTGGGAAAGCTCCTCCACCGGGGGCTCCGGTTCATTTCGCCCGAACGACCAGAGGGAAAAGTTGAAGCTCGTATTCACCGTGCCGTCAGCATTCCACGTCGGCCCGTAGTAGCCGAACGGTGTCGTGACCGGGCAGTAGAATCCGAGGGTTCCCGGCACCGCGTCCAGTTCCATGATCCAGAGTCGAACATCGCCAGGATCCCGGGAACTGGAAAACTTGGCGTGTGCCGCGGCGGGGCGCCACCGTTTCCGCACCACCGCACCGCCTTCCACGGCTTCGCCGGTCAGGGTGATCGTTCGTAGGCGAACCGATGCCCCGCCATCCTCACACCGCGCCAGGACGCGGTAGAAGCCGGGATCTTCCACCTCGAATGAACCGCCCCTTTGTCGAACAGGTCCGGTCTCACCCACGAGCTCGATGCGAAAGCGCCCCCCGTCGGAGTCCGTCGCGATATCGAGAGAGCCTGATGCGGGCAACCAGACCCCCCATTCGACCACCTCCCCCTCGTCCCAGCCGCGGATCTCGCCGAACGAGTTTCCCCCATTCAGCTGGCGCTCGCCGTCCTGGCGTCCGGTGCCCTCGAGCTTCAAACCCAGTCCGGGAAAGAAACACTCGTCCGGTGTCAGGACCAGCGTCCCGTCTTCGGTGAACTGCCCCATGAGATGGCGTTCGGGATCGTCGGGGAGGGAAATCCATTCGATCGGGGCACCGGTCTGGCCCTCCGCCCCGGCCTGCTCGACACCACACCAGCAGAAAGCAACCAGAGCGGAAACGAGAACAACACGGTGAGGATCAGGGGGGAAACTCATGCCCGGCAGGCTACGGGACGGCCCCCTGTGCGGACAAGGCGAATCCCCCTCCTCGCGTCCCGGCGCGGACCCGCCCCGCAAACCGGAGAAGCACTCTTGCCATTCTTCGCTCCCCTCTCTACGAATGATCCCGATGAAGGACCACACCCGACACCTCTCGCTGCTCTTGCTCCTCGTCGTTTTCCCGTTCGTCGTGGCGCATCCGGCGAACGCCAGGGATCGTCCGCCCAACTT
>Ga0180429_10004065_pt1 | contig 11770 bp, 7 predicted proteins | sample SS_ome_FD_132428 | JGI IMG/M metagenome (GOLD analysis project Ga0180429, IMG submission 132428) | Hypersaline lake sediment archaeal communities from the Salton Sea, California, USA - SS_1_S_1 metaG | ecosystem: Environmental > Aquatic > Non-marine Saline and Alkaline > Hypersaline > Sediment ... | reverse complement strand
CCCACCCTCCTGGAACTTCGGTGAACGGACCCAGACAGGTCGGAGTTGGGACGCCCGATGCAAGAAAATCGGGTGAACGGAGAACTTTGTCTTGACATCTCCTTCAATAGAGGGAATGACGGCGTGCGTGGCAATGACGGACAGGGTGCGCGGCCTGACCTCTGATCCCCGACCACTGACCCCTTTGCCCTCGGCCCGTGTCGAGGACGACGACGAGGACGAGTTGCCTAGCTTCTATTCCTCGATCTCCAGTCCATTGCAGCCTTCCCGGAACCATGTGACGGGGCGGAACTCGCGAGGGACGATTCCCTCCTGCTTGAACTTCGGATACCCGATCGACATGGCCGTGGTGATCTTCCAGGGATCCGCTAGACCGAGCTTCTCCTTGACGTGCGGGACCATCTCGATCACCTGGCTGAACCCGATCCAGCAGAATCCAAGGCCCAGGGACATGGCGGCCAGGTTCATGTTTTGGCCCGCGATGCCCGCCGCGATGTGCGGCCCGCCGATGGCCCGTTCGTCACAGGCCATGAGGATGACCACCGGCGCATCCAGGAAGGTGGGGGCGTTCTTCTTCGTGACGCTCCCCATGCCGCCGATGATTACCCGGGGGTCGAAGAACCCGGGGTTCGGATCCTGCGCATAGACCTGCACCAGGCCCTTGACCATCTGATCGTTCATGTAGGTGGTGTGCAGCATGCTCAAGACGCCGTAGCAGGCCTCGTTCAGTTCCTCGATCACGGCCTTGTCCGTGACGACGATAAACTGCCAGGGCTGGCAGTTTCCGCCGCTCGGTGCGAACCGGCCTGCCTCGAGTATCCTGCGGATCAGGGGTTCGGGGACCGGGTCCGCCTTGAAGTTCCTCACGCTTCTTCGCTCGTAGATCAGCTTCTCAGCAGCGTTCCATTCGGCAGGGTTCCCTTCGGCATCCTTGGGCTCGTAGGGCATCTTGATCGGCAGCACGCCGTCCGGTTGGGTCTTGTAGAAGCCGGAGTCCACATGGTAGGGCTCCACGATGGAGATGGCGTCCACCGGGCAGGCCACCATGCAGTTGAAGCAGCTGAAGCACTCGTACTCTTCCTTCATTCTCGGAACTTCATTCTCATCCGTCTCCCAGGCCCGGAAGGGGCAGTTCAGGAGACAGAGCCCGCACTGCGTGCACTTGTCCGGATCCACCTTCATCTTGCCCATGTGGACCGTACCCTGCTCCGGCCGCATGATCGGCTCCAGGTCCTCCCAGGTCATGCCGGTGTCGGCTTGAACGGCCTCACCGGGCTGGGCCAAGCCTTCCTGGGCGACCCACTGGGTGCGGCCCCTTCGAATCCTGTCCACCGCGTCCAAAGCCAGCACGTCGTTCGAGCCGTCCTCGATCAGGGCTGCCCGGGCATCCCGGAAGATCTTCTCTATGAGGTATTCCTTGGAGAGCCCGTTCCCGCCGAATATCTGCACGGCCTGGTTGGCCACATTGAAGGCGGTCTCTGTGGCCATGACCTTGGAGGCCATGGCGTAGTGGACCGCTCCGGGCAGCATGTTGTTCGCCTGGGTTACGTTGTACAGACCGACCCGCCGGGCCAGTGAACGGGCCGCCTCGACGGAAGCGAACATGTCGAAAAGCTTGAGCTTCACGTTCTGATGATTGTAGAGTTCGGTTCCCCCCTGGATCCGGGTCTGCGCGTGCTCGAGGGCTTCTTCAAAGGCCGACTGGGCGCACCCCGTGAAGATGAGGCCCATGAACCCGTTTGCCAGGCCCAGCTGGTTGTTGGCCATGAGCTTGAAGGTGACCGGGTCCGGCGCAATCATCATGTGCTTGGGGATCCGAACATTGTCGAAGTAGATCTCGCCCTGGTTCAAGGCCCGCTGCCCGATCTTGTTCAGGGGCTTACCGCGGCTGACGCCCGGCAGGTCGAGAGGGACGCAAGCCACGCCGCCCCCCTCCATGCCCATGGAGGGATCCAGGGACAGGAAGAGGGCCGCGTACTTCGCGATCGTTCCGTTACTTACCCATGCGGCCTTCGTGCCGTTGACAACGTAGTGGTCCCCGTCCAGGACGGCCCGAACCGAGGGGGAAACGGAGTCGTCCCTGGGCCCGTCGGCGTCAAAGAGGATCCAGTCCGAGCCGTGGTCCGGTTCGGTAATGGCCCAACAGCCGGTCATCGTACCGGTCGTGTCCGCGCAGAATTTCCTGGTGAGTTCGTGCATCTCCTCGTGGGGGGAAAGCATGTTCCAAAGGAAGGGTGTAGTGCACACGCCAAGGCTGACTGCCAGGTCCGGTGCTGCCCAGCCCTGCAACTCGGCAACGAGGGCCACGCTCAGAGGGTCCATGTTCATCCCCCCAAACTCTTCCGGGAAGAACATGCTGTGGTAGCCGAGCTCGAAGCTCTGCCGCAGCACGTCCCACAAGGGGGAGTCTTCCCGGATCACGTCCTCCGGGTCCTGCAGCTTGTCCAGCTCGATGGCCGCGGGTCTCCAGACCTTTTTCATGAACTTCTTGGTCGAATCCCAGAGGGCAACGTGTTCGCTTGTGAGGTCAACGTTCAGCTCTCTCAGTCCCATGGATTATCTCCTTGCTTTGAGGGTGGTCGGTCAGGGCATCGATTCGATCGAGCAGCTGGATGGTCCCCCGTACCGCACGGTCGCCCGAGATATGCCTTGCCGGTCTTGATCAGGGAACCTCTTCTGTTCCGTTCCGGAGTGAAAGACTATTATCCTTTATTTTTAAATACTTGTGTGCTAGTTTAGGTTAGTCTAAGCCTTAACGGAGCCCACCGATCATGCAATCGAAAGAGCCGGGGAGAACGCAGACCCTCGATCCCGGGATTTCCTCGGATGAGATCCTGGAGCAATTGAACGGGATTCTCTCGCACCCCGAGTTTCAAGCCACCCCCCAGCAGCGCGATTTCCTCCGTTTCGTGGTTACCGAGACCCTTGAAGGCAGGGAGCACCAGATCAAGGGCTATACGGTGGCGACCCAGGTCCTGGGGAGAAAACCGGACTTCGATCCCAAGAGTGATCCTGCTGTCAGCATCCAGGCAAGCCGGCTGCGGAAGGCGCTGGAGCGGTATTTCCTGGTTGCGGGGGGCGATGATCCGATTCGCATTGAGATCCCCAAGGGAACCTATGTTCCGGTCTTTCATGCACGGAAATCGCCCGGTTCGGATGAGGCAGCCCCCCAGCGGGGACACGAAGACTTCGGAGAGAGAGATCCCTGGCCCACGGTGCTGGTCCGACCCTTCCGGAACCTTACGGGTGATCCGGAGCAGGACTACGTCTCGGCGGGTCTGGCCTCCGAGCTTGCCATCGAATTGAGTCGATACCAGGATATCCGCGTCTGGATGCACGGTCTCGGTGGACGGAGAGAGAGCGCATCGGATAACGCCGCACGATTCCTGATCGAGGGAAGTGTCCACAAAGACACTGCCGGCATCAAAGTGGCTGTCCATCTGATCGATACGACGACGGGCACGCAGATCCTGGGCGACATGCACCGGGCTGAAGCCAAGGCCCCTGAGCTCATCGCCTTCCAGGAAGAAATAGCCCGGGTAGTAGCCGTAAAGGTGGCCGGCGAGCACGGGATCATCGCCGAGGCCCTCTCTTCTGAATCGAGAGACAAGCCGCCGTCCGACCTGACCACCCATGAAGCAATCCTGAGATACTACCAGTACGACATGGCTGTTACCCGGGACACGTTTCTTCGGGCCTTCGAGGCGCTGGAGGCTGCCGTAAAGACCGAACCCGAGTGCGGCCAGGTCTGGACCATGCTTGGGCGCCTCTACACGGCAAACATCAGCCTGGAGCACTGTGACATCGAGACCCCCCTCGACAAGGCGGTCGCCTTCACGGAGAAGGGGGTGCTCTTGAACCCGGCGAGTCAACGGGCGAGAACCTGGCTTGCTTTCGCACGAATGCTCTGCAACCAGGTCCCTGCGGCGCTGGCCGAGACGGAGCGGGCGTTGGCCCTGAATCCGAATTCACTCTTCTTCCTGGATATCCTCGGTTACCTGTTGAGCCTGCTTGGAGAGTGGGAACGCGGACCCGCCCTTCTGAGGAAAGCGATCCGGCTCAATCCTTACTATCGCCCCTACGTTCATTACGGGTTGTGGGGGGATTTCTTCCGGCGTGAAGAATACGAGCAAGCCTACACGGAATCACTCAACTTCCGGATGACCGGAAACTTCTGGGAACCCCTCGCACAGGCCGCCACCCTGGGTCAAATGGGAAGGGTCGAAGAAGGACGGAAGGCGGTCGAGGCACTGCTCAAGCTCAAGCCCGATTTCCCGAGCCGCGGCCGCGTTCTGATCGGATACTTCACGAAGTCCGATGATATCTTCGAGCGAATGGTCGAGGGGTTGCGTAAGGTCGGGGTCGATGTTGCGTGACGGAGTTTTTTTCGTAGGGGAGAGTTCTCGTGAGCAGTGACGTAAGGCCGGACCTGGCCGCTCTGCTGGAGAGACTGGCGCGCACGTTGGATGAGGTGCGATCTGAGGCGACAGCAAAGCGCCACGCCAAGGGCTATCGAACGGCCCGCGAAAACCTGGCCGACCTGGTGGATGCGGACTCCTTCGTGGAATACGGGCAGCTGGCCGTGGCTGCACAACGCAGGCGGCGCGACTATGAGGACCTTCAGGTCAGCACTGCGGCCGACGGTGTCATTACAGGTGTCGCGACGATCAATCGGCAACAATTCGGTGAAAACAGGTCGCGCGCTGCCGTGATTGTTTACGACTACTCGGTGCTGGCGGGCACCCAGGGCTTCTTCCATCACAAGAAACTCGACCGGATCATGGAGCTGGCCGAGGAGTGGAAGCTTCCGGTCGTCATGTACACCGAGGGCGGAGGCGGACGGCCCGGGGACACGGATGTGACCACGGCCATTGCAGGGCTCGACATCAGCTCTTTCGCGGTCTGGGCCAGGCTCAGCGGCCTGGTGCCGCGCATCGCCGTGAACAACGGGTACTGCTTTGCCGGCAATGCCGTCCTGTTCGGATGCGCGGACATCACCATTGCCACCCGGCAGTCCTGGATCGGGATGGCAGGACCCGCCATGATCGAAGGGGGCGGGCTCGGCGTGTTCAAGCCGACCGAAATCGGGCCCATCGAAGTACAGGAGAACAACGGTGTGGTGGACATCGTGGCTGAAGATGAAGCCCACGCCACCGCTCTCGCGAAGAAGTGCATGGGCTACTTTCAGGGCGCACTGGACAAGTGGCGCTGTGCCGACCAGACCGCACTGCGGGATATGGTGCCGGAGAATCGTCGGCGGTCCTATCCGGTGCGGCCGATCATCGAGACCCTGGCAGACGAGGACTCCTTCCTCGAGCTCAGGCCGGCTTACGGCAAGTGCGTAGTGACCGGTTTTATGCGGATTGAAGGCAGACCGGTAGGCTTGATTGCGAACGACTGTATGCACAAGGCCGGAGCCGTGGATTCCGACTCAGGGGACAAGGCCGCACGCTTTGTTCAGCTGTGCGATGCCTATGAGCTTCCGATCGTCTCTCTGACCGACACCCCTGGATTCATGGTGGGCCCGGAAAGCGAAACCGAGGCTGCGGTCCGCCGCCTTTCGAGGCTCTTCGTGGCCGGGTCCAATGCGACCGTTCCGATCGTGGCCATCTTTCTACGCAGGGGCTATGGCCTGGGCGCCATGGCCATGGTCGGCGGGAGCTTCCATGAACCGGTCTACTCCGCCACATGGCCGACCGGGGAGTTCGGCGGCATGGGCCTGGAAGGCGCCGTGAGGCTCGGATTCAAGAAGGAACTGGAAGCGGCAGAAAACGAAGCGGAACGCAAGAAGTTGTATGAAGATCTGCTGGCTTTTGTGTACGAGATGGGCAAGGCGACCGAAGCCGCAGCACATCTGGAGATCGATGCGGTCATCGACCCGGCCGACACCCGCAAGGTCATCCTGCGAGCCCTTTCATCCGCCGCCGAGCCCAAGGCTTCTCGCAAGAGACGGGGGCGCTTTGTCGACACGTGGTAATAGGTAAAAGCTGAACATGTTGTCGAGGGAGTTCCTACTGCGATCGCATCTCTTCCTTGACTCGTTCCGCCAAAAATATCTTAAGCAGTGACTGGTAGGGCACGTCTCGTTTGTTGGCGATGACTTTCAATGCCTCGAGCAAGGATTCCGGGAGGCGAACCGAGATCGTCTTTGTCGAAGGTTTGAGGTTCGAGAATGTAACCTTCTCGGCCTTTCTCCAGTCCACGTATTCGGTCGAGTCACGCTCAGCCCAGAACGCTCCTTCTTCGTCTTCGTTCCTAAACTTCGGTATCTTCTTCTTCGGCATCTCTATACACCTTTCGTTCTTTTCGATTTCATGTTCCACTCCTTTCGTTTTCTCCCACGCCTAGTCCTTAATGGGTACACTCTTCTCACCGATCTGAATGGATTGGATGCCCTTACGAGGAACCACGGCGAGGGACATGGCCACCTTGTCTTCGATCGGCATGGCGGACAGGGTCTCCATGGCCAGCACCTCTGCCACGCCGTTTGTCACTTTCACCTTCCCGATCCTCACGCGGTTGAAGAACTGCGTATTGCGGGCAAAGAGAACCAAGTTTTCCTTGAAATCAGTCTCCGGCACGGGTTCACCCGGCCTGAAGGCCTTCCAGACATTCTCAAAGGTCTCGGCATCAGCAATGTAACCGATCCCGCAATCGCGCTGGGCTTCAGGCAACTCACTGAGCTGAGCCACCGGGTAGTCGCCTTGCCACATCTGCACGATTTCGACCTCGCCGGTAAAGGGTTGCGGCTGACAGGCCAGTGCCTCGGCCTCGGCCTTGCAGTCGCGGCTGGGCTTCAGGCCTTTCGCTCGAACTGCGGCAACCTCGGCCTTGGCGGCCTCGAGATCAGCGCGAAACATGGGGTCCGCATGCAGCCGGGCAACGGCCGCGGCCCCCATGAAACGCCCCTGGACCACATCGCTGTGCCAGTGGACGTTGCAAATCGAGCGGCTCTCACCGAACGCGTGGCCACGTGCAAGAATCGCATCGGCCCGCTCCGGAGCGATCTCCGTCAGGATGAGTGCCCAGGCCCAGCCGAGGGCCGTGTGCCCGGATGGATAGGAACCGTCCTTCTTCAAGTACGCTTCCTCGTCCGGGGTGCAGGTCGGCTGCCCGTTCACCATGAAGGGGCGCCCGCGCTGGTAATGATCCTTCGCCCTGTAGGTGGAAAGACCTGCATCGGCAAGGGTTCGGCGAATCAGCATGTAGAGATGCGGCGTGTCCTCTTCGGTAATGGGAACGCCCAGCGCGCAGGAGAAGGTGCCCGCCGCCTTCGGAAACATCAGGTTGGCGTCTTCAATGGCGAGATCCCAGCGCGGGGTGCCCCGCAGACCAAGGTTCCTGCGGCTCACTTCCTCGTCGAGCGCAAATGCGGCCGACCCCTTGGCAGGAGGTGGTGGCACGAGGTCCATGCTGTTCGGAAGCTCTTCAGGTTGCAGATAGCCCGCAAGAATGCCGGGTCGTATCTCCGGCACTTCAGCAGGCTCATTCTTCGTTTCGACACGGTGACAACCCACTACCACCCCCATGCTCAGCAGGACCGGCAGAATCCGCCCCAGCCTATGTTTCCGAGCATTGTCCATCATCTCAAGTCTCCTCCCTGCAAATGCGGAATTCGGATTGCGGACTTCGGAATGAACCGCCTAGCCCCTCCTCCGAATTCGGAATAGGCAATAAAGCTGCTATTTTCTCCCTTTTCTCTTCCTGGCGGTCTTGATGGAAGCGATCGTGATTGCCAACAGTTCATTCGCTTCGCCCATCAATTCACTCACTCCTTCTTCAGAGATCGAGTCTGAAGCCACCAAGAGTTCCATCCAATACAGGCATTCATCACATTCCTCCTCAACGATCCCCATCTTTGCGATGAATTCAGCTGCTGATCTTGCTCGGCATGCTGCCCTATAATTCGCTCCTACAGATGTGCCACAGCGCAATAGCTGGCGTCCAATTAAGTCTGTCCTCTTGCCTTTTGGCAGCGACTCACAGAGTCGGATCACTTCCAATGCAAACTGCTTTGTGCGATCCTTCAGATCATTCTGCATAAGCCCATCTCACTCCGAAGCCCGCACTCCGCATTCCGCACTCCGCACTCCGCATTCCGCACTCCGCATTCCGCACTCCGCACTCCGCATTCCGCACTCCGCATTCTAATTGACCAGCTCGATCTCGCCCGGTCGCCAGGTCTGGTCGAACCAGGACTCGAGAGGACCGTACAGGCGAAGAGCCGTGAACCACCCCTTGCCGGGCACCGTTTGAATCCAGTTAGACTCCTTGCCCTCGGGCGCCTCCGGACCGAACCAGACTGTGACGGACCCGTCTTCGTTCGGTTCGACGTCCCCTGCTGCGCTGCTGAGGCTCGGATACACCGTCCCGGGGGTTTGCAGCATCGAGCGGGTCTGGGGGTCATACACGCAGAACGACCAGAAGTCCTTGGCCGGGATGCCCTTGGGCAGCATCACGCGATAGGTCTTCCCGCCGTCCAGGTAGTTCCCCTCCGAGTCGACCGTCGCGATCCCGTACTGGGAACCGATGCCGACCCTTTTGAGCGCCATGGCAGGCGTTACCGCGGTGTAGGGGTAGTGGAACTGCGTTCGGGCATCGAGGTCGCGCGCCCCGGATGGCCGGAGGAACTGGTAGCTGCCGCCGACGAACGCAGTGTGCCAGGCTGAGTTCTCGTAGTAGTAGGCACGAGGATCGCGGGCGCGGAACGCTATCGCACGGGCCGTGGCGTTCCCGACCGCAACCGCTTCCTCGAAGATTCTCTTCAACCTTGCCTCCGGCGCGAACGGCCTGCCCTTCTCGACCCCGATCGCCGCAAGCAGGCCCAGGATTTCTGGGCTGAACGCGGAAGCGGGCTCTTCATCTATGACTTCCTGTACTTCCATGTAGAATTCGATGGTGTTCGCGTGAATCGTGTTGGTGTAAATGCCCGATGAATTGCTGAACTGCATGGCGACCCGCTCCTCTGGCTTGGCCAGAGGATAGATTCTCACTTTTTCCTTCGCTGATTTCACAGCAGGAGCGGGATCGCGATCGATGAGGAACCCGCGCCAGAAGATCCAGTTCCCGTACGTTGGGGAGCGAAATGTGAAGTAGCCCTCCGGGACCTCTCCCTCCCAGCCGGGCGGAAGGAACAGGTACTTTCCGCCCTGGCCTTTATCAGGGCCGGCGTTGCCCAGATCTGCCACATAGCGGAAGAAGAAGTCGTCCACCATGCCCAGCGTGTTGGGCGGACTCTCCACCACCACCGGTCCGTCTTTGAGATCCAACCAACCGCCGAAGTAGACGCTCTCCGTATTCGCGGTGAGAAACAACGCCCGCGAATCCAGCAGATCTTCCGTGATGAAGATCTCATTGTTTCCGCTGACCCCGAGATCGCGGTAGCCCTGGCGCATCGCATGCAGCGAGGCGCCAGGCATCGTCGTCAGGAATGCCTCCATGCCGCGCATGAAGTCGAGGTTGTTGTAGACCAGCTCAACCGTTTTCGGCGTGGGGAAACCGTCGACGAATTGGAGCGTCCCGATGCGGGTCTGGACTTTGTCGGGGGTCGTGATGGCGGCTGGAATATCTGTCGCGTACTTGTACTTCTGCCCCGTCGGCTTCACGGCCGGCACGTCCTCCATCAGCTCGATTTCGCCGGGTTTCCAGGTCTTGTCGAACCATTGCTCGAGCGGGCCGTAAAGGCGCAGGATCACACTCCACCCCTTGCCCGGGACGGTCTGGATCCAGTTGCTTTCCTTGCCATCCGGCGCCTCGGGCCCGAAGTAGATGTCCGTCGACCCGTCGGGGTTCTGCACCACGCCGCGCTGGCTGTTGAGGCTTGGGAATTGCTGATCGGTCTGCAACATGGAGCGGGTTTGATTGTCGTAGAGAACCAGGGACCAGAAGTCTTTGGCAGGTGCCTTCGGCGGCAGGTGAAGGCGGTAGGTTCGACCGCCATCGAAGGCCCTGTCTTTCGAATCCACCATCGCGCCGGCATACTGCGATCCCACGCCCACCATCTTGGCGGCCATGGCCGGGGTGATACCGGTGGCATAGTAGAAAAACAAGGTTCGGGCATCGAGGAGGCGCACTCCCTCCTTCTCGAACTCGTGGCTGCCGCCGATGAAACCGGTTTTCCAGGCGCTCTCCTCGAAGAGGTAGGACTGTGGGTCTCTCGTGGAAAAGACGAGGGCCCGGGCGGTGGCGTTGCCCACCGCGGCCGCATCGGTGAGAATTGTCTTCATGCGGACGTCCGGTGCAAAGGGCTTGCCTTTTTCGATGCCTACGGAGGCCAGCAGGCCCAGGAACTCGGGATCGAGCGACTCGATGGGTTCGTACTGAATGACCTCTGCGACCTCCTCATAGAAGCTGAAATCGTTGGCATGGATGGTGTTGAACGTGCGCCCGGACAGGTTCAAGAACTTCTGCTCAGGCGGATCGTTGCGCTGCGCCAGCGGATAGATTCGCAGATTCGCCGTCATGCCGGCCACGGCCGGCTTGGGATCACCATTCACCAGAAAGCCGCGCCAGAGCAGCCAGTTGCCGTAGGTCCGAGACTGGAACGTGAAGTAGCCTTCAGGCAGGTCTCCCTCCCAATCGGGCGGGACGAAAAGGAACTTGCCGCCCTTACCGCGGTCAGGACCCGCATTGCCCATGTCCGTTACATGTTTGAAGAATGCGTCGTCGACAATCCCCAGCACATTAGGAGGGCTCTCGACCACGACCGGGCCGTTCTTGAGATCCATCCACGAAAAGGCGTAGACACTCTCGGTGTTGGCCGTCAGGAAGAGCGTCTTGGAGTCCATCAGGTTCTCCCAGATGCCGACGGCTCCGTCCGAGGCGCCCACCTCGCGCAACCCCTCGCGCATGGCGTAAAGAGAGGCTATCGGAATCGCGTCCAGGAAGACGTGGACGCCCCGCTGGAAGTCCAGATTGTCGTAGGCCTTCTGGACGGTCTCTGCGCTCGGGAGCCCGTCGAAGAACTTGAGCTTGCCGAGCCGCGTGTCGACCTCGTCGGGGGTCAGGATCGACTCGGGAATCGGCTCGTACTCAATGCCGCCTTGCCCGGCAGTGAGCTCTTGAGTGCTCGCCTTTTCGGTTTGACTACCCTCTTTACAGCCGAAAAGCAGCGTTACGGTAACGATCGTTACTAGGATAGCTGCGACAGGTCTCATTGGCTCTCTCCTCTTAACCTTCTATTCATCTATTTGAAATTAAAAATATCATATAGAGACAGGCTTACGGTCGTGGGTACATACATGTCCATATTCTGGAAGGATTTCTCCAGTTCTACACTGCGCTGCTCTTCAGGGACAGAATCTGGGATCAAGAAGTTGCACGCATACGTAAACACGAGGTCTTCCTGGTTTTCGCCGGAATACTGGATGTGCTCTTTTCCCGCATAGCATAGGGAGTGTTTCACCGTTTCAAGCTCCGGCATCTTGAAGACCATTCTCTCTCTACTCCAAGGCCCCCATACATCATCCGCGGTCCTGACGCAGACTTCACCAAAATTCTTGCTGTATAGCGCCACCCATTTATTCAACAAGCCATGATATCTTACGGTCATCTCTGTGGAGGCTTTTGGGAAAAGGATCTCTGCCGTACTCAGGGCAAAATCCTTCTGGTTGAATCCTTTTCTCCACCGCCCCTCCTTGTCCAGGTACTCAATAGATCCTCGAGGATCCTCTATGGATAAAGCAGGAATTCGGGTGATCATGATGTCGTGGGTCCCGTTATGCAGGACCGAGAAGAAATAGAAATGCTTACCATCCCTGGCTATTGTTGT
>Ga0180429_10004053_pt1 | contig 11787 bp, 6 predicted proteins | sample SS_ome_FD_132428 | JGI IMG/M metagenome (GOLD analysis project Ga0180429, IMG submission 132428) | Hypersaline lake sediment archaeal communities from the Salton Sea, California, USA - SS_1_S_1 metaG | ecosystem: Environmental > Aquatic > Non-marine Saline and Alkaline > Hypersaline > Sediment ... | reverse complement strand
TGATCTCGTGGCTCTTCAGCCAGGTGAGGTTGCCCTTCAGCGTGTTGATCTCGCCATTATGGGCGAGCATTCGGAACGGCTGCGCCAGCCACCAGCGCGGAAAGGTGTTGGTCGAGTAGCGCTGGTGGTAGATCGCAAAGGCGCTCTCGAAGCGCTCGTCCTGCAGGTCGGGGTAGAATTCCGCCACCTGCTCGGCCAGCATCATGCCCTTGTAGATGATCGACCGGCAGCTCAGGCTCGCAAGGTAAAGCTCGCGCACACCAGCCCCCGCCGCGGCTTTTTCGATCCGGCGCCGGATCACGTAGAGCTCGCGCTCGAAGGTTTCCTCGTCCACGCCCTTTGAGTTCGAGATCAGGATCTGTTCGATCTCGGGCCGGGTCGCGTTGGCCTTCTCGCCGAGGCAGGAGATGTCCACCGGCACGCCGCGCCAGCCGTAGATGTAGTAGCCCATGCGGAGCACTTCGGTTTCCACGATGGTCCGGCAGGTTTCCTGCGCGCCGAAATCGGTGCGCGGCAGGAACACCTGGCCGACCGCCACCTGCTCGCCCTCGCGCGGCTCGTGGCCGGTGCGTCGGATCTGGTCGTGGAAAAACGCCTGCGGGATCTGCACGTGAATGCCCGCGCCGTCGCCGGTCTTGCCATCGGCATCCACCGCGCCGCGGTGCCAGACGGCCTTCAGCGCGTCGATGCCGTTTTCCACCACCTTGCGCGAGGGTTTGCCATCGATCGACACCACGAGACCGACGCCACAGGAGGCGTGTTCGAACTCGTCGCGGTACATGCTGGTCTCGGCCAGCGCGGCCCGGCGGGCTTCTTCCTGGCGGGCCCAGTCGGCATCATACTTGGTCATTTACGTCTCTCCGTCTTTCGGGGCGTACATGGCGAACATGTCGGCCTCGGTCATCTGTCTGCGGCGCTCGCCGCCTTCGAAGGCGTGGCCGTGCGGTTTCTTGTCGATGGTCACCGTTGGATTCGATGGCAGTCCGCCGGCGTCGGGGGCCAGCCCGGCATCGAGCTGGTTGCAATCGTAGAGCGGTACGGTGGAGCCGAAGCCCGGCTCGCCCGGTTCGATGATATCGACCGGGCGGTCAACATATTCGGTCGACGATCCGTCAGTCTCGAACACGCTCTCGGTGCCGAGGAAGAATTGGCGCAGCGAGCGCGAGACGTATTGCGTCCCGGCCGACTTGTATTCAACGGTGCCGTCGTCTGCGATGATCTCCACCCGCGTGTTCACCAGATCGAGGGCATAGCCGTCGATCTCGGTGGTCTCCCCGGTCAGCACGTCGGCGCCCACCACCCGCACGTCGTAGCTCTGGTCATCGACGGTGCGCCGCATGGTGAAGTCGAACGTGTCCGATCCGCTGCGCAGCAGGGTGCTGATCGAGATCGGGTCGGCGGCGGGCGGCGAAAATTCCTCGCGCGAGCTGTCCCAGAGGTAGATCGCCGTCAGCCACTGGTAGTCGCCCGAATAGCTGACGATGCTCTCCAGCCCGTCCAGCGAATAAGTCGCCGTCCAGAACTCGTCGTTCGGCGCGTTGTCGCAACGCCATTGCAGCGAAACCGAGCAGCTCTTGTTCTGCACCGTGAGGAAGGTGGTGCAGCCTTGGGGCGGCGTGAAGCTGGCCGCAGCGGCGGGAAGGCCAAGGAAAAGCGCGCCGAGTGCCGCGACTGTCGTCTGCATTCGCATGTTAACGCCTCCTTTACCCTTTGTTGCCGCTCAGGTCAGCTTTGCTGACCAACCATAAACCCGGGTGGTGCGGATCGTATGCACGGGCTGTGCACGGTCTGTGCACAGGTTGTGTACGCCCCGTTTTACTCCGCTGCCACCTGCGCGCCCTGGCTCGCGAAGCTCTCCAGCATCGCGTTGGCCGCGTCGCGCCCGTCCTTGATCGCCCAGACGACCAGTGACGCGCCGCGCACGATGTCGCCGGCGGCGTAGACGTCGTTGAGCGCGGTCGAGCCCGAGTTGAACTCCGCCATCACGGTGCCCCAACGGGTCACCGGCAACTCTTCCTCGCCCCAGAGCTCCGGCAGGTTCTCCGGCTCGAAGCCAAGCGCCTTGATCACTAGGTCGGCGTCTTCCGTATAGTCGGAGCCTTCGATCGGCTCGGGGCTCTGGCGACCCGAGGCATCCGGCTCGCCAAGCCGCATTTTCTGCACCACGACGCCGGTCACGGGATCGCCCTTGAAGCCCACCGGGCTCGAGAGCCAGACGAATTCCACGCCCTCTTCCTCGGCGTTCGCCACTTCGCGCTGCGAACCGGGCATGTTGGCCCGGTCGCGGCGGTAGAGGCATTTCACCGATGTGGCGCCTTGGCGGATCGCGGTGCGCACACAGTCCATCGCGGTGTCGCCGCCGCCGATCACCACGACCTTCTTGCCGTCGGCATTGAGGGTGCCGTTGGCATAGTCTTCGACCTCGTCGCCGAAGCCCACCTTGTTCGATGCGGTGAGATAGTCGATTGCCCGCACGATGCCCGAGGCACCGACGCCGGGGCCGCCCAATTCCCTTGTTTTGTAGACGCCGGTGGCCACGAGCACGGCATCGTGCTGGCCCCGGATCGCCTGGAACGAGAGGTCTTCGCCAACGTTGCAGTTGAGCACGAATTTCACGCCCGCGCGCTCGAGCTGTTCGACGCGGCGCATCACCACGTCCTTCTCCAGCTTGAAGCCGGGAATGCCGTAGGTGAGCAGCCCGCCGGCGCGGTCGTGCCGGTCGTAGATCGTCACCTGAACGCCGGCGCGGCGCAGCACGTCGGCGGCCGCAAGGCCGGCCGGGCCGGCACCGACGATGCCGACACTCTCCTGCCGCTCTGCGGCGGGGGTGATTTCCTCAACCCAGCCGCGCTCCCAGGCGGTGTCGGTGATGTATTTCTCCACCGCGCCGATCGTGACGGTGCCGTGGCCCGATTGTTCGATCACGCAGTTGCCTTCGCACAGCCGGTCCTGCGGGCAGATCCGGCCGCAGATCTCGGGGAAGGTGTTGGTGGCCTGGCTGATGTCGTAGGCTTCCTTGAGCCGGCCCATCGCCGTCATCCGGAGCCAGTCGGGAATGTTGTTGTGCAGCGGGCAGTGCGACTGGCAATAAGGCACGCCGCACTGGCTGCAGCGCGAAGCCTGCTCGGCGGCCTTGGCGTCCGCGTACTCGGCGTAAATCTCGTCGAAATCCCGGTTGCGCTCTCCTGCGTCGCGCTTCTCCGGCATGTCGCGTTCGACATCCACGAATTTCAGCATCGGCTGCTTTGCCATTCTCGCCTCCATCTCTTCGAAGCGACTGTCTAGCAGGGATTTCGGAAAAGAAAAGGCAGTAAATATGACCTAAATACGCGGGAAAGCCCGGCTGAGATCGAAAAATGCTAAACATCGATCGAATAAAGGGCATATGATATGACCTAAAATTTCGCTTTCCTTTTAATTACGGCAAGTTAGCTTGGGGCATCTTTTGCGGGAGACTGCGCATCATGTCGCTGTGGCATCTCTTCATCGTTGCGGTGATCCAGGGTTTGACCGAGTTTTTGCCGGTCTCATCCTCCGGACACCTGATTCTCCTGCCGAATCTCACCGGGCTCGACGACCAGGGCCAGGTGATCGACGTGGCGGTGCATGTCGGCACGCTCGGCGCCGTCGTTCTCTATTTCTGGCGTGACGTTGCTATCGCCGCGGCGGGCTTGCCGCGCCTGGTTGTCGGCCGTGTCGATACCCCGGGGGCCCGGCTCGTCTTCCTGCTTCTGATTGCCACGATCCCGGTGATTGTGGTCGGCCTTTTCCTGAAACTCACCGGTCTTGACGACGCCATGCGGTCGGTCGCGGTGATCGGCTGGACGATGCTCCTGTTCGGCCTGGTACTGTGGTGGGCCGACCAGCGCGGCGCGACCGGCAAGCGCGCGCCCGCGTGGTCGCTGCGCGATGCGGTGATCATGGGGCTCTGGCAGGCGCTGGCGCTGATCCCCGGCACCTCTCGCTCCGGTGCGACGATCTCCGGCGCCCGGGCGCTGGGCTATGCCCGCGAAGACGCCGCCAAGCTCGCCATGCTGATGTCGATCCCGACCATCCTCGCCTCGGGTCTGTTCCTCGGGATGGAGGTGGTGGCGACGGCCGATGCGCAGGCGGCGCGTGACGGGGCCATCGCGGCGGTCTTCGCCTTCGTCTCCGCCCTCGCCGCGCTCACCCTGATGATGCGTCTGCTGAAATCTGTGAGCTTCACGCCCTACGTGATCTACCGGGTGATCCTCGGCATCATCCTGCTGGTGATCGCCTACAGTTGACCGGCTCAGACCTTGAGGTTCTTCGCCGAGGCCTTGATGTCGGCATATTGTCCGGAAACCCGGAAGCGCCAGAGATAGCTTGGCAGAACCGTGGCCATCGCATGCGGGTCGATACCGAGATCCTCGAGCGACTTCGCCCCGTCGCTGACCACGTTGTCATGCGCCAGGCTCTTGACCTGGTCAACCGTCAGCGGCGCCTTGATCAACCCAGCCGAAACCGTCTGCCACAGATCGAACCACCAGGCCATGAAGCGGGCGATGCCGAAGGGAAGGTTCATGATCACCCGGCGCCGCTCGATGATCTCCAGCATCAGCTGCATGAGTTCGCGGAAGGTCATCACGTCCGGCCCGCCCAGTTCGTAGATGCCCGCATCGGCCTTGCCGGTGGCCCCGAGCTCCGCCGCCGCGGCCACGTCGTCGACGAAGACCGGCTGGAACTTCGTATCGGCCCCGACGATCGAAAGCACCGGGCTCATCCGGGTCATGCCTGCGAACCGGTTGAAGAAACTGTCTTCCGCGCCGAACACGATCGAGGGGCGCAGGATTACCGCACCCGGGAAGTGCTGGAGGATGCCTTCCTCGCCAAGTCCTTTCGAGCGCGCATAGAGCGTGTCGCCGGCCTTGTCGGCACCAATGGCAGAGATGTGCACGAGCGACGTGACACCTTCGGCCGATGCAAGCCGCGCGATCCGTTCCGCGCCTTCATGCTGGACCGCGTCGAAGTTGTTCTTGCCGCCCTTGTCGAAGGTGCCGACGCAGTTGACGACCGCCGTAGCACCCTGCATCGCCTGCGCCACCGAGGCTTCGTTGCGGATGTTGCACAGCACCGGCTCGACCTGGCCGACCGTCCCGTAGGTGCGCACGTGCAGGGCTTCGTTCGGCCGCCGAACCGCGACCCGCACGCGCCACCCGGCCCGGGCCATGCGCTGCGCGATATACCGTCCGACAAAGCCCGAACCGCCATAGATGGTGACCAGTTTCGTCATGGGTATCTCCTTCGAAATTTCGACGCCCTCAATACCGACCCGGGCCCATCACGACAAGGCGCAAACGCGTGACAACGAATTGCCGGCGAATCCCGTTGACACCGCCCCCGGCTGGCCTTACATCGCGGCCCCACGACACCTGCCCAGGTGGCGGAATTGGTAGACGCGCTGGTTTCAGGTACCAGTGATCGAAAGGTCGTGGAGGTTCGAGTCCTCTCCTGGGCACCATTTCTCCCCCGATCGCGTTTGCACGCCCCGGTTTCCCGGGCAGGCCGTCAGGGGATCTCGGGTTCCAGGTACCACCCGCGAGCGTCGCGGCCGGTGAAGAACCGGGGCGCGGCCGGTGGGGATGTCAGCAGTTCGATGACCTCGAGAAACTCCGGATCCGAGACGAATCTCGGTTGATACGCGGTTTGGCGGTTGTCCGAGAAAACCGGGTAGAGCCGCAGGCTGAACGCGCGGCGCGCGCTGCCGGCCGGCGATAGATGCAGCGCGCCGATCAGGCTGTATGGATGGGCCCGTTCCTTGGCGTAGCGGCCGGGAGACCCGAACACGAAGTTGCCAAGCCCGAACACGACCGGTGTTCCATCGACGATCTCGACCTCCTGAAACACATGCGCCCCGTGGCCCACGACGAGATCAACCCCGGCCGCCACCAGCGCGCGTGCCTGTTCACGTTGGGCGCCCGTCGCCCGGCGGTAGTTCCGGCCCCAATGCGGGAAGGCGATGACGAACAGGTCTTCATGCTGACCGCGCAGGCGTTCGATGATCTGCGCCACGGCAGATGGATCCAGTCCGAAGGTGCCGGGGCGATCTTGCCCGGCATAGAACGCATAGGTTTCGGCATAGCTGTCGCGGCGCTCGAACATGCACAGGATGGCGATCGTCACCGTTCGGGCATCGGTGTCGAACGAGTGAACGACCGGGGCTCGGGCGGCCGCGATGTTCGCACCCGCGCCGCAGGGCGCGATGCCGTGCGCCCGCAGGAGGTCCTCGGTCTGTTCCAGCCCGGCGGCGCCGAAATCGAACGCATGGTTGTTGGCCAGCGACACCACGTCGATCCCGTGACGGGCAAGTTGTTCGGGCGTGTGTTCGATGTCGGCGTAGTGGATGTAGGTCTTCTCGCCGGCAAACGGCGACGGGAAGCGATCGGTGATCGGCGTTTCGAGGTTGGCGATGGCGAAATCGGCTTCAGCGAGGATCGGGGCGAAGTTTGCGATCATGTAGCCGTAGCCCCGGGTGCGCAGCACCGGTTCCCGGCCCTCGCTTGCCAGACGGTCGTGGTAGTTCTCGCCAAAGCTGGTATCTCCGAGCAGGAGCACCTCGATCGGGTCTGCCTGGGCCGTCGGCACGCTGCCGACCATCGCAAAAAGGGCAAGTGAGACTAAGCGCGCCGTGCTGCGGAGCCGAGAGCGCCGCGCCGGTTTCGTCTGTGACTTTCTCGTCCGATGCATTTCTCGGTCTCCGTCTGCCGCCGTGGCACACTTGGGTCCTCGGTAGCGGGGCCGGGGCCGGCTCACGACAGGTGCAGGGATTGCCCCGCGGCGGTCAGTAGTCCCGTTCGTAGAACACCCCGATGCCCGACCCGCCGTCGGTGGCCACGTTGCCACGGACCGTGAGGTTGGGGGTGATCGTGAGGTTGAGGTTGATCTCGGTGTTTCCCTGAGGGCTCACCGTCACGTCGGTGTAGATGTTGTCGGTGATATAGGTGCCGGCGCGCGCGGCGAGGTTGCCTTCGGAATCCGTGGTGACGTCGAGGTCGTCGAGGCCGAAGTTGCCGCGCAGGCGTTCGACGAGCCCTGCACCGCCGCGGCCGGCGAGGGTCGCCACCGCGGAGGCCAGCCTGAGGGCCTGGAACGGAGAGATCTCGTCGAGCCCGCGGCCGAATATCAGCCGGGCCAGGATCTCGTCTTCCGGCAGGTCGGGAGAGGACGAGAAGGTGACGGCCGGGGCAGTGGCCAACCCTTCGACGGTGATTTGCACCTGTGTATCGTTCGCCTCGGTTTCGGCAACCGCGCGCAGGTAGGGATCGAGATCACCCTGCAAGGTGATGGTGCCTTCCGTGAGTACGAGGCGTTTCCCGAGGATGTCGAGCCGCCCGCGTATGAGCCGGAACCCGCCCTCGGGTCTGACTGCGGCTGTCGTTCCGCGAAGGCGGAGGGCGCCGCCGAATTCCGCATCGAGCCCTCGGCCGCGAACAAACACCTGGGACGGTGCGTCGAGCGTGAGATCGAGCGTGAACGGTGTCTGCGTGCCTCGCCCGCCGCCGGCGGCGCCGAGCAGGCCGGCGCGGCGTCGGGTTTCGCGCACGGCAGCCGGTTCGGCCAGATGCGTGAGGTCGGGCAAGGCGCCGCTCGCACCGAATCCGGTTTCCGGCACCCGGAGTTCTATTGCCCCGAACCCGAGGCGCCCGGTGATCGCGGCCGCACCGAGAAGCGGCCCGGTGAGGCTGACCGTTCCGTTGAGGGAGGTGTTGAACAACGCAGGGTCGGCGACACCAGTCTCGATCAGGCGGATCGTGAGCGCTGCCTCATAGGGTGCGGCAAGGCGTACCGGGCCCGACACCGCAATCCGCCCGCCGCTTGCCACGGTGGCGTCGAGGTTCACGTTGGCGCGGCCGCCGCCGAGATGCGCGGTTGCGCGGATCGGGTCGAGCGCGGTTTGCAGATAGGGCAGCGACAGACGGGCGCCGGAGGTCGCAAGCTGGCCCGAGACGTTGGGCAGGCCGTAGCCGCCGGTGAGCGCGAGGTCAAAATCAGCCATGCCTGCCAACTGGTGTGGCGAGATCGCGCCGTTGGCCATGGCAAGCGGCGCGCGGCCGCGCAGGGCGAGGTCGGGGTCGCCGCTATCTGCCGCTACACTGCCTGCAATGGTGATGCTGGTGCCACCCGGCCCGGCGCCGTCTCCCGAAATTTCCCAGCGTCCATCCTGAAGGTGGGCGGTTCCCTCGAGCGAGGCCGGGCCGGGCAACCCCGGTACGACGCGGCCGAGATCGCGCAGGCGGGCTGAAAGCGTCATCGCCGGCATCTCGCCGTCGCCGGAACCGATTGCGCGGGCGGTCAGTTCCTGTGTGCTCAGATCGAGCCGGTCCAGCACTGCGATGCCGTTGTCACGGCGAATGGCAAAGGTCAGGTCGCTTTTCGCCCCGATCAGGGCGTCGGCGGTGGGGTTGCCGATCGCGAGGTCGCGCCCCTGCGCCGTGCCGTTGAACGCGAAATCGCCCGTTTCCGGCGCGAAGGAACCCAGTGCGTCGAGCACGACGGCACCGCGCAGAGGAAGCCCGCCGAAGCCGGCGTAGGGCGCCAGGTTGGCGACGCTCGCCGAGATCGTCGCGTTGATCGGGCCAAGTCCGTGCCGGGTTGCGCGGACATCGGCGCGGGCCGACAGGGAGGTTTTGCCAGGCGCCGTGCCGTTCGCGTCCACGACCCACAGCACGCCCGATTGTTCGGCCTCGGCGGTGATCACCAGCGGGCCGTCGAAACCCTCGGCGAGTGATGCTCCGGAGTTGATCGTGATCTTCGCCTCGACCGTGCTGTTGCCGTCGTTCAACACCGCCGCGCCGGTGGCGGTGGCCTGGTCCGAGGCCAGTTCAAACCGGTCGATACGTGTGCCGTCCTCGTTGCGTGCCGCATCGATTGCCAGGCTGCTCGCCCCGGCGAACAGCGGGTCCACGGCGTCCTGGCCAATGCCGATATCCTGCGCCGTGCCTCGGATCGCCAGGTCGAACGGCCCGCCCGGGAGGGCCACATCGCCGGCAAGGGTCGCCTCAGCCGCGCCGGTCAGGGGTTGGCCGGCAAGACCGGCGAGCTGTGCGAGATCATCGATCTGGAGGCCGAGTTCACCGGTGCCGATCACGTCGAGGCGCGAGATATCGGTGGCGAGTTCAACCGCGCCGGAGACTGCGAAGCCACGGCCCTTGAGTGCGATGTCGCTGAGCCGCAGCGGCCTGCCGGTTGATCTGTCGAACCGCAGCGACCCGGCAATGCTGTCGCCCAAGGCGGTGGCCAGGTCCGGGTCTGTTGCGGCGATGTCATCGGCCGAGATGTCGATCCGGCCCGAAACCCGCGGCTGGTCGCCCTCGCGGCTGACGAGGGTGCCGGTTCCCCGGATCGTTGCAGACCCTACCGAAACACCGGGCTGTGCAAGCCCGTCGAGCCGGAAGGTCGCGCGCCAGTTGTCGTCAACGCGCGGGTCGTAGGCGATGGCGAGTTCGGCATTACGTATCTCGGTCGGCGTTGCAATTGGCAGGCGCACCGCGGCGCCGTCGGCATGCGCCACCGTGCCCTCGACCGCCAGCCGCGTCGGCCACCCGCCTTCGCTCAGGGCGGCATTCCCGGTGAGCGTGAGGCCATCGGTATCGACAACGAAGGTCGAGATCTCGGTCAGACCGTCCTGCAGGCGGCCTTCAAGTTCGAGCCGGGCATCGTTGCCGAAAAAGGCCCAGTATTCGGGCTGCAACAAGGGTGTCGGATCACCCGCGAGTGTGGCGGCGAAGCCGAGCCCGCCGCGCGACGTCTCGCCCGCGCCGATGCCCCGCAGCCGGACATCGCCGGTGAGCCGATCGGTGCCGGCGGTAGCCAGGATGATCGCCGCGTCGAAATTGTCGATCGGCCCGGCGCCGGTGATTGTCAGATCGATCTCGTCACCGACCGGCAGGTTGACCAGTGCGGCGGCGAGCCCGTCAGGTCCTTCGTGCAGGCTCAGGTCCAGCGTGAGCAGGCGGCTGTCGTTGGCGTAGCTGCCGTCCAGCCGGAGCAGGCCGTCCCGCCCGTCGATCCGTTCCATCGTGACGGTGGCCGCGCCCGCGCCGCCTTCGAGTTGCGCGTTTCCCTCAAGGCGCAACACGGCCGCGGCGCCCAGAACGTCCGCGCCGAGCGCCACGCGGTCAGCAGTGATGCGGCCGATGTCGATGCTGACGGGCAACTCGGGCAGGGCAAACGGGGACGCCGCGACCTTCGGCCCGCCGGCGGCGGAAGCGGGGCGGCGGAGGACCTCGATCACGTCGGCCCGAAGCGCATCGATCTCCAGCCGACCGGTGAGCAGAGCGCTGCGTGTCCAGTCGAGCTCGGCTCGGCGCAGGATGAGCCAGATCCCTTCATCGTCGGCGATCGTCAGCTCTTCCAGCGTCGCCTGTGAACTCAACGCCCCGGCGAAACCCCGCACCTGTACGTCACGCCCTGCGGAGGACAGGTTTTCTTCGAGCCAGTTCTCGAGGAAGGTGCCATCGTCGGCCGCCTCGTCCTGGGCGCCGAGGGGCGAGGCCGTCAGTGCGAAGGCGAGCGCAAGGAGGGCAAGGATACGTTTCAAAACGACTGTCCGATCCCGATGTAGAACTGCATCCCGTCCCCGCCCGGACCCTCGACCGGTAGGGCGACGTCGAGCCGGACCGGTCCCATGCCGGTGTAGTAGCGCAGGCCCACGCCCGCCCCGATCTGCCAGTCGCCGCCCGCATCGAAGAACGTGTTTTGCCCGATGTGGCCGGCATCGACGAAGGCGACCGCGCCGAAGCTGTCGCTGATCCGGTAGCGGATTTCGCCCGACGCCCCGAGGAACGCGCGCCCGCCCACGATGGTTCCGCCGCCCTGGTCGATTCCGAGCGACTGGTAGGGGAACCCGCGCACCGTGCCGCCGCCGCCGGAGAAAAACAACATGTCCGGAGGCACAGCCGCGGCGACGGCACCGATCACCACGCCGGCTTGTGCCCGGGCCGCGAGCACGAACTGGTCGTCGCCCCCGAGACCGAGATAGGCACGGCCGTCGACGTACCCCCGCGCGGCAACCTGGCTGCCGATGATGTCGTAGAACGGTTCGATATCGGCATCGACGAATAGGCCGCTGCTGGGATCGAGGGGATCGTTTCGACCGTCCCAGGTGAGCGACGACGGGAGTGAGACGACAGAGAACCGGCGCTGGCCAAGATCGTCGTCGGTATAGGTGTAGCCGTAGGACGCCGCGATCTCGCCCTTGAGGCGGTCGGAGAAGCGGTGGCGGATTCCCGCGCGGGCGCTGCCCTCGATCAGCAGGTAGTTGGGTTCGTCTTCGTAAGCGGCCTCGGCGAACACGAACACGTCGGTGTCGGTTCCCAGTGCTGCCGGAATGTCGAGCCGCGCCGAAACCGCCGCATCCATCCCGGCGAGCGTACCGTCGATGCCGGCAACGTTCGCTTCGGCCCGGAACCGCTCGGCGCCTCCCAGCAGGTTTCGGTGCAGCCAGTATCCCGACAGGGCCACGCCTTCCCGCGAGGAGACTTCGGCGCCGAACCCGAACCGGCGCGGGGGCTCGTCCGCAAGATCGACATTGATGTCCATCGTGTTGCCGGGTCCAAGGGTTTCGGCCTCGCTCAGTGCGACCGAAGAAAATGCACCGGTGCGGCGCAGCCGCTCCGCCACCCGCTGAAGCTCGCGCGGCGAGAAGGTTTCACCGGTCGGCAGTCCGGCAATCTGGTCGATCCGGGCGCTGCGCACCGCCGATGGGGTGCGTTGGTTGAGACGGCCGAAGGTCACGCGCGGGCCGGGCGCGAGGCGAATATCGGC
>Ga0180429_10004052_pt1 | contig 11787 bp, 8 predicted proteins | sample SS_ome_FD_132428 | JGI IMG/M metagenome (GOLD analysis project Ga0180429, IMG submission 132428) | Hypersaline lake sediment archaeal communities from the Salton Sea, California, USA - SS_1_S_1 metaG | ecosystem: Environmental > Aquatic > Non-marine Saline and Alkaline > Hypersaline > Sediment ... | reverse complement strand
CGACCGTCTCGAGCGAGTATTCGAGGTCCTCGCTGGTTTCTCCTTCCTTGATTCCGATTTGCTTCTCGATTGCCTGCAAGATCCGCGGCGCGCCGCGAACGTGGCAGGCGGTTCCCCGGCAGACCATAACATGCGTCCTGCCGATGGGAGAGAAGCGGAACTGGGCGTAGAAGGTGGCCACGGCATAGACTGAACTCTCCGGCACCCCGGTAAACTCGGCGACGGCGAGCATGGCAGCCTCCGCCAAGTAACCGAACTCCTCCTGGACCTGCTGCAAGATCGGAATCAGTTCGTCCGGTCTTCCCTCGAAGGCAGACAGCACGGTGTCGAGACGTTGGTCCATGGAAGTTCCCTGAAAAAGCCGCGGCCACATTGCGGGGGGAATAGGCCCCCTTTTTCCTGAGGCAAAATCGGTACAGTCACCGAGTTATTCTTCGGGCGCCCCTTAACACTGTAGGGCAACCGTCAACCATCCCGGCGAATCTCGCGGAGTAACTCGTGCCGGGGATTGTAGATCGTGATTATAATCGGCATTTGGCCGGGTAGGGAATGGGTGGCGCAGGCGAGACACGGGTCGTACGCCCGAAAAGCCATCTCCACCATGTTCAACAACCCCTCGGAAACCTCGCCGCCCTTGATCAACCCCTTGGCGGCTTTCTCGACCGACATGGCGATCGGCGCCGCGTTGTGGTTGGTCGCCACGATCAGGTTGACTTTGGTCAGGAGCCCGTTCTCGTCGGTCCAGTAGTTGTGGATCAGCGTTCCGCGCGGGGCTTCGACAATCCCCACGCCCTCGCTGGGTGTCTCGGTGGGAAGCGTGCGGATCTCGTCGCCGGTGATTTCCGGGTCTTCGAGCAGTTCCTTCATTCTCTCGGCGGAGTAAAGAGCTTCGATGAGCCGGGCCCAGTGGAAGGTGAGCGTGGCGTGGGCCGGCTTGCCGCCCAGCGTCTCGTACATTTTCTCGTATGCTTCCTGTGCAAGCGGGGTGGCCATGCCGTCGGCGGCGTTGAGCCGCGCCAGGGGGGCCACGCGGTAGATACCGCTCTCGGCCCCGTCGACAAAACCTTTCCAGCCCGGCTTTTTCAGGTATGGGAAGGTAACGTAGCTCCACGGCTCGACATGCTCGGCGATGTAGTCCCGGTAATCTCTCGGGGTGAACTTGGCGACCTGCTTGCCCTCGGGGTCCACTACGCGAACCTGCCCCGCGTAAAAATTCGCCTTGTTATTCTCGTCCACCAGACCCATGTAGTACGTCTTGTGGTTGTAGGTGTCGCTGAGGACGATGTCGAGGTATTCCTTGTCCTTCAGGACTACGTTGTCGAACAACTGCAGGGCGAACTGGGCGAACTCGATGGTGAACTCGGCCGTTTCGAGGAACTGCTTGCGTTCCTCTTCGCTAATGCCGCGTGAGACCCCGCCGGGCACGCCGAAGACCGGGTGGATCACCTTGCCCATCATGGTCTCCATGAGCTGCCGGTTTTCGCGTCGCACACGGATCACCTTTCCGGCGATCTCCATGCCGACCTTGGCAATTACGCCGAGGATATTTCGTTCGGCCGGCGGGGCGGTCGGTCCGACGACGAAGTCGGGTGCGCCAAGGAAGAAGAAGTGGATGTAATGGTCCTCGACCATAAACGCGCTGTAGGCCAGCTCGCGGAGCAACCTGGCGGTTCGCGGGGGCTCGACCTTCCAGAGATCGTCGAGGCATTTCGTGGCAGCCATGTGATGTGCGGTGGGGCAAACGCCGCAGATCCGCGGTGTGATTCGCGGCATTTCTTCGGCCGGCCGGCCCAGGCTGAACGTCTCGAAACCGCGGAGTTCCGGCACCTGGAAAAACGCCCGCTCCACGTTGCCGGCGTCGTCGAGGAAGATATCGATCTTGCCGTGACCTTCCAGCCGAGTGATCGGATTGACAGTGATTTTCTTGGCCACTCTGCTACTCCTTTTCTCGTCGCGAGCCCCCCAGCAGCGACGCCGGAAGGCTGAAGCGGTAAAAGGTCCCCAGCGGATCGGCCAGGGTATCGGCGTAATCGGCGGCCGCTTCGGCGGTGTCGGCTTCAGCGACGGAACAGATGGTGCTGAGGATCTTGGCCCCCTGATCGAGGCTGCCGGGCGTGGGCCCGAAACAACCGCGGCAGGGCATGTTCCCCTGGATGCAACGCTCGCCGCAGCCCGACCGCGTCGCCGGACCCATGCACAGATAGCCCTGCGCCAGGAAACACTCCTCGGTGTCGGGAATGCTCGTGGCCACCCGTTTGAACTCGGTAATCGACAGCCGCTCCGGCTTGGAATCCTTTCTCGGGCAGGCGTCGCAGAGCGATTTTTCCGGGGCAAGGACCGAGCCCTTCGGCGGCAGTTTACCCTCCAGAATCGCCGTCACCGCGTCGGCCACCAGGTTCGGCGGCGGCGGGCAACCCGGCAAGTAGTAGTCCACGTCGATCACCTGGTCCAGCGTCTTGACCTGCTTCCAGAAACCCGGCAGTTCCAACTCGTAACCGTCCACCCGGCATTTCTCTTGAGGAACCGTCCCGCCGGGATTTTCCACCGTGGGTAATCGCTGATACTTGTTGGCCAGGATCTCGCGGCGGGTTTTGTCGTTTGCCAGGCCGGGAATTCCGCCCAGGTGGGCACAGGAGCCGAAGGCGACGACCAGCGGGCACTTCTCCCGCAGCAGCTTGACCCATTCTTCCTGTTCGGAGAGCCGGATCGCGCCGTTGATGAACGCCACGGTGACCTCGCCGGGCTGCCACGTCTTGACGTCTTTGAGCTTGAAGTCCAGGGCCACCGGCCACAGGGCGATATCGACCAGTTCGACCACCTTGAGAATATCCTCGTGCAGGTCCACGACGGTTTCCTCGCATCCGCCGCACGAGGCACACCAATAAAACGCCACCTTGGGTTTGTCAGCCATGGAGGTCCACCTGTTGGAGTTACGCGGACTCGACGACCGCCGCAGCAGGTGCTGTTGCGTTCCACTCCAGCGGCCCGAGCGCCCGGACCGTCTCGGTCAGTTCTTTCACCACGGCGGCGAACAGGTCTCCCTCGGAAGCAGAGATCCATTCCAGCCGCACCCTTTCCCGCTCGATGCCGAACTGATCGAGCAGGTTCAGGAGCATGGGATACCGCCGCATGGTCTTGTAGTTACCCTCTTGATAATGGCAATCGCCCGGGTGGCAGCCGGCGATCAGCACGCCGTCGGCGCCGTCGGCCAACGCCTTCATGACAAACGTGGGATCTACCCTGCCCGAACACATCACCCTGATGGGAATTACGTTCGGAGGATACTCGGTGCGGCTGGTGCCGGCCAGGTCGGCCCCGGTGTAGGAACACCACCGGCACAGGAACGCAACGATTTTCGGCTCGAATTGGTCTTCGGCCATGGCGGCGAATCTCCTTGATGCGCGAAGCGAACTCCCCCGGCCGGGTACGAGCACCCGCCCTACAAATCTTCGTAGCCGCGTTCGCCAGAACGCGGACGCCCGCACGCTCCGGCGAGCATGGCTACGGGTAGGTTATTCCTTACGAGTTGTCTTACGCCAGCACACCTTCCATCTCGGCGTAGATTTGTGCGTCCTCGAAACCTTTCTGCCTGGCCACGCCCGCCGGGCAGGTCGCCACGCACGTGCCGCAGCCCTTGCAAAGCTCCTCCTGCACCACCGAAACACCCTTCTGCTCGTCGAACTGGATTGCCTCGTAGGGACAAGTGGCAATGCACATCTTACACCCGCTGCAAAGATCGGGATCGATCTCCGCGGTAATCGGCTCCAGCACGAACTTGCCCCGGTCCATCAAAGAAAGCGCGCACGCCGCAGCAGCCGCGCCCTGCGCCACCGAGTCTGGGATGTCTTTCGGTCCCTGGCACGCGCCGGCCAGATAGAGTCCGTCGGAGGCCGCCTCGACCGGCGCCAGCTTGGGATGCTTCTCCAGGAAGAAATTGCCCTGGGCACAGCTAAGCGAGAAGGTGCGGGCAATCTCGTCCGCATCCTTGGTCGGTTTCAGGGCGGAGGAGAGGATCACCAGGTCGACCGGCAGTCGCCGCGTGACGCCCAGCAGCGTGTCTTCGGCAACCACCACCAGCTTGCCCTGTTCCTCGGCCGACTCGGCCACGTCGGTCACTTCCGCGCACTTGCCGCGGATGAAGTGCACGCCCTCGCGCAACATCCGCTTGTAGAATTCCTCGTAGCCCTTGCCGGGGGTGCGCATGTCGATGTACAGGTTGTAGACCTCGGCACCGGTCTTTTCCTTGACCAGGTGGGCAAACTTCAGCGAGTACATGCAGCACACCTGCGAGCAGTACTCCTGGTAATTCTCATCCCGGCTGCCCACGCAGTGGATGATGGCCACCGATTTCGGTGGCTTACCTTCACTGGTGATGATCTCGCCGCTGGTCGGACCGCTGGCATGGCTGAGCCGCTCGAACTCCAAGGAGTTAATCACATCCGGCAACCGCCCGTAGCCGTAACGGCTGATCCGGCCCGCGTCGAACAGCTCGAAACCCGTCGCCACCACCAGCGTGCCGACGTCGAGTTCGACAATCCGGTCGACCTGGTCGTGGTCGATTGCTTCGGCGTCGCACTTTTCCACGCACTGCAGACACTCGCAACACTCGCCGCAGCCCAGGCAGCGGGCGGCCTCGGCCAATGCCTGCTCTTCGGTCAGCACGGAGCAGATCTCCGCGAAGCTTGATGCCCGCTGCGCGGGATCAAGCATGGCCGGTTTTTCGCGGGGCTTCTTTTCGTGGCCCTGGAGTTCCGGGGCGGGTGCAACCGGGGGCTTTGTCTGGCGGCCGGCCCCCAGATCTGCGCCTTGAATGTACCGATCGATCGATTCGGCGGCCTCTTTGCCCGCCGCGAACGCATCGACCACCGTTGCCGGGCCGGTGACTACGTCGCCCCCGGCAAACACGCCCGACAGGTCGGTCGCCAGCGTAAGCGGATCACTGCAAATCCGTCCGGCGCTGCCGGTCGCCACCTCCTGGCCGATTTCGCCCAGCTCGGTTAGCTGGCCGATGGCGGTAATCACCATACTAACGGGGATTTCAAACTCGGAGCCCGCGACACCCAGCGGTCTGCGCCGGCCGCTTTCGTCCGGATCACCGAGTTTCATCCTTTGGCAGATGAGCCGGGCGGCGTTGCCGTCTTCGGCCTCGACTCTCAGCGGCGCGGCGAGGAATTCAAAAACGGCGCCTTCCGCCTTGGCGTCTTCGATTTCCCAATCGTGTGCCGGCATCTCCGCCCGCGAACGCCGATACACAACCTTCACCTGTTCGGCCCCGAGTCGCAACGCGGCCCGCGCGGCATCCATCGCCGAGTTGCCCCCGCCGATGATCGCCACCGTGCCCTCGATGCGTGTCAAGGTCTGCGAGTTCACGTTCCTGAGGAATTCCAGCACGTCGAGTACGCCCGGGGTGTCTTCGCCGGGGATATTCATCTTCATGCCGCCGGGCGCGCCGGTGCTGAGGAAAACGGCCCTAAAGCCCTGCTGCTTGAGTTCCCTGACCGAGTTGACGCCGGTGCCGGTCTCTAGCTTGATCCCCAGCTTGGCGAGATAGTCGAGTTCCCAGTCGAGCACGTTTTCGGGCAGGCGATAGGCGGGGATGCCGTATCGCAACATGCCGCCGGCCATTGGGGCCGCTTCCAGGACGGTTACGGGATACCCGCGTCGGGCAAGCTCGTTTGCGCAGGCCAGGCCGGCCGGGCCGGAACCCACCACCGCCACTTTCCCCTCTTGCGTAACCGGCAAGGGCTCAGTTTGGCCGTCGTTTGCCATTGCCCAGTCGGAAACGAACCGTTTCAGCGCGCAGATGGCGACCGGTTCGTCGAGGTTGGCCCGTTCGCACTTGTCTTCGCAGGGATGATAGCAGACGCGGCCGCAGACGCTCGGCAGCGGCATATCGCGGCGGAGCAGTTCGGCGGCCTCCTTGAATTTGCGTTCCCGAATCAGCGTAATGTATCCCTGGGTGTGAACGCCGGCGGGACACGCCGCCCGGCACGGCGCCCGGCCCTTCTTGTCGATCACAAAGGCGTTCGGCACGGCTTGTGGGAACGAGCGGTAAATCCCCCGGCGGACGGCCATTCCCAGATCGAACTCGCTGGGCGCTTGGACGGGGCAGACATCGACGCAGTCCCCGCAGCCGGTACACTTGTCTTCGTCGACGTACCTCGCCTTGCGGCGAACCTTTACCTTAAAATTGCCCACGTAGCCGGAAACGTCCTCCACTTCGGAGTAGGTCAGCAGTTGGATGTTCGGGTGTTGGCCGACGGTGACCATCTTGGGCGTAAGGATGCAGGCGGCGCAATCGAGCGTGGGGAAGGTTTTGTCGAACTTGGCCATGTGGCCGCCGATCGAAGATTCTTTCTCGACCAGGTAGACCTTTTTTCCGGAGTCGGCGATCCGCAAGGCGGCCTCGATTCCGGCAATTCCCGCACCCACAACCAGAGTCTCCGGCCGGACGGGGACCTCGCGCTGCTCCATCGGCTGGTGGTACCACACACGGCGGACGGCCCCGGCGACCAGGTGCTTGGCCTTGGCGGTGGCCTGGTTGCGGTCGACGTGGACCCAGGAGCAATGCTCGCGGATGTTGGCCATTTGGAACAGGAAGCGATTCAGTCCCGCCTCCTCGCACGCCTGGCGGAACGTCGGCTCGTGCATCAGCGGCGAGCAGGAAGCGACCACAACACGGTTGAGCCGCTCCTGTGAAATATCGCTCTTGACGATTTCCTGGCCCGGATCGGAACACATGTACTTGTACTGCTTCGCCACAACGACGCCGGGTAGGGTTCGGGCGTGCTCGACCACCGCTTCCACGTCGACCGTGTGGGAGATGTTCGTGCCGCAATGGCAAATGTAGACACCGATTCGTCGGTCGTTGTTCATTGCCTGCCAACCTTTTCGTTTAGCAAGGTTTTTACCGGCGTGAGGCTATCGCGCAGGGCCAGGTCCCTGGACTTCAAACCCAGGGCGCTACCCATTAGTTGTGTGAAGTAGAGCACGGGGATATCGCAATCTGCCCCTACCGCTTCGGCCGCCTTGCGTTGATATGCCTCGAGGTTGATTTGGCACAGTGGGCAGGCGGTGGCCACGCAGTCTGCGCCGCGCTGTTTTGCGACCTTGAGAATCTTGCCGGTCAGCAGGCGTCCCAGGCGGGGATTCGTTGTCACCGCCAGCCCTCCGCAGCACTTGGCGCTCATTGGGAAGGGAACCACCTCGGCCCCCAGGGCGCCGATCAGGCGCTGCATGATTAGCGGATAGTCGGGGTCGTCCAGGTCGTCGAAGGGGCGGCTGAGTTGGCATCCGCAGTAGCAGGCGACCTTCAGACCCGAGAGATCCCGCCGCACTTTTTCGCTGATGGCCTGCTCGCCGAGGTCGTTTACCAGGATATCGAGGAAGTGGCGCACCCGCACGGATCCCGTGTAGTCCATTGCGTCTGCAGCGAGGGCGGCGCGGATTTCGGCCCTCAGTTCGGGTTCTTCGGCCATGTACTTATTGGTTTTGCGCAGAGCCAAATAGCAGGCGTTGCAGATTGTGGCCAACTCGTGCCCCTGTTTCTCGGCGATTGCCAGGTTACGCGCCGAGAGGACGAAGGCCCGTTTCCGGCGGACCGGCAAGTAGACGGTAGCCCCGCAGCAGTTCCAGTCGCGCAGCTCCACCAGGCCGATGCCCAGCGCGCCGGCGACGTTCCTGGTGGAGATGTCGTACGCCCGATTCGTAGCAGTCTGCGAGCAGCCGGGATAGTATGAATAGACCGCGGAGGTTGTACTAATCATTTGTTCCCATCCTCCTCGATAGCGGCCATCATTTTGCGCAGGCCGTCAAGGCCCTTGATCGTGCGCGGAAAGATCTCCAGGCGGCCGCGGAAGAACAACTTCGCAGCCAAGGGGATCTGCGGCAGGGCCCTGAGCGGGTTGGTCCGCAGAAAGTACTTTCTCAGCAGCTTCGTTTCACAGTTGCGCCCGTGCTGATCGACCGTTTCGGCAAAGGCCTCGGCCATTGTCGCCGCCGGAACGCCCGCCGAAAGGCCCCGCTCCACCTCGAGCCGTTTCAGCTCGTACATCGTATCGGTGAAGGGAATTCCGGCCGGGCAGCGAACTGCGCAGGAATAACACGAGACGCACAACCAGACCGTATCCGAGTTGAGCACCCGATCCAGCATCCCCGCGCGAAGCGATGCGATAATCTCTCGCGGCCCGTACTCCATCGCCGCACTTGAAGGGCACGAAGCCGTACAGGTGCCGCACTGGATGCATTCCTTGATCTTCTCGCCGTGCGGTATCGAATAGATGTTTTCGAGAAACTCGTTGCTCAGTTGTCTGTCCTCAACACCGGTTGCCATGACGGATTGCCTCCTATCACTTAGACCTTGGTTGGGCAAACGCAGACAGAGCGCGCCGCACAATAAGGCACTGTCTAGCAAACGCAAATCGAATTGTCAACTACTTAAAATTGATGAAACCAAAAAAGTTTGCGAACCCATCCGACTCCCGGGGTGCTGTGGCAGTTTGGTGTCATGTATCAACCAGTAAAACACCACGCATGTGTGCAAGGCACTTGGTCGCTGGGGGTGTACGTAAAAACAAACACTTAAATCGATCGCTGGAAGCTCCCGGAAATGCGCCCGGAAACCGCGACCAGATTATCCATCTTCAATTTGCGCGCAAATTGGTGAAGAGTCTCGGCGGTGAACGCTCGTACCGTTTCGTAGGACACAAGCGGCGATTGTGTAAGTGAAATAATTTGAGATAAACCACAAATGATCGTTGCGCCCGCGCCGTTAGTTTCCGCCGTTACTGCTTCGAAGCGTGCCACGGTCTGCTTGCCCGCACTTTGGACCCCGAACTACTTTCCGATTCTTGGGGCTGGGGACTGGGACCGGGGCGTTTAGCCGCCGGCACGGCGACGCGGCTCGAGACACCTGACACCTCAGACGCTGAAAACTTGGCCCGTTTGCAACAATTCCCGAAAACCAAGTTCAGTAGTCCCCAGAAAGCTATTGCAAACGGAAGTCTAATAGCCGGGTCGCAACGCGGCCCGGGGAAAAGCAGCAAAACGCAGGTTTCCCGGGTCGCGTTGCGACCCGGCTATTATCCATTTGGATCGAATTTTGAACTACCAAAGTTACCTAGTCTCGTTGGGGCCCACCGCCCCGAAATAGGGCCAGGCCGGGTTTTGCACCTCCGCTTGCAGGCCGCACGGGAAGTCGTATCACCGGGGGGGTTGCTGCCGGCAGAATCCAAACCCTGTTACAAAATCCCCTTGCACATTTGCAGGACAGACCGCATACTACCCTGCGAATTGTTGCATGTAAGTATCAACTAATCGTGGCCCGCCCTGAGTTGCCTTATCAAACACCACTACAAACAAAGGAGAGAAGAGATGAATCAGTCACGACGCAGTTTTCTCAACAAGGGCGGAAAGGTCACGGCCGCTGGAATGTTAGGCCTGCTGGCCGGAGGGTGTACGGGCAACGCCCAGGAAGAATCTCCGGAAGGCGAATCGGCCGCGCCGCAAACGACTGAGCAACGACAGCAAGCCATGGTCGGCGCCTGTGGTCTCTCCTGCATGGCATGCCCGCTAATGAAGGCCGGTAAGTGCAAGGGGTGTGCGTCGGGTAAAGAGGCCAGCGCCGAGATGGTGGAGAAGAAACCGTGCCCAGTTCTCAAGTGCGCCGCCATGAAGAAGATCGACTACTGCGGCACCGACTGCCCCAAGTTCACCGAGTGCGCCAAGCTCATCGGACATCCCTACGCGCAGCCGTTCATGGATATGATGAAAAAGCGGATGGCCGCTTCGGATTAGACGCGGCCGGCGCCAACACACCCGGACAACGCCATTTTGATCGGACTATCGAACGCAATGCTTTGTTGCGACACCGGAGATTCGGGGGATTCCGGGGACACGAACCGATTATGGTCGTTTGGGTAATTTCGATGGGCGGCATGGTTTTCCAGGACGGAGCCTGCAACCGGCCGTTCGCTCCAGACGCTCCACAAACGTCGCGCTGCCCGAGAGATAGCCGGTACGGCTGTGCTTGCGCAAATCGCGTAGCCGCTCGTCCGGGATCGCACTGCTGAGCAAGCCTCGCCACTTCTGGAGGAAGTTGATCCGCCGCGTACAATGTCGGTGGGCCTCGCCGATGGCACGCGCCAATGCACCCTTACACCGCATACTGTTGAGGTTAGGGGCAAGGGAAAAACAAATTGGGGACTGTCCCCCTCGGAAACCGTGAAGTTATTTCTGCCCGGCGCCTTAGCTCTCCTCGCCACGACCTCTGCCGGTGCGGCAGAATCGAACCGGGAAACGCCGGTCGCGCTCGACGGCAAGCCCGGCTTCCCGATGCACGGTACCGTGGCCGGTTTCTGGCTGTTCGGCGAAGACGAAGGGGCCCAACTTGCCATGCTGGGCCACCCGCCGCGCAGGGCCGTGGCCGCATTGGGCAAAGGCCGGCGGATCACAATCCGCGCTGCCGTCGATCCGGTTGGCTGGCAAGGCAAGCCACTGGTAGACCCGAAGCATCTCTAAGTGCGCTCTGCCCCCCTTTGGCCCAACCTGGAAAAGACTGGGCAGAATCCGGTTGCAATCGACGTCGGCCCGTGATTTAATCAAAAGTGTATTGAGTTGGCACCCCCTCGCACCCGGAATCTCCTACCCGCCAACCCACCCACGCCGCACCGGTCGAATGCATGGGCGCCCCTCGTCGGGCGCGTCCTGTTGCTTGAGACGTCTTACGAAAAGGAGAACCAGAAGATGATGCTTTCGAAATCGTTGTTCACAATGACTCTGATCGTTGGCTTGACGTGCCTGGTTTCATCGGTCGTTGGAAAGGACGTGGCGCCGCCGCCCAACGCCGCCGCCACGGTTCAATGGGATGCTGCCAACGGCGAACTGACCCTCGAATACAATGGCGCGAAGATCCTCGGCGCCACCGTCACGGCCAAGGATGCCGACGGAAAGCCCGTCGCCGTCAAGCTTGACTCGAAGGCGAACACCACGGACGACAAGGTCGAACAGACGTTGACGTTCACGGCGGCCGAGGCGAAAGAAGGAACGATGCTGGCGCTGACGGGCACGGTTGTCGGCACTGAAGAGACGTTTCCGGCCGAAACCGATTCCGCAGCGCAGAAGCGCTTTCCGTACATTCGCAACAGCGTGGGCCTCAGCCGCAACCTGCGCAACAACGCCGTCTATGATCGCCGCTGGGACTGGGTGCTGATTGGGCCGGCCGACGGCGCCACGCGAGTCACGCCGAAGATCGACGGGGAAGACCAGCGGACTTTCGGCATCCAGTGCAAGGGCGCGAGTCTGCAACTCGCCTTTCGCCCGCGCTTCTACCAGAAACACAAGAACCTGCGGTTCTACGAACCGTGGACATACAAGGTATGGGAAGGGTCTATCACCGGGTTTTGCACGTGGTGGGCCTACAAGGGCGGCATTACGCAGGACACGATAGACGAAATAGTAACCGTGTTCAAGAAGAAGAAACTCGTAGACTTCGGCTATAAATACTTGCAGATCGATGCCGGTTGGGCCACCGGAACCAGCCCCCAAGGGTATCTGAACTGGAACGGCAAGTTCCCGGGTGGGCCACAGTATATCGTTCGCAAGATCAAGGAGGGCGGCATGAAACCCGGCATACACACGGCCGTGGTCTTTCGCCCCGGCGACAAGATCGTCAACGAGATGGTGAAGGAGCATCCCGACTGGTTTCTGCAGAAACCCGACGGCAAGGTGCTCAACGCGGGAACGTACACGTTGAATCCGTTCAACGAAGGCGCCCTCGACGGATTGATT
>Ga0180429_10004051_pt1 | contig 11791 bp, 7 predicted proteins | sample SS_ome_FD_132428 | JGI IMG/M metagenome (GOLD analysis project Ga0180429, IMG submission 132428) | Hypersaline lake sediment archaeal communities from the Salton Sea, California, USA - SS_1_S_1 metaG | ecosystem: Environmental > Aquatic > Non-marine Saline and Alkaline > Hypersaline > Sediment ... | reverse complement strand
GGGTGGATCAGCGCGTCATAGGCATTCGCCAGCGAGACGATGCGCGCGGCCAGGGGAATCGCCTCCCCCGCCAGGCCCTCGGGCACGCCGCGCCCGTCCCACGCCTCGTGCACATGGGCGACGGCGGCCGCCACATCCGGCAGCTCCGAGCCGGCCAGCAGGCGCTGCACGCCGGCACTGCTCCGGCGCCGCAGCGCGGCGCGCTCATCGTCAGACAGGCGGCGCGGGCTCGCCAGCAGCTCCTCATCCTCCTGCAGCGTACCCAGGTCATGCAGCAGCGCGGCATAGGCGACCGTCTCACGCTCGCGGCGGGTGAGATTCAGCGCCTCGGCGAGGCGAATGGCGATGTCCTGGACGCGCGCCGAGTGGCCGCGCATCTGGTCGTAGCGGCCTTCGACCGTGGCGATCAGGTGGGCGGCCGTATCGACGAACGCGCGCCGGGCCTGTGCGCCGCGCTCGGCATCCTGCAACGCGAGTCCCGCCGAGCGCGCCAAGAGGCCGAGCAAATGGAGGTCAAACGGGCCCAGGCGCGACCCATCCGGCCGCTCGCCGCCGGCGATCACCGCCAGGAGCTCCCCGTCGCCGCTGATCGGCGTCAGGTGCGTGAAGCCGAGCGCCGCCAGGCGGCGCAGATCGTCGGCCGCCAGCGGATAGCCGGCGAACTCCTCGGCCGTCATCGTGCGGCCTTCCATCAGCAAGCAGCGGCAGAGCAGGTCCTCGCTCGAGAAGCGCACGCGCCGGATCGCGTCCGCCGGGGACCCGTTCCAGGCACGTGCGCGCAGCCGCGAGCTGCTCTTGCTGCGCACGAAGAGCGCCGCCGGGGTGAACTCGATCTCACGCCCGCAGGTCTCCACCACGCCACGGGCGACCGCCTCGGCGTCGGCGCTGCTACCGATCTCCTCGAGATCGGCGAGCACGGCCGAAATGCGGCCCAGGTAGCCGTCCATCTCCTCGCGCGCCCGGCCCATCATCGCCCGCTGCTGGCGTGCCTCCTCCTTGAGGGTCTCGTGTTGGCGCCGCAGCAGCTTCAGGTCCCCGCTGCGATCGAGGATCGTGCGGATCTTCAGAATCAGCTCGCGGGGGGAAAAGGGCTTGACCAGGTAGTCATCCGCGCCCAGGCGCAGGCCCTGGATGCGGGACTCGTTCGAACCGTTGCCGGCGATGAGAATGATCGGCAGCCGCTCGAGGGCGTCGTCGGCGCGCAGGGTCTCGACGATCTGGAACCCGCTGCGGCGCGGCAGACGCACCCCGAGCACCGCCAGATCGGGAGGGTGGCGGCGGACTTGCTCCAGTGCCGCCTCGCCGTCGTGGGCCGTTTGCACGCGGTAGCCGCGGCCGGTCAACGTGATTTGCAGCAGTTCGACTACGCGAACGTCGCGATCAGCGACCAGGATCGTCTCCTGCTCGCGAGTCTGCGAAGGGGTCTGTGAAGAGCCAGGTATCGTCTTCCGCACGGCGCTCACCCTCGTTCTCCGATGCGGCCTCCCGCCCAGAGAGGCCGCGCAACCAGCGGACGACGTGTTCGACTTCGGACCGCTCGAAGGGGCGCGGGAGCACCGCGTGCGGCACCGAGTTGCTGGCCTGCGCCGGCACCTGCAGCTCGCCATCGACGGTCAAGAGCACGACCGGGCGCGCGGTGCGGACCGGTTCCGGTTTCGCCGTCCAAACCTCATGCAGGCTCTCATCCAGGAAGAGAGCCGCCATGCCCTTTAGATCGGCCGGCAACAACGGATCATCCAGGTCGCGTGCTTCGAGCACCTCATAGCCCAGCTCGCACAGGTGGCGCATCAGGAAGCGGCGCGCCAGCGCCGAGGGGGAAACGATACAGACTTGATCGGGAAGCGCGGTCTGCGACTCGTCTTGCGCGGATGCCGCGGGAGGGGCCGGCGCGGACTCATCAACGGCGGGTGACGCCGGCACCCCGCCGGGCGCCTCGGTTTCCGCGGGCGCGCGCTCGGACTCCGGCGCGGGGGGCGCATTCCAGCCAGCCTCAGCCCGGGGGGGCGGTGCCTCGCGATCGGTCAAGACCGCAATCGGGACGTCGACCGTCGCCCCCTGGTCCTCGTCGTCGGGAAAAGCGTCTCCCGCGTCAATGCCTTGGGGGCTGCCTGCCCTTTCGATCTCGGGCTGAGTCTCTCCATCGGCCGTGACACCCAGCTCGTCGGGAACCTGGTCGGGTCGCGACAAGCGCTCGAGCGACGTCTCGCGCCGGCGGGCCTCCAGCTCGGCCACCGTCATCAATCCAATCACTTCGCCAACACGCACCTCGCGTTCCCCCGTGCGATCGGCGATCCGGAACGCCTCCCAGCGCCCCTCGCGGAAGCGCGCGCCGCGGACCCAGACCCAGGGGAAGGCGATTTCCGTGCTGCCGGCCGTGCAGACGAGGTAGAGCGCCCCATTCTCGGAGGGCGACTCCGCCGCCGGCGGCGTCTCCCCCTTGGCAGACGCCGGTTCCTGCGCGGCACGCGATTCGGGCTCGGGAACGGCGGGCGGCGCGGTCTCGGGAGCCTCCGGCGCCCGTGGTGCGTCCGGCTTCGGCGGCTCGGCGGCGCGGGGCGTCCGCGGCTCGGCGGCGTGGGGCGTCCCCGGCTCGGCGGCGTGGGGCGTCCCCGGCTCGGCCTGGCTCGCCGGCATGCTGCTCTCGCACAGCGCCCCCGCTTCGTGCAGTAGCCGGCCCATCATCTTGAGCAATCGTCCGATGCGTCCCGGGGCCCAGTCCCCTCTGATCTCACTCACCGCTCTCGCTCCCTTCTTCAGCCGCATCCGCAGCCGCTTTGCGCACTGCCGGCCCGCCCTGCAACTCCTCCATCCGCACCATCAGCGATCGCAGGCGCTCCCCCAGAGGCTGCCAGGCGGCGAGCAGCCGCGCCGCCTCGCGCGAGAGCGCACCCAACTCCTGCCCCGCGTCTGCCGCGCGGCGCGAGACCTTCTCCAGGTCGGCGCTCAAACGCTCGGCCCGCCCAGCGTCCCGGCGCCCAGCCTCCGCTTGGGCCAGGAGCGCCAGACTCTCCGTGACCCACGCCCCCCAATCGCGCAGCCGCGCGGGCGGCTCCTCGCGTTCTCGGTCGGCCAGCAGCGCGGCAACCTCTGCCTGCCACTTGCGGAATCCGGTCTGCAGCTCCGCAAGGATGACGGCGGGGTCATCGGCCCGGCCGCCCGGTGAGATGATCCCCGGGCGCGCCAGGCGCTCCAGCCGTTCCAGCTCCAGCGCCAGTTCGGTCAGACCGAGGAAGGCGCGTTCCGAGCGTGCGGCCAGATCTTCGACCACGGTGCTCTCGCTGCGCCAGTCTTCCTCCAACAGCGCCTGCAAGCGCCCGAGCCCCTCGGCGGCATCCTGGAGACTCTCCTCGCGCACGCGGAAGAAATCAAGCAGTCGCCGCGTCTGCGGGTGGGTCGCCATCTCGCGCGGCCAGCGCTCCGGGTCGAGCCGACCGACAACGGCGGCGTCGAGCACGGCGATCACTTCACTGCGCAGCGCCTCGAGCTCCTCCATCGCCCGCGCCCCGGTCAGGTTCTGCTTGAGCAGCACCTGAACCCGGCGGGCGAGTGAACCGATCTCCCAGTCGGCCGCCGGCGCGGGACTACGGCCGAGCAGCCGCAATTGCCCCGCCTCCATCAGGCGCAGCATCCAGGCGACGGGTCGCACGATGCGGTCGCCCATCTGGATCGCGCAGCCGATCGAGACGAGCAACGCGAGGATCACGAGCGCGAGGTAGAGCAAGCCGGCGTGGATCTCGGAGCCGGGCCGCAAGGCGGGGCCGGGAAGACCGATCAAGAGGAGACCGCCGACCCCCACGAAGAGAACCGGCAGCAAGAACGCCGCCAACAGGCGGGTGCGCAAGCCCACCCGGGCTCCCCCCTCCGGAGCTGTGCGTCGGTCTGGTCGCATCGTCTCCCCCCGACCGGGACGATCTCGCGCGTCCTGCGCGGTCGGGATGCATTCCGCACGCGTCAGCCTCGCTTTGCAATCCGCAACGAAGCAATTCGCATGCGATCGAGAGCGGCCGGCACGGCCGAAACGACACGCCCCACCGTGGGGGATCCGTCCTCCGCGGGCGAGTCGGAAATCCTGCGCCTCGGGAACGCGGCTTCCCATCTTCCCGGAGCTGCGTTGCTTAGACGGTCGGTTCGATTCAGCCAGCCCGCCCTGCGCGCGGCTGCCGGCTGGGGCGCAGTCGGGCAGAGACGCCGCTGGGATCGAAGACCACTGATCGCTGGCACGACCGTTGCAGATGCTCCTGATCGGAACCCGCTGCCCACAAGCTTGCGACCGGCCGGCAGCGAGTGTCAACGAGATTCTAGATGCGCGGGCTACGGAAAGCAGCGATCCCGCGCGGTCCAGGGAGAGAGGGAGTCATGCGAGCGCTAGATCGATATCTCGACCTGAAGGGCGCCACGCGCGAAGTGAAACCAACCTACCACTTCATGATGAAGTGTCTGCTCTACTCGCGCATGGAAACGGGCCTCGTCTCGAACAAGGACTACTACGACGAAGACGTCAACGTCTACATCGCGCACCTCCTCAATTCATTTATCGACCCCGCCTACGTGCAGCGCGCCAGCCGCTACCTGTCGAAATTCGATACGGAAGTCTTCCGCCGGCTGGCCGACTCCGAGGACTCGCGACTGAAGTACACGATCTACAAGACCAACGCCGATTTCTTGCTCGTCTCGCTCGGCATCTTCAACAACGCTTCGGCTGTCGACCCGCAGCACCCGGCGAAGCCGGCGACGGCCCACCGGCGGCTCTTCCACCCGTCGGAGGAAGCCTATGTTGGGCGGGGCAAGACCTACTACCGCTTCGCCTACACCTACAGCCAGCAGATCCACAACCCACAGGCGGCGATCACCGAGGTGCTCGAGAAGCTCAGCGTCGGCTTCGAGAAGTACTTGCGCGTCCTGGCCCACATGCGCGGCGAGTACTTCGACCTCATGGATCGCCTCACCCGGGGCGAGGTCTACCACCTCGAGCGCAGCATCGATGAGGCGAAGAAGCGCAACGACGTGCGCGATCTACAGGACCGGTTCCTCGACCTGTTCATCGAGTGGAAGCGCAGCGGCGACGAGAAGACCAAGGCCAAGATCGAACGCCTCGTGACCGAGATCCAGGCGCTCGACCCGAGTTTCGCCTTCGAGTTCCCCGCGGAATCGGCGGAAACGAAGGAGGCGTGCTAGCCCGGCACGCGCACCATTCCCGCTCACCTCCCATGAGCCCCCGCCCCCGGCCCGCGGCCATCCGGTCGTGCGGTCGGGGGCGGGCGTTCGCGGGCTCGCCCATCAGGCGCTGCTAGGATGACGCTCCGCTAGCGGTGGCTCGCCACAGTTCTTCGAGAAAGCAGCGCACGGCCTCAGGGTCCTCCAGTTGGTAGTCCGCCGCCGTCTCCTGCAGGCCGCCCGCGACGGCAACGCCGACGCCCCAACCGGAGATCGCCCGCAAGGCGTTCTCGTCTGTCGTATCATCCCCGATGTAGAGCGGGCGTAGCGGCGCGCCACCCAGATCGGACTCCATGAGCATGACCATGCGCAGGAGCGCCTTGCCCTTGTGCCAGTCCAGCGCCGGGTGGAAGTCATAGACCTTTCGGCCGCACACACAGCGCAGGTCCTCGAACTTCTGGCTTGCAGTGGCGACAACGGTCTCGGCGGCGTCGGCCTCCGCCATCGTCGCCAGGCGCACATGGATGGCGAGCGCGAAGCGCTTGCGCTCGATGAGGACTCCGTTGCGTCCGGCGAGTGCCTCGCGCAGGAACGTCTCCGCCTCGTCGAGCCGCTTCACGAACGGCGCGGCTTGCTCCAGGTCATGGCGCAGGCCGGTCGGTCCTTCGATCTCGAAGCCGTGGCTACCCGCGCAGTAGATCTGCCGTAGGCCTGCCCGCGCGCGTACGTCGTCGAGTTCACGACCGCTGATGATCCCGAGTGGCATGCGTTGAGCGAGCTGCAGCAGAATCGCGCGCGTGCGTGCGGGCAAGCGTGCCTCGTCCGGTCGCGAGACGATCGGAGCCAGCGTACCATCGAAGTCAAGGAAGAGCGCCGGCGCCGGCGCCAGCGCGCGGGCGATCTCCGCGCCTCGATCGCTGGCCGGCGGCAACTCGGATACGGAGTGCAGGCGCGGGGGATCCGAGGAGATATGCAGTTCACGAAGATCGGCGACGACAAGATCGGCGCCGCTGTCGCGTAGCGTGTGTGCATTGCCGTGCCGCGCAACACCAACGACGAGTCCGAAGGCTCCAGCCCGCCCGGCCTGCACCCCGGAAACGGCGTCCTCAAGAACGACCGCACGCTGCGCAACCACGCCCAAGCGACGGGCCGCTTCGCGAAAGACCTCCGGCTCCGGCTTACCGGCGAGACCGAGGCGGGCGGCGTCATTGCCGTCGATCACGACGGCGAATCGATCCGCGATCCCGGCGGCCTCCAAGACGGCGCGGGCGTTCCTGCTCGATGAGGCAAGACCGGTGCGCAGACCTGCAAGGCGCGCGACCGCAATCAGGTCGAGCGTGCTCTCGTAGACGTTCACACCCGACTCGCGCAGCCGCTCCTCGAAATGCCGGTTCTTGCGATTGCCGATCCCGCACACCGTTTCCCGCTCCGGCTGATCGGCTTCCTCGCCCCACGGCAGTTCGATCCCGCGCGCGGCCAAGAAGCTCTGCACGCCCTGGTAGCGCGGCAAGCCGTCAACGTAGCGCTGGTAGTCGACGTTTCGATCGAAGGGTTTGAAAGACTCCCCCGTGCGCTGGGAACGCTCGGCCAGGTAGGCATCGAAAAGGTCTTTCCAAGCCGCGGCATGAACTTCGGCGGTACGCGTCACGACGCCGTCGAGATCGAAGATCAACGCATCGAAGCGCTCGCGGGGAATCATCTTGCCCACCGCTGTCCCTCACCGGTGCAGCCCCACGGTTCTACCCGTGGGCGCGCTCTCGCGAGGTGCGAACCACCACACAGAGATCAGACACGCCCATCCTAGCCAAGCTTGTAGTTGGGCGCTTCCTTGACGATCGCGACGTCGTGCGGATGGCTCTCGATCAGGCCCGCGTGCGTGATCCTGACGAAGCGCGCCTCGCGGCGCAGCTCATCGACCGAACGTGCCCCGCAGTACCCCATCCCGGCGCGGACGCCGCCGAGAAGCTGGTAGACGACATCCTCGACCAGGCCGCGATAGGGCACCCGGCCTTCGATGCCCTCGGCCACCAGCTTGCGCGTCTCGCGAATCTCGCCCTGGAAGTAGCGGTCGCGTCCGCCCTCGTGCTGCATCGCCCCGATTGAGCCCATCCCGCGATAGAGCTTGTAGGTCCGCCCATGGTAGAGAATCGTCTCGCCCGGGCTCTCTTCGGTGCCGGCGAGGAGGCTTCCCACCATCGCCGCGCTCGCGCCGGCGCCAAGCGCCTTGACCACGTCGCCCGAGTACTTGATACCCCCGTCGGCGATGATCCGCACCCCGTGGCGCGCCGCCTCGGCGGCGCATTCGAGGATCGCCGACACCTGCGGCACGCCAACCCCGGCCACGACACGCGTCGTGCAGATTGCCCCGGGCCCCAGCCCGACCTTGATCGCATTGGCGCCGGCGGCGATCAGATCGCGCGTGCCTTCGGCGGTGGCGACATTGCCGGCGATGATCGGCTGCTCCGGGAAGCGGCGGCGCAGTTCGCGCAGCGTTTGGATGACGTTTTCGGTGTGGCCGTGCGCGCTGTCGATCGAGAGCACGTCGGCGCCCTTGGCCACCATCGCCTCGGCGCGCTCGAGCGCGCTGCCCCCGACGCCGACCGCCGCCGCCACGAGCAGGCGGCCGTGCTCATCCTTGGCCGAGTGCGGATAGGCGATGCGCTTCATGATGTCCTTGACCGTGATCAGGCCGCGCAGGCGGAAATCCTGGTCGACGACCGGCAGCTTCTCGATGCGGTGTTCGTGCAGCAGGCGCTTCGCTTCCTCCAGGCTGGTGCCGACCGGGACCGTGACGAGTCCGTCCTTGGTCATGATCTCGCGAATCAGGACCGTGCGGTCTTCAATGAAGCGCAAATCGCGATTCGTCAGAATGCCGACCAGCTTCTCGCCCTCGGTGATCGGCACGCCCGAGACGCGGTAGCGCTCCATCATCTCGAGCGCCTGGCCGACCGGGACATCGGGCGGCAGCGTCACCGGGTTGGTGATCATGCCCGATTCCGAGCGCTTCACCATGTCGATCTCGCTCGCCTGTTCCGCGATCGAGAGGTTGCGATGCACAACGCCGATGCCGCCCTGGCGCGCAATCGCGATTGCCATGCGCGACTCGGTGACGGTATCCATCGCCGCGCTCAACAACGGGATGTTCAGCTGCACGCCGGCGCAGAGCTCGACCGCCGTGTCGACTTGATCGGGAAGGACGTCGGATTGCCGTGGTACGAGGAGCACGTCGTCGAACGACAAGCCTTCCGGCCCGATCTTCGCATCCATGGGCGGAACCCTCCTTGGTGGTTGCAAAAAGGGGCCGACGAACGTCCCGCCGACCCCGGTCCGTGCTCGCAGCGGGCAGCCTCAGTCGCCGCGGCCGCCTCCTCCCCAGATGAGCCCCTCATACGGGGAGAAGTAGTAGTGGATCCCGATACGCACGTCGGCGTAGAGATGATTGCCGCCGAGCACGGTCGGGAAGTCGTCGCTGTGCACGTTCAGGATGTAGTTGCCCGTCGCGTGCAGCGTGCAAGTGACGAAATCGGTCACATGAAACTCGCCGCACGCCCCGAAGTAGGCGCCGGGGTCAAAGCTGTGCAGCCGCTCGCTCGTCTGCGGATCGCGCAGGAAGTCGCGCTCGCGCTTGCGGCCCCATGAATAGAAGCCCCCGCCGAAAGCGAGCGAGGTCGTCGCCCCCCACAGCTCTCGCACGCGCCGCTCCAGGCCGATCGTGAGCGGCACGACCTGGTTGACGACGTTGTCGGAGTTGGGGTAGCTGTTCCAGCCAAAGCCCGTCTCGAGCGAGACGAGCCAGGTCGAGTTCATCCGGTAGCGGAAGAGGGCTTTGCCGATCGGTCGCGGCTGCGCCGACTCGCCTTCCCACTCGCGCATGTCGTCATCGGCGAGCCAGTTCATGACGCCGACGCTGAGGCCGAAGCTGCCGAGTCCGTCGAGCTCGCTGCCGATCCCGGCCTGAGGGGTCGCCGGCAGCAGGGCGATCAACCCCACCGCCAACATGAGACGCAGCCCTGTCATGCCCATCGCCTTCCTCCGTCCGTCTCCGGGGCGCAACGGCTCTTCAGCCCGGCCAAGCGGTGCGGCTGAAGCCGCGAAATCGCCTTAGGTGCTGAAGTTGCCGCACTATAGCGACTCGCCTCGGGGTTGTCAAGGCAGCCCCAAAGCCCGGCCCACCGTCGCGGACCGCGATCCGTATCCGCCACGGGTGATTTTCCTATTGCCCGCGCGGCGGCCGTTTGGCTAGGTTTCCGTCTTGCCGGTTGGCTGGCGGCGTAGCTCAGCTGGTTAGAGCAGCGGAATCATAATCCGCGTGTCCGGGGTTCGAATCCCTGCGCCGCCAAGTCTAAGATTCGCCAACGCTTTGCGCCCCGCACGCCACCGGCGGCGCGAAGAGCCCCGGCCCCAGGTCCTTGATCTCCAGTTGAACCGTCCCGCGGTACTCATTCCAGGATATGCCGCAAACGAGGTCGACGGTAGCCCCCTTGACCTGCGCCGCGCGCCGCGCGCCGCCCCACAAGACGCCGCGCAGGCCGCCTTCCAGTGTCAGCTCGAGGTGATCGCCTGCCCCCGCGCTCCCGAACGTGCGCGTGCCCGTGATCTTCTGCTCTCGCAAGGCGAATTGCGGTCTCGGGTTGCCGACGCCGTACGGCTCGAACGCCTCGAGCGCCGCATGCAGCTCGGGTCCGATCAGGGCCGGATCGAGCTCCAGATCGGCCCGCGCCGTCGGCTGATAGACGCACGCCTCCACCTCGAGCGCGACCGCCTCGAAGCGGGCGCGCAGCGCTTCGAGGTGTTCGAGGCGCACGGTCAGACCGGCCGCCATCGCGTGCCCGCCCCAGCGATGCAGCAGGCCGGCGCATGCCTCGAGCGCACCATAGAGGTCGAAGCCCGGGATCGAGCGGGCCGAGCCGGTCGCGAGACCGGTGTCGGGGAAGACCTGTAGCACGACCGCCGGCCGGTGGACTTCGCGCACGACGCGCTGGGCGAGGATCCCGTTGATCCCGAGCGGGAAGCAGGTGTCGGCAAGCACGATCGTGCGTCGCTCGGCCATCGCCTCCAGGCGCGGCAGCAACTCACCGGAGATCTCATCAACCTGGCGCTGCCGATCGCGATTGAGCCGGTCGAGCTCATGGGCGTAGCGGTTGATCTGCGCTTCGTCCTCCGCCAGCAGCAGGTCGAGCGCGGCCCGCGCGTCGGCGACCCGCGCGGCCGCGTTCAGTCGCGGCGCGATCTGAAAGCCAATGTGCCCCGCGCTCAGTGTCCGCCCCGTCAATCCGGCCACTGCCCGCAACCCCTGTAGCGGAGGCGACGCGCCCCGGTTGAGTTGCTGCAAGCCATGATGGACGAGCGTGCGGTTCGCGCCCGTCAGCGGCATCATGTCGGCGATCGTGCCGACCGCGGCGAGGGCCAAGAAATCGCCGTCGAGCGCCGGTCGCCCCATGCCGGCGTCATCGAGCGCGCGGCGCAAACGGGCGAGGAAGAGCAGCACGAGTCCTGCCGTCGCGTAGTCCTTGAACGGCGAGGAACAGCGCGGATGCTTGGGATTGACGAGGATCGAGGCCGACGCCAGTGTGCGCGGGTCACTGACCTCATGGTGATCGAGCACGACGACATCGGCCCCGCGCGCGCGCGCCGCGGCGACCGGTTCGCGGTCGAAGGAACCGCAGTCGAGAACGAGAAAGAGCCCCGCGTCCGGGTGCTCGGTCACCGCCGCGAGCGGCATCCCGTAGCCCTCGGCGCGGTTGGTGGGCGTCACGGCGGCGAAGCGCCGGTGCCCGACCGCCCGCAGGAAAAGGACGACCTGGGCAACCGAGGTCAGGCCGTCGCAGTCGTAGTCGCCGACGACGACGATCTCCTCGCCGCGCCCGAGGGCAGCGGCGACGCGCTCGGCCGCGGCGTCGAGATCGCGGATCGCCTCCATGTCGGCTTCCAGATCCGCCAACCGGCACTCGAGATCGGCCGGGCTCAGGCCGCGCAGCGCGAGCAGCGCGGCGCGCACGTCGTCGATCGATTGCGCGCGCGAGGCGCGGGCAATCGTCCAGTCGGTCGCGGGTCTTTGCATCGCGCCCCCTGCGGTGGTCGTCCCAGGCAAAGGCTCAGTCTAGCCTACCGGCGACCGCGCCGAAACCTCGCCGTCGCCGGAGCCGGGCGCTTGACGCTGGCGCAGCGAGTTTCTAGGCTGGGCGCAACGCTTCGCAGTGGCACAAGGCGGGCGCCGGTGCGGCGCCCGCGCGGAAAGGCATTCTTCGATGCAGCTTCCTGGCACGCTCGGCGGGGGTCCGCGACCTTCGCTCGGCTGGAATCCCGGGCTCACGCTCGCCGTGTTGGGCGCGCTCACCCTCCTGCTCACTGGCGGCTGCGGCCGCCAAACGCCCGAGCACGTGATCGTGATCCTGGTCGATACGATGCGCGCCGATGCGCTTGGCTGCTACGGCAATCCGGCCCAACCGACGCCGGCGATGGACGCCTTCGCGGCCGAGGGGTCGCGCTTCGCCTACGCCCTCTCGACCTCCGGGTGGACGGCGCCGGCGGTCGCCTCGCTCCTGACCGGCACCTGGCCGACGATCCATGGTGCAATGGGCAAGGGCACCGCCATCCGCCCGATCCGCCCCGGCCTGGCAACGGCGGCCGACGTCTT
>Ga0180429_10004048_pt1 | contig 11794 bp, 11 predicted proteins | sample SS_ome_FD_132428 | JGI IMG/M metagenome (GOLD analysis project Ga0180429, IMG submission 132428) | Hypersaline lake sediment archaeal communities from the Salton Sea, California, USA - SS_1_S_1 metaG | ecosystem: Environmental > Aquatic > Non-marine Saline and Alkaline > Hypersaline > Sediment ... | reverse complement strand
TCGATTACCTCGACGGCGTGCAGGCCGACCGTGAGCATCGCCGGGAAGCCCTCGAAGAAGCCATGAAGATCATGGACGAGACCATCCACCACCTGGACGAGGTGCGGGAACGGTCTCAGGAAAGCGGCGTCTTATAGCCTCCGTCAGCCGTTCCGCCTTCATCCCCGCACGGCCCTATGATATCCTGAACCGGACCATGAGCATCGTCCGGCCGTCCTCCGTTTCCGGGCCGTTTCCCCGTAACCCGTCGGCGGGACGGCGGCGAACCCGCCGCCGCGTGCATCGTGCCGGAGAGGTCGCGGCGGTCGGGGCGTTCCCATGAGCGGCGCTTCTGCCGACCCCCGCAGGGCCCTGCGGGTGCTCGGGTGGCTGTACGTCGCCTTCGGGCTGCTCTCCCTCTCCGGTCTGCTGATCATTCCGCTGCAGAACAAACTCACGGATTTCTTTTTGAACTGGGTGAGGACCTCCGAGTCCGGCAAGGATCTCATCGTGGACGAAGAACTCATCGCCGCCTTCCTGTACTGGATTCACCTCACCGTGGCGATCCTCATCGTGGTGCACATCGTTTTCTACGTCATTGCGGGCTGCTGCTTCATCAAACAAAAGGCCTACTGGTTCTGCTTCATCATGGCCGTCTTCACGTGCCTCGCCGTCCCCTTCGGCACGATCCTGGGGATCGTCTCCATCATCGTTCTCAACAAGCCGGCCGCCAGGGCCCTCTTCGGCCCGGAGCCGGACGCATCGCCATGAGGGCCGCTCTCTGCGGACTCGCGGCCGCGGTCCTCTGCCTGGGGTCCTGGCAGACCCCATGCGAAGAGGTTTCCGGGGTGCAGATCCACACCCATCGCGCGGGCGAAGGATTCCAGGAGTACGACATCCGCTGCGGCGGATCCTCCTGCCTCTCCGGCTCCAGAAGCGTATCCTGCTTGCTGGTTCGGGATCTCTACGAGGCGTCGCTGCGTCCCGTCTTCGACGGTCCGGAACTGCGCAACATGGGCGTGTCGAGGGAATGGCTCGAGACGGTGGCCGTCCGCGCGCTGGACCGGTACGCGCCGTCCCTGTGCGAAGACATGTCCGAGGACCAGGAGCAGCTCTTCCGGAGGCAGTTTACGGATGTGACGACCATCGACCGCGTCGTATCGGCCGCCTATGCGGAGGAAGTCGCGCCCCATCCCGTGGTCGACACGGGCTGGCCCAACGACTACCCCAGCCTGTCTGTGCTCCTCACCACCGTGGAGGGCGGCGAGGTCCGGGTCGAGTCCACGAGTACCATGCCCTTCATGCTCCCCTGGACGGTGCGAATGGCTGGGCAGACGTTCCGGACCTACAACGCCGACATCGCGGCGACCCTGGCCGCGCTGCTTCCGGAGGGGTTCGCGAACCGGGAGCGTTTGACCATGGCCGGCTTCGAGCGGTTCCTGGCCTGGGCCGTCTTCCAGGAGATCTCCAGCGAATGGGACGCCCTGGAGGTGCAAAAGCGCCTGAAGGCGGACCTGGACGTGCTGAGGCGCGAATACGAGTTGTCCGACATGCGGCTGGAGTCGGAATCGAGCCTCTTTCTCGAAAGCCCCATCGAGAGGCTGGTGGTCCGCATGCGTGTCCGCGGGGCCCCCCTGCCCGTTTACGTCGGGGCATCCCTCTCCCTGGAGGGGGACCGGGTGAAGGACATCGGTGAGGTCATGGCCGGGCTGAGGGACTGCCGGGAGCTGATCCTGTCGATCCCCTGGCTCTCCTCGGAGCTCACGCGGCACGAGGACGTGGAGTTGGAGATCGCCTACGGCGGGGACCGTTCCATGTCCTACTACCAGATCTGGGATTACGAGCAGGACATGGCCGCCCTGGGCAGGAAGGACCTGGCGCGGCTCGTCGGCGGCTACCGGAGAGACAAGTGCCTCCTCAAGATCATCGAGCCCGGCGCCTGGTCGCAGTGGATCGCCCTCTCCGACCGCAGGATGATCCTGTGGAGGCTCTCCGGGGACCGCACCCTGCGCTGGACCGCGGAGGCGCTGGGCGCCTCGGAGGGACGATCCCCCTCCTATCGAATCGCCGTTGCCGTCGTCTCAAAGAAGGGGCGGATCTCCGAGCCCTGAGCTGGAACCGCGCAGCCTGATCGGGAGGAATGAATGAAAGGGAAAAGCCGATCGTCGACCATGGCTCTGGCGGGTGCCGCATCGCTCTCCGTCCTGCTTCTCGCATGCGGCCAGGACCGCCAGGGGGGCGAAAGGGGCGGCGGGGAGGCGGTCCGGGAGGAATGGGCCGCAGTGGCGGGGGAACTCTCCGGATGGGACGCCCGGTTGGGCCGGGGTCCCGACGCGGGGAAGCTGCTCGACGTCTTTCAGCGCAAGGCGGGCGACCACGATCTGGTGGTCCGCATGGTCTCCCCCGGAAGCGTCGTGGCCGGGAAGGCGATCTCCCACCAGCCCTACGAGATCGCTGTATCGGGACCCACACGGGGCGTCTGGAAGTACCTCCTCGACCTCCACGAGATGCCGCGCCTCGCGGTCCCCCAACGCCTGAGACTCAGTTGGACGGAGGAGGGGCTGGGAGGCACACGTGCCGAGTTCGACCTCCTGGTCTTTTTCTGGTCCGAGGCGGGCGGGGCGCCCGCCGGGACGCCAGGGTCCGCCGAGGCCCTGTCCGAGGCCAGGATGAAGCTGGCGGCCCTGAAGAAGCGGCAGCGCGCCTCCTCTTCGGCCGCGGACATCCTTCGGGCCCTCGCGGAGGAAACCCCGGAGGGCCTCTGGCTCGACCGGATCGAGCAGCGCGAGGAAGGGTACCGCGTCTCCGGGGCGGCGCTGGATCTGCGCCCCGTCACCCATCTTTACGACAGGCTGGTCGAGCGCCCGGACACAGGACCCGTGCGTCTCGGCGACATAGAGAAGAGATTCTCACTCCGGCAGGAGGAGTACTACGCCTTCCAGCTCTTCGTGGCCCTCAAGGCCGAAGCGAGGGAGGGAGACGCGCCCTTCCGGATGAGCCGGGACCCCTTCATTCCGCTCCTCGGGCCGCGTCCCGCGGACGGGCAGCCGGTTCCTCCGGGCGCGGGGCTCCGGCGCCATGCCTCCGACGACTGCGACCTGATCATCGTCGCCCGATGGCAAGACGAATCGGTTGCCTGGTTTCAGACGCCGGACGGCCGGACCCACAGGGCCAGGGTGGGAGAGCGCTTCGCCGACGGCAAAGTCGTGGCGGTTTCCTACGACGACCGCGAGGTCGTCGTTCGGATGGACAATTCGGGAGACGTGCCGGTGGAGCGGATCATCCGAGAGAGGGGAGCCGGGGAGGCCGCGGGCGGGCCTTCGGAGGAGTAGGGAGAAGCGGGGAAACGGGGAGACGGGGAGACGAGGAGACGAGGAGAAGACGCTTCACCCGGCGATGTGTCTCCGATTCACCGCCTCACACGCTCTCCGTCTCGCGCCGAAGGCGCCGGCTTCGAAGACTACCGGCAGTTCCTGCAGGTTCCCTCGATGCGGAGGGTGTGGGTCTTCTGCACGAAGCCCTTCTTCTTGCAGATCTTATCCTGAATGGCCTCGAGTTCCCTGCTGTACACCTCGATGATCTCGCCGCAGGATGTGCAGATCAGGTGGTCATGGTGGCCCCGGCCGTGAATCACTTCGTAGTACGCCTGATTCTCGGTCAGCATCTTGGACAGGAACCCCGCGTCCACCAGCAGGTCGAGGGTGCGGTAGACGGTGGCTCGGGAGGCTCCCGCATCCATGCCGCGGAGCTTGAGGAAGAGGGAGTCCGCATCGAAGTGATCCTGCTCCTCCAGCACCGCGTCCAGAACCCGGAACCGGCCTTTGGTGAGCCTGTAGTTCTTCTTCTTCAGGAACTCCCGAAAGACTTCTCTTTCATTGCTTTCACTCATGTCATCCTCTCCGTGTCCCTTTCGTCAGGAATATCGACAGATGCCGCTCCATCAGAGTCCAGGGATCCTGGGACCCCCTGGCGCCCTTCAGGGCGAGGTCCAGGCGAAAGAAGACCTCGAGGGCCCTCCGCGCCTCCTGTTCCCTCCAACGCTTTGCGAACCCTTTTAATTTCTTCGCGGGAAACGGGCTCAAGGCCAGCTTCTGAGGTGTGATATCCCGGGCTGGGAGCCCCCGGGCTTCCAGGCCGAAGTAAGTGAGCAGCGACCGCACCTGTTTCGCGAGCATGCCCAGGAAGGCGATGGCCGTCCCGGAGCGGTCCTTCTCCACCTCCGGATCCCGCGACGTGGCCGCGACGAGCCCGAGGAATGCCTCGCGGTCGCGCCTGAGGAAGGCGTCCTGCAGGTCCCAGCGCCTGGGGAAGCCGCCCGCCCCCAGGAGGGCGATCACGTCTTCCTCCCGGATGGTCTTCTCATTCAGCCGGAAGAGGATGAGCTGGTCCATCGCCGCAGCCACCCGGCCCGGATCCCCGCAGGACCATTCCTCGAGGGCTTCCACCGCGGGCCCGTCCACGCGGAACCCCTCCCGTTCGGCTCGGCTCCGCACGTAGGAACGGAGGGACGGAGGCTTGCAGTGGAGGGCGGGCAGCGCTTCCACGACGGCCTTCATGGGATCACCCTTGCGTCCCTTGCGCGCCCCTCGACCCGCCCCGGGGGGCAATCCCACGTACTCGAGGAGCAGGGCCGTGGAGTCCACGGGTTTTCGGACGTACTCGGCCACCATCTCCAGGAGATCCCTGGATCCCGATTCGAGGTGGGTCACCCGGATCGCCTGGCTGGGCCTCATGAGCGGAAGGCTCCGCACGGCGGTATGGAACTCGGCCGCGGCGAAGATTGAGGCCGAGCGGGTCTCCGCCTCTTCGCCGTCGGCCCAGGCCTCCGTCCACTTCTTCGCCGGTTCGAGGAAGAAGCGGGGATCCTCGCCGTAGAGGAGCCAGGTTCTGGGCGGTTTCCGGGCCGCCTTGGGCGGGGCGCTCACCGGAGGAGCCTCGGGTCCAGCGCGTCTCGGAGCCCCTCTCCGATGAGGTTGTAGGAGAGCACGGACAGGAAGATGGCGGTGCCCGGGAAGACCCCCAGCCACCAGGAGTCCCAGTGCAGCGTGACCTGCTGAAGGATGTTCCCCCAGGAGGGATCGGGGGGCTGCACGCCGACGCCCAGGAAGGAGATGGAGGCCTCGAGCAGGATGGCCCCGGCCACCCCGAAGGAGACGTTCACGAGGAGGGGCGCCATGGCGTTGGGCAGGATGTGGCGTGCGGCGATGCGAAGGCGGTTGGCGCCCAGGGCCTTCGCCGCCACGGCGAAGTCGGCCTCCTTCAGGCGGATGAATTCGGCTCGCGTATATCGGGCCATGCCCGGCCAGCCCGTGAGGCCGATGATGACCATGATGGTCCAGATGTTCAGGTACTTGGGGTCCATGACCGCCACGACGGTGAGGATGAGGAAGAAGGCGGGGAAGCACATCATGACTTCGATGAGGCGCGAGACCACGGCGCTGTCCACCCATCCGCCGAGGTAGCCGCCCAGGCCGCCGAGCAGGACGCCGACGAACGCGGCCACCCCCATGGCCAGGAAACCCACGAGAAGAGAGACCTTCGCCCCGTGGAGCATGCGGCTCGCCGCGTCACGGCCCCGGTCGTCACATCCGAAGAGGTGCCGGCTCCCGAGGGAGGGAGGCGCGTTCACGTCGTAGAGCCTGGCTTGAAAGGGGGAGTAGGGGATCGGCGGCAGGATGCACGTATCCACCTTCGGATCGGGGAGGGTCTCCAGATCCAGCAGCCAGTCCGGGTTCTGCTGCAGCCTCAGGCTCACGGCGTCTTTCTCGAGGAAGAGGTGGAAGGGGAAGAGATCCCGGAAAGCGGTGAAAGACAGCTCCCCGCCGTAGCGGATGGCGAGGGGCTTGTTGTTGGCGAGCAGGGGCGCGAAGTAGGCGGCGGCGGCGAGCAGGGTCACGAAAACAAGACCGACCATGGCCCCTTTGGAGGCCCGGAGGCGCCGCAACGTCTTGCCCCAGATCCCAGCCGGCCGGCGCCTTTTCTCACTCATAACGTACCCTCGGATCGGCCAGGGCGTAGGAGAGGTCGGTGAGCAAGGTGGTCACGAGGACCACCACGGCGCCCAGGAAGGCGTTGGCCATGATGACGGGGTAGTCGCGGGTGGCGATGGCCTTGATGTAGAGCTGGCCCAAACCCGGCCAGGCGAAGATCTGCTCGATGATGATGGAGCCCGACACGAGGGTGGGGACGAGGATGCCCGCGAGGGTCAGGAGCGGAATCAGGGCGTTCCGCAGGGCGTGGCGGTAGAGGACGGTGCGCTCGGGAAGTCCCTTCGCCCGGGCCGTCCGGACGTAGTCCTGCCGGATGACTTCCAGGAGAGAACTCCGGGTGAAGCGGGCGATGAAGGCGAGGCTCCCGTATGCCAGGCAGATCGCCGGCAGCAGGGCGTGCCTGAGGAGGTCGGCGAACTTGGCCGCGGCGCCCATGGCCTCGTACCCGTCCGAGTGCATGCCGGTGAAGGGAAGGAGCTTCCACTGGACGCCTACGAGGATGATGAGCAGGACGGCCACCCAGAAGTTGGGGAGGGAGTAGAGCATGTAGAGCACGACCCCGCTGACCCGGTCGAACCACCCGCCCTGCTTCACCGCGGCCCGGAAGCCGATGGGCACCGCGATGATGACCATGAAGAAGAGGGCCAGCAGATTGAGAAGCAGCGTGGCCCCGAGCTTGCTGCCGAGGAACCGGCCGAAGGCGTCGCCGGTCTTCGCAAAGAAGCCGCCTTCGCCCCCGTAGGCCTTCAGCGGCGCCCCGAAGAAGACCTCGGTGACCGGCCGGCGCTCCGAGAAGGAGTCCCCGAAGGATCCCGTCGCCGCGCTCGACAGCCAGCGCCAGTACTGGACGTACCAGGGCCTGTCCAGGCCGTAGCGCTGCAGCAGGGCCTCGTAATCGACGGGATCCATCTTCCCCGCGGCGCCCGAGCTGGATGCTTGATCGACCGAGAAGGGGTTCCCGGGAGCCAGCTTCACTACGAGGAACACCACGAGGGTGATGAGCACCAGCGTGGGAATCATGATGAGGAGGCGGCGGGCGGCGTAGGCAAACATGATTATTGTCTATCCTTCGGCACCCACCATTCGAGGAGCGAGGGATACCACGTGAAGAGGCCGTAGCCGGCCCGGCTGACCCGAACATTCTGAAAATCGTTCCGCACGGCGGCCGTTTCGCTGGCGGCGAAGAGGTACGTGTGGGGCTGGTCTTCAGCGACGAGTTCGTGGATCTTCCAGAAGACCTTCTGCCGCGCCTCGAAGTCCATGGTCCGGAGCTGCTCCTCGATGAGTGCATCCAGCCGCTCGTTCCGGTAGGAGACGTCGTTCTGGCCGACGCCCATGCCGTCTTCGAGCAGCTCGGCCTGGGAGGAGTGGAACATGGGGTAGGGGTCGGGGTCGTCGGCGATCCGCCAGCCCGTCAGGTAGGCCTGGAAGGCGTGGCGGTGCGTCCTCTCCTGGAAGACCTTCCATTCGATCGTTCGGATCTCCAGCTTCACCCCCACGCGCATGAGATCCTGCTGGAAGATTTCCAAGAAGCGGGCGAACATGGGCGCCTCGGCAACGGTCAGGCATTCGAAGGAGAAGGGCTCACCGTCCTTGTCCCGGATGCCGTCTCCGTCCGAATCGCTCCAGCCCGCATCTTCCAGGAGCGCCGAAGCCTTCGCCGGGTCGTAGGGGTAGGGCTTCACCGCGGGGTTGCTCTCCCAGCCCTTGATGTAGAACGGCCCCGTGGCGGGCGTGCCGTGTCCGAGGAGGATCCGGTCCACCACACCCTTGCGGTTCATGGCGTAGGTCATGGCCTGCCGAACCTTCTTGTCCGCGAAGAACGGATTGCTCCCGTCCTGGTTCCAGCCGACGAAATAGTAGGCCCTGCCGTAGTACTCGAAGATGTGAACCCGGTCGAGAAAAGACCGGTCCCCCTTGAGCCGGTTCCACTGGTCGGCCGAGATTCCAGTCACGTCGAGCTCCCCCGTCTTGAAGGAGGCCAGGCGCGTCTCCGGCTGGGGGATGACCTTGAAAATCACCTTGTCTAGATGCGGTCGGCCGTTGAAGTAGTCGTCGTTGGCCAGCAGGACGACGCGCTCGCCGCGCTTCCACTCGGAGAACCTGAAGGGCCCCGTCCCCACAGGCTCGGCGTTCTTCGGGTGGCGGTTGAACGACTCGCCGTCCCCCTTCCCGTACCCGTAGACATGCTCGGGCATGATGTGGAAGTTCCAGGCGGCGATGCCGGGCGCGTAAGGCTGCTTCCAGTTGACCTTCACGGTGTGGGCGTCGACCCGCTCCACTTTCTCCACCTTGGCGAAGGACGGGCGCTTGTTGATGGCGTCCACGGTGGGATCCATCACCGTATCGTAGGAGAAGACCACGTCATCGGCGTCGAAGGGCTCTCCGTCATGCCACGTCACGTTCTTCCTCAGGTGGAAGGTCGTCACGAGGTTGTCCTCGCTGACTTCCCACGACTCGGCGAGGACCCCCACCGGCTTCATGTCGATGTCGTAATCGATGAGGGGGTCGAAGATCCACTTATAGACGAGGTACGACGTGAAATCCGGAGCCACGATGGCGTTGAGCGTCACCACGTCGCTGGGCAGAGCCCGCGCCAGGGTTCCGCCGTTTTCCGGCTCCCTGCTCTCATAGCCCGGCAGGTACCCAACCGTCTTGTCGAGGGGGGACTCCCCCTTCGCCGCGGCCGGCGCCGCCGTCTCCTCTCCCGATCCGCACGCGAGGAAAACGGCCAGCACGCCGCAGGCGAAGAGCGGAAGCAGGAACACCCGAATCGATCGCTTGGACATGAAACACCTCCACTTCCCCCAGTGTACCAAAATCCCCGGTGTCAGGCTTTCAAAATATCAGAAGGTGCCGGGTGTTCGAAAACCGCCTTGCGCCGGTGGGCCTGCTGGAGGTTGGCGTAGGGGCGTTCAATGCCGGGCGGAACGTAAGCCGGTGCTACGGCGCCGGCGCCGGAGCCCCACCGTCTATGCCTTCCATCCAGCTCTCGGGCATCTCACCTCCGGCCAGATCGATCAGGCGGAGGAAGATCTTCCGTCCCACCCATGCGTCGGTGGCGGCGTAGCGGATCTGCTTGGATGTCAGCGGATTGCGCTCCCAGTTGGAGGTCTGGGCACCCTTGGAGATCCGGAACCCGAAGAGCACCGCCGCCAGGGTGCGCAGGCCCGCCGCCTCGAAGCCCAGGTCCCTGGCCGGCTCCTCCAGGCCCAGGAAGCCCGCCGGTTGGAAGGGGAAGACCTCCCTGAGTTCAGCCAGGTCCCTGCCGATGCCTACGCCCACCTTCAGCACCGACTCATCGGAAAGGAGGTCGCTCAGAGGGTTGGGGAAGGAGAGGGCCCGGATCTGGAAGAGGCAGACGGCGTCTCCCGAGGCCAGTTGGATCAGGGAGGGCAGGTGGAACTCCCCTTTGCGGAAGCAGGGTTTCGTCTCGGTATCGAAGCCGAGGACGGCATCGCGCCGGAGCCTTTCCACGGCTCCGGCCACGGCCTGGTCGTCACCGACGACCTTCACCTCGCCCTTGTAAGCGCGTATGGGTAGGTCGTTGATGGCCTTCTTGTCGAGTCGGGCGGGCGGAGCGTACGGGGGATGTTCAGTCAGCGTTCGGTCTCCATAGCAGCATGGCGTCCCCGAAGGAATAGAACCGGTATCCCTTTCGGATGGCCTCCTCGTAGGCCCCCAGTATACGCGATCTTCCTGCGAATGCCGAGACGAGCATGAGGAGCGTGGATCGGGGCAGATGGAAATTGGTCACGAGACCCGAGAGGGCGCGGAATCGAAAGCCGGGTCGGATGTACAGCGCCGTCTGGTAACGCCCTGGGCGGATATCGGAAAACCGTTCCATCTGATCCTCGAGCGTCCGGGTCACGGTGGTGCCCACGGCGACGATGCGGCGGCCGCGTTTCAGGGCGCCGTCGAGGATCCGGGCCGCCGCATCGGAAATTTCGTAGCGCTCCGGTTCCATCTCGTGATCTTCGGCGAACTCCGCCTTCACCGGCTTGAACGTCCCGGCCCCCACGTCCAGCCGGATCCGAACGACCTCCACGCCTTTCTTCGCGAGGGCCTCGAAGACCCTGGGCGTGAAGTGCAGGCCCGCCGTGGGCGCCGCCACCGAGTTGCCCCGATCCGCGTAGATCGTCTGATAGCGCCGGGCGTCGCCCGCCTCGTCTTTCCGGGCGATGTAGGGGGGGAGCGGAATGTGGCCGTATCGGCGGACCGCCGCCTCCATGTCGAGCCCTTGGGCCCGAACGAGGCGCTTTCCGGCGCCCAGGTCCGACAGGATTTCGAGTGAATGGCCCGGGTCTGGCAGGTGCAGCATTCGGCCCGGGGGCAGTTTGCGGCCCGGCTTGACCAGGGCGGCCCATGTACCGTCGGCCTCAGGATGTAGTAGAAAAACCTCGGCCTTGCCCCCACCTCTGGTAGAACCCAGGATTCGGGCCCGAATCACGCGGCTGTCGTTGACCACGAGCAGGTCGCCGGCCTCCAGATGATTCGGCAGCGCGCGGAAGCGCCCGTGGCACAGTCCCCCTTCCGGGGGTAAGACCATGAGGCGCGAGGCGTCGCGCGGCTTGGCCGGATAGGCCGCGATCCTGCCCTCGGGCAGCCGGTAATCGAAATCGGAGGTCTTCATCCGGATCCACCTCGCCGGTCCGTCCATCGAACCGGTGGGGCAGTATACAGGTAAAGCGGGGGGGTGTTGGAGAAGCCGAGAGTCACATAATGTGCAGACGGCAAGATTTCGCCATGGAAGCAGACGGGAGGGGCGCCGTCGGATTCTGCGATCCGAAACAGAAATCGTCATCGATATCGGTATCGAAATCCATGATCCACACTATCACCCAGGAAATGTTCCTCATGATTGTCCCCATTTCTTACGAGAGACGGACGGGCGTCAGGCCCGGTTCGGCATAATGCCTTCTCGAATGGCGAAGGAGATGACTTGCCTTCGGTCCGACAGCCCCGTCTTTCTCCGGATGTTCTTGAAGTGGGTCTTCACGGTTTCGGCAGAGATTCCAAGGGTCAGGCCGATATCCCGGTAGGTCAAGCCGTCGGCCGCCAAGCGGAGGATCTCCCTTTCCCTGGGACTCAGAGGACGGGATGCGGAGTCGACGGGCGCAAGCTTGCCCGTTCCCATGCCGGGACGATCCTCTAAGATGCGTTCCCACCAGTCGGGGGAGGAGAGGTGCCGGCCGGCGTGGACCCGGCAGACGGTATCGAGGAGGTGCTGGGGCGAGGCGTCCTTGAAGACGAAGGCCGAAGCCCCCACCCGAATCCCTTCCCATATGTCCTCCGCCAGGACGGCCGAGGCATAGAGAATGACACGCGTTCGCGAACACTCCTTCCGCAGTTTCCTCAGGGCCGGGATGCCGCCGCCCTCGATCCCCAGATCCAGGATCGCCACATCGGGGAGGGTGGAGCGGATTCCGGCCACGGCCTGTTCTGCGGTTTCGGCCTCGCCCACGCAGCGGTGCCCCTCCCGACCGAGGCTTTCCCGCAGGCCGAGGCGGACCAGGGGCTGATCGAATGCGATGAAGAAGCGTACCATCGCGGATGCGCCCTGTGAATTTGATTCACGGTCACAAAAAATCGGATCCATCACGCCCCCCAGCGTGTTCCATTGTTGCGTTTTCCCGGCCACGATAGCACAGGTCGCCGGAACCATCAAATCGTCATGCCGATTCGAGCGGAACGCCTCGGAGATGACCGCTCCGCGCCGGTTCCGGCTCCGCGCCGGTCCGCTCCCGAGAACGCACGTTCATCCCCCCAAGGGGGTACCCCCCTGGCGCTGGAAGGGGGGATTTACACGGGACCATTTGCGCCTA
>Ga0180429_10004045_pt1 | contig 11801 bp, 8 predicted proteins | sample SS_ome_FD_132428 | JGI IMG/M metagenome (GOLD analysis project Ga0180429, IMG submission 132428) | Hypersaline lake sediment archaeal communities from the Salton Sea, California, USA - SS_1_S_1 metaG | ecosystem: Environmental > Aquatic > Non-marine Saline and Alkaline > Hypersaline > Sediment ... | reverse complement strand
GACGAGCAACATCGTGCCTGGCACCGTACTGCTACACCTCACCGCGCAGGTGCCGCAGGATCTCGCGCGCGAGCTCGGGCCCGATCCCCTGCACGGCGGCGATCTGTTCGACGCTGGCGCGCTCGACGCCGGTCGCGCTCCCGAAGGTCTTGAGCAGCGCCTTGCGCCGCGCGTCCCCCACGCCGGGGATGCTGTCGAGGCGCGAGGTGATCCGTCCGCGCTTCTTGCGGTGGAAGGTGATCGCGAAGCGGTGCGCCTCGTCGCGCAGGCGCTCGAGCAGGTAGCGCCCGGCGTCGTGCTTCGGCAGCACGAGCGGCTCGCGCTCGGGAGCCAGGTACAGACGCTCCTCGGTCGCGGCCTTCGCGCGCCCGCCGACCGTGCGCTCGGCGCGCGCCTTCGCGAGCCCGACCATCGGCACGTCGAACGCGCCGGCCTCGTCGCGCGCCGCGAGCGCCGCGGCCAGCTGCTGCGCGCCGCCGTCGATCACGATCAGGTCGGGGAGGTCGTCCTCGCGCAGTCCGCGACGCAGCGAGCGCCCCACCACCTCCGCCATCGACGCGAAGTCGTCCTGACCGTCGACCGTGCGCACGTCGAAGCGCCGATAGCCCGCACGATCGGGCACGCCGCGCCGGAAGCGCACGCGGCTCGCCACCACGTCGCGCCCCTGCGTATTCGACACGTCGAAGCAGTCGATGACCTCGGGCGGCGCGTCGGGATCGAGGTCGGCGAGGCGCGCGAGCTTCTCGAGCGCCTCGATCTGTTCCGCTTCCGCGCCGATCGAGCGCCCGAGCGCCGCGCGCGCGTTCTCGCCGGCCACGTCGAGGAAGCGCTTGCGTTCGCCGCTGCTCGGGACGACGAAGCGCTCGATCCCGAACAGCTCGCCCAACCAGTCGGCCTCCGCCGGGCGGCACGGGACGACGACCTCGCGCGGCGCCTTGCGCCGGTTCGCGGTGCCGTAGAGGGCCGTGATCACGTCGTCGAGCGCGTCCTCGTCCGCCAGCTGCGAGACGAAGGTGTGCGAGCGACTCTCGACCAGCTGACCCTCGCGGAACGCGAGCCGGTGCACGACGGCGCGCTCGCCGGTGCGCGCCAGGCCCAGAACGTCGCGATCGACGCTGTCGGTCGGGCGCACGCCCTGCCGCTCGGCCGTGCGGCGCAGGGCCTCGATGCGGTCGCGCCAGAAGGCCGCGCGCTCGTACTCGAGCGCCTCGGACGCAGACGCCATCCGCGTGCGCAGGTCGGCCTCGAGCTCGCGCGTGTCGCCCGCGAGCACGTTGACGGCCCGCTCGACGAGGTCGGCGTAGTCCGCCTCGTCGATCAGACCCACGCACGGCGCGCTGCACAGACCGATCTGGTGCTTGAGACAGGGCCGCGAGCGGTTGTTCAGCACGGCGTCCGAACAGTCGCGCAGCGGGACGACGCGGTGCAGGTCGCTCATCGTGCGGCGCACGCTGCGCGCCGACGCGAACGGACCGAACAGGCGCGAGCGACCGCCGCCCTTGCCGCGCTTCGGATCGTGCGCGCGCACGAACCGCAGGCGCGGGAAGCGCTCGTCGAGATCGATCCGGATCATCAGGAACGACTTGTCGTCCTTGAGCCGCACGTTGTACGGCGGCTGGTGGCGCTTGATCAGCTCGTCCTCGAGCAAGAGCGCCTCGCCCTCCGTCCGCGTCACGATCGTCTCGACCTGCGTCGCTTCCTGCTCGAGGAAGAGCACGCCGAGACGGCCGTCGCCGCCGGGCCGCCGGTAGCTCGCCAGACGCTTCTTGAGCGCGCGCGCCTTGCCGACGTAGAGCACCTTCCCGCTCTCGTCCTTGAACAGGTAGACGCCCGGGAGGTCCGGCGCGTCGTCGATGCTCCAGCGCGGCTCGGGAGCCATCGGTCAGGCGGTCTCGAGCTCGGCCTTCTCGAGGCGCTGCAGCACGTCGCGCAGCTTGGCGGCGTCCTCGAAGCGCAGCTCGGCCGCGGCCTCGAGCATCTCCCCGCGCGTGCGCTCGATCTCGGAGCGCAGCGCCTTCGGATCGCGGTAGCGCGGCGCGGACTCGGCCACCTGCGCCTCGTCGTCCGGCAGCTCGACGGACACGCCGTCCATGTCGTACAGCGCCTCGATCGAGTCGCGCACGGGCTTGATGATCGTCTTCGGCTCGATGCCGTGCTCCTCGTTGTAGGCGAGCTGCAGCGCGCGGCGGCGCTCGACCTCGTCCAGCGTGCGCTGCATCGAATCGGTGATCCGATCGGCGAACAGGATCACGCGCCCGTCCACGTTGCGCGCCGCGCGGCCGCAGGTCTGGATCAGACTCGTCGTCGAACGCAGGAAGCCCTCCTTGTCCGCGTCGAGCACCCCCACCAGCGCGACCTCGGGCAGGTCGAGGCCCTCGCGCAACAGGTTGATGCCGACGAGCACGTCGAACTCGCCCAGGCGCAGCTCGCGCAGGATCTGCATGCGCTCGATGGCGTCGATCTCCGAGTGCAGGTAGCGCACGCGCACGCCCAGGTCGGTGAGGTAGGTCGTCAGCTCCTCGGCCGAGCGCTTGGTCAGCGTGGTCACGAGCGTCCGCCAGCCCTGCTCGGTCGTCGCACGGATCTCGTGCAGCAGGTCGTCGACCTGCGTGCGCGCCGGCTTGATCTCGATCGGCGGGTCGACGAGCCCGGTCGGACGGACGATCTGTTCGGCCAGTCGATCCTCGCTGTGCTTCAGCTCGTACCCGCCCGGCGTCGCGGACACGTAGACCGCCTGCTTCATGAGCTGCTCCCACTCGTCGAAGCGCAACGGGCGGTTGTCGAGCGCGCTCGGGAGTCGGAAGCCGTGTTCGACCAGCGTCTCCTTGCGCGCGCGGTCGCCCTTGAACATCGCACCGATCTGCGGGACCGTCACGTGGCTCTCGTCGATGTAGACGACCCACTCCTCGGGGAAGTAGTTGAGCAGCGTGAACGGCGCCTGCCCCTCCTCGCGTCCGTCCATCCATCGCGAGTAGTTCTCGACGCCCGGGCAGGTGCCGACCTCGCGCAGCATCTCGAGGTCGCGCCGCGTGCGCTGCTCGAGGCGTTGGGCCTCGAGGAGGCGGTCCGACTTGCGCAGCTCGCGCAGGCGCTCCTCGAGCTCCTGCTCGATGCCCTCCACGGCCGTCATCACGCGCTCCTGCGGCGTGACGTAGTGACCGGACGGGTAGAGCGCGACCTCCTCGCGTTCGGCCAGGATCTCGCCGCGCAGCGGGTCGACCGTGAGGATCGCCTCGATCTCGTCGCCGAACAACTCGATGCGGATGGTGCGATCCTCCTCGTACGCGGGGAACACCTCGACCACGTCGCCGCGCGCGCGGAAGGTGCCGCGCCGGAAGTCGAGGTTGTTGCGCCCGTACTGCATCTGCGTCAGGCGTCGCAGCAGGTCGTCGCGTTCGATCGAGTCGCCGACCTTCAGCGTCAGCGCCATCTCCGAGTAGTTGCTCGGGCTGCCGAGGCCGTAGATGCACGAGACCGACGCGACGATCAGGACGTCGCGCCGGTCGAGCAGCGAGCGCGTCGCGCTGTTGCGCAGGCGCTCGATGTTCTCGTTGATGCTCGAGTCCTTCTCGATGAAGGTGTCGCTCGCGACGACGTAGGCCTCGGGCTGGTAGTAGTCGTAGTAGCTGACGAAGTACTCGACCGCGTTCTCGGGGAAGAGCTCCTTGAACTCCGAGTAGAGCTGTGCGGCGAGCGTCTTGTTCGGACTCAGCACGAGCGCCGGCCGCCCGACGCGCGCGATCGACGCGGCCATCGTCAGCGTCTTGCCCGACCCCGTGATGCCGAGCAGGGTCTGGTGTCGCTCGCCGGCGCCGAGCCTCTCGACGATCGAGTCGACGGCCGTCGGCTGATCACCGGTCAGATCGAACGGGAAGTGGAGACGGAAGGGCGATTCCAAGGGGGATCGGTGTCGGTACGGCGTTCGCGTGGGCCGTCGCGGAGCGCGCGGGGTTCGAGCGCGGCCCCGAGCGCCCCGCACGCGCCCACCGCGGCCGAACGCCGCTGGAGGACCCGCCGCGCTTTCGCCCTCCGCCGCGACCCGCTATCTTGCCACTCGTTCGCGTGCGATGAGACCCCGGGGCGCCCCTGCCGCGACCCCGCTCGACCCCAGACCCAACCTCATGCTCGTTCGTCCCGGCACCTGCACCCAGTGCGGAGCCACGTACCACCTGCCGTCCGACTTCGCCGCTCCCTTCGTCACGTGCCGGCTGTGTCCGGGCGCCGTCCGCGTCGACGCGGCGATCGAGGTCCCGGACCCCGAGCCCGTCGCGGCCGCCGCGGAGGCGACGGAGACCGACGCGACCGGGCCCGACGCGACCAAGCCCGACGCGACCGGGGCGAGCGCGCACGAGGAGACGCTCGAGGAGGCCGCCGCGCACCTGGCCTACGACACCGTCCAGGAGGCGCACGACCTGGTCGAGGAGCTCGGTGAGGACATCGACGAAGCGGTCGAGGCCGCCGAGCACGCCACGACCGAGGCGTTCGGCATGGACGCCAAGCACGGCGACGCGCACAACGAGCTCCTGCACGAGATCGAGGAGCTCGAACACGACATCGAGGAGCTCGAGGCCGAGCTGCACGAGGAGGAGCTCGAGGTCGAGGCGCTCGAGGAGGAGCCCCAGGCCGAGGACGACACGGCACAGGATGACACCGCACAGGACGACACCGCACAGGACGCCGGCCCCGCGCCCATGCCCACGCGCGACGTGTCCGGCTGGTCGCCGGCGGCGCTGGAGAAGGGCGCCGCGCGCGAGGCCGCGTCCGACCTCGAGGAGGTCCGGCCCTCCCGTTCGAGCGGCGGCACGCTGGCGCGCCTCAAGGCCGAACGCGCCGCGGACCGCGCCGCGGACCGCGACGCGAGCCCCGCCGAGCCGTCGAGCACCCTCGAGCGCCTGAAGGCCGCGCGCGCCGCCGAACGCGCGCGCACCGAGACGCCGACCGCCGTCGAGGCGAAGCCGGTGAGCACGCTCGAGCGCCTCAAGGCCGAACGCGCGGCCGAGCGCCCGGGCGACGACACGCGCGACGACGACGCGCCCTCGCGCACGAGCCGCCGCTCGGCGCGCAGCGCGAAGTCCGGCCGTGCCGCGCGCAGTCGCCGCGGACGCGACGACGACGAGGGCGGCCGCTCCCATCGCCCGCTGCGCTCGCGCGAGGAGCGCAAGAAGCAGCAGCTCGTCCTGAGTCTGGTCAGCTTCGGCGTCCTGATCGTCGCCGGCGGCCTCTTCTGGTACGGCGCGACGGCCGGCTGGTTCGACCCCGCGCCGACCCCCGAGCCCGAGTCGACGGCGACCGAGAGCGAGGCGCCGCGGCCGAGCCCGTCGAGCACCTTCGATCCCTTCGCCGGCGTCGAGATCGGCGGCGACGAGGAAGAGGGCGCGGACGGCGCCGAGTCGGGCGAGAGCGGCACCGAAGGCGACACCGCGGACGATCCGGGCGACGACGCGGACGGGACGACGGGGACCTCGATCGAGGACCAGCACCGCGCGGGCACCGAGGACGACGCCTGACCGGTGCGGGCCGCGCGCCCGGCACTCCGGCGAAGCAGACACTCCGGCAAAGCAGCGCGGGCCGCGCTCCCCCACGGGAGCGCGGCCCGCGCGCGTTCGTCAGCGTCGTGCGCCGCGGGCCTACTCGGGGTCGGGTCGCGCGGGGCGGTGCAGGAAGCCCTCGCCCGGCGCGCCCGCCACGCCGCCGCGCCGCGGGTCGGCGAAGGCTTCGAGCACGCCGTCGGGACGAACGAGGATCGCCTGGACCGACGACCAGCGGCGCTCCTCGCGCTCGATCGCGTGTCCGCGGCGCACGAGTTCGGTCACCATCGCTTCGGGGAAGTCGCGCTCGACGAAGGTGCGCACGGGCTTCCACTGCTGGTGCAGACGCGGCGCGGCGATCGCCTCCTCGAGACCCTGCCCGTGTACGAGCACCCGCGCGAGCACCTGGAAGATCGAGGTGATGATCCGCGGGCCGCCCGGGCTGCCGATCACGAGCTGCACCGATCCGTCCGGCGCGCAGACGACGGTCGGCGTCATCGACGAGAGCGGGCGCTTGTTCGCCGCGATGGCGTTCGCCTCGGTCCCGACCAGGCCGTACGCGTTGGGAACGCCGGGACGGATGGCGAAGTCGTCCATCTCGTTGTTGAGCAGGAAGCCCGCGCCCTCCACGAGGATGCCGGAGCCGAAGGTGGTGTTCAGCGTGGTCGTCATCGAGACCGCGTTGCCGTCACCGTCGAGCACCGACAGGTGCGTCGTCTCGCCGCCGTTCTCGGGCACCGGCTCGACCCAGGGCATGATGTTCGGCTGTGCGAACGCGCCGATCGCGCGGCGTCGCTCGGCGATCCAGTGCGGATCGAGCAGCTCGTCGATAGGCACCGCGTGGAAGTCGGGATCGCCCAGGTGCTGTGCGCGATCGGCGAAGCCCGCGCGGAGCGCCTCGATCCACCAGTGCAGTTCGCGCGCGTCCGGCTCGGGATCGGCGTAGTCGAAGCCCTCGCCCTCGAGGATCTCGAACACCTGCAGGATCAGGATGCCGCCCGAGCTGGGCGGCGGCATGGTCACGAGCGTGCGTGCGCCGAACGCGGAGACGACGGGCTCGCGCCAGACGACGCCGTCGCGCGCGTAGCGCTCGAGATCGACGGCGTCCATCTCGCCCCCGCCGCGCTCCATCTCCGCCACGATCGCCGCGGCGACCGGCCCGGCGTAGAAGCCGTTCGGACCGAGTTCGACGAAGCGGCTCAGCGTCCTGGCGAGCTCGGGCTGGACGAGCAGCGCCTCCTCCTCGAGCGGCTCGCCGCCCGGGTAGAACAGCGCCCGGGCGGCGCGCGAACGCTCGAGGCGTGCGCGCAGGCCGTCCGAGCGCAGGTCGCGCGCGAGGAACGCGTCCACGCGGAAGCCGTCGCGGGCCAGCGCGAGCGCGGGAGCCGCCACGGTCTCGAACGGCAGGCGCCCCAACCGTCGGTGCAGCTCGAAGAGCCCTGCCGGCGAACCGGGCACGCCGGCCGCGAGGACGCTGGCCAGGGCCAGGTCGCGGTCGACGCCGCCGGCGCCGTCGTCGAAGTCGCCGGGATCGAGCTCGCGCGGCGCGGTCTCGCGGAAGTCCAACGCGAGCGATCCGTCCGGACCCTCGCCGGGGACCCAGATCGCGAAGCCGCCCCCGCCCAGGTTGCCGGCCTGGGGGTAGACGACCGCGAGGGCGAGCGCCGTCGCGACGGCTGCGTCCGCGGCGTTGCCGCCGGCCTCGAGCACGTCGAGACCGACGCGCGTCGCCACCGGGTGCGCGCTGACCACCGCCGCCGGGCCGTCGCCGCGCGCTACTTCGACGGGTCGGGGTCCGCCGTCGCGGACGCTGCCGCACCCCACGAGCGCGACGACCGCGCACAGGGTCGCTGCGAGGCGACCGAGTCCTGCGCCGACCCTCACCGGGGCAGGTCCATGGAGGGTTGCTCGCCGTCCCGCAGCTCCTCGACCTTCACGCCGCGGTCGCGCATGAACTGGACGGCCTGGTCGATGCGATCGACCTCGCCCTCGATGTCGATGGCGACCAGCGCGATCTGCTCGGTGATGCTCGCCGCGCGGATGTTGGGCACCACGCCGAACTCGGCGTTCAGCGTGTGGCTGATGATGGGCTGCGTGATGAGCTCCTGCGGGAAGGTGCAGAAGAACTTGCGAACGGTCATGTCTCCTCCGGTCGGTGGGTCTCCGTTCGGGTCGCGGGCTCGCGTCGCAACGGCTGCGACGGAGCGAGCAGGACGAGGACCAACAGAGCGATCGCGGCGGACCACCCGACGACCGTTCCGTCGTAGGGGGCGCGCGCGTCGCTGAACCAGTCCGTGCCGGCGGGAGCGTACACGCTCGGGTGCCGCATCCAATCCACGCCGGCCGCCTCGGCGAGGACCGAGGCCGGCGAGAGGTCGAGCGCCCGCGCGCCGCGCTCGGCGTCCTCGAGCGCCCACCCCGCCGGGGCCGCGCCGAACAGGTCCGGGAGCCCACCGAGCAGGACCAGCAGCGCCGCGGCGAGCGGCAGGCCGGCACGGGCCGCGCCGGGCGAGCGGGCCGCGACGGTGGCGCCGGCCGCGACCAGGGCGGCGACGACCAGGGCGACGGGCAGCGGACGGCTCGCGCCCGCGGCGTCGAGCGCGAACCAGGTCGCGGCGCCGAGCAGCAGCGGCGCCAGCGCGGCCGTGCGCCGCGGCGCGCGCACGGCCGGGCCGACCGCGAGGCCGAGCGCCGCGGCCCACAGGGCCACGGCGACCGGACCGAGCGACGCGGACGACGCCCCCAGCACGGGCGCGGCCGCGACCAGTCCGGCGGCGAGGACGGCGACGCCGAGCGCGCCTCGCGTCGCGCTCACTCGTCCCCCTCGTCGAGGAGGTAGCCGAGCGCTTCGAGCTGCTCGCGCTGCGCCGCGTCGAGTTCGATGGCGCCGCCGCGGCCCAGGGTCGCACCGAGCGCGACGAACTGCTCGCGCTGACGGTCGAGCAGGTCGCGCAGGCGCGCCACCTCGTCGGGCCGGTCGAGCGGCACGAGTTCGAGGGGATCGGTCGCGCGGTCGAACAGGTCGACGCGGCCCGCGTCGTCGTAGAGCAGCAGCGACCCTTCGCGGATCGTCAGGACGTCGAGCGGCCGGTCGCGACCGGAGCGGTGTTCGCCGATCACCGAGCGCACGGGCTCGCCCTGCGCGCCGCCGGCGGCGAGCCACTCGACCCAGCTGCGCCCCAGGCGCGGCGTCCCGCCCTGGTCGAGCGGCACGTCCTCCACGTCGAGCAGCTCGAGCAGACTCGGCAACAGGTCGAGGTGTCGCACGGGCTCCGCGATGCGCGTCCCCGCGTACTTCTTGCCGGGCAGCATCACCATGAGCGGCACGTGCGCCAGCTCGGCCCACAGCTGTTCGTGCCGCACCTGCCCGTGCTCGCCGAACTCCTCGCCGTGGTCGGTGGTGAGGACGATGATCGTGTCCTCCGCGATCCCCGCGTCCATCAGGCGCTTCAGGAACGCGCCGAGGATGAAGTCCATGTGCGCCACGCCCGCGGTGTACAGGTCGTGGAGGTAGGCGAGGTCGACGGGGTTCTTCTCGCGCACGCGGAACCAGTAGTTCCAGGTGATCTTCGCGTGCCCCTGCATGTCCGGCGCGAGGTCGTCGCCCGCTTCGATCGCGTCGCGGATCGCCTTCTTCGTCGCGAGGATCGGGCCGTCGTAGTCGCCCGAGACGAAGCGCTCCATGTACTTCGGCGGCGGGAAGTACGGATCGTGCACGTGGTAGGTGTGCAGGAAGCAGAACCACGGCCGGCCCGAGGCTTCCGCCTCCATGATCCAGGGCTCGGCGCGGCGCACCTTCTCGTACAGCGGCTCGCCGGTGTCGTCGAAGGCGTCGAAGCCGCGATCGAAGCCCAGGCTCCCCTTCGCGTTGCCGCCGCCGGTGAAGCCGCCCGTCGCGAAGCCGGCGTCCTGCAGGACCTCGGGCAGGGTGCGGATCGAGTCGGACAGGCGCCCGGCTCCCGTCGTGTTCAGGTTGCCGACCCCGTGCGCGCTGGGCGGCAGCGAGGTGAACATGCTCATGTGCGCCGGCGCCGTCTTGGGCGTGTGCGTCCAGGCGCCGTCGAAGACCACCGACGACTCGGCGAACACGTCGATCGCGGGCGTGGCGCCGCGCGAGCTGCCGTAGGCTCCGATCGCGTCACGCCGCAGCGTGTCGATCGAGATGAAGAGCAGGTTCTTGCCGATCCCCACGTCGCCGGACGCCGCGCGGTCGCGGTCGCCGTCCGGGACTCCGACCGGCCGATCGGGCTCGGGGCAGCCCGAGAGCAGGCCGACGAGGGCGAGCGCCAGCCCAGTGGCGGCGGCGCGGCGCGGGCGGGAGCGGTCCGAGGGCGTGGGAGCGGCGTCCATCCCCCGATCGTAAACCGATCCCGGGCGGCGGCGACCGCCGTGTCGTCGCGCGAGGCGCACGGAGCGTGTGCGCGACTGCGATCCGTCCGCGTCGGAAGCGGGCCGCAGCGGAGTCCGGCCGCAGCGGAGTCCGGCCGCAGCGGAGGGCACCGCTGGCCGCGCCGTCGCGGTCCGGGGCGCCGGTGACCGCGCCGCGATCGCACGGGCCGCGATCGCACGGGCCGCCGCTGAACAGGCTGCCACCGAACGGGCCGCCGTGGATCGGCAGCAGGCGAACGGGCCGCCGGAGTTGGAGGCGGCACCCGGAATCGAACCGGGGAATAACGGATTTGCAATCCGTCGCCTTACCACTTGGCTATGCCGCCGTCCTCGAGGCCGCGCCGAACCTCGCCGGCGCGCGCCGCGCAGAGGATAGCCGCTACCATGCGCCCGGGGTAGTGGCGAAATCGGTAGACGCATCGGACTTAAAATCCGAAGCCCCTCGAGGGGCGTGCGGGTTCGAGTCCCGCCTACCCCACACCTCGTCCGACGGCACGGGGTCGATCGGTCGCGCGTCGATCGGTCGCGCGTCGATCGGCAGCTCGTCGACGGGTCACTCGTCGGTCGGCCGCTCGTCGCACGGCACCTCGGCGAGCAGCACCTCGTCCGAGGCGACCGCTGGCGACGCGCCGCCGCGCTGCACGGCCGGGAGCGGAACGCGTCCCGACCCGGGCCCGCGACTCAGACCTGCGCGGGGTTCGGCGTGACGCCGGAGGTGCGGTCGACCTCGACCGCACGGCTCTCGGTCTGCCCGGTCGCGCGCACGTACATGTCGAAGAGCTTCTGCTCGATCGGGAAGCGGTACTCGCCGCGCTCGAGGCGCCAGCTCGCGACGCGCTTGAGGGCCTTCAGCATCCAGCCCGAACCCTGGCGCGCCAGGCCGTCGTAGAAGGTCGCGGTCGAGCCGTACCGCCGCCAGCGCAGCTCGATCTCCTCGGGCAGCGAGATGTCGTCGGTCTCGTACTTGTACTCGAGGCAGCCGCCCCAGTCCTCGAAGCTCTTGGGTGCGTCGTAGCCGAGCTTCACCGCGGTGTCGAAGTCCTCGGTGCCGGGGATCGGTCGGAACGGGAAGATGTCCGACGCGGAGCCCGGGAACTTGTGCTTCATCTTCGCGGCCATGTCGATGGTCGCGTACATCGACTCCTTGCTCTCACCGGGGTAGCCGATGATCCAGGTGGTGCCGGTCTGGATGCCGCGGTCGAAGATGCGCCCGAGCGCCAACTCGAGGTTGGTGTCGAGGTCGATCTTCTTCTTGATCTTCTCCTGCTGCTCCTTGGAGCCGGCCTCGGCGCCCAGGATCACCAGGTGGCACTTCGAGTCGCGCAGGCGGTCGCACGACTCCTCCTTGTAGCGCGCGATGGTCTCGACCTCGTAGGTCGCGTTCCACCAGAACGGCGAGCCGGCCTCGATCAGCGCGTCGCAGAAGGCGTTCGAGCGCTTCTCGGCGACGCCGAAGTTCGCGTCCTGGAAGCGCACGTGGTTGAACTTGAAACGGTCCTGCAGCGCGAACAGGTCGTCCGCCAACTCGTCACCGGCGATCGCCTTCCAGCGCCGCCCCGTGACCATCGGTGAGCAACAGAAGGTGCAGGGTTCGGGGCAGCCGAAGCTCGAGAAGTAGCTGAAGGTCCGCAGCTGCGTGCCGGGCGGCAAGCCGACCGGGTCGGGCAGCTTGTGCCGGATCTTCGCCCGACCGGGGTTGTGCTGCAGGTGCACGTACTTCTCGAAGTCGAGCAGGTCCCACGGCACCTTCGGGATCTTGTCGAACCCGACGACCGGGCGATGGTCGGTGTAGACGATGTCGTCGCCGTCCTTGACGACGAGCCCCGGCACCTCGCGCAGCGGCGTGCCGGCGTCGATCGCGCGCACCACGTCGGCGAAGGTGAG
>Ga0180429_10004043_pt1 | contig 11810 bp, 3 predicted proteins | sample SS_ome_FD_132428 | JGI IMG/M metagenome (GOLD analysis project Ga0180429, IMG submission 132428) | Hypersaline lake sediment archaeal communities from the Salton Sea, California, USA - SS_1_S_1 metaG | ecosystem: Environmental > Aquatic > Non-marine Saline and Alkaline > Hypersaline > Sediment ... | reverse complement strand
GTCCAGCAGGCGGACCTCACCGCCGTCGCCTTCTCCCCGACCTACGACGGGACTTCGGATCGGTTTCTCTTCGCCGCCCGGGACGGCGCCGGCGCCTTCTTCACCAGTTATTTCGGCGCGCAGATCGATTCCTCCACATCGGGATGGAATGCTCCCTGGTGTCCCTTCAACACGGGAGTGAACATCACGATCCGGGATCTCGATACCTGCCCGCGTAACATCCCGATGATCCTCATGTCGGCGGCCACGCTGGGGGGCGCCTATTTCTGCAGCTTCGACCGGGACAACGACTCATCGACCTGCTCGGGGCATGCCTACACCTGGTCGGCCTGCGGCGGATTCCCCCCGCCGTCCGGCAGCATGGATACTACGTCGGTCTCCTACGGGTCCGGCAACTACGGCCAGTATGCCGCCGTCGGAACCACCGAGGACGGCGTCCTCTTCAGCACCGACTGGGGACAGAACTTCACGACCGAAGGCACGGGCTACACCTCGCTGCCCGACGACATCCGCGCCACCGTGCCCCACCCCGACGACGATGCCATCCTCTTCGCCTCCTCCCCTACGAGCGGCGTCTTCGTGAGCACGGACCGCGGCGCCTCCTTCTGGCCGTGGAACGAGGTGGGTACGGGGACCGCATGGTGCATGGAGGGGGCATCCGGGTTCGGCGTCGTCCCGTCCCGCGGCTGCTCCGACCCGGACATCGACATGGCCTGGGTGGGTTCGCCCGACCCCTCGGCGGACAACCAGGGCGTCAAGCGAAGGATGTTCCGATACGACTCCTCCTCCGGGGCCTACGAGTTCGATTACGCAAACTGGCAGCTGACCAACATACTCACCGGAAGTTTCGAGAGAATCGAGACCTTCGGCCCCGGGGAAACATCGCCGGTTTGGGCCGTCAGCAGCGACACCTCCCAGGGCTTCTACCTGAACGAGGGTTGCAACGGCGCCGTCTGGAACCAGCAGGGCACGGGCCTCGGGGCGGGATCGCCGACGGACGTGCGGTTCGGCGACGACACCACCAAGAAGCCGGGGCCCGACCCCGATGCGCCCAGCGCCTCGGCCTCCTGGGGCACGGTAAGCGGTTCGGGCGTCTACAGGGGAGTGTCGAGCAAACGGAATCTCCCCGGCGCGACGGCCGTGACGTGGGAACCCCGCAACGGAGCCGAGTGGGGAACCCTGGGCAACTTCGACACGTTGAGCGTCCTCCAGCTCTCCAACGGGGACCTCCTGGCCGGATGCGACGGCGACCTGTATCTCTCCCCGTATCCGGACGAGGGTCAGACGACCTGGATCGAAATCGAATCCTGCATCGCGGGCGCTCCCTCCTGGCAGGTCTCGGATTTCCTGGAGAGCCCGGAAGGAGATATCCTCATGGCCATGGAGGGATCGTCCGGCAGCGGCGGAGCCTGGCTGTCCGGCAACGGCGGAACGTGCTGGATGAGGATCTCGGAGGGATTCGACGGCTCCTCTCAGGCCCTGCAGGACCTCGTCAACGACACCGGCTCGGCCGACGGTACGGTTCAGTACTACGGATCCACCGACGGAACGGGCCTCTACACGAGGACCATCACTCCCGATCCGCCGCCCGCCGTGACAGGCCTGTCGGCTTCGGCGGGTCCGGCCTCGGGAGGCACGTCCCTCACCGTGAGCGGAAGCGGCTTCGCAAACTCCTGCGTTACGGACAACTCGTTGGACTGTCCGGTGGAAGTTCCCGTCGTCATGTTCGGAGGCGTCCCCGTGAATGCGACCTACGTCGGAGAGACCCAACTCACGGTGGTGACGCCCCCGCACGATCCGGGTACGGTGGAGATCACGGTGATGAATCCCGACACGCGCACGGGCACGTGCGCCTGCACATTCGAGTTCACCGCGGACGGCACGGGCGGAACCGCCGGCGGCTCCCTGAGGCTTTCCCAGGGCGGCGGCCTGAACATTCTCGACTGGGAGGACGCCGGCCTCGTCACCGTGCAGCGCTCGACCAGCCCGCTCTTCGACACGGGCCTCCGGAACACGGAAACCTTCGGCGCCACCTGGACCGATCCCGACCCGGGCGTCGGGACGGACGGCACGCTCTACTTCTACCGGGTGCAGTCACCGTGATGCCGGCGGGACGATGATCCCGGGAGCGGGGGCCGCCGAGGCGGCCCCCGCTTTTCGTTGTGACATGCATCACAAACGTCCCCGTTTCCGGCCGACCGTCATCGAAACTGTGAGCATCGTCACAGTCGACAGGGATTCCGCGGTGATATAGATTAAGTGGATAGAATGGGGAGGATGTCATGGATCGCAAGACTGGTCTGACTGCTGGATTCTTGTTTCTGCTGCTTCTCGCCCTGGTGCCCCTTTCGGCACAGCAGCCCTGCGAACGATGGGAGCGCATCGGCGAGGTTCCCGGCAGCGTCTCCGCCATCGGCGTGAGCCCGTCCTACGAGAGCGAGACGAACCCGACCCTCTTCGTCGGATTCGATTCCGGCGGCCTCTGGCGGGTGCAGCGGGGCACAGACGACGGTTGCTTCGTCACCTTCAACTGGGCGCAGGCGACAGGTATCGGCCCCGAAGAAACGGTGACGGCCATCTCCTTTCTCCCCGGCTATGTCGCCGGGACGGGGGGCGACGTGTTCGCGGGCACGCGGGAAGGGCACGTCTACAGGTCCACCGACGACTTCCAGACGGCCACGCGGCTTACGGACAGCGAGGGCCTCGGTCTTCCCGTCACGGCGCTGGAGGCCTGGATCGGCCCCATGCCGGACGAGTTTCTCTACGCCTTCATCGGCACGAACGCCGGGGTCTACCGGTACATCGGCTCCCCCTTCGACGAGATCCGGGAGGCCACCGAATTCACCAACAAGGACTGCCGCGGCTTCGAGCGTGACGGCGACACGATCTACATGCTGCAGAACCTGGGCGTCTCGGAGGGTTCGGTCCTGAGCTGCAACGGCGCCACCACGAGCTACTACGTCACCTGGATGACCATCAGCATCCTCTTCAGTATGGATCCCACCTCTTTCGAGATGAACGGAACCTACGCATGGGTCGGTACATCTTCGGGCGCCGTCCATCGCACCACGGACATCACGGCCGCGACGCCCACCTGGACGGAAGAGGACACCACACCCGGCGCGACGAGGGTACTGGCCGCCTGCCCCGCCTTCGCGCCCCCCCCCGGCCACGACAACATCTGGGCGGGAACCGACCAGGATCTCTTCATCTCCGAGGACGCCGCCACGACCTTCTCCAACTCCTGGGCCGTCGCCGGCCTGGAGGACCTCAAGGTGGGCGCTCCCGTCACTGCCATCGGCCTTTCGCAGGGCTTTCACGGCTCGGGGACGAACTACTGTGACGCGTTCATCGGGACGGAGTCGGCGTTCCTCTTCTTCAACTGCGACGGCCGCCGCCTCGCACCGCCTCCGGAGGGCGAGGAGATCCTCTCCGTGTTCGACGTGGAGATGGCGGCGGGCCCCCTGCCCGGCGCCTGGGCGGCCTCGTCCCTCGGCCTCTACAAGAACGATGAGGCCGAGGTCATGCTGCAGTACAACGCCTTCTACGGAGAGATCCCCGACATCGTGGACATCGAGCCGGTGCCCTGCTACGATCCCACCGCCGCATGCGACACGACGTGCGCGACGATCTTCGCCGCCAGCCTGTCCCTGGGCGTCCTCCGCTCGAAGGATCACGGAAACTCCTGGACCCCGCTCACGTCGGGCTGGCCGTCGGGCGCCGTCGTGAACACGATCGAAGTCTCTCCCGACTACTCCACGGACCTCACCGTGTTCGCCGGCACCTTCGGCTCATCGAGCAACGGGCTGCTGAAGTGGGCGGGCAGCTCCTGGGACACCCTCTCCACGAACTACGCCGACAACGTGACGCTGATCGCCCTGTGCCCCGATTATCTCAACGATCAGACGCTCGTCTATTTCAGCGTGACGGGCGGCCTGTACTGGTCCACCAACGGCGGCACGACGGCCGGCTTCTTCGAAGACGGGGGCTCGCTCTTCCCCATGGACGTCACCGGCATCGCCTTCTCCCCCACCTGGGACGGGGATACGGACTGGTTCCTCTTCATCTCCCGGGTGGACAGCGGCGTCTGGTTCTGCAGCCAGGACTTCACTCAGCCCTTCTACCACTACTGGTGCCAGCTCGGTTCGGGCCTCTCGGCCGAGGCCCTGACGGTCCGGGGCCTGGCCGCCTCGCCCCAGGCGGACGGCTCGTACGTCTACCTCCTCGCCGCCACGCTGGAAGGGCCCTACCGCTGCCAGTTCAACCGATCGAGCGATTCCGATCCCATGTACTGCAGTTCCGCCTCCTACACCTGGTCGCTGGACGGCAACTGGAGCTCCCAGGGACTCTCTTCCGTGGAAACCCTCTCGGTGACCTACGACCTCGGATCCACGGGCATGTACGCGGCGGTGGGCACGGCCGCCGACGGTGTGTGGTTTTCATCCGATTACGGCGCCACCTTCGGCACACCCGGAACGGGATACCATTCCCTTCCCGACGACATCTGGTCCACCGTCCCCTCTCCGCGGAGCGACGCCATCCTCTTCGCCTCGTCGCCCTCCCACGGCGTCTTCGTGAGCACCGACTGGGGCGAGAGCTTTTGGCCCTGGAACGAGACTTCCGGCGTCCTGGGCGACTGGTGCATGGAAGGCGTCAAGGGGCTGGGCATCGCCCGGGGCCGCGGATGCTCCGAGCCAGACCAGGACCTGATTTGGGCGGGAGCCGCCGACCCCCTGATGGACAATGCAGGCATCTCCGTCCGGCCCATCGACTGGCAGAGCGCCGAGAGCACTTATGACTTCGACCAGTACCTATGGGACACCACCGACATCACCACGGGGAGTTTCGAGCACTTCGAGTCTTCCCTGCCGGGCGAGACGACGCCCGTCTGGGCCGCGAGCAGCGACACGGCCCAGGGATTCTTCCTCAACGAGGAGTGCACCGGAATGACGTGGTCCCAGCAGTCCTCGGGCCTGGGCGCCGGCGCCCCCACCGACGTGCGCTTCGGGTTCGTCGAGGAGACGGCGCTCACGAGCGGCGTCCCGACGGGATCCCTCTCGCTGGGGCAGGATACATGGCACATGTACACCATCGAGACCGCCAGCCCCGACGAGACGCTGGAAGCCGACTGCCAGGTCAGCGGCGGCGACGTGGACATGTACATCCGCTACGGAAATCAGCCGAGCGAACTCGCGTGGGATTACTTCCCCGGCGTCGTGGGCACCCTGGACGAGACCGTCTGCGTCCCCACCTACCTGATCAACGAGGACTTCGCATCGGGCATCCCGGGCACGTGGACGATCACGGACGGCGGGTCGGGCACCGCCCCACCCGATGAATACACCTGGAATACCAGTAATCCTTGCTCTCGGAGCATCGGCGCCCCCTTCTCGGGGACCTTCGCCATCGTTGACTCCCAATGCGCCGGCAGCGGCATCGTGATGGACGAAATGCTGGAAACGCCCGTGTTCAGCACCGAAGGCTACGACACGGTGATACTCGAATTCAGCAACCAATTCCGGGCCAGGAATGCAAATCAAATCTGGGTCGAGGTCAGCATCGGCGGCGGCGCCTATCAGTCCGTTTACACCACGACCACGGATGATGGTTATGGCACCCCAAACACCAAAGAACTCGATATCAGCTCGCTCGCCGCGAATGAATCCAATGTTCAGATCCGATTCTCCTACGGCGGCACCAGCGGCTACTGGTGGGCCATCGACAACGTGAAGGTCCGCACCGGCAATGCCCCCGTCGACGAGGGCACCTGGTACATCGGAATCCTCGGCGTGGATTCGTCTTCCACTTACGAACTCACGGCCACCATCGACGGCTGCGCGCTGGGCAAGGCGGCCTTCGCTGCTCCGAGGACTCCCAGGAGGAAGGCGCCGGAGCCGGGCCGCAGCCTCCCCAAACCCAAGGCGCCCAGCGCGAGCGCCGCCTGGGGGACCGTCAGCGGGTCGGGCGTCTACAAGGGATCCCTCGCCAGCACCAAGAGCCTGCCCGGAACCCACAGCACCTACAACTGGACGCTTTGCAACGGAACCGACTGGGGTATCCTGCCCAACCTCGCCGCCCAGTCCATCCTGCAGCTCTCCTCCGGCAACGTGCTCACCGGCTGCAACGGCAACCTCTACCTGGGCCCCTCCGATGAGCTGTGCGCCACATGGATGGAGGTCGCCAACTGCATCGCCGGCACACCCTCCTGGAACATCACCGACTTCCTCGAAGCGAGCAACGGCGACGTGCTCGTGGCCATGGAAGGCGCCTACGGATCCGGCGGAGTCTGGCTATCCGGGAACGGAGGCACCTGCTGGATGAGAATCTCCGAGGGGTTCGACCCCGACAGCCAGAGCCTGCAGGACCTGGCGAACGACTCGGGGGGGGGCGGCGCAGTGGAGTACTACGGGTCCACGAACGGCACGGGCCTCTACAACCGGACCGTCACCCCCGATCCCGCACCCACGGTCTCCTCCCTCTCCGTCTCCACGGGCCCCGCCTCGGGGGGCACCTCGGTGACCGTCACCGGGAGCGGTTTCGCCACGGGGTGCATCACCGGAAATGCAGCGGACTGCCCCTACGCCGACCCCGTCGTCTGGTTCGGAGAGACGCCCGTGCAAGCCACCTATGTGAGCGGCACCGAACTCACCGTAACCACCCCGGCCCACCTTGCGGAGACCGTGGAGATCTCCGTCATGAATCCCGACACGCGTACGGGAACCTGCGCCTGCGCGTTCACCTTCTCCGACGACGGCACGGGAGGCACCGCCGGGAACTCCCTCCGGGTCACCCAGGACACCGGCCAGAACGTCCTCGACTGGGACTACGCCGGCCAGGTGGCGGTGGAGCGCTCAACCAGTCCGCAATTCGACGAAAACCTGATGAGCGCCCCCACCACGGCCGACACATGGACCGATCCCGATCCGGGCGTCGGCACCGACGGGAGCACCTATTACTACAGGATTCGGTAATCGAAGGGAGAGAAGACGAAACGGCGGCCCCCTTCGGGGGGCCGCTTTGCCGTTCGGACCGGGTTCGCCGGCCTCTTGCGCGCCGCAGCAGAAAACGGGTGAGATGTCCTGGCCCACTGCCAAGGCCGGCAAGAGATCAGGGGGCGTTCAGTCCGGAATCGTGCCTCGGATCACGGCCATGATCTCGGGAAACTCCGTGACCTTCCGCCAGGCCCAGGCAGGCGCATCGTTCTGTATCGCATAGAGATGCCTCAGGGCTCGCCTCCTGAGAGAAACCGCCCGTGCCCCCTGGGTTTCGCGCAGCCAGAGGGCACAGAGCAGGCGAAGGCCCCAGATCCCGCCCAGGCATTGCGACAGGAGGCGCAGGGCCCGCTTTCGGTGCTCGCCGTCGAAGACGCACCCCGCGAGGAGCCGCAGGCGGAGCACGCGCAGCCGGGCATCGAAATAGGGCCACTCGGCGAGGGCCGCCTCCAGGTCGGGGATGCGTTTGCGAAGATCCACGAGCCGGTTTCTCTTGAGCAGCCCTTCGCAGATCCAGAAGAGACGCTCCAGCGTCTCCTCGGGCTGCAGTTCCTGGCCTTGCATCAGGAAGCGCGAAGGCGAACGAATGTGGGCCGACTCCCCTTCCATCCAGTCCCGGATTCTGGCCACGCCGACGTCCCATGCAGGATCACCGGGGTTGTTCTTGAGGAAGGCCTCTATCCGCTGTTTCCTCCAGTACTCCCGCGCCTCCTCCTGGGTGCCCAACGAGTAGTAGAGGGATCCCAGTCCGATCAGCGTGAAACGAAAATCCCGGCCGTTTCTGATCTTCCTGAACTGCTGGAGCGCCGTCGTTGAATGATGAAGGGCCGTCTTGATCCGTCCGAGGTGCACCGCCGCCTGACCCAGCCCCTGATGAGCCGCACCCGCGGTGTGATGGTTTCCTTGCGATTCCGCCTTGCGGGCCGCGATGTTCAGTTCGCTGACGACATCATGGGCACGTCCCGCGGATAGGTACGCGAGAGCCAGGTTGTACCGCGCGTTCACCGCCTTGTCCCTGAGGGAGAACCCATCGTAGAGTTCCACCGCTTTCCGGCCCCACCGGATGGATTCGGTGAACCGACCCGTCTCGTAGGAAAGGCCGCAGAGCGTCTCCGCGATGAGCCCCTGCTGGGGGCCCAGTTTCACCCGCCGGGCCTCCGGATAGGCCCTTCTGAGGATTTCCATGGCCTGCTCCGTTCTGCCCTGGAACCACAGCACGGTACCGAGATTGTTGGCGGCGGTGGCGCGCCAAGTGCCCTGGCCCGGGCCCCGCGGCAGGGCGAGGGCCTTCTCGAGAACTTCCCGGGCCTGGTCGAGCCTGCCCGTGGGCCCGTAAACACCTCCGACGAGATTCACGTAGGTCTTGCCCACGCCGGACTTGTCGTCCGCCTTCTGGTAGTAGGCCATGCTCTCGAGCAGCGTCCGCTCCGCCTCGTCCCACCGCTGGTTCTGCCAGTGGCGCTGGGCGCTGAAGAAGCAGAGCCTCGCCCGATGGGGCAGCGACATCTTCCCGGCCTTACCCTCAAGCCGATCGATGACGGGTGGGATGGAATCCCATAACCCCAGGGCGCTGTACACGTCCAGGAGCTTCAGGTGATCCTCGATGCTCTCCGCGTCGATGGAACCCTGGAGGCAAGCGTATTCGAGATGCCTCAGGGCCGTCTGGTTGTCGAAGCGGCCTACCGAGTCGCGCCCGGCCAGCCGGTGGAATTGGCGGGCCTCCTCCTCTTCCCCCGCCCGCTCGAAATGGTGGGCCAGGGCCGGCCAGACCCCCGATTCGTCCTCGGACCAACTCCGCAGCCTCCGGGCCACCTTGAGGTGGCCCTCCCGCTTCTGTGCGAAGGGCAACGCCTCGTACACCGCATCCCTGAGAAGCGAATCCACGAACTGGTAGTAGTTGCGGTTGCCCCAGCTGTCCGGAACGAGGATGCCCTCCTGCACCAGAGTGTCGAGCCCTTCGGCCACGGCCTCCGGTTCTCCCAGGATCTGCTTGAGGAGGTTCACCGATACCGACGGGCCCAGGATGGTGGCCGCCTGGAGGATCTCCCGAACCTGCCGCGGGAGGTGATCCACGCGGGCCAGGTAGAGGCCCTCGAGGGTGTCGGGAAACGAAGTCTTGAAGAGGCGGTCCGCGGCGAGGTGCGTGCCTTCCGCGTCCCGGACCAGAAGCCCCTCGGCCTCCACGGCCTTGAGGAGGGCCTCCACCACCACCGGATTCCCCCTGGACCGTCCGGCAAACCACGAAAGAACCCCCTTCGACACCTCCACGAGCCCGTGCACCCGCCTGAGGACTTCCGCCAACCCCTTGTCGGTAAGGGGCGGGAGGGGGAGGAGCTTCATGAGATCCGCCGCCTGGTCGGCGGCCGCCTGCCCGGGCCTCAGGCTGACGATGACGCGCCACGGCGGTGTCTCCGTCTCCTGCAAGAAGAACGAGAGCAACTCCAGGGACATGGAATCCGCCCATTGGAGGTTGTCCATGAGCAGGGCGCGCTCCCCCCCCGACGCCAGCAGTCTGCCGAGGATGGCGAAGGTCAGGGTCTTTCGCTCCTTGGGACCGAGGTTCCGGAGCGCCGGCGTCGTCTCTTCCGGAAGGTCGAGCAGGGGGAACAGGAGGGGGCGGTATCCCGGCTGCTCATCGGCCAGGGTTCGATCCATCGCCTCTCGAACCGTCTCGGGAGGAGCGCCTTTCCCGACGCCGAGGAGCGTTCGGATGGTGCTGCGCCACGCGGAGTAAGGTCGGTCCCGGTCGTAGGGCGCCAGCGTGATTCGCGTCGCGGGGAGACGCATGGACCTGGCTTCCTGGAAAGCCCACTCCAGGAGGGCCGACTTGCCGAGCCCGGCCTGGGCCTGCAACGCCAGCGGGCGGCCGGAACCCTTCAGGAGATATCCCATGAGGTCCTGCTGGATCGTCTCCCGCTCGACGAGGATCTTCCCTCCCGTGCCTTCCTCGTCCTTCTCTCCCGACGGAAGGAAAATGGGGACGGGCTCCTTCTTTCCCTTGACCCGGATGGGATCCAGGGCCTGGAACACGAGCCGGCGGGATGCCTCGGCCACGCAATGTTCCCCGCACAGGGCCTGGCCGACTTCGGAGGCCTGCATGAGTCTTGCCGCGAGGTTGATCCCGTCGCCCATCACCGTGAACTCCCGCCTCGCCGGAGATCCTACGGGGCCGGAGAAGAGCGGCGAACTCGTCACCCCCGCCTTCAGGCTCAGCCCATCGGGAAGGTCCGGAGAGGTCAGGATGTCCTGTGCCGCCCTTACCGCCATCTCCCCCTTTTTCTCGCAGGCGTAAGGCGCGCCGAAAAGCAGGATGGCCTTCGCCCCCTTGTCCCCCATATCCACCTTGTTCACCATGCCGCCGTACTTCCGGCTCGTTGCGGCCAAAACGCCGTAGGTGCGGTCCAGCGATTCGTGGAAACCGGGGGGGTCGTCCGGCAGCCCCGGGAAGGACAGGAAGATGACGCTCGTTCCCCGGTGCTCGCCCAGGACGCCCGACCCCGCGCGCTCGGCCAGATAGGGAGGGACGACGGCGCCCAAAACGTCCGGCGAGGGGGTCTCCGGACGGAGGGCCACCGGAGGAGGCGCGTGGATGGGACCCTCGATCCTGGCGTACCCGTCCTCCATGGCCTTCATGGAGACTCCCGGCGGCAGATCGCCGAGGAACGTGGGATGGCATACGATGAGCCCCGGCGACGCGTGGTGCTCCGCATCGGCCGCGTCGTCGAGGGGCGATCCGGCGGCGTAATAGTCCCGCCCGGTGGCTTCCGAGCCCAGGATGCCCATGAGCACGCGGCCGTAGGAGGCGCCGATCTTCATGGAGATCCCGAAGGTCCCGGCCCGCGTCTCGATGGCCTGGAACTCCTCCATCGCCGCCATCATCCGGCTCGCCGCGCTGAGGGCCTGGAGGCGGGAATCTCCGGGGAAGAGCACGGTCATGGCGTCGCCGCCGAAGCGCAGGACGTCGCCGCCCTCCTCCTCGATCAGTTCGATCATGCGGGTGAAATAGCCGTTGAGGAGGCGGGTCAGCTCTTCCGATCCCTCCCTCCCGATGGCAGAGAGGGCTTCCGTGAGCGGCGTGAAGCCCGCCACGTCGCAAAAGAGGACCGATCCCCGGACCGTCTCCCAGGGCGTCCCCCCGCCGGCGACCTTCTCGAGTCGCTCGAAGAGGGTCCAGGGAAGAAAGACCGACAGGTCCGACATGGCACGCCTCCGATCCTTCTACTATAGCACCCCTTCGGAGTGCCGCCACCGGCCGCCCTCGGCGCCGTCCGGCCCGAATCCGGCCAATTGTGACGGCCGTCACTTGATGTCGGGGGATTTCTGCCTCTATATATAGAGGTTAGCATTATTTGCGACTTGTCCTAATGGAGGGGACCATGACTCGAAACGCTTCGATTCGCACCCTGTGTATCGTCGTACTCGGCTGCCTCGCCTGTGCGGGCGCCATGGCCCAGATCCCCGGCGAGGACTGGGAGCGCATCGCCGTCCTCGCCGAAAACACGACGGTGATTGCCCCCAGCCCCAGTTTCGCCTCCGACGGGTACATCTTCGTGGGAACGGGCGGCCACGGCGTCTGGCGCTCGGACGATTCGGGCGACACCTGGGTCCAGAGCACCAGCCACGCCCTGCTGGCCCAGTCCCGGGTCACCGACCTGGTCATCGATCCCAACTTCAACACCAGCGAGGACAACCTCTTCGCCATCACCGAGGACGGGTACATCTTCGAATGCAACAACGCAACGGGTTCCTTCACCTTCGCGGTGTCCATGACGCCGCCTTCGAGCGATGCCCGGGGACGCGCGCTGGCCATCCATCCCG
>Ga0180429_10004042_pt1 | contig 11811 bp, 12 predicted proteins | sample SS_ome_FD_132428 | JGI IMG/M metagenome (GOLD analysis project Ga0180429, IMG submission 132428) | Hypersaline lake sediment archaeal communities from the Salton Sea, California, USA - SS_1_S_1 metaG | ecosystem: Environmental > Aquatic > Non-marine Saline and Alkaline > Hypersaline > Sediment ... | reverse complement strand
CGCCGGTCAGCAGAGAGATCATTCCCATGATATCCCCTTCGCTGCGGCGGCCCACCGGTGCAGCCCGTCCTGGTTTTCCACCAGCTCCAGGCAGGCCCCCTGCTGGATGATATAGCCGGTTGAGGTCTGGCTGCCCTGGGTGATGAACCGGGTGCCTCTGGGAATCCGGACCTGTTCCAGATGGGTGAGAATCGGGGAGGCGGCAAAGGGATGCACGAATTTCAGAAATTTGGTGCGGATGTTGGCGCTGCCCTGTTCGGCCCGCACCTGAAGATAAAACCCGCAGTCCAGACAGCTTTCCTGTTTTCCGGCGTAGGTGCCCTGGACCTGGTTGTGGCACAGGGTGCCGGCCACGGCCCAGCAGAACCGGCCTCCGCAGACGCCCTCATTGGTGCCGTCATGGGACCGATCAGCGGTTGCCGGACAGATGCCTTTGTCCGCAGCATGACACCCTCCCGGCTCCCGGCCGCAGCCCGTGTATTCCCAGCAATTGAGTTTCCGGGTCATGACGGTTTATCCGGTGGCCAAAAGGGTTTTGAGGTCGTGGGCAATGGATTGGTGGGTGACAAAAACCGTTTCAGCGGATCCGAACCGCTGTGCCTGCTGCGCAAACTGCTCTTCAAGGCTGTCTGCTTCTTCAGAAGAAAGCGCTTTTTCCGCCATGGGAAAAAAGATCCGGTCTTCCAGGCCGATGTGGCGGTGCAGCAGCGACACATACACGCCCAGGTTTTCCAGGACCCGGGTGACGTGCATGGGCCTTCCTTTTTATGTCAGATGGTATTCCTCCCGCAGGGTGTGGGACATGGCACGGGTCAGTTGAAACGCCTTTTCCACGGTTTTTTCTTTGTCCCTGTTCACCAGACAGCAGGTGGCCGGTGATATCAGACTCTGGGCCAGGATCTGATCCAGAGGTATCCCTTTTTTGTCCAGGGCCTGCCACACGGTTTTGAGCCGGAACGCCAGCAGGCGCAGGTTTTCTGTTTCAAAGGTCTCCATGCCCGTGGGCACGATCCCCCACACCAGGATGCCGCCTCTGTCCAGAAACCGTTTCACCGACTTTGTGCTGGCACCAAAAATGTCGGCATTGGTGTAGATATCCAAAGACAGGATGTCCATATCCAGGCCCAGGAGAAAATCCCAGTCCGGGTTGCCGCACAGGTGAATCCCCCGGGGCCGGTCAATGGTTGAAAAGAACAGGTCCAGGTCCTGTTTCGCCTTTTGTTCCCCATACCCGGACATGGCGGAGAACACGAACTGCATGCCCGGTTCGTCAATGAACATGAATGCGTTGGGGTTTTTCTGTTTGAGTTTTGCCAGCTGCACATTGATGCGCTTTGCCATGAACTCGAACAGGAACGGCCGTACTGTGTCGTCAAACAGGATGGGCCGTTCGTCCTGGTCCAGGACATTGAATCCGAAGCTCACCGGCCCTTCCAGCTGGCCCCGGATGCCCGCCTATCTGAACGGATGGGGGCCGGTTTACATGGGCCAGGTATGCTTCCTTGGGAATGCGGTTGTGCCAGTTGCCTGACAGCCGGGCTGCGGCAATGCCGGTCACAAACAGAACGGCGATGACAATGCCGGGCAGGGCATGCCGGAAGGATGACCGGACCGGGGGCAGCAAAAACCGGATCGCGTTTTTTTCCGGACACACCGCGCCATAGGGGCACAGGTACCGGCACCAGAAATAAGGGATCGGAAAAGACAGCACGGTCAGGCCCAGCATCACCTTGAACGCCAAAGGAGAGATGTCCGTGAAAAATGCCAGTATCTGGAAACGGAGGATTGTCTGAGAAATTCGCTACCCGAAAAACGCACACACGTATCTGGCAGCCGTCACCACCATGATACCGGCCAGCATCCATTTGATGGCCCTGGCCGGGACAAATTTTTGGCACCGGGCGCCCAGGTACATGCCGGCCATGCCGCCGATGCCGAAAAGGATGCCCAAAAGCCAGTCCGGTGCCACGGACAGATGGGGGTAAAACGGGGCAATGGCCTGATAAAAGGCAACCCCGGCAACGGAAGTGACAAAGGTGCCCATCAGGGCCGCGCCTGAGACGATGTACACCGGCAGTCTGAAGACCGTGACAAAAAACGGGGCAATGATAGAGCCCCCGCCGATGCCGTAGATTCCGCCGACAATACCCACAACGAAGCTGAGAAAAAAGATGCCCGGAAAAGAGACATCAAAGGATTCATCATAAAACGTGAATCCCAGCCGCCGGACATTGACATGTGTCACGGTGGAGGGATGTGCCGTGGACCCATCAGAACGCCAGGCTTTCATCAGTGTCTGAAACCGCTTTTCACTGCTGTTTTTCTCGTTTCCCTGCCGTAAAACATCGCAGATCATTTTTACTCCGATATACAGCAGGACTCCGGCGGCAAAGAGCTTGAACAGTCTGGGGTCCGGCAGCCAGGTCACCCGGACGACGGCCCCGATGAACACGCCGGGCAGGGTGCCCAGCACGACGATCCAGGTCAGGGGCCAGACCATCCGGCCTTCGCGCCAGTACCGGTACACCCCACTGGGGATGGCCACAATGTTGAACAACTGGTTGGTGGCACTGACCGATGGATGGGTGTACCCCAGAAAAGACATTTGAAACGGCAGCAGCAGAAACGCTCCGGATACCCCGCCCATGGAGGTGAAAAAAGACACGGCAAATGCCACCAGCGGCGGGACCCAGACGGCGACGTCTATCCCTGCGGTTGAGAAAAACATATCAGGTTCTCCGGAAACAAAATTACAATCACGTAAAGTTTTATATTCGTGATTGTAATACCCGTTGACAAGACCCGTCAAGTGTTTTATGGAGATATGGTTCCAAAAACAACCATAACCCATTGAGAACCTGTAAAAACAATATGACGGATCAGAAAAAATCTCTGGAGACCCCGACTGTTCCGCAGTCTGATACAAAAGACCACAGCCGGATCATTTCTGTTGATCATACCGACCCATGCCTGGATACGGTACAGCTCCATCAGCTGGAACAGGCCTTTCGAAAATGGGCAACCGATTCACCCCGGGCGGATGTGCGGTTCTCCCGCCACCGCATTCTCATCACATTTCTGTTGATCCGGTATACCGGCGCCAAATTGAACGAAGTGCTGGCGCTCGACCTGTTTAAAGATATCGATAAACAGAAACATGCGGTGATCTATGGCGGCAGCGGCCCTCAAACCGGTTCAAAATCCAGAATCGTCCATCTGTCGGAAACCCTGAGCCACGAGATCCTGAAATTGATCCACACGCCGATGTTCAAGAAAAAACAGGGCCGGCCCCCTGACCTGGATCCCGGGTTTGTGCGCCGCAAGTTCTATGAACGGGCCGCTGCCTGCGGGTTTGCCAAGGAACTGGGCGGTCCGGAAGCGATCCGCCGGGCCAGGGCCGTTGAAATGATGCAGGGCAATCTGCCGCTGCCGGCGGTCCAGAAAATCCTGGGACACACCTCCGCCGGCCTGACATCCGCCTATGTCACGTTTTCAGAATCAGAAATTCAGGACATTGCCCGGCGGTTCATGGAAAAGGAGTCCGGCCGCAAAACCAGTGCCCGGAACGCTTTTTTCTGCAAGGTCTCCGAAATTGTCACCGGCGACATCCAGACCCGGGTGGCGATGGTCACCATGGACGGCCACCCGGTGGTGACGGTGATCACCAATGACAGTGTGCACCGGCTGGGGCTGGTGCCCGGCAAGTGGATCGTGGCCGAGGTCAAGGCCCCCATGGTGATGCTCCAGGATGGGGCATCCCCTTTCAACGGCAGTGCGGAAAACCGGTTCAAGGGGACCGTGACCCGGATCACCCGGGGGAAAATCAACACGGAATGCATCGTCCGGGTTTCGGACACCACCCATATTTGCGCAGTGATGTCATCCAGCGGCCCCTGGCTGTCCCGTATCCGGCAGGGGGATCCGGTGTGGGCGTTTTTCTCCTGTTTTTCCGTGGTGATTCATCTGGATTGATTGACTGTCTCCGCCAGGGTCACTGGTCCCGCAGAATATCCGGGTGGAGAATGCCAAAGGCATCGAAACTGTTTGCCACCGTCAGCCGGATCGCCAGAAACACGGTGATGGCCGTGCCGGAAAAAATCGCGATCATGATGGCGATCTGATACTTGATGGCGGTAAACGGGTCTGCGCCGGCAAGAATGACGCCCGTCATCATGCCGGGCAAAGACACCAGGCCGATGGTCGCCATGGAGGCGATGGTCGGGGCAAGGGCGGAGCGCAGCGCGTCCCGGAAAAAAGGGTTCACCGCTTCCGTCAAAGCGGCCCCGTATGCCAGGGACTGGTGATACGCTTTTTCGTTTGTGTGGATGGATTGATAGAAATTGTTGAGCCCGATGATGTCCGCCCGCAGGCAGTTGCCCAGAATCATTCCGGCCAGAGGAATGACGTACTGGGCCTCAAACCATCCGGGCAGTCTGAGAAGGATGCCGGCAAAAAATATCATGGGCAGTACGGTACCCACCAGCAAGGCGATGAACATGGGCAGCAAAAAACGCGTTACCTTCAGGCGGCAGCCTTTGAGAATGGACAGGTCCGCCACCATAATCATTGCGGCCACCCATGCCAGGTTTACAAAAGGGTTGTTGAGTTTGAACACCACTTGCAGATACAGCCCCACAAACAGAAGCTGCACCGTCATTCTCAGCACGGCCACTGCTGTTTCTTTCAGCATGCCGACCCGCAGATACAGCATGATGGCCACAGGAAAAATCAGCAGCAGATATCCGCCGGCAAGACGCAGCAGACTGATATCAATAATCTGGTTCATCTGTCATTTTCCTCACATCTGATTGATCTCTTTCATGTCAACGACCCTGGTGGCAAATCCCAGCCATTCGGTATCATGGGCCACGCAAAGCACCGTGGTGTTGTCCGCCTGTTTGAAGTACTCGGCCACCGCCTGTTTGTTTTTCGTGTCCAGGGCGGAAGAAGCTTCATCGAGCAGCACAATGGCGCGATTCAGCAAAATGGCGATGACCAGCGCGATCCGCTGTTTTTCCCCGCCGGAAAGCCGGGTGATCTGTTTGTCCAGCAATGGTTGCGGCAGATTGAACCGCCCCATGATTGCGGGAAGGCGGGCAAGGTTGTCACGCAGACCGGCATTGGCCCGAAAGGTGAACGGGGTTTCAATCACTTGTTTGACACTGCCGGTGCCCAGATCCGGTTCCTGAGCCACATAGGCGATGTGACGCCTTTTTTGCCAGATATTGTGACGGGTGACGGGTTCTCCCAGAATCGTGATGGTTCCGGAATCCGGCATCACCAGACCGAGAATAGACCTGAGCACCGTGGATTTTCCGGAGCCGGAAGGGCCGGTCAGGGTCACTTTTTCCCCATGAGACACGCTCAGTGACAGGTCTTTCAACACCTGCTGCCCGTCAAAGACCATATTCAGTTTGTTCAGTTGGACCGCTATTTCAAAATCATTTGAAATCATGTCTTTTTATTATACGGCGGTTGGTATTTCATTGTTCAGAATGAACAGGGAGTTTGACCGGCGTCTTGAAGCCGGGGGGCTTGACGGCAAGTATGGAACACATCAGCTGATGAAAAACCGCTTCTGCCGTATTGCCGATGATCAGGCCGGAGATCCCTGTGCGGGCGATTGTTCCCATGACCACCAGATCTGCGGACAGATCCTTGGCCAGGTGAGGGATCATTTTTTCGGCCGGGCCCTGGATCAGATGAAGTCGCGGGTCAATTGGGTTTTGGGCATTGGCATTGACCCATTTTTCCAAATCAGCCCCCAGGGTGGACAGGCCGTTTTTATGGATCGCCTGTTTTTTTTCCACATACGCGTCAATACTTTTGGATGAGATGCCTTTTTGTGACAGAAATGTCTGTTCCGCAGAGGCATCCCAGGCATGGGCAAGGTGCAGGGAGGAATTGTCGGCCAGGGCAATGGACCCGGCCAGTTCCAGAATCGTCCGGTTGAGATCCTGATTTGCGGGCAGCGGATTGACCGGGTCGATATCAACCGCCGCCAGAACGGTGTTGAATCTGGTTTTTTGAGACGGTTTTATCAGCCATACCGGACAGGGACATTTCCGCAGCAGATGCATATCATCACTGCCGAACAGCCGATCCATCCAGTCCGGATCTTCCGCCGGCTTGACCACCAGATCAAATGAACGGGACAATACCATGCGGATCACTGCCAGAAAACGTTTTCCCGTCACGACCTGTATCTGGATATCAAGGTCCTGTGTGAATGGCGCAATCAGGGCTGCTATAGCCCGGCGACGGTCCGTTGTCACCTCGGCTTTGAGTTCTTCAGCGGACAATCCTTCCGGCGGCAGTCCAACCGCAGCGGCGATGACCTGATCCGGGACCACGTCAATCACCGTCAAATCCGCCTGATTGCTTTTTGCCAGGGACACGGCCCTCGCCAGGGCCGACATCTGATTGACACCTGTCTCGTTGACATACAGTATGTTTTTAAACCGTTTCATTTATCCCTCACATTTGTTGGTTGTTGCTACAGGCGTTTTTTGCCTTTCAGGCCTCTGACCACATCCACTTTTCCGATCACAATGAGGCAGTCGCCGGACCGCAGTATTTCTGCGGGATTGATGGCTGTGATTTGTTCTTCACCCCTGCGGATACCCACCAAATTGGCACCATATCTCTGGCGGAACTTCAGTTCTGCCAGAGATTTTCCGGAAATCGGGGAATCATCCGCCACCTTGATCTCCGCAATTTCAAACCGGTTGACATCAGATGCTGTCTTTCCAATTTCAAGTTGACTGAGCACGCTTTCCGCGTCTTTCAATCCGGTTGGCGATCCCATGAGCAGCAGCCGGTCTCCAGGAAAAATCCTGAAATCCGGGGCTGGTTCGTAATAGACACGGCCACCACGGCTGACGGCCAGCACTGACACGCCGGCTGCGGACAATGGAATTTCTTTGATGATTTTTCCTGCGGCAGAGGCATCGGAACGAATCCGGACTTCACGAAAATTGATCGGCCAGTCAATGTTTTCCGGTAAAAAATCCATGGCATAGGTCAGGGCATCCGCTGCCTGTTCCATGGCATCCTTGAACGGGCGGAACACCAGGCGGGCGCCGGCTTGTTCATATTCAGCCGCTTCCGGATCGGTTGCCGCTGTTACAGCCACCTTGCCGGCGTATCCGTCTTTTTTCAGGTTGTGGATCAACGCCAGGTTCATTTCTTTTGACCTTACCGTACTGATCACCCAGCCAGCTGTTCTCAGGGGCAGGTGCTCATGCATTTCCGGGTCTGCCATGTCCCCGTAAATCACGGACACCCCTTTTTTACGCCATCGGTCCAAAGCCCCGGGATCAAAGTCAACCCCCAATATGGTTTTTTCACGGCGCAGCAAATATTCTCCCAGACCGGTGCCGTAATTTCCCAGGCCCACCAAGATTACCTCGATCTCCTGGGTTTTCTTCAAGGTGTCTATGGCAGTTTCCCGATAAGGATTCCGGCGTTCAAATATTCTCAACGGAACGGATAAAAACCGGTACAGGCGGTAGGAATACAGAATCATGTATGTAGACAGAAAAATCGTCACCACCCCCACCAGGGTGATCAGTCCCATGGTCTGTTTCGTAATATGGCCGATACTCAGCCCCAGGGCCCCCACGATCAGGGAAAATTCACTGATCTGTGCCACGGTCAGCCCTGCCAGAAAACCGGTTCTGCGGCGATATCCCATCAATCCCATAATGACCAGCACAATCAATGGATTGCCGACGAGCACGAAGATTGAAAACACCAGGGCTGTCCCGAGCTGGGAGCCCATCATGGACAAATCCAGCCTCGCCCCCAAATCGATAAAGAAAAAAAGGAGCAGAAAATCCCTCAGTCCAGTGAGGCGCGCCCCGATGGAGTCCCGGTAGGTGGTGGATGCCAGAGAGATCCCGGCCAGAAAAGCCCCCACTTCCTTGCTGAAACCCAACACCTCACTGCCAGCCCCTAAAAGCACCGCCCAGGCAATGGCAAAAAGGGTCAGCAGCTCCAGTGAGTGGGCCAGACGTTCCACCAGATGCGGGATCACATATCGCATGAGCAGGCCTACAATGACCAGCATCCCCAAGCCTTTGGCCCCAATGAGCAGCATCGGCAGGTATACCGGCCCTTCCCGGGCTATGGAGGACCCTAAGGTGGTCAGTGTCACCAATGCCAGAATGGCGGCAATGTCCTGAACAATCAGAAACCCCAGTGCGATCTGGCCATGGAGGGAATCGATCTCTTTTTTGTCCGACAGCAGCTTCACAATGATGATCGTGCTGGAAAAAGTCAGGGCCACGGAGACATAGGCAGCACTGAGAAGGGGCATGTCTAAGGCCAATGCGATGACAAATCCGATCAGGGAGGTGAATACAATCTGTCCCAGGCCCGTTGCCAGTGCCACCGGGCCGGTGGTGCGGATCAGGTTCAGGTCCAGTTTGAGGCCCACGATAAACAGCAGCAGGGCAATGCCCATATGGGCCAGGAGCTCGATCTGTTCATAGCTGTGAATGATGCTCAGAAAAGATGGTCCGGCCAGAATACCGGTGGCCAGAAACATGATGATCAAGGGTTGGCGAAGTTTTTGTCCGACAATGCCTGTCAGAGTTGCCAGGCCCAGAATGGCAGCGATTTCTACAAATGAATTTCCGTTCATCATTCTTTGATTTTTCCTTCGGTCAGCGCCAGAATTCCAGGCAATTACACTCAGGGGCGTTGAGATACATCATTTATGCCGTCCCTGAATGGGAAGTGACAGGTGTAGGATGCGAATACAGTCGCCATTTCCCGGGTGCTTTCCCACATGTTGTCGTAGATCAGGGTGACCTGGTTTTCCGCATACGCAGCCTCTTAAAGTATAAACGAACCATCAAGAAATAGATTAAAGTGATCATACATAGAAAAGTCAAGGATTGTTTTTTTTGCATTCATCCCGGTACAGAGGACGGCTCGGGCACTGGCATTTGGACAAAAAACAGGGATGGCAGTCCGGATGGGTGCCATGAAGGCATTGTTTCCCGGATAGCCACAGACGCTCAGGAGTAGTGGTCCTGTCATAGAAGAATTAACCACAAGGCTGCCATTTTCAATGCGGTCGTCAATTGACGCCGGCAAGCTGATTTTCCCAAGGAGTTCTGTTGCTATGGTAAGAAACGCTGTGATGATGTTAACGGGCCTGCTGGTGGTGTGACTGTGTCTGGCGGGGTGTGATTCCAAACCGGAAACCTATCTGGCGGCCCAGATCGATGAAAATGAATATGACCCTGAAAAATGGGGCGATGCTTATCCCCTGCACTATGAATCCTGGCTGAAAACCAAAGAACCCAAGCCGGTGGACAAAACCCCGTTTCACAGGAAAATGACGGAAACCCACGGTCTGGATTGCCTGGGCAAACCGTATCTGAAAGCGCTGGAGATGCTGCCGGAAAAACTGCGGGAACTCGGACCGGCCTGCCGGCTTGAGTGTGAAGGGCACCACCATGAGGGTGCCCTCCAGGTAACAGGAGCCCGGGGGATATCATGATTTAAGCGCTTCTCCAATGGATTTCCCGAAATTGAAGCAGTTTTCTTTTGCCTGGGTATCCGGGTTCCATTGGACACGCAACCCTTCGTTCAACAGCGTAAATCCCCCCTGTTCCAGTTTGTCGGAGAGCACTTTCACGGATTCCCCGCTCCAGCCGTAGGACCCGAATGCCGCCGCTTTTTTCCCCTTGAACCGCAGTCCGATGATCTCTTCGAACAGTCCGGCCAGCGCGGACAGAATGCCCTTGTTCACGGTGGGGGACCCGGCCAGAACCGCCCTGGACTTGAAAATTTCAGTGAGGATGTCGTTTTTGTCGGATTTGGCCACGTTGTAGAGTTTCACGGTGACGGAACTGTCCGCCGCAAGAATACCCTTGGCAATAATTTCCGCCATTTTCCGGGTACTTTCCCACATGGTGTCGTAGATCAGGGTGATCTGGTTTTCCGCGTACGCGTCAGCCCATTCCATATATCTGTTCACGATCTGTGTGGGGTCCTGCCGCCAGATCACGCCGTGGCTGGGGCAGATCATGTCCACGGGCACCTTCAAAGCCAGCACTTCCTTGATTTTCCGGATCACCTGGGCACTGAAAGGGGTCAGAATATTGGCATAGTATTTGATGGCCTCCTGGAACAGTTCTCCCTGGTCCACCAGATCATTGTACATCAGTTCCGTTGCCAGGTGCTGGCCGAACCCGTCATTGCTGAACAGGATATTGTCGCCGGTGAGATAGCAGAACATGCTGTCGGGCCAGTGGAGCATGGGGGCCTCGATAAAGATCAGGTCTTTCGAACCGATATTGAGCTTGTCCCCTGTTTTGACCACCTGGAAATTCCAATTCTTGTGATAATGACCTTTGAGGGATTTCACCCCGTTGGCCGTGCAGTAGACGGGCGTGTCCGGGATGTGCTGCATCAGTTCCGGCAAAGCCCCGGAATGATCGGATTCCGCATGGTTGGCGATGACGTAGTCGATCTGGTCCAGAGGGATTTCCTTTTTGAGTTTTTCCACAAATTCCTTGGAAAACGGGGACCACACTGTGTCGATGAGCACATTTTTCTCCTCTTTCACCAGGTAGGCGTTATAGGTGGAACCCCGGTGGGTGGAATACTCTTGCCCGTGAAAATGCTGGAGTTCCCAGTCGATTTTTCCCACCATGAAGATATTGTCTTTGATTTTGAAATGCATGTCAGCCTCCTTGATTGAAATGAACCTTTCCCTAATGGATTAAAGGGATCATGCGCAGGAAAGTCAAGGATTGTTTTTCGCATTCATTTTGCGTTATCCAGGATGATTTGATGGGCTGTGCATAGGGTTGACAACCCAAGGTGTTTGCGTTCATAATCCTGCCCATAAAGAGAATCGTGGTGGAAATACCGGTTCGGCCATGATCCATTGTGGGGAAAACCGGATCAATCATAAACAGGAAAACATCGAGGAGACAAAGCCATGCGCGTGATCAAACTTCGTGAAACCAATGAATTCAAACCGGGCGTGATGAACCGGTTTTTTCTGGTGGAAACCTCAGAGCATTTCAAGATCATCAATTTCAACCTGGATGCCGGGGTGGTGTTTCCGGTTCACTCCCATGATCTGGACGGGGAGCTGTCCATCCAGGTGCTGGAGGGAAAAGGATGGTTCCTTGCTGAGAACGATGAAAAAATCCCTGCTGAAACAGGGGATATTCTGATTTCAGAAATCAGGGAACCCCATGGGGTCGAAGCGGATACACAGATGAGAATTATCGTCACCATCGCCCCGCCCATCTGAAAAACCGCCCAAGGCCTTTTCCATGGCTGGAAACAGCAGGTCTTCTTCTTTCCCGTGATGGCATTTATCCACAAATACCTCAAAAAATGTCTGAAGATAATAGGCTGAATGTTTGACCGCCGCCTTTCCTGCCGGCGGCGGTCAAACATTCAAGGTTTGTCAACGATGGGTCGGATCAGTTGCCGGCCATCATGGCGGCGATGTCTTCGTCCACATCCCCGGTGGGTTTGATGTCAAAGTTTTCCACCAGCACGTTGAGCACGGTGGGAGACACGAATGCCGGCAGCGTAGGCCCTAAGCGGATACCCTTGACCCCCAGGTGCAGCAGGGCCAGAAGCACGGCCACGGCTTTTTGTTCATACCAGCCGATGTCAAAGGAGATGGGCAGGTCGTTGATATGGCCTGCGCCGAATACCTCCTTGAGCTTCAGGGCGATGACTGCCAGGGAGTAGGAATCGTTGCACTGCCCTGCATCCAGGACCCTGGGGATGCCGCCGATGTCGCCCAGATCCAGTTTGTTGTAGCGG
>Ga0180429_10004041_pt1 | contig 11812 bp, 12 predicted proteins | sample SS_ome_FD_132428 | JGI IMG/M metagenome (GOLD analysis project Ga0180429, IMG submission 132428) | Hypersaline lake sediment archaeal communities from the Salton Sea, California, USA - SS_1_S_1 metaG | ecosystem: Environmental > Aquatic > Non-marine Saline and Alkaline > Hypersaline > Sediment ... | reverse complement strand
CCGCTGTGATAGGCAGACAGCTGCAGCCAGTCAGCTTTTATAAGCTTCTTTAAAAGGCCGGACCTCATGGTATTCCTGATGTCTTCGGTTGTCCTGGCGCTGGCAGCGGAGTTTAAGGCCTGCAGGCCCACCTGCAGGATTATGACGGCGCCCATGATCACAGCCATATATGTCACGCTGGCATCATTTGCCCCGGTGGCGGCATCGATAAGCCTCTGGGAAATAAGTGCAAAGCTTACCCCGGCAGCGGAAAGGACAGCGCCCAGGACAATAAGCACGGCAAGGCGCGGGTAAAACAGCCTGGCATATGATCTTATCCACTTTAATTCTTTAAGGTATTTTTTAATGCCCGCCTACCCCGCCTTCCTTTTCTTCCTTATGGCTGACCTTATCCCGGCTGCCGTCAAATACCCCCTTATAATGCTCCTTCTCAGCGGGATAACAGCCGTCCAAATCCGGGAAAGCATCCTCCATGGGAGACTGGTGCAGGATATTTCCCTGCCTTTCCTGTACACTTTTACCACTACTGCCGCTATCTGCCCCATGTCCAGGGGGCCTTCCGGCCGGTCCTGGGAATCCCCCATTATAAAGAAACTGCCCCCTTTTATCTTCATCACCCGGTGAAGGACATAATTACCGTCATCCCTTCTTGTAAGGACTATGTCTCCCTTTTTGGTACGGGCCCATCTCTTTGCCAGGAGAACGCTGTCGATACCGTGCCTCAGGAATGGGTACATGCTGTTTCCGGTAACCGTCACCCTGACCAGGCTATCCCTTTCCAGGAGTTCTCCTATAAGACAGGAAAGCTGGGACATCTTTATATTCTTAATGTCTACAGGCATCCCTTTACCAGCTCCATAGATCCTTCATCTGCCCCGCCGGCAAGATGGTATACCGGGACTGTTTCTATGACCTTTCCCAGGTTGTCCAGCGCCCTGGAGATAAGATCCCGGCTGAAATATGATATATAGCACCTGGGTATCATAAGCCTCAAGGCTTCTTCGCTTCCCAGCCGCCTCAGACTGGTCCTGCCTTCCCTCTCTATCATGACTATGCATCTTAGCGGTGCTTTGCGGCTGGCATATTCTCCTGAAGTGCCAGACCAGGGAGTGCCGTATACATAAACACTGTCACCTGTCTTCCTGACTGCGGGCCTGTCACCATTCAGGACAACTGCGCCCTGCTTCTTCCACATGCCGGCATGGGTGCTTTTTCCCGATCCGGATGGTCCGGAAAAGATGACCCCGGCCCCCTTATAGTCTATGGCAGATGCATGTATGACAAAACCGCTGTGAAATAGTATCAGGTTCCTGAATATGACCTCTCCCGCGCTTCCCCCAAAGGGAAGCTTCTGCCTCATGGCTGACAGCACATCTATGGTCTTCCAATTATTTGCGGTGTTTATTTTATGGGCGGCCCTGCCTTTGCTGTCAAAGAGGTAGATTGTAGATCCCTCTGGTGTTTTCCTATACTTGATAAACTGGGAACCGGGGGATGTCTGCATATCCCTGATCAGGCTGCTTATCCGGAAAGAAAGGCTGGTGCGGGACGGGGGGATGCTGTCATCTTGTTTTAATATGAATTCCCTGCGGGTGGGAAATATGAAATCTTTCTGGCAGCTTATATCAAATAATATATCTGCTATAAGGTAGGTTTCTTTTTTCATATCCCGCAGCTGCGTATTTCTCAGCTCCCGCTGGCCATGGCATCATCGTACATGCTCTGGCACATGGAGGCATATGCCGGTACATCGGCCCATATCTCCTGGCATGCTCCTCCGCCCGCCATAAAGCCGACCGGCCAATCGCAATATGCCAATTTTTCTTCCGGCCTGAGCTCCATGATGGTCATCTCGGGCTTAATATATCTTTTTTTCAACCAGTCTCTCCTTTAAACTTTTTTTACGGTCTCGCCGTACAGCCTTTCCCTTTCCCTGGCCAGGCTGCATATATAATCGCTATGACCCTTATAACTTCCGGTCTCCAGCTTCAATCTCGGCGGACATGCGGGACAGAATACCCTGCTGCTGCAGTCCCTGCATTCTTCAGGCCCCGGTATCCCGGCAGTCTCCTGCCTTACCCGTTCCCAGGCTTCGCTGAACCCGGTCTCCAGCGGCTGGGGCCATCTGCCTGTAAACAGCGGACAGGGGACCATATTTCCCTTCCAGCCGATAAAGAAACTGCTCTTTCCTGCCGAGCAGAACATGGGAGGAAGCCGCCTGTAGTTTTCCTCCAGCCTTCCCAGATCGACCTCGCAGCAGTCATACTGGTCTATATCCCTGGCAGAGTATGCGTATATCTCCTCAGGGTCAAGCCTTTCATCACCGATATCGCTTATCCCCCTTACCCTGCTGCCATGTACCAGCATGGTCGGGAGGAATTCCGCTTCATAGCTCTTTGCCATTTCCCGCATTTTCCCGTAATCCCCGGCATTGGCCTTTACCAGTATTGTCTTAATTCTAATATTTATATTATATTTAATCAATAGTTCAATACCATTAATAACTTTTTTATAAGAATTCTTATTATCACACAGGGTCCCGTATGTATTTTCACTGGCGCCGTATAATGTCACGTCCACTCCGGCAGGAGGGGCCTGCGACAGCCATTTGGCAAATTCCTCGTCTATAAGGGTGCCGTTGGTAAAGAGATTGAGCCTCAGGCCCAGCCGGTTAAAGCCTGTATATATGTCCCTGAAGTCCTCCCGCATAAGCGGCTCCCCTCCAGTAAGGAAGGCTATGAGCATGCCGCTGCCGGCTGCCGACCTGCCCAGCTCTATCCACTGCCTGGCAGTGAGCTCCTTTCCCCCGGAGGCATCTTCATATTTGATATAGCACATCCTGCAGGAGAGATTGCACCGGGGAGTGAGCTCGAAACCGCCGAATATGGGTATGCCTTCCTCGGCTGCCCTGTCTCTCATCTTGCGGTGGAATCTTTCCAGGCTTTGTTTCTTTAACACTTGATATCCCTTTATTCCAGTATGCCGGCATCTTCCAGGTCTTTTATAAATTCCCTTACATCTTTTTCCGCTTTACCGCCTGTCACCTCATATTCGCCGCATAGCATATCTGCCATCTGCTTCTGGCTGGCTGCCTTTTCCAGGGCTTTCCACAGGAATACCCCGGTATCATTAAGGGTCATAAGGCCGTTAAAGTCTATTACCCTCTCTCCCACGGGAACCACCACATATACCCCTGCCACTTCCCTCAGCATGAATCCGTCTTTTATCTTCATATATTCTTCCTGACCGTAAATATATTAAATGCCCATCCTGTTAAGGAATGCTCTCCTGTATTCCGCAATATCCATCAGCCTGTCGATATCATTAAATATATGTCTTTTTGTAAAAATACTATCTTTTATCCTGCTCAGCCATGCTACCGGCAGAAGGAAAGGAAACTTTTTCAGGTAGCTATTCCTTTTCTTCATATTATTATATCCGGGGAATAAGAAACAGAGGGCATCTGCCATTTTTTTCACAGGCATCCAAAAAAATCTTTCCGGCTTATGGGCATTTCGGGCTGAATGAGTATTGCCTTTTTCCCGGTATACTCCTGCCCTTAAAAGGATATCCATAAATAGATCAGTCTCCCTGTCAGAGATCTCATCGATATCCCTGATACTGATATCCAGTCCCAGGAACCTCCTGCATGATGATAATATCACTGCCGCGATCTTCCTGTATCCCGGACCGGAGATATTATCCCAGAAATGATCCCAGTCTATCTCTTCATTATTTTTTTCAATGAAAAGCGCCAGGTCAAGAAGATGCTTGAGCCTGGGTATCCTGCTTATTATATGCTTTATAAAATGAAGCATAAGGTACAAAAGATTATCATCTGCAGAGAATACCCTTATGCGCAGGCTTCCAAAGCTGATCTCGTCTGAATTGCCCCACAGCCTGTCAAAAGAAAGATCCTGGCCTGCATATTCTTTGCTCTTGAAAAGCTCCAGATGCAATTCTATATTTTTATGGCCTGGTTTTGAATATACATATACGGTTTCATCTGTGTCCTTTAGCCGGTAGCCTGTCTCACTGATGATCCTGTCAGCCTGCTTGAAGCTTCCTGTATGGACCAGTATATCATAGTCGGCCATGAATCTTGATTCCGGATAAGGATACAGGCCCTGCAGAAAGATGCCCTTGAGTATTATGAACCTTATGTCATTATTGATAAATTCCTTTAATATAGCTTCTATTTTCTTATTTGAATTTATCTCATCGATGGAGCAGTAAAGCGAATATTTCTTCCAGTCATCATACAGCCCTTCATAGGGAGCTCCCAGGGGGTCCAGCACCGGGTAGATAATGGTATGGATCCTGTGCTTTCTGGAAATAGAAAAGACTTTTTCCCAGTCGATATCACCATATCCTTCCAGCCGGGGCGCCTGCCCCCTTATAGCGGCCGATAAAAGCCTCAATAAGACCTGGTCCTCTTTGCTGATATCTGTATTTATGGGACGCTTCATCTATTATCTGATTGTACTATATACCGTCAAATATACAAAATTATTATAAATAATTATATTAAATAAATATATAATTTATTATAATATACATATAATTATTTTTCATTATTATACTCATTGTTAATATCAATATTTTCTTGTATATTATATTAAATAATAAATACTGATTTTGGGCTCTTCTATACTATTGTAATTATTAATGGGTTATTAGATGTTTACTGACATTCATGCTCATATTCTACCAGGCATAGATGACGGCTGCAGGGATCTCTCACAATCGCTCAGCCTTATAGAGTCGGCAATAGAAAATGAAGTATCCAATATCATCCTTACCCCACACTTTTTAAGCGGAGACCTGAAAGAAAGCCCCGACAGGAAGATGATCGAAGCCGGGGTAGCGGAGCTCAGGAATTATATGGACAGTTATCTGGAAAAGCCGGACCGGATAAACATATTTACCGGCTCCGAAGTCAGGCTGTCTCCCTTTTTACCTTCGCTGCTTGACCGGGATGACCTGATCCTGAGATTAAGCCCCGGGCATATGCTTATCGATATATCTTTCCTGGGCTTTCCCCCATATCTTTTTGATATGCTGTTTAAGCTCAGGCTCGGTGGTATCACTCCCGTTTTTGCCCATCCAGAACGTTACCTCTTCCTGTCAGGAAAGATCGATATGGTAAAAAAGATAAAAGATGCCGGATGCCTTATCCAGATGGATAACAGCAGCCTGGTAAATAAAAATGATACTGATACATACTCTTTTGCAGTCAGGCTCTTAAAAGAAGGACTGGTGGACCTTATTGCATCAGACTGCCACTATACCCCCGGCAGGTACTCAAACTTCATGCCCGCCTACAGGATGCTGGTAAAGCTCCTGGGCAAGAAAGAAGCGGAGAGGATAGCTATTGAAAACCCGAACAGCATAATAAGGATCATGGTTGAAGCTTGAATGATATGGCAACAGGAAGAAAAATATCACTGATATCGCTGATATCAGTGTTCACTATAGTAATTGCGGTATTATTCTTTTATGGAGACAGGATACTGTTTGGAATCGCACGCTTCTACGAGAACAGGTTTGACAGTGAAAATACCCCTGATAGAGATTCTTTTGCCTTCATAGTATTGGACCAGGATGAAGCCGGACTGGAAAAAGTAACAAATATATTCCTGGTCGATATAAATGACAGTGAAATACAGGCAGTCCTGGTGCCCCTTGAACTGAAAGTATCTGTCCCCGAGATATCCCAGCAGAAGATAGGCGAACTCCATCCATTCGGCAATGGAAGCCTCATAGCCGGGACTCTGTCGAAAAGCCTGGGCGTACCTGTAGACCATTATGTGATGATAACTAAAGAACATACGGAAAGTATCCTGCGCCTGGCATCCCCGGTTGATGCCTGGCTGGAAAACGACATTGTCATCGGAAGCTCTATCTATGCAAAAGGCGCTCTGGAGCTTGGCTCCGGGGACCTGGCGGCCTTCATATCCATGGATATAAGTGAGACAGATCCTGGAAGGCTGCATGCAAATAAGCTGTTTGTCATAAAAAAGGTTTTGGACAGTATTATAGAAAATGATGCGGACCTTCATAAAATAGGAAACGGCTTAAGGGTGGAAACGGATATCGAGGATTCCCCTCTTTCCCGGAGCGTATTGTATCAATACGGCAAGAAGATATATTACAAGAGGAATATCCTCCTGGGAATTAGCGGACCCGCCTACTCCATTGCTATGGGGGAAGACAATGAATACCTGGATGTACTGTATTCCCTTATCACAGACCCGGGGACCTCATTCTACTATGCGATACTCGGAGGCACTTATGAGGAACAGGATGGGGATATATTTTTCCTTACCAGTCCCCAGTCAAGGTCGGATATAGCTGACATCATAAAGAATAATAATTATACAGACCTCGACCTGGAAAGCCTGAGCGATTTTTCGGAGAGCAATACACCCTATGCAGCGGAGGAGGAAGAGAATGCTATTGCCGAAGAAGATCCTCCTGTAGAGGAGGAGGAGCCATCCGGGCCGGCCGGAGATGATGCAGTATCAGCCATAATCCTTACAGAAGAAGAGGAAAGCTTGAAGAAGATACTCCAGCTCAGGGTCCTTAACAGTATTGATGGTCCCCTGTTCCAGCCGATCCTGAACAGCAGCATCATAGAGCTGGGTTATGCCGTGGACAATATACTGGTAGAGGAACCCGTTGAGGATACCATATATGAAGACAGCATGATCTTTTATAAGAACGGGATGGATAGATTCGCATCAGAGCTGGGAATGGCCCTGGGCATCGATGAAGAGTATATCATCGAATCCCGGACCGAGCCCGGTTTTTCAGATATTTTCATAATAATTGGCATTGACAGCACTGGAGAATAGATTTGGAAGATAAGAAAGCCAGGAATGAGGAAAGCGATATAGATATAAAGGAATATCTCCAGATATTATGGAGGGGCAAGTGGATAATAATTGCCTGCATCATCATAGCCGCCATACTGGGTTATATGTTTTCTTCAAATGCCATACCTGTATACAGGGCCGAGGCAAAGATACTTATTGCCGAGCAAAATATCCCCTCCGAATTATTCGGGCAGACAGAGATCCAGTACAGCACCAGCAGCAAGGCCAATTTCGAGACCCAGATAGAAGTGGTGAAGTCCCGCAGGTTCAAGGAAGAAGTCATAAGACTGTTATCCCTGGGTATGACTCCTTCACAGCTGGAGGGAAAGATGAATATCTCCAGCGTGGGAGATACCAATATAATAAGTATAAGTGTATATGACACGGATCCCCGCAGGGCTGCTGATATCGCCAATACCATGGCAGAGGTCTATATAGGATGGAATGAACAGTCATACAAGAACAATCTCAGGGAAATACTTGAAGAGATAGAGGTCACCCTGCAGGAAGCCAGGACAAAGCTGGATGATACTTCATCCAGGATTACCGCCCTGGAGGAAAGCGGGATGCCTATCAGCGAGAGCCTCAGGATGGAGCTGGCCATAGATTCCGACATTTACCTTATGCTTTCCGAAAAATACGAGAACCTCAAGATCGAAGAGGCCATGGGAAAATCTGCTGCAGAGATAATCGAATCGGCAGTGGTGCCCGGATACTCCAACCAGCAGAACAGGAACAGGACCATTATAATCTCCATTCTGGCCGGCCTGGCAGCAGGATGCCTTATAGTGCTCCTTATAAATTTCTTTGACAATAAGATAAAGACTTCCGAAGATATAAAGAAGTACCTGGGCCTGGATGTCATAAGCCATATTGAATACAACCGTAAAAACGGCCAGAAGAGAAATGAACTCATGATATTAAAGGATCCCCGGTCTATAACCTCTGAGACCATAAAAGAGCTCCGGACCAATATGGAATATTTCAATGTGGATAAAAGGATAAAGAAACTGTGCATAACCAGCTCGCAGCTACAGGAAGGCAAGAGCTTCATATCTGCCAACCTGGCAGTGGCTTTCGCCCAGTCAGGCATCAGGACCATAGTCCTTGACTGCGACTTAAGGAGGCCCAATATACACAGATATTTCGATGGCGATAATGAAGAAGGCATCACATCTGTTATTGCCGGAAGCATGGATATAAGCGGTGCAATAAGGGAAACCGGGGTAAGGGACCTGCAATATATAGCCAGCGGGCCAATACCTCCCAATCCGGTAGAGATCCTGCAGTCAAGGAAGATGGGATCCATCCTGGACAGCGTCAGCAAAGATTACCAGTATATAATAATAGACACTCCTCCCATAATAAATGTGGCTGACTGGATGGTCATGGCAAAGGAAGTCGATGCCATAATACTGGTAGCAAAGTCAGGAGCCCTGACCAGGCAGGTTGCCATAGAGGTAAATGAGAAGATAAAACTGGTAAAGGATAAGATACTGGGAGTAGTGCTAAACGGCATCATCCGCAGGGGAAAATATTACTATTACCGTTACTGAGAGATCAAAAAAAGCTGATAAAAAAATCCCTGATCTTTCTCCAGATATTCCTGAAGAACAGTAGAAAGCCGCATTCCTTGCTATCTGTCTCTGCTTTTACTGGAACTATCTCTTCCCCGTCATCTCCCCCGGAAGCTTCTTCAAGAGCCACCATTTCCTCTCCCGGAGCTGTTTCCAGTACTGCCCATTTTGACAGGTGATATACATATGCCCTGACATAGGTATCGCTTATCCGCTTTGTGGGCACGATCTCCCACCCCACGCAGCATTCGTCGCATATGAAATATGCTATCTTGGGACAGTGTGCATCAGGGGAGCACTCCAGGGTAAGCACAGCCGGCCTCAAAAAGGGATCGCTAAATGAACCAAAATCTACAAAACCCTCCCCGTCGGCAGCCGACCTTATATCATATATTTTCCCATCTATCACATATCCATCACCCAGGCATATATCCACCATATAGTCATTTTCATATATTTCTGCAATCGAGAATATGATGTCATTTTCCACCGCTTCTCCGGGTATGGCAAGCTCTGCCTTTTTTATCCCGCCGTCCAAATATTCGGCTGCTCCCCCCTCTTCCGGATCAGCCTCTTCGACGATCATGGTTGATATGTCGCCCAATATGCAGAATTTCCTGCCCTTTATATCATCCGTGCTGAACCTGAGGTGATTGCAGTCTACTGTCTGGCTGTCATGGCTTATCCATTCCTCTCCGCCTTCATCCCAGTAAACCAGGGTGGGGTTTATCAGTTCCCAGTCGAATTCCAGGGTTATATCTATCTCTGCCTTAAAGACAAAATCATCTGCAGCCTCCATATCGAATATATAAAGGTCGCTTCCCAGCACATATTCATGTACCGGGTTCCTGGTCCCCGGCTTGATTTCCCTGTGGACAGAATGTTCGCCTTCTGCCCTTACCTTTACCGCGTCTTTTAGCATGATATCTTTAATCCGGTCCCGGCCGGCATCATTTTCTGCTTTTATTATTATCCCTTCTTCTATGCCTTCCAGGGCAGCCTTTGTTATCTCTATTATTATCTTATTTTCCGCGCATCTTATTGAAACATCTTCCTCTTCGCCTATCTCCCGGGATACTGATTCTTGGACATCCCGGGGCCTGGCCAATTCGCGCATTACCTCTATTTCGCCAAAGAGCTCTCTTGCCTTGTCATGGTAGGGGTTTTCCTCCAGGGCCTTTCTCAGTTCTATCTCCGCTTCGCAGAAATCCTTTTCATAGAAAAGCTTCAAAGCATTTTCATAATGTATGTCTGATTCCGAATCGGCAAATATTCCCGAGGGCAGCATGAGGCTGATGACCGCTGCCAGCACCATAGTATAGATCAACTTTTTCATAGGTTCTCCCTGTAATCCTTTCCTGCTACCAGGATGATATCATAATAGATATCATACATATCCTCCAGTCCTGTTCCTGAAATGCTCTTCAGTCCACAGTTCTTAAGATATCCTGCCGCTGTCTGGGCTTTCTCCAGGCTGTCTTCTTTGTAATAAATGGCGGTATTTTTATAATTATAGCTTCCTGCATCATCGGTATCTGCTATGATAAAACCAAGCTCTTCAAGATGATCCCCAAGCTGGCCGGCGCTTCCCGCGATGCCGTTTCCATTAAGGACCAGTATGCTTATATCTCCGGGAACATAGCTGCCGCCGGCGCCTATGCTGACATCTGCTTCAAGGGGAAATACGCCCATGCCGGAAAGCCAGCCTTCATTCTTTTCCATAAGGTCATACTGCAGTATATAGTCTCCCGGCTCCCCGGGTGCTCTTACCTTTATATACTTTACAAGTTTTATGCCTTCCCCCACTCCGGCATCTATCTCTATCATTGCGGCATTATTGCTTTCACCTGTGTCCCTGCCTATCCAGCGGTATCCCAGGTCTATGTCATTGCCTGAATTCCATGCTGAGGATCCTGTATTCTTTATCTCCAGCCTGACAATATACTCTTCCCCGGGGAGCATCTCCGCCGGAGTGCTTCCGGAGTCCGAGTATTCCGCTCCGTACTTCTGTCCCACATTTACAAATCTTTCCAGGGGAGGCACATTCTGGTAGGAAAAGCGGGTAAGGCCGCCCTGCCTGAGGTCTATCTGCAGTATGTATTTGCCATCCTCAGAGGGGGCAGTGACATCCAGCTCGAAACTGACGCTTTCCCCCGGCTTTACCTCGCCAGACGGCAGCAGGAAAGTCCCGCCCTCATATACCGCTGTTTCCGATGTCTCATAATCGATCCAGTTATATGTCATGCTTATGGGATACTCTCCTGAATCATACCAGCCGGCCTTCCCCGTGTTCCTGACATCTATGCTGACAGTATAGGTATTGCCGCTTACCATGGAATCTGGTATCCGGGCACTTTTATACTCGGCATTATACTGTCCGGAAAAGCCGCCGCTAACTATATCCTGCCATATCTGAACAGCTTCATCTTTGTCTACGATAGCTATATCCCTTTTACCATCATCAGTCTTATCGGGATAAGAAGGAAGGACAGTGGTATTGAAGTCATCTTCTCCCAGATCCTGGAATCCTCTCAGGTATTCTGTTATCTCAAGGATCGTAAGGTCCGTATTTACAGTATTTATCATATTTTCTATAAAACCGGGGAGCCTGGTAAGATATCTAATGTTGAGTTTCTGGTCAAGCAGGGCTCTCAGCAGCTGCTGCTGCCGGTATATCCTTCCTATATCCTGGCTCTTGTCATCCCTGCTCCATACATAAGAAAGGGCTCTCTCGCCGTTAAGGTGATGCTCCCCTGCAGAGAATGTTATCTCGGTGCCGGACTTGGTGTCAGTAAAGGGCTTTTCTACCTCTACTGTGACTCCCCCCAGTTCATCTATTATGCTTACAAAGCCTTCATAATCAATCGATATGAAATGGTTGATCCCGGCTCCGGTAAGGCCTGCCGCTGTCTTTATGACCAGCGCCTCGCCCCCGTAATTATATGCAGTGTTTATCTTGTCCATGCCGACTCCCGGTATCTCCACATACGAATCCCTGGGTATTGACAAAAGAGATGCCTTTTTATTGCCTGCATCAAGGCACAGGAGCATCAGGGCATCTGTAAGATTTTCAGGATCCAGACCAAAGATAAGAAAGACTGCCTTTTCCGTCTCCGGGTCTATGGGGACCATGGCTGACATAGCTGTGGAAATATCTGGGTCCCTGAAAAGATCATGGAATATATCTGTATACTTAAAGACCAAAAATGATGATATTGAAAGTATTATTATGATGGTCAAAAGGACCATCAGGACGTTTTTCCACCGGGCGCCTGGCTTTACATGTTTGCTTCTTCTCTTAGTCACTGGCCCCACTAGCTTTTATCTTAATGCTGCACTACAGGATAACTTATGTAT
>Ga0180429_10004039_pt1 | contig 11816 bp, 10 predicted proteins | sample SS_ome_FD_132428 | JGI IMG/M metagenome (GOLD analysis project Ga0180429, IMG submission 132428) | Hypersaline lake sediment archaeal communities from the Salton Sea, California, USA - SS_1_S_1 metaG | ecosystem: Environmental > Aquatic > Non-marine Saline and Alkaline > Hypersaline > Sediment ... | reverse complement strand
TCTCTTGATCGTTCTCTTGGTCGTTTTCTTGGTCGTTGCCACAGATTCCCCTCCGGTACGAATGGGCGGGCTGGTTGAACGTGGTGAATGTAGGAAGAATACACCATCGTTGCAGAAAAGGAGCAAGAAACCGGTCCCAAAGACCTGGGTAGTCAGGAAATTGCAGTGGACTGCGCGGAATGTGCGGATTGAATGGGAGGTACGGCAGTCAGGCAGGCGTTTCCGAAGTGGGATGGGCTGGCACCTGGTGCTACGATTTGCCGACCGAATCGTGCACATCGCAGCAGATGTCGCGTAGCTCTTTGACTGACACGTTTTCGAGCCGCTTGCCGCGGCGGTCGAGACGTTCGTTGATCTTCATGGCCGTCTCTTGCATGACGCCATGCGTTTCGTTGCTTCCGCCAAGCAAGACGAAGTTCTTCCCCCTCGTCAGCCGGGTATGGCCGTCGTCGTTATCGAAGGCCAATCCCAGTAGGGCGGCCGATTTTCGGGGTTGCTCGACGGATCTCACGGCTTCTTACCTGAAAATAGCTTCAGCATCTCTTCGGCTGCCGACCGGCTACTCTCGGCCATCGGCTTCCTACTTTCGTCGAACTGGCCGACCAGTCCCAGTGGTGCCTTCTTCTTCACCGCCTGCTCGGGCGTTTCCTCCGGATTCTCTTCAGCCTCGGGTTTAGCGGCTATCGTGTCGCTGAGTCCGTTGCCAAGGGTTTGGGTGGAGCGAATGTTCTTCGTGTCCTCTTGGTCGTCGACCTCTTCTTCCTCGCCCAGCAGGCCGAAGATATCCAATTCATCATCGTGGGCGGAGCGAACGGTTCGAGCGGCGGCCTCCGAAACGCTGTTGACCTTCGGCTTCTTCTTCCCGCCGATCTCGACGGCCAGTTGCACCTCGAACTCCAACGGGCCGAACATGAGGCGGTCGCCGTTCTTCAGTTGCCGCTCGCCCTCGACCCGTTCGCCGTTGACAAAGGTCCCGTTGCTGCTGCCGAAGTCGCGGACTCCGGCAAAACCCTCTTCGATTCGGATCGCGGCGTGTTTCCGGCTGATCCGGTTGCTCTGGGGCCGCAGGTGACACTCCTCAGATCGGCCGATCAGGAACTCAGGCCCCGGCACCGGTACCGCCCTGCCGGCGTTCTTGCCGCCGATAACCACTAGCTTCACGTCCATCGGATTGCCCATATTACCTTGGTAGATATTACATCGTCTAGGATAATGGTACCAGCATAAGACGATTATGTCAAAACGACTGCCGGTGCTGATTCTGCTTATCTGACACGATTCTCGGTCCATTGTGGTCGAAGGTAGCGAGCCTCGGCCAGATCGGTCGCCAGCCGAAGCTCGTTTTCCGAAAGGGCCTCCTCCCTCCATCTGAGAGCCAGCCCTTCGGACAGCCTGTTCAACCAGGCATCGGACAGGGCATCGGCCGCAATCGGATCCCCCCCCGCTTCGGCCGGGCCATCCAACTCCTCGGCGGCGGGCGAGCGACCCAACAGCACGCTGCCGTGTTGCAGGACGGCCCCGCGCCGACGCCGCTGGGCGCTGCCGGCGATCTTCAAGTCGCCCAGCAGAACGTCGCCCGGGGCCCGACGCTGGAAGCAGAGAAACGGCTGCTGGCTGCCGTGCCACTTCGGCGGGTTGTCGCAGATCACGGCCTTGATGCCCCAATCCGTCAACGTATTGATCAGGCTGCGGTGTACTGCCGTGTAGAGCGTTTCTCGCCGAGCGGCCAGCGGATGTCCCCGGGGAACGACGATGCTGTAGGTCAGTTCGACGTCATGCACAATGGCCCCGCCGCCGGTCAGACGTCGCACGGCCGGGCAGGCTGCGCTGTCGGCGTGCTGTCGGCGATCTTCGTACGCCTGGAAGTATCCCAACGAGAGCGTCGGCACGCCCCAACCATAGAACCGCCAGCAACAGCCGGCACCCGCGGCCGACTGCTCCAACAGCATCTCATCGACCGCCATGTTCCAGACGCCCGAGCAGGCGGGGTCGAGCAGCAGGCGGCATTCGGTCATAGCGGTCGTTCTCGGCACGATCATTCCTCCCCGGCCGACCAACCCAGCAGCGGTCGCCTTGCCGCCGCGACCTCGTCGGGGCGACTGATCGGGGTGCTGTGCGGGGCGTCGTGAAGCAACTCGGCGTCCTCACCGGTAATCCGGAACAATGCGGCGGCGAAGGCATCGAGCGTGGCCTTATTCTCGGTCTCCGTCGGTTCGATCATCAGTGCCTCGCGGACGATCAACGGGAAGTAGACCGTCGGGGCGTGGAAACCGTAGTCGAGCAGCCGCTTGGCAATCTCCATTGCGGAAATACTTCTGTCGGCATGCAGTTTCGCGGCCGAGGCGACGAACTCGTGCATGCAGCGATCACCCTGTTCGACCGGCAGGAAATGCTTCACTTTGGTCAGCAAGTAGTTTGCGTTGAGCACGGCGTTCTCGGCAACGCGGCGCAGACCATCGGGGCCGTGCGTGAGGATGTAGCAGTACATGCGGACCAGGACGCCCGTGCTGCCGAAAAAGCTCCGCACCCGGCCGATCGACTTGGGACGCTGGTAGTCGAGCCGATAGCCGTCGTCGTCCTTCACCACCAAGGGCAGCGGCAGAAAGGGAGCGAGCGCGTCGGCCACGGCGATCGGACCGGCGCCGGGTCCGCCGCCGCCATGCGGGCCGCCGAAGGTTTTGTGCGGGTTGTAGTGCATCAGGTCGGCGCCGAAATCGCCAGGCCGGGCAATGCCCAGGATGGCGTTCATGTTGGCCCCGTCGAGATACACCAGCCCGCCGGCGTCGTGGACCATTCGGGTGATCCGGCCGATTTGCCGTTCAAACAGCCCCAGGGTGTTGGGGTTGGTGATCATCAGCACGGCCACCCGCTGGTCGAGTTTCTCGGCCAGATCGTCCAGGTCGACGAATCCCCGCGAGTTGCTTTTGACCGGCACGGCGCGAAACCCGGCCACGGTGGCGCTGGCCGGATTTGTGCCGTGGGCACCGTCGGGTATCAGCACCACTGAGCGCTGTTCGCGTCGATCGCGAAAGTAGGCCGCGGCGATCAGCAGGGCGGTCATTTCGCCGTGGGCCCCGGCAGCCGGCTGAAGCGAAACGCCCGGCAGGCCGGCGATCTCGGCGAGCATCTGCTGCGACTCGAACAGCAGCCGCAGCAGCCCCTGTAGCGTCGAGACCGGCTGGTAAGGGTGCAGATCGGCCATGCCCGGCAGCGATGCCAGCCGCTCGTTCCGCTTGGGGTTGTACTTCATCGTACAGGAGCCGAGCGGATAGAAGTGCATATCGACCGACATATTGAGCGTCGAGAGGTTGATGAAGTGCCGCAGCACGTCCGGCTCGGCGAGTTCCGGCAGCGGCGGCGACTCGGCGGCGAGCGATCCGGGCGGCAGAAGTTCCTCGATCGGCCGCCGCGGTACGTCGCACCGCGGCAACCGCACGCCGCGGCAGCCGGGTTTCGATTGTTCGAACAGCAGCTTGGTGGCTTGGGTGTTTCGCATGATCTCGTTCAGTTTAGACTACATCCACGAGTCGGTCGATTTGGTCCTTGGTCCGCTTCTCGGTCACCGCTACCAGGAAACAGTCGGCCAGTTCGGGATACCAGCGTTTCAGCGCCACTCCGGAGAAGATGTTCTCGCGGCGGGCGTTTTCCAACAATCGCTCCACATCGCCGCCGGCCACGCGAACGACGAATTCCTTGAACGTGGGCTTATCGAACGCCAAGGCCAACGAGTTGCCTGCCGTGAGTTGCCCGGCGGCGTAGCGTGACTTTTGCAGGCAGAGTTCGGCGACCTCCCGCATGCCGTGGGGGCCCATCAGCGCCAGGTAAACCGCCGCCCGCAGCGCCAGCAGTCCCTGGTTGGTGCAGATATTGCTCGTGGCCTTGTCGCGGCGGATGTGCTGTTCGCGGGTTTGGAGCGTAAGCACCCAGCAGCGGCGGTCTCGGCGGTCGGTGGTTTGGCCGACCAACCGGCCGGGCATGCGGCGAACGAACTTCTCGCGGCAGGCGATAATGCCCAGGTACGGTCCACCAAACGCCATGGGGCTGCCCAGCGATTGTCCTTCGGCCACGACGACGTCGGCTCCCCAATCACCCGGCCGGCGGAGCAGCCCCAGGCTGATCGGATCGACGGCCGCGATCAGCAATGCCCCCGCCCGGCGCGCTATTTCCTCGATGGCCTCGACGTCTTCCAGACAGCCGAAGAAGTTGGGATGCTGCACGAGTACGCAGGCCGTACGATCGTCGACGGCCGCTTCAAGTTCTTCCGGCGAGACGGTTCCCTCGGGCGTGCCGACCGTGATCAGTCGCGTCTCGATATTGGCCAGATACGTCGCCAGGATTCGGCGGTACTCCGGATGAACGCTCGCGGCGACGACGACGCGGCCGGGGCGTCGCGTGGCGTGCAGGGCCATCATCACCGCCTCGGCCACCGCACTGCCGCCGTCGTAGAGACTGGCGTTCGACACGTCCATGCCGGTCAACTGCGTGATGAGCGTCTGGTACTCGAACATCGCCTGGAGGTTCCCCTGCGCGGCCTCTGCCTGGTAGGGCGTGTAGGAGGTGTAAAACTCGCTTCGCGAAGCGATCGTGTCGACCGCGGCCGGAATAAAGTGATCGTAGCTGCCGCCGCCGAGAAAGCAGACCGCCTTGGTGGCCGGCGTGTTGCTTGCGGCCAGGCTGCCGATGTGCGAAGTCAAATCCAACTCGCCCATGCCCGGCGGAAGGTCCAACTTGCCCGACAGCCCTAATTCTGCCGGCACCATCGAGAACAGTTCTTCCAGCGATGCCGCGCCGATCACTTCAAGCATTGCCTGTTGATCTTGCGGCGTATTGGGGACGAAAGGCATGGGGCTTTGGGGGGTTAGGGGATAGTCGTTGTTCGCTCCGCGGACAAAACGCCGGATAGTCGTTGTTCGCTCCGCGAACACACGTTGATTCACAGCCTCTCTGCAAACAAAACGCTTGTTCGCGGAGCGAACAACGACTATTGCCGATCAGTGCTCTTCTTCCTCGCACTGCTTCTGATACGAAGCGTAGTCGAAGAGATTCTCCGGAGTCGATTCATCGGCGAGTTTGATCTTCACGAACCAGCCGGCTTCGTACGGGTCGTCGGCGAGAACGTCGAGATCCTCGACCACGGCGGCGTTGACCTCGACCACCTCGCCGTCGACGGGGCTGTATAGATCGCTGACGGCCTTGACCGATTCGATTTCGCCGAGAGGCTCGCCCGCGGCTACCTGCTGGCCGGGCTCGGGCAAATTGATGAAGACCAGGTCGGTCAGCAACTCCAGCGCAAAGGCGGAGATCCCGATGGTGGCGATCTTGGTCCCGGCCGCATCGGTATCCAGTCGGACCCATTCGTGCGTCTTGGCGTAGAGGAGTTCTTCGGGCGTCACTGATTGCCTCCTTTGTTGTTGCGTTTGTAGAACGGCAAGTCTACCACCCGGGCCGGTTCCTGGCGACCCCGGACATCAATCGCCACCTCGGTTCCCTGCCGGGACAGATCGACGGGCACGTAGCCCATGGCTATCGGCTTGCCAAGACTGGGCGAGAAAGTGCCGCTGGTGACTGCTCCGACCGGCCGGGAGTCGGCAAGTATGGTGCATCCCTGGCGTGCGACGCGGCGTCCCGCGAGTTCGAGCCCGGCCAGCACCGAACTTGGCGGCCGCTTCTCGATCTGCAGCAAGGCATCGCGGCCGGGAAAATCGTAACCGACCAGATGACAGGCGAACCCCAGGCCGGCCTGGAACGGATCTACGTGCTCGGTGAGTTCTCCGCCGTAGAGGGGCATTCCGGCCTCGATCCGCAGGCTGTCGCGGGCTCCGATCCCGGTGGGAACGATCCCTAGCCGCCGGCCCAATTCGAGCAGTGCCACCCACACGTCCGATGCGACAGTGGCCCCCACGCTTAGCTCGAAGCCGTCTTCGCCCGTGTATCCGGTGCGGCTGATGATGCCTCCCTGGCGTTGGGCCGCCGGGTGCAATATGCGGACCTGGGCGCCGCGGTAGTATTTCATGGTCTTCAGGTCGGCGTCGATCAGCGGCTGCAGCAGTTCAACGCTCCGCGGCCCCTGGACGGCGAGCATCGCCCAGAGCCGGGTGACGTCGGTCCAGATGATCTCGTGGCCGGGCGTCTCCGCTCGCTCGCGCGGCAAATGGGCGTCGATCCAGCGGACGATTTTCGTGCGATTGCCCGCGTTGACCACCAACACGTAGTACGGCTGTCCGTAATCGTTGTGGTAATGGCCGACCAGCACGTCATCGAGGATCCCGCCGTCGTCGTTGGTCATTAGCGAATAGCGGATCTGGCCTTCGGCCATGTCGGCAACGCGTCGCGTGAGCAGTTCGGCCAGAAACACGGCGGCCCCGGGCCCCTCGAATCGCAATCGGCCCATGTGCGAGATGTCGGCGATCCCGACGGCACCGCGGACAGTCCTGTGCTCTTCGATGATCGAGGTGTACTGCAGCGGCATGGACCAGCCGGCAAACTCGACCATCCGCGCCCCGTGGGCGACGTGCCAGTCGTAAAGCGGCGTTCGAAGGGGAGGTGCGTCAGACATGGAACGCCATTACCGTAGGGTGGGTGCAAAGCACCCATCCTGCTTCTTCAACGGGCTGCTAGACTTCGCCTTCGCCGGAAGCTCCGGCGCCGGCACCGACGGGTGGAGGCGTTTCTTCGGCCGGCTCGGTGATCGAGGTCTCGAAGACCAACTGCTTCTTGTCGCCGACTTTCTTGACCTCGACCGTGATAGTGTCCATTCCCTGGAACTCGCCCTTGAGCAACTCCTCGGAGAGCGGATCTTCGACGTAGTTCTCCAGGGCGCGGCGCAGCGGCCGGGCACCGAAGTCGAGGTTCGAACCCTTCTTGATAATGAACTTCTTCGCTTCCTCGGTGAGCACCAGTTTCAGCCCACGCTCGCCGAGACGCTCGCGAACCTTCTCCATCTCCATCTCGATCACTTGGCTGAGGTTGTCGGTGGTGAGATGGCGGAAGACGATCACGTCGTCAACGCGGTTGAGGAACTCGGGCCGGAAGACCTTTTCGATCTGCTCTTGCACGCGATCTTTCATGCTCTCGTAGGAGGCGTCGTCGTCGGGCTTCTGGAAACCGAAGGACGCTTCGTTCTTGATCGCCTCCGCTCCGGCGTTGGTCGTCATGATCAGAATCGTGTTGCGGAAGTCGATGTTGCGGCCGAAGCTGTCGGTCAGACGGCCTTCTTCCATCACCTGCAAAAGCATGTTGAAGCAATCGGGGTGGGCCTTTTCGATCTCGTCGAGCAACACCACCGCGTAAGGCCGGCGGCGAATCTTCTCGGTCAACTGGCCGCCTTCCTCGAAGCCCACGTAACCCGGCGGGGCACCGATCAGCCGGCTGACGTTGTGCTTCTCCATGTACTCGCTCATGTCGATCTGAATCAGGGCGTCCTCGTCGCCGAACATGAACTCGGCCAGGACCTTCGCCAGCAGCGTCTTGCCGACGCCGGTAGGTCCGGCGAAGACGAAGCACCCGGTGGGCCGCTTGGGATCCTTCAGCCCGCTGCGGCTGCGGCGAACCGCCTTCGATATCGAATGAATGGCCTCGTGCTGGCTGACCACCCGTTTGTGCAGGTCTTCCTCCATCTGCATCAGCCGCATCGAGTCTTCGGTGCTCATGCGGGTCAGGGGGATGCCGGTGATCTTCGAGACGACCTCCGCGATCACGTCCTCGTCGACGACGCCGTCGGTCTGGCGCGATTTCTCCCGCCATTCCTTGGTGATCGTCTGCTTCTTCGACTTCAGCTTGTCGGCCGTATCGCGCAGCGAAGCAGCCTTCTCGAAGTCCTGATTGGCGACGGCTTCCTCTTTCTCCCGGTTGAGGGTGTCGACCTCCTCGTCGATTTCCTTCAGGTCGGGCGGCCGGGTCATCGATTTCAGGTGGATCCGCGCGCCGGCCTCGTCTATCACGTCGATCGCCTTGTCGGGCAGACAACGGCCCGTGATATAGCGGCTGGAAAGCTCCACGGCGGCCTCGACCGCGTCGTCGGTAATCTGCACGTGGTGGTGCTGCTCGTAGCGGTCGCGCAGCCCGCGGAGAATATCAATCGTTTCGGCCTTGGTCGACGGCTCGACCATCACCAGTTGGAAGCGGCGGTCCAGGGCACTGTCCTTCTCGATATACTTGCGGTACTCGTCGAGCGTGGTGGCGCCGATGCACTGGATTTCGCCACGGGAGAGCGCCGGCTTGAGCACGTTGCTGGCGTCGATGGCGCCCTCGGCGCCGCCGGCGCCGACCAGGGTGTGCAACTCGTCAATGAACAGAATCGTGTTCTTGGCGCGGCGGACTTCGTTCATCACGGCCTTGATCCGCTCTTCGAACTGTCCGCGATACTTGGTGCCGGCGACCATCATCGCCAGGTCGAGCACGACGATGCGGCGTTCGATGAGCAACTCGGGTACATCGCCGGCGACCACGCGTTGGGCAAAGCCCTCGACGATCGCCGTCTTGCCGACGCCGGCCTCGCCGAGCAAGACCGGGTTGTTCTTGGTCCGCCGGCTGAGGATCTGCATGGTCCGCTCGATCTCTTTCTCGCGGCCGATTACCGGGTCGAGTTTACCCTGCCGGGCCAGTTCGGTCAGATCGCGGCCGAAGCTGTCCAGTGCGGGGGTTTTCGACTTGCCGCTTCGTTGCGACTCGCCACCGCCACCGCCCATCCCGGCCCCGGCCCGTTCCGGACCTTCGCCCTCCACGCCGTGTCCCAGCAGGTTGAGCACCTCCTCGCGGACCTCTTCCAGCTTCAGCCCGAGGTTCATTAACACCTGAGCGGCGACGCCTTCCTGCTCGCGCAACAAACCCAGGAGGATGTGTTCGGTGCCGACGTAGTTGTGGTTGAGACTCCGTGCTTCTTCCATCGAGTACTCAATGACCTTCTTGGCCCTGGGCGTCTGCGGAAGCTTGCCCATGGTTACCATGTCGGGCCCGCTCTGGACGAGCTTCTCCACCTCGAGGCGGATTTTTCGCAGATCGACGTCGAGGTTCTTCAGCACGTTGGCCGCCACCCCGCTGCCTTCCTTGATCAACCCCAGCAGAATATGCTCGGTTCCGACGTATTCGTGATTGAACCGTTGAGCTTCCTGGTTGGCCAACTGCATGACCTTCCGGGCGCGATCGGTAAAGCGTTCGTACATCTTATTCTCCGATTGGCAATGCTATCATGCTGCGTGCATCATTTCGGGCGGCGGATCGTTCGTTTCTTCGTCGGCGTCTTTCCGGCCGGCGGTGGCTTCGGTCGATAGTTCGCGTTCGCGTCGGATCTCCAGTTCCCACTTCCCGGCGCCTTCGCATCGTTCCAAAAGGTCGAGTTGCTCGGCGGCTTCGACGTTCCGGCCGGTGTGTCGCATCAAGGTGGCCAACATCAACCGGGCGTCGAGGTCTCGATTATTCCGGCGCAACAGGCCGCCGAGGATGCGTTCTGCCTGAAAGTAATCTCCCTTTAAGTAATGTTCCACCGCTTCTGCGAAGGCGTCCTTACCCGGTTCGGGATCATCGTGTGCCGGCCGCCTGATTTCAAACAGAACCGAGTAACCGGCCGCAGCTATCCATGCCGTAATCACCGCGCCCCATAGCGCCATACGCAAGGTGGGAGCCATCAGTTCGCTGAAGCCGAAACTGCACAAAAGTGCAAGGTTCAGAACTGCGGCCGACAAAAAGGCCACCATCAGGGCCGACCAACTACCCCACGTCCAAAGCTGGGGAAGCCCCGGCCACAAGTACGTTATCCTCGGCATCCTGCGCATGACTGGGCGATCCATCTTGACTGAAGACAGCAACCTTGCATCGGATCAGCCTTAGAATTGTAACTCGCAAATGAGGTCGAATCAAGGCGGCTCCAAACACACCGCCAAGATGGATTGCGAACGGGCGGAATATCTGCCAGACTTGCGGTGTTATGCAGTATCAATTCACACCAGGAGCAGAGAGGGCACTGGCCGCGGCGGCCGGATACACCGGTCACGAGGGTTCTAATGAACTCAGCCCGGCCATGCTCGACGCACCGGCTATGCTCGTTGGACTCTTGGCGGAACCCCAGTGCCGTGGGGCAATAATGCTGGCACGGCACGGCATCGACACCGATAGAGTCTGCCACCGTTGGAGGGACTTGACGCCTCGCCGGGCCCCCGGCGACGGTCCGGCCACGCCGCCGGGGCGGCGGTTCGCCGCGGACGCCGAATTGTCGCTGCAGATCGCTTGGCAACGGATGGCCGAGTACGAACAGCCACCGGTGCTGGCAACCGAACACCTCCTGCTGGGTCTGGTCGCCGCCGGGCACGAGACTTCCGTTTGGCTCCGCCAACAGGGGCTCGACGCCGACGCCTTGGAGACCGAAATCCACCAGATATACGGTCATGGAAATAGAAGCGGCCTGCTAGATGTCGACGAATTGGAGCCCACGCCGCCCGGCGAGGAACCAGATTGCCAGCGGCCAGGGCCAGATCGCCGGCGGCCAGAAATCGAGCAGATACCGCTTCTGCGGGTGATCGATGCCGCTGCCAACCGGGCCAGAGAGGGGCTGAGAACGGTCGAGGACTACGTTCGCTTCGTGCTCGACGATCGTCACCTTACCGACCGGTGCAAGCAAATGCGTCACCGGCTGGCCGCCGCCCTGGGCCGGATTTCGACCGAACATCGCCTGGCCGCCCGCGAAACACAGGCCGATGTCGGCACCGAATTGGCGACCGCCGCCGAGCCGGTTCGCAACGGCACGGCCGACGTGCTCACGGCCAATCTGGCCCGGCTCCAAGAGACACTGCGTAGTCTAGAGGAATTCGGAAAAGTGCTCGATGCCCGCATTGCCGCCGAGTTCGAGCGGCTCCGCTATGAGAGCTACACCCTGCAGCGGGCGGTGGAGATCACCCGGGCGAGTCTCGACCGCCTGGATCGGGCGAATCTGTACGTGTTGATCGGCGGTGGCTCGTCGCTCCAGCAGTTCGAGCGGCTTGCCCGATCGCTGATCGACGCCGGGGTCCACGTGCTGCAACTTCGCGACAAGCAACTCGACGATCGGCGATTAGTGGAGCGTGCCCGGCTGCTACGCCGGCTGACCGATGGCACTCAGACGTTGTTTATCGTGAACGACCGCCCCGATCTGGCAGCGCTCAGTCGGGCCGATGGGGTTCACGTCGGGCAGGAGGAGTTGACGGTCAAGGACGCCCGGACCGTGGTTGGCCCCCAGCCGTTGATCGGCGTATCGACCCATTCGATCGAGCAAGCCCGGCAAGCGGTTCTCGACGGCGCCAACTACATCGGCGTCGGGCCGACGTTTCCATCCGGCACGAAGCAATTCGAGCAGTTTCCCGGCGTGGACCTACTCAGTGCGGTAGCAGCGGAGATCCGCTTGCCGGCGTTTGCCATCGGGGGGATCACCGCCGAGAACCTCTCCGACGTGTTGGCGACGGGTTTCAGCCGAGTTGCCGTGGGCCGAGCTATTGCGGCTGCCGACGATCCGGCGGTGGCGGCGCGGGAGACGCTGTCGGCACTGGGGTAGGCACGGGCAACGAACCGGGGCATGCTTTGCACCGGCAGATCGTTTAATCGTAACTGTTCACGGCCCATGCTACGTTGTTGATCACTCTGCCCGGTGCCCCAATTTCACCCAAGCCCCCTCGCTAGCGGGGAATCTCTGGCCTAGTGTCGAAGAATTTTGGGATTTTTTTTGGGGGGGGCAAATGGATGACAACCCCCGCCATTTATGGTACACTAAGGGCTGTGCCCTCGGGGAAAGTCCCGAGGCATTTGGCGCTAGATTCACACCGGGAGGAAAACCATGCTTGAGAAGACTTTGT
>Ga0180429_10004038_pt1 | contig 11816 bp, 9 predicted proteins | sample SS_ome_FD_132428 | JGI IMG/M metagenome (GOLD analysis project Ga0180429, IMG submission 132428) | Hypersaline lake sediment archaeal communities from the Salton Sea, California, USA - SS_1_S_1 metaG | ecosystem: Environmental > Aquatic > Non-marine Saline and Alkaline > Hypersaline > Sediment ... | reverse complement strand
GAACGTGGCTCGCGACATTCTCGTCTCCGACGGGGTGGCGGAGGTGAAGGTGCTGGCGATCGGCGAGCGCCTCGGGGTCTCAAGATCGAGTTTCTACTGGTATTTCAAGAGCCGGAAAGACCTGCTGGGCGCGCTGCTCGACGATTGGGAGGGCCGCAACACCGCCGTGATCGAGGCCCATTGTGCGCTCGATGCGGAAACGATCACCGAGGCGGTGTGCAACTTCTTTCGCTGTTTCTTCGATCCCGACCTGTTTGACCAAGGGCTCGACTTCGCGGTGCGCGAATGGTCGCGGCGCGATGGCAAGGTGCGCAAGCGGATCGACCTTGCCGATGCCGCGCGGATCGCGGCGATCGGCGCGATGTTCGAACGCCACGGCTTCACGCCCTACGAGGCCGATATTCGCGCCCGTATCCTCTACTTCATGCAGCTTGGCTACCATGCGCTGGACCAGGCCGAGCCGCTGCGAGACCGGCTGGCGCGCACCGAGGGCTATCTCTTCGGTTTCACGGGAGAGAAGCCCCGCCCCGGCGAGCTTGAGGCGCTGTTCGCCTTTGCCCGCGAAAAGGCCCGATCCTGATCGGCCACCTCACCGAAGTGCCGGGCCGATAGCGGCAGGAACGGTGCAGGCGGCCCTGCTGGCGGGTGCATCGCCCTTGTGCAGGCGACCCAGTGCTGGCTGCGTGTTCGGCATTGTCACATCGTTTGCTCTTGAAATGCCTCCCGCCATCGGCGACGGCACCGCTCATCGTTGGCGCGTGAACACCGCCATTTGGCTTGCACCGCCAAGATCGGGGTGCTGACCGCCGATATCGTGATGTTCGACCGAATATTCCGCGCTCGCCGCCACGCGCGCGCTCCAACGCCGAAACCGGGCACGGTCCCACTCGAAGCGGTGATCGGGGTGGCGCATCCGGTGCGCGGGCACACCGAGAAGGGCGTTGAACTCGGCGTTGGGCGTGGTGATCAAGGCCTTCTCGGGGCGTATCGTGCGAAACACCGCCTTCTCCAGTTTCGACAGCTGGTCAGGCTCGATATGCTCGATGGTTTCGATCAGGATCGCACAGTCGAACCCGGCAAGATCGGGGGGTGGATCGGTCATGGACCCCTCGAACAGGCGGATCCGCGGCACGCATGTGTCGAGCTTCTTCAGCCGGGCGCGCAGCCGTTCCAGCGCCTGCGGGCAGATATCCAGCCCGGCCAATTCGGTGAAACGCCCGTCGATCGCCAACCGGACGAAGAGATCGCCGTCGCCGCAGCCCAGATCCAGCACCCGGGCGGCATCGGACCGGTGCAGCGCGGCCAGAACGGCTTGCAGCCGCTCCTCGTGGAGCCAACTGGTCACACCGGCCCCTCGCCGGGGCGCCGCATCAGGACGACATCCTTGGCCGGTATCTCGCATTCCCAACCCCAAAGGTCGGCCAGATGACGGAAGGTCTGCTCGCGGTAGAAGACAACATGCGTGGGATCCTGGCGGTAGCGCCACCCTGCGAAGCGCGCATCCTCGGTCTGGAACGAGGTCATCAGCGCCAGCCATCCACCCGGCCGGACCAGCGCGCGCAGCCGCGCGAATTCCACGGCCGGGGCATGGAAGTGCTCGGCCACTTCGGTGCAGGTGACGAAGTCGTAGGTGGCGTCCAGCGGCGCGGGATCCGGTGCGAAGAACGGATCGTAAAGCGCGACCTCGTGCCCGGCTTCGCGCAACATCGCCGCAAGCGCCGGGCCTGGGCCACAGCCGTAGTCGAGCCCGCTCGCCGGCGCGCCCAGCCTTGCGATCAGCGGCCCGGCCAGCTTCGACAGAAACGCCCGGTAACGCGGATCGTCGGGGGCGTTCTCGTGGTGCAGGTAATGGGCATGCTCGTCGTCGCGCGACAGGCGGTGTGGTGCGTCAAGAACCGTGGCCGCGCAATCCGGGCAGCGAAGATAATCCTGCGCCTCGATGCGGAGGAAGGGCGCGAGGGGCCCGCGCTCACACACCACGCAGGCACCGCCAGAAAAGGTGAAAACGCCGATGGTGTCGTCCACGCCACTGGTGCCGCTGGTCATGTGTCTCCCCTGCACAAGCGTGGCTTGATGGCCCTCACCCCCGAGACGCAACGCGCGACGACGCGGCAGGCCCAGTGTGCGGATTGGCTTCGGGCCGTTGTCGAGTTCTTCAAACAATCGGCTCTTTGCATGCGCCTTTTTTGAACAATTTGGCTCCGCTCGCGCCTGGCTTTCAAGATCGTTCGAGTCGGTTTTCTTATCAGCGGTCCCGCCACGAAAGGCAACCGCCGGGGCATTCCGTTGACAACGTGGCTCCGAATGACTGCCCGCGCGGCCTGGCCGCAACAAGAAGACCGCGCCGCTCGTCGGGAGCGGTGGCACGGCTCCGCTTGGATTTGTCACGACGGGAGTGGCTGCGTTCGAGGTTGAATTGGATCGACGTTCCGGAACGAGAACGGGAACCGGAAGCAGAGCGCCACCTCGCGGCGGGTGGTTTCCGGGCTGGCATTGAAGCCCCTGAAAGGCGAGCGTTTGATCATCGCTGAAGGCATTGCACAAGATCATTCTGCGACGAGACATGATCAAGAGAACCAGCAGGAATCACAAACCCCCGCCCAGCATTTGGCTTATGCCATTTGCTGCGGATTTCATCGGATCGATAAGTGTATCGATTTTCTGATCGCTCATCTGCTCGGACGTTGAGGAGACCGTCAGCACTGCAACGATGTCGTTGTGCACGAAGATCGGCACCGACACTGCGGAGAGCCCGAACTGCAACTCGTCACGATTGATCGCTCGACCGTTCTCGCGGATATCCTGTAACCGAGCGTGAAGTTCTTCGGGCGTCGAGATGCTTCGGGGCGTGGCGGGAACAAGGTTCTCGGCGAATTCGGCGATCACATCGGCGCCTTGGAAGGCAAGCAATGTGAGGCCCGCCGATGAACAGGTGGTTGCCATGGGATTTCCGACCCCTCCGAATTTTCGCTTCGGGTGACGGTGCACGGATTCCACGCATCCGATCATGAGCGGTCCACGGTCATACCAGATCGAGATCGAGGCGGAATCACTGCTGAAATCGTGCAGTCGCTGAAGAAATGGCGTCGCAACGGTCACGATCTCGATACGGTCGATGACTGCACGCCCGAGGGCGAACAGGCGCGGCGTTGCCGTGTAGGTGCCGCGCGGACCTGCCTGAGAAACGTAGTTCAGGCTTTCGAGCGTTTTGAGCAGTCGATGAACATTGCTTGGCGTCAAACCTGTTTTCTCGGCAATCTGCGTCACCCCGAGCGGGGTCGCCGAGAGCGCCAAAAGTTCAAGCAATTGCAGTCCTTTAGTCAGTGTCTTGTCCATGCGGCCTTCATTCTTGACAGATTACCCATGAACATCATAGCGTGGATTTACGAAATATGGAATAGTTTTCTGTATTTTAGAATACCTGGAGTGCTCAAGCGACATGCCCCACGCCCACGAGATGTTGGAGATCGAAAACTTGACCGTTCGGCTCACCGCAACGGAAGTTCCGTTGATCGGACCGGTTTCAATGCAGGTTCGCCGAGGTGAGATCCTCGGAATCGTCGGCGAGAGTGGCAGCGGCAAGACGACGCTCGGATTGGCCATTGCGGGACTTCTGGCGACGAGCCTGTCGACCGAGGGGGCCATACGCCTGGAAGATCTGGACCTCGCGTCCTTGTCGGGCCGTGAACTCCGAAAAATTCGGGGTCATCGCGTTACGATGATCTTTCAGGACCCCATGAATGCGCTCAACCCGGTCTTCACCATCGGCCAGCAAATCGAGGCGGTCCTGCGGACGCACAGCATGGCGGGATCGTCGAAGCGCGAGGTCCGCGCAAGGGCTGTCGAGCTTCTCGCGCGCGTCGGAATATCCGACACGGATCGAAGGCATGCCTCCTATCCCCACGAATTGTCGGGCGGAATGTGCCAGCGCGTCGGGATCGCACTTGCATTGGCGACGGGCGCTGATTTGATCGTCGCGGACGAGCCGACATCTGCCCTGGATGTAACGGTTCAGGCGCAGATCGTCGGGCTACTGACAGAGCTTGTGCGTGACAGCAACCTGACGGTCATCTTTGTCTCGCACGATCTCGGCCTGGTTTCTCAGCTCTGCGACAGGGTCGCAGTATTCTACGCGGGCGAGTTGATTGAAATCGGATCGGCCAAGACCGTAACCATGACACCGTTGCATCCCTATACGGTGCGCTTGGTTGCGGCATCGCCGCATCTGGAGGAAGTCGGGACGATCGCGCGCGGGATTCCGGGAGCCCCTCCGATGCCGGGCCAATGGTCCAAAGGATGCCGGTTTCAGGACCGTTGCGCGTTAAGGACCAAACAGTGTGAAACGCCGCAGTCGTTGCGTCACATTGCCAGTGCCGATCACGCGGTGCGCTGTCATCTTGCTGACGGTCGCGAGGCACTGCAATGACCGGGGTCGGAATCCACGTTCGCGAGATCAGTGTGGATTATCCCCGGCGCGGATCATCTCCATTGCGCGCGGTGCAGGATATTTCCCTCGATATCCCCGGAGGCACGACCCTTGCGTTGATCGGCGAGTCCGGGTCCGGAAAGTCGACCATCGCGCGATCCATCTGTGGACTCGTTCAAACCAGCGCGGGAGCCATTTCCGTCGGCGAGATGACGATCGGCAGAGGCAGCAGCGCGCCGCAGAGGGCCGGCAGGGCCGGGGTGCAACTGGTTGCCCAGGATTCCACCTCGGCGCTCGATCCGCGCTGGCCGATCTGGCGCAGCATCGCTGAACCTGCCCGCATCATGCGGCGACTTTCCAAGGCTGCACTGCGAGACCTTGCGGTGGAAAGCCTGCGAGATGTCGGATTGTCCCCGGATGTTGCGAACCGTTTGCCCCGGCAACTGTCTGGCGGCCAACGACAAAGGGTGAATATCGCGCGCGCCTTGGCAGCAAACGCCAGGGTTCTTGTGCTCGACGAGGCAGTTTCCGCACTCGATATCTCGGTCCGAAACGAAATCCTGTTCCTGCTTGACAAGCTGAGATCCGAACATCGCCTGACCTATCTGTTCATCACGCACGACATGGGGCCGGTGGTCCAACTTGCCGACCATGTCGCGGTGCTCTACCTCGGTGGCGTTGTCGAGAGCGGCCCGGTTTCGGAGGTCGTGCTCAATCCGCAACACCCCTATTCACGTGCGTTGATCGATGCCGTTCCCGTCATCGGCGGATATCCCGATTCCACCCAGCGGATCGGTGAAACCGATGACCCTGGCAATCGACCCGAGGGCTGCTGGTTTCACCGCCGCTGCCCGCACGCAAAACCGATTTGCAAAACCGAGATCCCAAGGACGCAGCGTTTCGCAAACCGGCTGATAGCCTGCCATCGAGCAGGCGAGTTCGAAAGAACCAACTCACAGGGAGGACAACAATGAACTACCGGAAAATCAGTGCAACGGCAGCCTTGGCGGTCTTGGTGCCGCTGGCATTTGCGCCCGATCCGATGCTGGCCGACAAGGCCAGCAACATCCTACGTGTTGCCGGCAGCGAGGATCCGTCTTCGCTTGATCCTGCGGGCGGCGTGGCATCGACCGACACAGCCTATCTCTACACAATTTATGATCGACTTCTGCAGTTCGACAACGAGACGCTTGAGCCGGTGCCCATGCTGGCAAAATCCTTCGAATGGGAAAACGACTTCAAGACACTCGTCCTGGTTCTGAACGAGGACGTGACATTCCACGACGGCGCGGCTTTCGATGCCGCAGCCGTGAAGACCTATATCGAGTACTACAAGGCGGCGAACAGGAACCGTGATCTTGACCCGATCACCAGTGTTGAAGTGCGTGGGCCCTACACCGTCGCGCTTCACACCGATGCGCCCTATGCGGTGTTGCCTTCTGTCCTTGCCGACCGGGCGGGCATGGTGGTGTCGCCGCAAGCCATCGCCGAATTCGGGCACGAAGCCCTGGGCACCAATCCTGTGGGTGCCGGGCCGTTCAAGCTGGTCTCATGGGAGCCGGGGAACAAAGTCGAGGTCGAAGCTTTCGACGCATACTGGCGCGAGGACATACCGAAACTCTCCGGCATCACATTCCTGAACATTGCCAATGCCACCGCCCGTATCAGTGCCCTCATGGGCGGGCAGGTCGATTTCGTAGAACGGATCGACCCCGTGAACATCCCCGTGATCGAACGCAATCCGAACCTGCGTTACAGGATTGATCCAACACTGGCGTTCTCGGCACTGAACCTGAATACGGCCATGGCGCCGTTCGACGACAAGAAGGTGCGACAAGCCCTTGCCTACTCGATCGACAGGGAAGCGATCGGCAAACTCAGCTATGGCGCGGATGTGCCGGCCAGTCCGGCCAATTTGATCGTGCCCGACAATTACTGGCCCTCCACCGAAGAGCTTCAGGGCACCTATACGTATCAGCCCGAAACCGCCAAGGCGCTGCTGGCCGAGGCTGGCCATCCTGACGGTGTTGCATTTACGATGTGCACACCGCCCACCTTCGCTTCCGGTTCCGTCCCGACGGACAAGGTAAGCGACCTGATGCGTGAGCAGATGAAAGCTGCCGGTTTCACCCTGAACCTCGAGCGGAAAGCTTCGATCGGTGCGTGCATCGAGGCGTTCAATGGCGACAAGGCAATGCCTGCCCTGATCATCGGATGGAGCGGCCGTCCGGCACCGTATATGACCTATTCGTCGCTGCTCGCCGCCAGGAGCCCCTTCAACCCTGGAGGCACGGACTACGGCGCGGGGGATTTGCTGGAGTCGCTCAAACTGCCGGCAACGCGTGAGGAGCTTGAAGCGATCTACGACGAGTTGAACGCGATCTGGATCGACGAAATGCCGTGGCTGCCGATTTTCTATACGCAAACGGTGTCGGCCTTCGGACCCGACGTTGCCGGTGAGATGCCTAATCTGGCGGCGAAATGGGACGTCACTTCGTTCTACTTCGAATAAGCCGTCTCTGCGGCAGGAGGGGCGCGCTTTCCTCCTGCCGACCCAAGGACTCAGACCATGCTTTCACTTTTTCTACAGCGCCTGTTGATGCTGGTGCCAACGGTAATACTGGGCACGCTTCTGATCTTCTCGATCGTGCAGATCACGCCGGGTGGACCCGCCTATGCGATTGCCGGAGCGGATGCCACGCCGGAGTTTGTCGAGCGGATCAACGAGGAACTCGGCCTGAACGATCCGTTGCCAATTCAATACGTCAACTGGCTGACCGATCTCATCCAAGGATCGTTCGGGGATTCCCTGGTTTCGGGCCAGCCGGTCTCGGATCTCATCTGGAACCGTCTTCCGGTGACCAGTGTGCTGGCCCTGGAGACACTTCTCGTTTCGTTTATCATCGGCTTGCCCCTCGGACTGACCGCTGCGATCCGGGCGAATACCGGCCTTGATGGCGCAATTCGGGTAAGCAGTGGCCTGGGTCTTGCCATCCCCGAATTCTGGTTCGGGATTCTGGTGGTCAATCTGTTCGCTCTGCAACTGTTCTGGTTGCCGCCTATCGGTTACACGCCGCCCGGAGATGGCATTCTTTCGCACCTTCGCTCGGTCATCCTGCCCGTCGCGACGCTGTCACTCGGCCCGATCGCCGTCATAACCCGGTTCACCCGAAGCGCCATGATCGAAGCATTGGAGGGGCCCTATGTTCGCACCGCCTGGGCGTTGGGGATTTCGCGCCGTGAGGTCTATTTCCGGTTCGCGTTGAAGAATGCGATGACTTCGATCGTCACGATCGTTGGCATTGTCGCCACCGTCATGATGGGTGGCGCCGTATTGGTCGAGTCGCTGTTTGCCATTCCCGGTCTTGGGCAGCTCATGGTCACCTCCGTTCTGACCAAGGACTTTCCTGTCGTTCAGGGCGTTGCCGTCGCACTTCTGGCGCTGGTGATCGTCATCAACTTCACCGTCGATATCCTTGTCGCGGCGATCGACCCGAGGACGAGAACATGACGCGAGGCAGAACATCTGCGCAAATCGCGGAGCCCGGATCGATGTCGAGAAAGCGGCGATCTTTCCGGTTCGGACTGGGCCTGTACCTTTCGATCGGCTGGCTCGCCTTCCTTGTCATCATCGCGGTATTTGCGCCGTTGATCATGGCGCATGACCCGGTAGCTCAGGACCCGTCGGCCCTGTTCGAACCGCCGTCCTGGAACCATTGGCTCGGCACTGACGACGTCGGGCGCGATGTTCTTTCGCGGCTTGTATACGGGACACGTCCGACCCTTCTTGGTGTCCTGATCACGATCGGTGTCGCCAGCGCACTCGGCATCCCCTGGGGCCTGATATCCGGGTATGTGGGCGGTTGGGTCGACCTGGCAATGATGCGTGTGGTCGATGCCATTCTGGTTTTTCCGGGACTCGTTCTGGCGCTTGCACTCACGGCGGCATTCGGGACGGGGCTGGAAAGCACGATGACCGCGCTTGGACTCGTCTTTTCACCCCTCATCGCTCGGGTAATCCGCGTGAGCGTCCTGTCCTTGCGGCACAAGGATTTCGTGACCATCACGAAAATGTACGGTGCCAGCATGTTTCACCGCTTGTTTCGGCATGTTCTGCCGAACGCGATGCCTGCGACGGTCGTCCAGCTTACGTTGATGTCAGGGCTCGCCATACTGGCCCAGACCGGGCTGAATTTTCTTGGACTCGGCGTGCCAAGTCCACATCCAAGTTGGGGCGCCTCGGTCGCCGAGACTTTTCGCTATGTGATGCTCGATCCCTGGGCACCGGTCGTTCCCGGCCTGATCGTCGTCGTCACTGTCCTGGCCATCTATCGTGTCGGAGACCAACTCCGCACCCAGTTCGAAGTGAGAGATTGAATGCCTTTGCACAATACAGACTTGCCCAAGGACCGGGTTCACCTGTCGACCAGCGTGATCGCCCGGAACCACAAACCCCATTACGTGAAACCGGGTCTGAAAACGATTCACGATGACGACATCGCACGCCGCAACGGCTATGCCGGTGCCCTGGTTTCCGGAATCGTGGTAGCCGCCTATGCCATGCCGACCATTGTGCGGACATGGGGGGCGGACTGGTGCCATCGGGGTACGATCCGGACTTCCTTCAAGCGCCCGGTCTACGACGGCAAGACCCTCGATCTGGAGTTCGACTTTTTCGAGAACGACGAAGGCCGTGTTGCCGATATCACTTGCCGTCAGGCCGGCGAAGTCGTTGTCACGGGAAAGGCGACCCTGCCCGGCAAGATCTCCGCCCCGGATCTCGCACCTTTCAACGCCGGCCCGCAGCCGTTCCCTGACGTGCCGATCCAGGCAACCGAAGAACACCTTCGGGCCGGACTGCCGTTTGGCTCGGAATATCTGAAGGTTGATCGCGAGACGGTCGCGCAACTCACCGAAAGGCTCGACCTGGCTCCGGGTGACTGGCCCGCCGGGCTGTTTCATCCGTTCATTTTCCTGAACATCGCAACGATGTATCAGCACCGGAGCATGAGTTTCCCGACACCGGGCATTCATGCATCAAGCAGCGTTCAGATGCTCGCCCCCGTCGAAATCGGCACAATCTTGGGCAGCGTCGGGATCATCACAAGGGTCTATGAAGAAAAGGGCCACGGGTTCTTTGAGGCGGCCCAGCTGATCCAGACCAGGGAAGGCCGGCCCGTCGCACTCGTCACCGATGCTGTCATCTATCGGCCCCGCAACGCCAGGGTGCCCTCATGACGGCCCTGCGATCTTTGCGCGTGTTGGATCTTTCGGATTCTGTCGCCGGGCAATATTGTTCGCGCCTGATGTCCGGCTATGGCGCGGATGTCACCCTGATTGAACGGCCCGGCGGATCTCGGCTGCGGCAGGCCCCCCCCATGAGCGAGAAATGGGGCGACTCGTGGCTTTTCTACAATCTTAATCTCGACAAGACCTCGCTGGAACTCGACTGGCAGAGTGAAGCCGGTTTTGAAATTCTCTGCGGCTACTCGGCCCATGCCGATATCGTGCTTGTTCCGCAATCCTGCGACAGCCTTGGCTTACATCACCGCGCGCCGGAAACGATCATCTGCGAGATCGGCGACTTCGCCTGCGATGGCCCCTATGCAGACTGGCGCGGCGGCGAGATGATTCACCAGGCGCTTGCCGGAACGATGTATCGCAACGGACGACCCGGAGAAGAGCCCTTGTTTGGATGCGGTCATCGCTCCTATGGCCTAACCGGTATCGCCGCTTACACGGCAATCCTCGCCGCCCTGCGCCGTGGTGGCGGCGAACTCGTTCGGATCGATGTGCACACGACGGCAGCTTCCGCGAGCTATCAGCTTGCCAACCAGTATCTGCAAAACGGCACGGTCGATCTTCGCGACGGACCGCAGAACACGGCTGAAATGATTGTGCCCTGCCGCGAAGGCTGGGCGGTCATCTTCATCTATCCGCACAAGTGGCAAGCGATCTGCGAGAACCTCGGCCTCGAGCATCTGCTGTCAGATCCCAGGCTGAACACACACCGTGACCGACTGGCCCACTGGACCGAAATCACCGATGCGGTCAGTGCGGTGACGGTCGACCGCGATGCGAAGGAGATCATGGAGAGCCTTCAGGCCTCCGGGGTTCCGTCGACCATGGCTTTTCGCCCTCGTGACCTGCGCGACTCAGAACATCTCGGTGTCCGGAAATACTGGCGTGAAGTCTCGTCGGACGGAGAAAGCCGCCCGGCAATGGGAGAAGTCTACCGCATTTCAGACGCCGAATGGCGGACGGAAAATCCGTGTCAACCGAGGGGGTCTGCACAGAATCTTCACGCCGACCGCATTCATGCCAAACGCCAGAAGCGAAACGGCACACCGCTTGCGGGTGTCCGGGTTCTCGACCTGACAACCGCATGGGCCGGGCCACTTGCCGGACGCGTTCTCGCCGCGCTTGGTGCCGAAGTGGTCCATGTCGAATCCGTCGCCCGAATGGACCTCGCGCGCGGAGCGCCAAATGGCGATCACCCGCGTCGCTTCGTGGATCTCGACCCCGGAGCTCGGCCCTACAATCGGGCGATCTTCTTCAATGCGCAGAACCTCAACAAGCGCTCGCTCTCAATCGACATCAAGAAGCCGGGCGGGGCCGAGACGCTGCAAACCCTGGCGAGGAATTGCGACGTCGTGCTGGCCAATTTCTCGCCCGGCACATTGGCCCGGATGGGATTGGTCTATGATGAGATCGCCAAGGAGAACCCCGGTCTGATCTATCTGGAGATGCCAGCCTGCGGCACTTGGGGGCCGATGTCGATGCACACCGGACTGGGTCCGAACATGGAATTCGCGTCCGGGATGGCATCGTTCGTGGGGTATGGCGATGGACAGCCATTCTGGACCGGTCCAGCCTATCTCGATCCGATTGGCGGATACAACGGTGCCGCTGCCATCCTGACCGCCCTTCACAACCGCGAGGCAACGGGGCGGGGTGCCCGTATCGAGATATCCCAATGCGAAGCGGCCATGCCTTTGATCGGCGAGTTGATCCTGGATTGCCTGGAACGCGATGCCGACCCGGAGCCGCAAGGCAACGCTCTGGCCACAAAGCTTGTCCATGGTGCATATGTCTGTGCGGGACACGAGGAATGGATCGCTATCAGCTGCGACGTGGCGGACTGGAGCCGCCTTGCCGCCTTGCTGGCAGAAGATGGCGTGCTGTCGGATGCCGGTGTCGCCCCGCCAGATCCGCCACGGATGAATCAATTGTTGTCTGCGTGGACCTCCACGAAGGCCAAACAGCCCTTGGCCGAGCGCCTTCAATCCGCGGGCATTGCGGCGGCCCCGGTGAACACGGGTCAGGATGTCGCGCAGGACAGGCAACTGAACGCAACCGGCTTTTTCGATGACATCTGGCACCCCGAGGT
>Ga0180429_10004037_pt1 | contig 11817 bp, 11 predicted proteins | sample SS_ome_FD_132428 | JGI IMG/M metagenome (GOLD analysis project Ga0180429, IMG submission 132428) | Hypersaline lake sediment archaeal communities from the Salton Sea, California, USA - SS_1_S_1 metaG | ecosystem: Environmental > Aquatic > Non-marine Saline and Alkaline > Hypersaline > Sediment ... | reverse complement strand
TCGCCCAGGTTCTGGACGGGTTCGAGCAGGATGACGTTCATCGCCGGACCAGCTTCTCCGTGATCGGGATGATCGCCAGCATGCGGGCGCGCTTGAGGGTGGTCGCCAGGCGGCGCTGGTGCTTGGCACAGACGCCACTGCGCCGGCGCGGCAGGATCTTGGCGGTGTCGCTGATGTAGCGGCGTAGCATCCGGCCGTCGTGGTAGTCCATGATCTCGTGTTCGCCGGTGCAGAAGGCGCACACCTTGGGGCGGCGGCCGCGGCGGCCGCCCCCACGGCGGCGCTTGTCGGCGCCGCCGCCTCCGCGGGAAGACTCTCTAGGCATTAAAAGGGCAATTCCTCTTCTGGTGGGAACTCTTCGTCGATGTCGAGCTGACGCGTCTGGGCGGTCGCCGCAGCAGCGGAGGGCTGCCTCGGTGGCCGGGTCCCGGCGCCACCAGAGCCGGGGCCACGCGTCAGGTGCTCGACGCGCGATCCTTCGATCCGCGTCGTGAAGCGCTTGTTGCCGTCCTTGTCGGTCCAGGAGTCGTTGACGAGGCGTCCGATGACGAACACCGGATCGCCCTTGGCCAGCGTGGCGGAGGATTCCGCCAGTTCACGCCACACGTTGATGTCGATGTAGTGCGTGCGTTCCTGGTCGTTGCCGCTGCGGTCGCGGAAGCGCTCGTTGACGGCCAGGCTGAAGCGCGTGACCGCGCTGCCGTTGGGCGTGTAGCGGAGTTCCGCGTCGCGCGTGAGGTTGCCGATGAGCAGGACCTGGTTGAGCGCGTCGCGCAGTCGATGCTGGTTGCGCGCGTCGGTGACGGTCGGCTGATCGCCGCGACCCCCGAAGCCGAGGACTTCCACGCGTTGGGCGTTGACGTCGAGCGACGAGCGTTTCTGGCCGTCGGGCGCCTCCCAGCTGCGGTAGTTCAGGCGCCCCTCGGCATACACCGGGGCACCTTCCTCCAGTTGGTTGGCCAGCGACTCCGCCTGGGCGCCGAACACGGTGACCCGGTGGTACCAGGCCAACTCGCGCGGCTGACCGTCGTCTCCGATGACGTGGTCGTTGCCGGCGAGGTTCAGCTCCAGGATCGCCAGGCCGCCCGGCGTGTAGCGCAGCTCGGGCGGCTGCGTGAGCGTGCCGACCAGGTAGACGTTGTTCAGTCCTCTTGCCATCGTTTGCTCCTCACCGCCTGCGGTCACCGAAGGACGGGCCCTCGTGGAAGCGGGCGGTCGTGCTCAGGCGCTCGCGGCTTCGCCTTCGGCGGCGGGCTTCGCCTTGCGCGTCTTCCACTCCGGACGGTCCTTGACGACCAGGACGCGCATGACGTTATCGCGCTGACGCAGGGCGGCCTCGATCGTCTTGGGCTTGTCGAGCGGCAGGTCTAGGCGATAGATCAGATAGTAGCCCTCGCTGCCCTTGCGGATCGGGTAAGCGAGCCGCCGCAGGCCCCACTCGTCGAGCTCCAGCAGCGTGCCGCCGGCGCGGTCGAGCTGCGTCTGGACGGCGTCCTTCTCCGTCTGGATCTGGGCTTCGGAGAGTCCGGGGTCGAGGATCAGGTTCAGGTCGTACTTCGCGGTTTCGGCCATGGGTGCACCTCCTCTCAGGAGCTGGTGGTGGCACCCGGGTTCGCGCGTCCGACGAACCCTGAGCCGCGTCCGCCGGAGGCGGCACACGGAAGCACGCGAAGCCCCGGTCGGGGGCCGCGACGCCCTCGTCCACGCCCCGAGGGGCTCGGCCCCGGCAGGGGCTGGTTCCCGAAGGGAACACCGGCGCCAGGCGCCATGGACGATCGAGGGGAGCCGTCGGTCGAGGGTGACCGCGAAGCGGTCACACACGCGCAAGGGACGTCACCTTCCCCAGCGTAGGCTCACGGGACCGCGCCCGAGGCGCGGGTCCGAACGAAGATGCTACCACACGGCGCGCTCAGCGGGGCGGCGGGCGACCGCCCGCGGCCGCTCGTTCCCGACGCTCGGCGCGCCCGGGCCGCGGAAACCAGCAGGCGCCGGCGATGAGGATCGCCATGAACAGCAGCCCGAAGAGGGGTTCGTTCGTCACGAGCGGGGAGAGGCCGTAGTCGGTCGCCGCATGCGCGATCACGACCAGCCACAGGTTGCCGCTCAGCACGTAGATGCTGCCGAAGATGAGCCACGAGGCGAGGTTGAGCGCCAGCCGGCCCGCCATCGGCCCCGCGTCGTAGCCGATCGCCAGGTAGCCCGGCAGGTGCCAGAGCGCGAACGCCACGGCGACGAGGACGACCGCGAGCCAGAGCCTGCGGCGGTCGACGAGCCCGCGGGCGAGGCCGAACAGCACCCCCGCGAACAGCAGCTGCTCGCCGAAGGCCGTCAGCAGCCAGTTGTCGATGAAGGCGGCGGCCTCGTAGCGGCTTCGGACCAGCGTGAAGCCGGCGTCGAAGACCGCGTTGAGGACGCCGGCGACGAGGGCGATGGCCGCGTAGCCGGCGGCGCCGACGATCGCGGCCGCGAGCAGCGCACGAGGCCCCAGGCCGAGGTCGGCCCACCGCAGACCGCTGGCCGCGACGAGGATGGCGGCCGCGACCAGCACCGATGCTTGCGCGAGCGACAGCGTGCTGGACCCGTAGCCGAAGGTGGGGTAGAGCCAGAACCAGGTGGTGATCGGGATCGCGAACGAGACGACGAGGGCGACGACGAGGGCGACGATGGGGCGGGGCGGGGACATCGAGCCTCCGACACGCAGGGTAGCGCCGAGCGCCGGAGCGCGCCGCGGCGAAGGTCCCGTGGCGCGCCTCCGTGCCCGCACGGCGCCGGGGCGCGGGTCAGACCCGCGGCACCCCCGCCAGCCGCGCCACGGCGGCCCGCGCCTCGCGCACGACGTCGTCGAGGCCGACGCCGGAGAGGTACGAGCCGGTCAGCGCGAGCCGTGGCCAACGTGACGCCGTCGCCCGACGCGCGGTCTCGACCCGGGCGGCGTGGCCGAGCGTGAACTGCGGGACGCCGCGGGGCCAGCGGACGATGCGGACCGCCTCGGGCGCCGCGACGATGCCCATGGTGCGCTCCAGGTCGCGGCGGACGGACGCCAGCAGGTCGTCGTCGCCGAGCGCCACGAAACCGGGATCGAGCGTGCCGCCGCCGACGACGCGCAGCGTCACCTTCCCGGGCGGTGCCTGCTGCGGGAACGCGGCCGAGCTCCACAGGACCTCGAACGCCCGCACGCCCTCGCCGCGTGGCACCAGCACGCCGGCGGCGTCGAGCACGGTCGGCACGTCGACGCGGTCGTAGCCGAGCGCCGCGACCGCCACGTCGGCGTAGCGGATGGCGTCCAGCGCGCCGGTCGCCTCGGGGGCCGTGGGGGCGAGGAGCTCCGCGGCGGCGTAGGCCGGCACGGCCAGCGCCACCGCGTCGGCCGCGACGGTCTCCTCGCCGTGCGCGCCGATCACGCGTAGCGCGATCGGACCCTCGCCGGGGCGGCCGTGGTCGTCGAGCCCGACGACCCGGACGCCGCAGCGGAGGCGGCCGCCGGCAATCGTGGCGAGGGCATCGACGAGCGCCTGGGCGCCCCCTTCGAGGGTCGTCAGGCGGCCGTCGGCCGGCGCCGCCCCGGTCGTCGGCCGCGCGCCGGCGCGCGTGCCATGGCGTGCGGCGCGCATGCCACGGAGCACGGAGCCGTGGGTCGCCTCGAGCTTCCGGAGGCGCGGAAAGAGGGCGTCGAGCGACAGCTCGCGCGCGTCGCCCGCCGCGATGCCCGCGACGAAGACGCCGGCGAGGGCGCGCGCGGCCTCGAAGCCGAAGTGGCGGGCGATGAAGTCGTGCACGCTCTCCTCACGGCCCGCGCGGCCGCCCAAGAGGGGCTCCGCGAGGGCGCGCAGACGGCCCGGCGGCGAGAGCAGCTCGCTGCGCAGCCAGGCGCCGAGCGTCGTGGGGATGGGTCGCAGGCCGCCGTCGCGGTAGAGGTAGCGGCGCGCGGCGGCGTCGGCGGCCGGTCGGAGCCGGTCCTGCAGGCCGAGCGCCAGCGCCAGCTCGAGGGTCTCGCCGGCGTTGGTGAGGAAGCCACCCGGCCCCCAGTCGAACAGGTGACCGCCATCGACGCTGCTGCGCGCCTTGCCGCCCGGTTCGTCCGCGGCCTCGAGCACCACGACGTCGAGCTCGGGGTGCGCCCGCTGGGCGAGGTAGGCGGTGGCGAGGCCGGCGAGGCCGGCGCCGACGACGGCGAGGCGCATGGGCGGAGCCTACCGCGGCGGGTCCGCCTCCCCACGCAGGGCGCGATGGCTCGCCGCGTTGCCGGTCGTCGGGACGGCCCGGGACGCTGGACCAGCCCGGGTGGGCTGCGGCCGGCCTCGCGCCCGCCACCGCCGGCCGCTGCGCCTACGCTCGCCCTCGAGCACCGGCAGCGCGTCGGTGCCGGACCAGCGCCCGACGCCCAGCCCGTTCCGGGCGGCGTCCGGTACGCGAAGGAGGCGTCGATGTTCCGTCCCGTCCCCCCACCCAACCCGGAGAACCGTCCCCCCACGGCGCGCAGCTGCCCGCGCCGGCGCCGTGGCCGCGTGGCGGTGCGCGGCACCCGGCGCGCCCTGCTCGCGCTGGTGGCCGCGACCCTCGCACTCGCCGGCTGTCAGGGCGTCGGCGGCGGCGCGCCGGGCGAGGCCTGGAGCGAGAAGCAGATCGCCCAGGTGTTCGACCTGAACGAGCTCGGGCGCTCGCTGACGATCGCGCCGAGCGGCGACCACCTGCTGCTCGACGGCCGCGCGTTGCCGTCGGAGGTCATCGGGCGCTTCCCGCACCTGACGATGGGCCGCAGCACGAACCTGCTGCGCCTCTCCGACGACGCGCTGGCGGCGATGTCCCCCGAGGCGCAGGCGTTCGTCCTGCGGGCAGCGCCCGCCGAGCTACGCGCGAGGTTGGCCGAGTACGGCCTCTCGGTGACCGACCTGCACGCGGGCTGGGCGACGAGCGGCGAGATCGACCTCGCGGGCCTGCGGACGGTCGCGGCGCGGCTGGACGGCGCGGCGGGGGCCGCCCGGGCGGCGCGCGGCGTGGCGGACTCGCCCGGCGCCCGCCTGCTGGCCGACCTCGGGGTGGCGCGATGATCCGCGGCGTCCGCGCGCGTCCGCGCCATGGCGGTGTCGTCCTCGTGTGGCTCCTGACCGCGTCGCTGGCGTTCGCCGGCAGCGGCGGCGGGGGCGACGACGGCGGCGGCTCGACGCCGAGCGATCCGACACCGACGGATCCCGCGCCGACCGCGAGCCAGTACCGCATCGGCATCACGAACGGCTCCTTTGCCGACGCGTACTACGACGTGTACAAGTGCGCCAAGATCTCGGTCGGGACCTACACCCAGCTGCGTGGGATGGCGTCGACCTCGAGCGGCTCGTACAAGTCGAGCTACCTGGCGCATAACGTGCGGCTCTACGCCAACGGCAGCCTGGTCGCCCGCTCGCCCGACGTCGAGCGGCGCGTCTCGGGCGCCAGCGAGACGAACTACGTCACCTCGCTCACGCCCGTGTCGGTCAGCCACGGCGTGTCCTGCCCGCAGGCCGTCGTCACGGACGTCAGGGCTCGCGGCTGGCACAAGGGCATCTCGATCCACGGGCACAGCCACAGCCTCTACACGTCCGACTACTTCTACGGATGACGCCCACGCATCTGCGCGCCTCGACCCACTCGGGTCGAGGCCGCGCCGCAGGCCGCTCGTGGTGGGCGCCCTCGCCGCGCTGGTCGACGACCATGCTGGCGGCGTGGCGCGCGGTCGTCCTCGTCGCCGCGCTCGCGGGGGTCGCCGGGGCCTCGGCGCCGTGCGGGCAGCCCGGCCTCATCGGCCTCGCGCGCACGGTCGAGTTGACGAGCGCCGGCGATCTCGTCGCGAGCTTGACGCTCACCGACGCCGCGGTGCCCTCCCTGTCGGTGCTGCCCCAGGTGTTCGTCGACGGTCTGGCGGTCGCTGCGGGCGGGCCGCTCGCTCTCGCGTGCGGCGAGGAGGTCCGATGGTCGGTGCCGGCGGGACGGATCGGCCGCGTCGAGCACGCGGTCCACTGGACCGTCTTGCCCTGGCCGCCGGTCGCGCCGACCGTCGCCGCGCTCGACGCCGACGAGGCGCTGGCGCGGTACGGCGATCGATCGCCGCCCGGCCTCTACCCCTGGAGCGACGTCGTGCTGCTGCGGCCGCCGGGCGCGAGGCCCTGGCCGCGCGCGTCGAGCGCGACCGGCCCCGAGGCGGGCGGCCCGCCGACCGACCTCGTGGACGACGCGGTCGAGTGGGTCGTCGGGGGCGGTGAGCGGCGCCACGCGCGCCTCTCCCGGGGACCCGTGGGCGCGACGCAGCGTTTCGTACTGCGCTACCTGCCGGGGCAGCTCGGTGGTGGTCCCCTGGTCGCGACGTGCCTGCTCGACGACCGCCAGGTGCCCGCCTTCGACGGTCGACCGTTCGTCCTCGTCGACGCCGCGGCCGGTCGGCTCGTGGCCCTCGAGGGCGACGTGGTCGTCCCCGGGCCGGGTTGGCATCGGCTCCACTGCCTCCTGTTGTCCGACGACCCCGGCGAGCGGCCGACCGCCTGGCCGCGGCCGTTGGTCGCGGCCTACCTGTGGGGCGACCCATGAGCGGGCGACGGTACCGATGCTAGTCCGCGCCCGGCACGGGGCCGGCGCTGCGTGTGGGGCGTTGGCGGACGCCGCCGACGCCCGCGTTCCGGCACCCGTGCAGGGCGTGGGGGCGGCGCGGCTCGCGTCCGACCACGCGGTCGTCGTGCTTGCCGCCGGGCTGCTGGCGGTCTCGGGGACGCGGGGCGGACCGTGGTGGGCGGCGGTGGTCGCGGGCGCTCTGCTGTGGCCGCGGCTGGTGCGCGCGAGGGGGTGGCGCGCGGCGCCGCTGGCGGCGATCGGGCTGCTACCGGTGCCGGCCATCGGCTACGAGGGCCTGCGGCTCTACGACCCGCTCGCGTGGTGGGCGGTGAGCGCGGCGGTGGCGGTCGGGTACGGGGTGGCCGGGGCCTGCGCGGCCGGCCTCGCGGGCCGCCTGTGGCCGGCCGCGCCGCTCGCCTGGCGTCCGCTGCCCTGGATCGCCGCCTGGTCGGCGCTCGACCTGATGGTGAGCCACGCGCAGCCGTGGCCCCTACCCGTCCCGGTGACCGTGGGCTACGCGCTGGTCGGTGGCCCGCTCGTGGCGCTGGCGGCGGTCGCCGGTCCGACCGGACTCGGGGTGACCTGGGGCGTGCTGGGCGTCGCGTCGGCCGGCTTCGGGCGGGGATCCTTCGGCCTCGCCGGCGCCCGCGCCTGGTGGCCTGCCGCCGCCGCGGTGGCGCTCGCCGGCGCCGGCCTGCAGGTCGCCGCGGGCGTGACGGCGATGGGGCCGCCGCGCTCCGTCGCCGTGCTGCAGATCCCCGATGGGGAGGCGCCCGGGCCCGATCGCCTCTCGTCGTTCGCGGCGGGTGCTGCCGCCCAGCCGGCGGATCTGCACGTCTGGCCCGAGGCGGCCCTGGCCCGGGAGTTGGCGGACGGCGCGTCGCCGCTGCACGCGGTCGCGCTCGAGCTCGACGCGGCGGTGGTGGCGGGGGCGTTCCGGCGCGACCATCTTGGCGCTTGGCGCAACGCCGCCGCGTTCGCGGATCGCCACGGCGCGGCGTTCGCGGTCGACAAGCGCCGGCTGGTACCCGGGTACGAGGACTGGCTCGTGCCCGGGATCGGCGAGCGCTGGCCCCTGCGCGCGGCCGGCTGGCGCCTCGGCGTGCTCATCTGCTGGGAATCTCTGTTCCTCGACGAGGCGCTCGACCGCGTGCGCCGTGGTGCGGACGTCTTGCTGGTGCTGGCGCACGACGGTTGGGCCAACGGCACCGGCACGCCCTGGTGGCACGCGCGGGCCGGACGGCTCCTCGCGTGGTCCGTCGGGCGCCCGGTGGTGGTGGCCTCGCACGACGGTCCCTCGATGATCTGGCGCCACGACGGCCGCGCCCTCGCGGAGGCCGGACCCGGGTCGGGGGCGTTGTTGGCGGAGGTCGCCGCGCCCGTCGGCTGGCGGACACCCTACGTGTGGCTCGGGCCGCAAGGGCTCGCGGTCCTTTGGTGCGCGGGGCTGCTGGCCTGGTGGGCCGCGTCGCTGAGGGCCGCGCGGGCCCGCGCCCGGATCCGGCCGTGACCGCCTTGGCCGCGCGCCGACACGTCCCGGCGCCGTCAGGGGTGAGGCGCCTCCGGTCCCCAGGCGACGAAGAAGTCCGGGTTCCGCGGGTCGCGCTTGTTGTAGGTGAGCGGCGCACCATCGCCGGCGCGCCGCAGCACGCCGCCGGCGCCGACGACGATCGCCTCGGCGGCGGCGGTGTCCCACTCGCTGGTCGGTCCCAGGCGCGGGTACAGGTGCGCGCCGCCGTCCGCGATCAGGCAGACCTTCATGGCGCTGCCGCGGCGCAGCAGTTCGACCTCCCACTCGGGTTTCAGCCCCCGCAGCCACGCGAGGGTGCGCGGGCCGGCGTGCTGGCGGCTCACGAAGACCCGCAGCCGCCGCCCCACGGGCGCCGCCACCCGCACCGGGCGCCAGGGGCCGTCGCCCTCGCGGCGCCAGGCACCCCGGCCGGGCACGCCCACGTAGCTGACGCCGTCCACCGGCGCGTGGATGAGACCCAGCACCGGACGCCCGCGCTCGAGGAGGCCGACGTTGACGCTGAATTCGCCGCTGCGGGCGACGAAGTCACGGGTGCCGTCGAGCGGGTCCACGCACCACCAGCGGGTCCAGTCACGACGCCGTGCGTAGGGTGTCGCCACGCCCTCCTCGGCGAGGAGGGGGATCCCGGGCACCAGCCCGGCGAGGCCCGCCGCGAGGATCGCCTGCGACCGCAGGTCGGCCTCCGTCACCGGGGTGGCATCGTCCTTGAGGCGGACGTCGAAATCGCCCTCGTAGATCTCGAGGATCGCGTTGCCCGCCGCCGTCGCCAGCGACGCCAGCGGGTCGCGCAGCGACAGGAGGTCCTCCGGCAGGTCCGGTCCGCCGGACTGGACGGCCTCCGCGCTCACCGGGTCCCGCCGATCGCGCTCACCGCATCAGGCCTCGCGCACGCCGCGCAGCAGGCGCAGGCCGTTGGCGACGACCAGCAGCGTGCCGCCCTCGTGCCCGATCACGCCCAGCGGCAGCGGCAGGCGCCCGGCGAAGGTGGCGACCACCATGACGGCCATGATCCCGAGCGCGAAGGCCAGGTTCTGGCGAATGACCCGCTTGGCGGCCTGGGCCAGGCGCAACGCTTCCGGCAGGCGCCGCAGGTCCTCCGACAGCAGCGCCACGTCGGCGGTCTCGAGGGCCACGTCGCTGCCGGCGGCCCCCATCGCGATGCCCACCTGGGCGGTGGCGATGGCCGCGGCGTCGTTGACACCGTCGCCCACGTACGCCACCACGCCGGTCTCGCTCCAGCGCCGCACGTGCTCGACCTTCTCCTCCGGCAGCAGGTCGGCATAGACGTCGCCTGGAGCGAGGTCGAGGCGACCGGCGACGTCGCGCGCCACCGTGGCGTGGTCGCCCGACAGCACGCCGATCCGCCGGACCCCCGCCGCGCGCAGGCTCGCGAGCGCCGACGCCGCGTGCAGGCGCACCTCGTCGGCGACCCCGAACCAGCCGAGGACGCGCGCCGGCCTGCCGTCGCGGGTCGCCTCCCCGAGAACGACCACGCTGTGCCCGCGTGCCTCGAGCTCGTCGAGCGCCCCGCGCAGCTCGCCGTCGGCGGTGAGCTCGATGCCCTGCGCCGCGAGCTGGCGGCGGTTCCCGGCCCAATAACGGCGCCCGTCGACGCGGCCGCTGAGGCCGCGGCCGGGTTCGGCGACGACGCCCTCGGCGACCGACGGCATCGGCCCCTCCCGCCGCGCCCAATCCACCACGGCGCGCGCGATCGGGTGCTCCGAAGCCGACTCCAGCGCGGCCGCGACGCGCCGCAGCTCGCCGCTTTCGGCCTCGTCGGTCACGATGTCGTGGACCGTCATGACGCCCCGCGTCAGGGTGCCGGTCTTGTCGAAGGCGAAGGTGTCGACCTCCGCCAGGGCCTCGAGGGCGCCGCCGCCCTTGAACAGCACGCCGCGCCGCGCGGAGGCGGCCAAGGCGGAGAGCACGGCCGCCGGCACGCTGATGACCACCGCGCAGGGGCTGGCGACCACCAGCAGGGTGGCGGCTCGGTAGAAGGCGGTCTCCGTGCCCACGCCGGCCAGCAGGAAGGCGACCAGCGAGGCCGCCGTGCCGACGAGCACCCACACCGTGTAGCGCTGCCCGAACCAGTCGCTGAAGCGCTCGCTCGGCGCCTTCGCCGCCTGCGCCTCGGTCACCAGGCGCACCATGCGCGCGAGGGTCGAATCGGTGGCGGTCTTGGTGACGCGCACGACCAGCGTCCCGTGGCCGTTGACGGTGCCCGCGAAGACCTCGTTGCCCGCGGTCTTGTCGACGGGCACGGCCTCGCCGGTGATCGGTGACTGGTCGATCGCGGAGTTCCCCTCGATGATCTCGCCGTCGAGCGGCAGGCGTTCGCCGGGGCGCACCCGCATTCGGTCGCCCACCGCCACCTCGTCCGCTGGGCGCTCCACCTCGCGGGCATCCGCCCCCTCGCCCTCGATCACGCGGGCGGTGTCCGGCCGTAGCTGCATGAGCGACGCGACCGCACGGCGGGTGGTGCCCATCGCGCGCTCCTCGAGCGTGCCGGCGAGGCTGAACAGGAACAGCAGGATGGCGCCGTCGCGTGGCTCGCCCACGGCGGCCGCCGCCAGCGCCGCGAGCACCATGAGCAGGTCGATCTCCAGCCGTCCGCGCCGCAAGGCGCGGACGGCCTCGATCCCGGCCGGCCCCCCGCCCGCCAGGTACGCGACGACGTAGGCCGCGGTGGCCAGAGTCTCCAGGCCGGCCGCGCCGGCGACGATCCCGCCGACGAGGCCGGCGAGCGTCAGCACCGTCCAAGTGATGCTCCAACGGAGGGCCTGGCGTTCCTCGGCGAGTTCGGCCTCGAGTGCGCGCGCGTCCATGGCCCAGGCTAGCGCCACGTGCGGGGGACGCGCGACGGCGCACGACGTTCGGGCGACTCGGCCGGGGGTGGCGGCGTTCCCCGGGTCGCGTGGCATGATGCCCGCGTGACCGAAGACCCGATGGCCCTGGTCGAGCTCCTGCATGCGGGACCGACGCGGTTGGTCTACGAGTTCGCGGGCGCTGGCGTCAGCGCGCTCGCGCTCGTGCACGCCGTGGGCGGCTCCTCGCGCACGCTGCTCGAGGCGACCGACCGCTACGCCGCGCGTTCGCTGGCCGAGGGCGTCGGGGGCGCGCCGGCGACCGCGGTCGCCGCCGACGTCGCGGTGGCCCTGGCCACGCGCGCTCGGGCACGCGCCCGGCACCTCGCCGGGGCGGACGACAGCGTCGCCGGGGTCGGCGTCACGGCGACGATCGCGACCGATCGCGTCAAGCACGGTGACCACCGCGCATGGGCCGCCGCCGCCGATGGGCTCGGCGTCCGCGTCGCCGGCCTGACGCTGCGCAAGGGCGTGCGCACCCGCGAGGCCGAGGAGCGCCTGGTGGGGCGCCTCGCGCTGCGACTCATGGCCGAGGCCAAGGGCGTGCTGCGCGAGCTGTCGCTCGACCTGCTCGAGGGCGAGGCCCTCGAGGCGGACGTGCGTCCGGGACCGGAACTCGCCGATTTCGCCCGGGGCGGACGGCCGATGCTGGCGATCGACTCGCTCGGCGAGTGCGTCGAGGTGCTGCCGTGGGCCGCCGCCGGCGGAGCCGGCGGCACCGCGCTGGGCAGCACGGGCGGTGCGGTGGTGAGCGGGGCCTTCCACCCGCTGCACGACGGCCACCTCGGGCTGGCGGGGGCCGCGCAGCGCCACCTGGGTCGCCCGGTGGCCTTCGAGCTCGCGGTG
>Ga0180429_10004031_pt1 | contig 11822 bp, 14 predicted proteins | sample SS_ome_FD_132428 | JGI IMG/M metagenome (GOLD analysis project Ga0180429, IMG submission 132428) | Hypersaline lake sediment archaeal communities from the Salton Sea, California, USA - SS_1_S_1 metaG | ecosystem: Environmental > Aquatic > Non-marine Saline and Alkaline > Hypersaline > Sediment ... | reverse complement strand
GTTGACGGTTCTGGCAATATGTCTAATGGCACTACGTTTGGCACTAATGGCACTGGTATTGGGCAATTTAATCGTCCGTCTGGAATAACTGCCATCAATAATAGATTGTTTGTTTGTGACTATAGTAACCACAGAATCCAAAGAATATAAAAGGATATAAAATGACAACAGGAACAGCACCAGAAGTAAAAATAACCTTTGATGGTCAAGTGTTGCGTAGGACATCTGGAACAGAAAACTGGACAAATAGAAGTCCTGTAACGCAAGAACTTTGGACAATGGAAACCGCATTAGCTTGGACGGTTGAAGATGAGGCGCAATTTTTATCTGATTATGAAGCTGAAATTCAAGATGCATTAGGACAGCCTCCCCCTGCTAGCACAAATCCATTTAGAGAAGAAACATCTGATATTGTAATTAGCGGTGGCGAAACCGTTATAGAATATGATTTATATGAAAATTCAGTATGTTTTGGTATTTCAATGGCAATCATTGAGCCTGTCGTAACTGACGGTACGAATACATTTGAGATTTTCAGAAGTATTAATGCAGTGGATACGTTAATAGGTAATCAGGACACTACAATATTATCAGATGTACAGGTTATTGCAGCAGGCAGTAACCCTAAACTAAAATTTGTTCCTAATGGCGCGCAATTTGTTAGTGGGGCAATTAGGATAAGAAAGCATTGGTTTCAGCCGTTCCCAATTTTAGGAGGTTAAAAAATGCCTATTTTAAATGGTGTTATGTGGGATGGATTAACAGGTCGCAATGGTCATTCTGGTGCGCCTGCTTTTTATGCTAACCCCGATGACACAGGATTTGACGAGAATTTTAATAAATATCTAGTACCCGGTATTGTCAGCAATATTGATGAAACAGGGGGTTATGGCACTAGTCGTACATTCAGTCAGGCTTTAGTCAAAGAACAAAATGGCACAATTATAGGAAGTGTTCAAAGTTCTGGCTTCTTCTCTGCGGTTGCGGGTTATGCTGGCAAAGATAAAGTCACTGAAATAGGTGGCGTGCAATATGGTGCTGCCGTTGCTGGCACATTACATCGCGGTATTTCAGCAACGCCCGGTGGTAGCGCGCATGGCTTGATTGCATTTGGATGCTGTCTTGACCCAACTAGTGCAGGTACATTAGGTGGTGAAATCGGCTCTTTTAATTGGGCTATGAATCCATTTTCCCATAACAGTGCATTTTCTGGTACTTCTGATTGGTCAGATGCCAACCGTTGGGCGTTTCCGCAAGCTGGTGCAAGAACACATAGAATGCGTTTAAGTCATCTTGCTTTGCAAAACGGACTTAACCTTAATCAGTTTTGGATGCCGTTTGATGCAGCCAAGTATCCGCAACGTGCAGATAGTGCTAGCTCTATTGATTTTTTTGACGATGGTAATGCCAACCCATATTATGTTGCGGGTGCAACTCCTGCTGCGTTTGATGACCCGCGTAGTGTTCCTAATCTCTCGTCATTGAAACCATTAAACCCTGATGGTACTGAAAATATTTTCTATACACGTATTTTCTTAAACTGGTACGATGAAAAAACACCGCTAACATCAGACAAGCAAAACGGACTTGCGCTTGCGGGTTACGGACGCTTTTTAAATGGTAACGCATTAGAAATTAAAAATCTAAAACGTCACCCTGACCATGTTGATGGGCGTTGGCGTAGGGGGATTGTGTTTAATAATACCTCTGCTGATGCAGTTATTGATTCTTATATAACTGCAACACCACGCGCTGATGGCTCAAAAGCCAGTGCTTTAATTGGTATTGATTTGCGTAACGTTGATTTTTCCTTTGGTTCTATTAGAGCTGAAGGGTTTGGCATAGACAACCAAAACAACGCTATCTTGAAAACTGTTAATGTGCCTGATGGTGTGTTAGGTGGTGAAATCACGTTAGGCTTAACAAAGAGTGTTGACCCTGCGTTACCTGAATCTGCGACTAATGCGCGAAGTATGCCTGTTGTTTATCCTAAATTAAGAAGCAAATCAGGTTCTTTTGTTGTTAGCTTTTCAGCTAATCAGCATTACGTTATACGTCCTAACATGGCTAATCATATAGGTTCATTCGCAAGTATATAATGGAGTATATAATGGCTCAAAAACCAAGCAATACACCCTCTTTTATGGCAAAAAGAAACATAAAAGAGTCAGATAAACCAATCGTTCAGGTAAATGCTACGGATGGCTTACCTGAAAATACGGTTTTGTATGAAGGCTTAGACAAAAAGCCTGCTAATAGAACATACAAGGTAAACCCTAAATACAGGGATTTCCGCGTATTCTTAAAAATGATGTGGGAGAAAATCGGGCTGCCACCTCCAACACCTACACAGCTTGATATTGCTAATTATTTACAAGGTGGTTTGTGGGAAAAGAATGTTGATGGCGAATTTATTCGTTCACCAGAAGATGAATCTGATTATCCACGTTCCTCTTTGGCAAGATACAAGGTTGTACTGTCATGGCGGGGTGCTGCTAAAACGTTAATCACATCAGCTTTTGGTGTATGGCTGCTTTATTGGAATCCGCAATTTAAAATCCTAATCGTTTCTTCTGGCGGGGATTTCGCTAAACAGATTATGCAATTTGCGCGTGATGTAATCATGACTACGCCATTGCTTGAGCCATTAGTCCCTAATCCCGGACAATTGAATAGTGTCAAAGGCGGTATCAATGTCAGTGCTGCAATTCCAGCCGTACAGCCATCGTTATTATCTCTTGGTATTGGAGGTCAAACACGTGGTAAACGTGCTGATTTTATCTTAGTTGATGACATTGAAACTGTGAAAAATACCGCTACCCAAAACCTTAGATTTACACTTGTTAAACAAATTGAAGAATTTTGGAATCAAATTACACCGGGCGGTACAATTGTTTTTCTTGGCACGCCTGCCCGCGCCTCTTCTATTTATACAGAGGAATTAATTGAACCTGATGGTCATTTTAGATGTGATATTCGTATATTCCCCGTCCGTGTACCAACTTCTGACCAAATTGATTTTTATGGTGACAAGTTGGGCTGTCTTGTAAAAGACTTAATTGAACAAGGCGTACCTGAATGGACGGCGTATGACCCACGTTTCACGGAAGAAATCCTAAACAATGAGAAGCGTATATCAAATAGCTCATTTATGCTTGAGTATATGCTTGACACCTCACAAACGGATAGTAACTTATACCCATTGCAGTTATCTGACTTAATGGTCTCTGAAATTAACTTAGATTATGCTAATGGGTGGTATCAATGGAATGATGATGAAGATAATAGAGATTCGGTTTTGCCTTCGCCGGGCTTTAAGCGAGATTTTTGGTGTAGAGCCGTCGTCCCTGATGTTTCGCAAAAGGTAGAATTTACTAAACGACTGATGGCAATTGACCCTAGTGGACGTGGTAATGATAAAACAGCTTACGTTATACTCTTTTTAAGTAGAGGAAAGCTATTTTTAATGAAAGCGGATTCTGTTTCTGGAGGTTATACGCCTGAAACATTTGAATTGTTAGCATTGACAGCGCAACAATTTAAAGTGAATCATATTATTGTTGAGCCTAACTTTGGTGATGGTGTCTGGAAAGAAGCATTTGCGCCCACATTACAAAGATACCATCCTTGCAAATTAGATGATGCTGCATGGTCATCTGCAAGAAAAGAAGAAAGGATTATTCAGTCGCTTGAGCTTGTTGTGAATAGGCATAAGTTGGTTGTTGATAGAAGTGTTGTTATTGAAGATTCGCAACGTGACCTAATCCATCAGTTGTTTTATCAATATACGCATATAGTAAGAAGAAAGGGTGCGTTAAATTATGATGATTTGCTAGATGCGTTGGCAATTGGTGTTGCTTATTTTAATGCATCTTACGATTTATGGGCTGATGATAAACAGGTTGAAGAAGAAAAAAATGTATTCTCCGCTTTAGAAAGAGAACATGCGCGGTATGGGATACATCTTGATTATAGCTCAGGCAATTTACGCGTATCAACACAACAGCCAAAAGAGCAACTGCATAACTTTGTTAGTTTTGGTCATCGTAGGTTTGGAAATGGATAGTTATAATTTGGTATTGAAGAATCCTTTAAGCTTATGTGTGGTTAAGGATTTTCGTTATTTAAGGTGGGTACGTCATGTTTGCCAAGCATTGGTTATTCATGACGCAATACAGGAATTCTACTCTGCACCTTTGCGCGACCTGTTTCGTTGTGCAGTAGAATTTTGTGATGAAGAGCATGGGGTGTTTTTTGAGGATACTGTTATTGTTCGCTACCTTAACTACCTTAAATCTAAGGTAAATAGCCGTGAAATAAAAAATAAATTTACACCGTTGGAGGTATGTAATAGGACAGGAATAGAAAGAAAGGTGCTGACTCAAATAGAATCCAATGATATGAGCCGTATTTACAAGCAAGCCACAATAGAAAAACTGGTTGCTGAATACCAATCTTGTTGGGATAATTCACAATCATATAAAATGGTTAGCTGCCTGTTCAGGCATCATCATAACGATAATGCATTGAATTATTTTGTTAATAGAAACCAACAAATAATAGATTCAGAGATAAAAAAATGGGGGTGGGTATGAATGCTCAACAATTACAGGGAATATCACAATTAACTAATATTTCACCACAAGATATTGCAAATCATTGGGGCGATTTAGTGGCTTTTTTATTAACTAACGGGGTTAAGCCCACAGTCATAATGGCAGTCTTAAAGATAAGAAACAGTGGCGAGTCGCATCAGGCTCAAGCAAAACCAGAAACAAACAAAAAGCCACCTAAGCAAAAACTAATTCCTGTTGCTAACCCATTCTTTGATGGTTTTATAGGCGAAAAAAAACGCTAAACCTCGTTTATTGAAGTTTAGCGTTAATTATCTATCTAATATTATCTAAGGCAAATTCCAATGTCGCTTTATCTATCCCCTCACTGCCTCTCGCTGCTGAAACAGTAATTTTCTTTAATATCCCTGTTATACTCGTTTCCATCATTCATCTCCATGTTTAAATAATAATCAATTGCTATCTTCGCTTGTTCTAGCCCTGTACAAATATTGGCATAGTAGCCGCGTTCCCTAAGCCTGTGACACATCTCAATCTGTTCTGCGATATGCTCACTTTTAGGTGTCCCATTTCGCTTGAACAATTTTTCACCATCACGTTTAAGTTCGATACATAGCCCATAAAAACCACCTCTAGGCTCAAGCACTAAAATATCAGGAATACCTCTTGAACTTTTGAGTAGTTTCATTTCGTTAGCAACTTTGGGCGCAACTCTTACACCTGACCAATCAGAAAAAAAGATTACGTTTGGGTAATCGTCGCGTAAATATTCACAAACTTTCTTATGCACTTCTTTTTCTAACACTTGCTCTCCCTTAATTATTTACTAAAACCTTCCCTTGCTGATTTTTGTTTATAGAACCATCAGCAATCAATTCTTCCAAACTTAACTCAATATCTTTTCTTGTTCCAATTCCCAAATCATTCAGTTTTTTAGCTAAAGTTGATATAGCTAACGGTTTGTTTAAACCCAGTCCTTTTAACTTTCTTAACACCTCCTTTTTATCAAGCTCATTTTCCTCTTCATCTTCACGATAAACAGTTTTATTCCAGACATAGCAAAATGCGTTATATTTCTCAACGTGCGTGCCTTTAAATACATGTTTAACACCTGTGCCGTGTCGATTAGATTTAACAAGTTTTACTGAAACATAATCTCTTCCATCATCGTTTAGCTCTAACAACTCTCTTTCTTTTTTTAACACCCTGTCAGCATTTAGTACAAATCTAGCCCTATTGCCTATTACACCTGAACCTGACCCTCTTTCAGCACCCTGTTGTACAAATTTAGAAGCCTGTGTTATGTTAAAATGATGTACCATCAGTACACATGTTTTCTGGTTGTTAATCGTCTCTAACATTGTCTTATCTAAAAGAAAAAGCAAGTCAAGTAATTCGCTCATAGCGGTGCTTTCATTTGGGTCTGCACCAGAAAGCGCATAGAGATTGTCAATAATGACAAACTGGAATTTGAGCTGTTTGACAAGTTCAACTAAAGCTTTTGCTGAATTTGTAAGTCCCCATGTTTTACCGTTTTGCTTTAACAGCTTGCAAGCTGGCATGATAGAGAAATCAATATTTTCATCTAAATTGTCGTATGGATAATTTAGTGTCTCTGTAACTGCTGTCATTCTGTACAACAAATCTTTCTCCGTGTCTTCGCCTAGAATCACTAATGTTTTTATTGGTTTTGATTTAACACCCTGAAAAGAGCGACCAATCGCTGCATGTATCGCAAAACTCAATGAAACAAATGTTTTTCCTACCCCGCCACCAGCTTGCAGTAATCCTACACCTGCTGGTAACACATTTGGTATAACCCACTCATACGGCGGTAGCCCGCGCTTTTTATTGCTATCCAGCCAACTTTTAATAGAGCCTACCTTATTTGAAAGCAGGGCGAATGGTTCAACATCTTCTTCTGTATCCATGCTTTGTCCTTATTTTAGACTTTTAAAAGCTTGGCGTAACTTAAAAGAAAGTAGCCCTTTAAAGAGACCTTTCCAGTAATTTGCTTTAATTTTCCAAAGTGCTATTTCTGATTTTAATCGCTCGATTTCTCTTGATTCTTGACTGCCAATGCCTTTGTTTATATCCATTTTTCTTGCCCTCGCAAATATTCGATTTTACAAAACCTTTTCTAAAGCATCCACCGCGTTCAAAACACATGGTGTTTAGCATAACGCATTTTACATAGGTGCATCTAAATGCTTCTGAATCTACGCAATATGGCAATCCTGTTTCCTCATCCCATACCACGTATTCCAAATACGAATCTGCATTAGGTTGTTCAATTACAAATTCAGACAACCAAATTAAACGCACCCATTCAAAGTTTAGCCAATAAAAATCCAAATTCCAAGGTGGTAAGGCTACGCTTGCCCAGATTAACAATATAATCCGCAAGCGCAACCTAACCACATTGACTTTCTTCTTTCTACCCCTTTTCTTCGCCATACTTTATACAGATATTTAAAAGTCCGTCGACATACATTGGGCAATCATCCTCATTCACCCCTTGTCCCGCTTGACCCTGCTTAAATAAATCAAAAAAGTTACCGCAACAACCCTTTTCTCCTCCTTTGTCAAAAAGGAAATACAGGAATAGACAAACAAACAAAAACAAAACCAACTTTTTCATAACTCCTCCTTACAAATTTCTACACGTTATTGTGGCGCGGTCAAAATCTTCTTGTGTTAATTGCCCTTCATTCAAAGCTCGTCGCTTGTACGTAGTTCCTGCTGCCCTGTTTAAATTAATCTCGAACTCTCTATTAATAAGCTCAATAGCTGCATTTTGTCTGTATCCAGCTCTTATTAAAGCAACAAACCTGTGGTAGTAAAATCTATTATCCGTAACATTTTTGGGTGGTTGTTCTTGAATAAAACCAATTTGTGTTATTTCCTGTTTTCTTGCTGTTGTTTTGTTTTCACTGCTAACAGTAGCAACAATCGGATTGTGTTTTGGTGTTAGTGTTTCCCTTAGTATTTCTGAAACATCTTTAAAACGTTGATTTGCTGTTTTGCCTTTAGTAACAGGCACTTCAACAGTTCCGATGTTCTGTTTTTTTGTGTTTTCATCTTGTTCTGTTACGTTACCGTCTTGTTCTGTTACGTTACCGTCTTGTTCTGTTTTGTTGTGTTCTGCTGGTTTTAACCTGTAGTTATCCAAAAACAAAAACACTATCAACATCAATATCACTGTCATAAAAACACTAACAAAAACATTAGTAATAGCGATACTTGCAACAAATCCTGCGAGTCCCATTATAATGGTAGCCAACATAATGTTTCGTTTCCTGTTTTCTTTTGAATGTAATAATTTTGATATTAGATTGTGGATATTGTTATCTTGTCTAATATCGTCTCTGTCTTTTATCCCTACAGAATAAACCGATTCTTGCAGGTATAATCTAACGAGATGGAACAACATTAAAATAATAAGTGGGTAGATGAATTCAGCCTGCTGCACTGTTAAGTTTTCAGGTCTGTATTTAACAAGTATCACTGCATACTCTTCCGAATTTCTCTTTAGGTCGGCTTCAAGTTCTAATTTTGTAGCCAAACTAGTGCTAACTTGGTTTTTTGCATACTTCAACGACAAGTACGTTTTATACTTTTTCTCAATTTCTGCTAATTCTGCATTGATTCTTTCATATTCGCCAATCACGATAGAATCTGTTAGTTTTGGCTCTTTGTTTTGCTGTTTCCACTCGTTTAGTTTCGCACATCCAAGCTGCGCGCCTTTTCTAAAGAGTTTTTTCATTTTGCAATCAGGTGTCATTACTTGGTTTAGCGTAAAATCACCATGTCCCCAACTTACCGTTGCAGTCGCCATAAAGTTAGCAAGCCTAGCCTTATAATTTTCCAGTTCTTCTTGGTAGACTATCTCGCCTTGTGACTCCATATCTTGTTTTTGGCTTAATAAGTGCTGCCTCTTTCTTTCAGCTTCTTCCAATACTGACTCACTAACACTTAAACCCGCTCTTACATCTGCAAGATTTTTCACAGCTTGCTCATAAGCATTTGATGCTTTTATATAGCTAGCATCATTCAATGCTGCCTTTATCCGTGAATTAGATAAAAATGAAGCAGCACTCAAAGTAACAAACACCAATGTTAAAGCCCCTAATGCAAAATTCAAATAAAGGGCTTTAGTGCTAAGAGCAAACATAGCTCTTTCTTTAAAATAGACCTGTAGTAGAGAAATCGTCCCGCTTACTTTTAACAATACCGCTAAAAAGGCAATAAGCCCAATTTTGACAGGTGTAGATACATCATAATTCAACCAAATCAAAAGAAAATCTATTGATAATAATGCCAAAACTATAACATTCAATGCACCTTTCACTGAATTATCTATCCATTTCTGTCTCACTTCGCCTTCTGTAACCATCATCATTCCTTTACATATACTCGTTAAACATTACCTTAGTCGCAGCCCAATAATGTTTATTAGCAACTTTCAGTGACCCAAAATTAGCCAATAAACGCCCATCTTTTACAACCAAATCCAGCCCTTCAAATTCATTTTTTGCCCATTCTCTTATCTTTGGCAGTGCGTCTTCGTCTTTTAACTCAAATTCAAACCCACGCCCTGTTTTATCTGGGTAGAATTTGCCTAATTTATCCTGAAATGTTTTATACATATCGTGCGCAGCCATCAAAACAACTGTTTTTTTGTTATAACCTACATAAACCTCATACTCAATAACTGGAACTCCCCAATCAAGACTGTAAAGGGATAGTATTCGCTGCACATAATTTCGAGTCTCTTTATATGAGACTAAGGCATTTTTACCTAAAACCGCGTCTCTTCCTGCATTGTATGCAGCCAGCGCAAACCCAATCGCCTTTAGTTGTTTGTTTGGATATTTTTTATCAAAAAAGACCAGTTCATGCGTTAATATCTGCACACCACACATGGCATTTTTTTCTTTATCCCATAAATCATGTTTCTCAAGCCCACAACCTTTCGCATTAAAAGGCATAATCTGCATTATGCCTCTTGCACCTGCAGTGCTTTTTACGGTTTCCTCAAATCTTGACTCAAAGAGGGTTAAAGTTACGGCTAGTTTTTCATCTATGCCTTTTTTACGTGCAGCTAACGCGATAATGCACACTTTATCTTTACTGCTGTTAGTGCATTCTTTAAAGCGATAGGGTTGAAATGGTTTACGGCTGTCTTTACTTTCTGACAGCTTGAGAGGCTGCAAGTTTGGATTAATAGGTGAGGCATCAGAAATATCTGAAGTTTTACCCAAACTTTCTATTGATTCTGAAGTTTTACCCAAACTTTCTATTGATTCTGAAGTTTTACCCAAACTTTCTATTGATTTTGATTCTGTTTCTGTTATCATAGAAATCAATGTGACTACAAAAGCAATTGTAATTACATATTGCATATACTCTCCCTCCTTAAAATGCAATTTTAGCTTGACTTATCATTCATTCTTCGTTGTTGTCGTGCTGTATCTGCCCAATACAGCACGCTTTCCATCAAAAAAACTAAGCAACTTTTCCTTTAAAAATATCATATTGTAACTGCATCAATATCTGAAGCATTTTTGCTGCATCACCCTTCCTGTACGCCCCTATAAGCTCATCAATATAATCAACAAGCTCCGCAGGAATTCTACGTTGATTGGTCTTATATTTTCCAGTTTTTGTATGCCCATGTCTCATATTTTTATTGCTCAAATTTTATTTGATAGATAAGTAATTTTACTACTTTAATTACAAAGTGCAACACCCTTGTGGCAGACAAAAAACAAAACCGCTTGCTTTTCAGGGGGTTAAGACTAAAAAAAAATAAAATTGTCACATCGCTGCTTCAATCAAGGAATATTTTCAGGCTTCCTGATTCCCAGTAGCTAGACATGATTTCTATCTCCTCTCCTTCTTTGCCTCCATGTTTTCTGGCAATCGCGCAGGCAGTTTCGATAATTTTTTCCTCGTTCTCTATACATAAAAATCCTATACTTGTCATCATCTTTCCTGCCCTAACAAAATCCTCTATCCCAAAAGTAACAAGAAAATTACTTCTTTTAGGTACATTCTTCGCCACTTCTAATTTTTTCTTGTAATCCATAAACTGGATATAAAAATTAGAATCCTTGTCTGCCAACCATTTTCTGTAAACTCCCTTAGGGAAGTTTTTTAGCCTCCAAAAGCTGTTCTCTGATGCCTTTATAAATTCCAAAGCTTCTTCAAGTAGCGCGTCATCAACCTCGTCACTGTTGTTTCGCGCTTCATTCTGACAGCCTTTGGGTTTTACCCCTCTTGTTATTTCAGTAACCGCATTTTTAACATCAAACTCTTTCCCTTTTGTCACTTCGGGTTTATTTGTTCCGACTTTCATTTTTTGCCGAACCGCATCCCCTCCAAATGTTAAATCTCGAATAGCGTCAACCTTCGGCTCAATATACAGCTCATTATCGGGTCGTACCTCATACTTTATAATCCCCTCCTCAACCAGCTTTGCCAAAACTCTATCAATCTGTTTAACACTAGTGCCTAATTTTCTGGCGCATGCTGTTCTATTAAATAATAGTGTATCCCCGTCAAATTTCTGTTCCAATCTGTCCGTTCTTGATGGCTGGTAAGCATCTACAATAATACCAATTACCAACACCGCCATAATGTCAGGCTTGCCGTCTGTTTGTATTTGGCGAAACCATTCATGTGGGAGGTTAAGCCCGTGAGAAAAATTAATCTTCCAAATATCTTCCACAGTGGGCGCAACATCATTGATATAATACTTTTTCATGTGAAGTCCTTTTATTGGCTGGAGAGTTGTTCCCCAGCCTTTTTTGTTAAGTGATATTGTCTAAATCATTGTAACGTTTAACGCGTGTTACAGCATATTGGCATAATGGGCTATTGTTCATTACTCAGCCTCTTTTTTGATTTTATGCCCTTTTTTGACTAAGGCATCCTTCACTCCCTCATACCTATCGCTAGATATGTCCTCCAAACGAGATGCACCTGCAAATGCAAAAAACCTATTTCTTTCAGCAGGGGTAAGATTAATAAAACCTTCCAATTCCCCTAATTCCTCTGCTTGTTTTTGAGTGATTTTTGCTGGTAACACAAGTTCCTTGTTATCTACCGTGTCAATAACATCACCATCTGTTATCCCAAACGCATTCATGTATAGATAACGTTTATAATATGTATCTTGCGCGCCCAAGTATTGAATAGGCTGCATTAATGGCTGTTCCTTACTGTTTAATGGTGTTGGGAAGT
>Ga0180429_10004026_pt1 | contig 11828 bp, 10 predicted proteins | sample SS_ome_FD_132428 | JGI IMG/M metagenome (GOLD analysis project Ga0180429, IMG submission 132428) | Hypersaline lake sediment archaeal communities from the Salton Sea, California, USA - SS_1_S_1 metaG | ecosystem: Environmental > Aquatic > Non-marine Saline and Alkaline > Hypersaline > Sediment ... | reverse complement strand
GGTCAGACGCTCGGTCGGCACGCCGATCTGCTCGGCCAGCACCCGGGCCACGTCGGCCCGGAAGACCGCGTCAGCACCGCGGCGCTTGGCCCGCGCACCGGCCAGGTCGAGCAGGGCCAGGGCCTTGTCGGGCAGGGCCCGGTCCGGGACGTAGCGGGTCGAGAGCTGGACCGCGGCGCTCAGCGCCTCGGGCGCGAAGGCCACCTGGTGGTGGTCGCGGTACAGGGGCTCGAGCCCCTCCAGGATCGCCATCGCCTGCTCCTCGCTGGGCTCGGCCACCTCGACCGTGGTGAAGCGTCGAGCCAGCGCCGGATCGGCCTCGATCTGGTGGGTGTACTCGCTGCGCGTGGTCGCCGCGATGCAGGGCAGCTCGCCGCGTCCGAGGGCCTCCTTGAGCTCCTGGATCGCCTCGGCGCCGTCGTTGGAGGCGAGCAGGGAGTGGAATTCGTCGAAGAACAGGATCACCTGTCCTCGGGCCGCTGCCACCTCGGCCCGCATCTCGGCCAGCCGCTCGGACAGAGCACCCCGCAGCGACGTGCCGGACAGCAGGTCACCGGGGCGGATCTCGATGATCACCCGATCCTCGAGCCCGGACACCTCTCCGCGCACCACCCTCAGGGCCAGGCCCTCTACCACGGCGGTCTTGCCGACTCCCGGGGGGCCGATCAGGCACGGGCTGTTGGCCCGCCGCTTGTTGAGGATGTCGCTCATCTGCTCGGTCTCGTGCTCCCGGCCCACGATGCCGTCGAGCTTGCCGGCCTCGGCCTCGAGGGTCAGGTTGCGACCGATGCTGCTGAGCAGCGGAAAGTCGCGGGGCGAGAGGTCGAAGCCCGTCGTGTCGTCCGGCGCGGACGCCGGCAGCGGCTCGGCCGGGACGATCAGCTGCTGGTCCTCGACCGGGAGCGGCTCGGTCAGCAGCGGTTCGGGCGTCTGCTCGAACGTCGGCTGGAGCGGCTGGGGATCGGGCGCGACGACGCGTTTCTCGAGCAGCTTACGCTGGGCCTGCTCGAGGTTGAGGCCCAACCCCCGCCGCAGCTTGATCGGCCGCCTGGGCTCGAGCTCCCGGTCGGGTGACGCTGGCGCGGCCGGCGTTCTCGGCGGCGACGGTAGCCGCGCCCGGTCGCTGGTCGGTGGGATGTTCAGCTGCTGGGGCAGGGGCAGCGCGTCCTTGCTGACGAAGGGGTGGCTCGGGCGCTGCTTGCCGTTGCCGTCGGCCGGGTCGTCGGATGGCGCGCCGTGCTCGCGGGTGAAGCCGTTGGTCAGGCAGCGCAGGGCCTGGTTGCGGATCACGTCGGTGTTGAGGCCCGAGTCCCTGAGGATCTGGTGGGCCTGGCAATCCCGCACCGTGGCCAGGGCGGCGAGGATGTGCAGCGACGAGGGCGATCGGCCGCCGAGGGAGACGGCGTACTGGGCCGCCTTGTCCTCGACAGCCGTCAAGGCGTGCGGCGGTTCGGGCTCGGCCTCGCGTATTCCGGCGCGGACCTGGGTCTCGCTGAGCCCCCTGAGGCTCAGGGTCCGGGCCGCGGTGCCGCTCCCCTCGAGGATTGCCAGCAGCAGGTATCCGGTGCTCGGCGGGATCGCGGGATCGCCGCAGAGCTCACCGGCGCGTTGCTTGATGTCGTGGATGTCCGCGATGGTGGTTTCTGCCATTTTGCTAATAAATACAAACCGTTAGAGGTTTTGCTGAAGTATGCCACAAACCGCTGCAACTGAGCAAATTTTTAGGGTTTTTCGAATCCGAGTTTGATTCGAATACGGAAAGTTTGAGCCCGTCCAATAACTGATCGGCTCTTTCCAGGGTGAGGATTCAGCCGATCGCGCCTGTGGAAACACACACGTAAGGCGTGGTAGGTTTACTAGACTGGCCCGAGTATCGTCAGGAGTCGAGGAGGTGTCATGGGTAGGTCGAAAGCCGTCACAGTAGCGTTGTTCGTGGCCTGCGCTCTGGTCGTGGTGGGCGTGGGTGAGGTCATTGCCGGCGCCGAGCAGACCTTCGCCGGTCGGGTGCTGGTGCTCAAGAAGACGCCTCCCAACTACTTCAAGACCAAGGGCGGGTTCGTCAGCTTCCTCCGCAGCAACAGAATCAATACCGTTTACGAGAGCAAGGATCACACCTGGTCGTTCCCGACGATGTCGTTCTTCAAGCGGCCTCTCGGCGACTACGAGGTCCAGGTCGTCTTCTACGATATCTCCAAGGGCACCTCCGAGACCAAGCGCAAGTTCGTCGACGCCTACGGCCAGAACACGATGGACCGCAACACCAAGAGCCTGTTCCACAAGGTGCGGATCACCCGGCCCCTGTTCGATGCCAAGAAGAAGTACGAGATCCAGATGCAGAGCGGCGGGAGGACCCTGGCCAAGGGATCGTTCTCCACCAAGGGCGTGACCCAGGCGGCCCTCGACCAGCAGAAGCGCCTCGACCACGAGATGAAGAAGATGGAAGAGTCGATGAAGGAGCTCGAGAAGCTGGCCAAGGAGCAGGAAGAGGAACAGAAGCGCAAGCAGGAAGAAGAGAACAACAAGGCCGCGGAAGACCTGTTCTAGGTCGCCCCTCTCGAACGATTCTTCACACGCAGACGGTCCCCACACACGTCACCGGCGTCACTCCTCCTCCGCGTAGCGCTGCTACGCGTTCGTCGTTGTTCCTTGCTGGCGCACGCGGATCCTCGCCTGCGCGCGAAGCTCGTGCGGTCGGGGCTCCCCAGCCATCATTGGAGTTTGGTTGATCGCTCGATGTGTTATCTTGCCCCCGATGGGCCTGATCGACCTGATCGAGCAACTGGACGAGGACGCCGTCGAGCCGGTGTACGTGCTGCACGGGCCGGAGCGGTTCCTCGTCGACCTGACCCTGCGGCGCCTGCGCGAGCTCGTGGTCAGCGGTCCGATGGCCGACTTCAATTTCCAGCGCCTGAGCGCGGTCGACGCCTCGGGCGCCGCGGTCGTGGCCGAGGCCAGGGCCGTGCCGATGATGGCCAAGCGCAAGCTGGTGGTCGTCGAGGACGCCGAGAAGCTCAAGGCCGCCGACTGGGAGGCGCTCGATCCCTACCTGGACGCGCCGGTGCCCGAGACTTGCCTGGCGATCGTGGCCCACAAGCTCGACCTGCGGCGAGGTGCGCTCAAGCGGGCGCGCAAGCGTGGGCAAGTGCACAAGGCCGAGCCGCTCAAGGAGCGCCAGCTCGGCGCGTTCGTCGGGCTGAGGGCGCGCGCGCGAGGAGTCGATCTCACCTCGGCCGGGCGGGCGGCCATCGCCGCGGCGGTCGGTCCGGACTGCGCCGGGATCGACGACGCGGTGGAGCGGGTCGGCCTGTTCGCCGGCGGCGATCGTGCCGCGGACGAGAACGACGTGGGCGAGGTCGTCTCGGCCGTGCGCCAGCACTCGATCTTCGAGCTGATGGACGCCATCGGCAACCGCCAGCGCCCGCGGGTGCTCGAGCTGCTCCTCGAGTTGCTCGGCCGTCGAGAGGAGCCGCTCCGGGTCAGCGCGCTGGTCGCCCGTCACGTGCGCCAGCTGATCGCCGCCCGGGCCCACCTGCACCTGAAGACCGAGACCGGCCGGGTCGCCGGCTCGCTCGGGGTCCCCCAGTTCGTAGCCAAGAAGCTGCTGGCCCAGAGCCGTCGCTTCCGCGGCGCCGAGCTCGAGGCGGCGCTGCTGCGGTTGGCGCGCGCGGATCTCGAGCTCAAGTCGAGCCGCAGGTCCGGCGGCCTGATCCTCGAGGAAGCGGTGATGGACTTGTGTCTCTAGGCGTTCTTGGCGACGCGGTTCACGGCGACGGTGAGGCGGGAGATGGTGCGGGAGGCGGTCTTGCGCTTGAGCACGCCCTTGGTGACCGAGCGGTCCAGGTGCTTGATCGCGTCCTTGAGCGCCTCCTGCGCCGGCCCGGCCTCGCCGGCCTCGACCGCGGCCTTGACCTTCTTGACCAGGGTGCGCACCTTGGTGCGGAAATGGCGGTTGCGCGCGGTGCGCTTGATGGTCTGCCGATTCCTCTTCTTCGCCTGCGGATGATTGGCCACTTCTTCCTCCGTTGCTCGAAACAGCCCGGAACGCTTACCGTTGGCGCAGTTGGTTGTCAAGGCCCGGTTCCTTGTACCACCGTCCCGGGCTCGCTAAGATGGCCCACCTGAAATGAGCGGCGAGATGCGGATCATGGGGATCGACGTGGGGAGTGTGCGAATCGGCGTGGCCCTGTCCGACGAGCTGGGCCTGACCGCGCAGCCCCTGACCACGGTGGAGGCCGGCGCAGGTCTCGCCGCGGCCGTCTCCCGCATCGCCGAGCTGTGCTCCGAGCATCGGGTCGACCGGCTGGTGGTCGGGTTGCCGCTCGCCCTCGGGGGCGGCGATCGGGGCGAGAGCAGCCGCCGGGCCCGCGCGCTGGGCGACGAGGTGGCCGAGCGAGCCTCGGTCGAGGTGGTCTACTGGGACGAGCGGTTCACCACGGCCGAGGCCGAGCGAGTGCTGGTCACGGCGGGCGTCAAGCGCGCCAAGCGGCGCCAGGTGGTCGACAAGATGGCCGCCGCGCTGATCTTGCAGGGGTATCTCGATGCCGAGTCGCGCGAGCCGTAAGCGGCGTTCCTACATCCCGGCGATCGTGCTGGTGGTCTGCCTGCTCGCCGGCGCGCTGGGTGCGGTCGTGGACGTGCTGGTGATCTACCCCGGCTCCGACGGCCCCGGGGAAGGTGACGTGGTTCGGATCGAGGTGCCCGCCGAGGTGGGCCCGGCGCGGCTGGCCAGCCTGCTCACCGAGAAGGAGGTGCTCGCCGATCCGGGCAAGTTCCGGATGTGGCTGCGGCTGACGGGTCGGCTCTCGGGCGTGCGCGCCGGGGTCTTCGAGCTGCGGGACGACATGACCCCGGCCGAGCTGGTCGAGGCGATCTCGGGCTCCGGGGCCAGGCGGGGCGTGCGGATCACCATCCCCGAGGGCTTTACCGTCAACCAGATCGCCGAGGCCCTCGAGGACGCGGGCATCGTCGCCATGGAGAGCTTCTGGGTCGCGGTGGGCAGCGCGCGGCTGCTCGGCGAGCTCGGCGTTCCCGGCCAGAGCGCCGAGGGGTACCTGTTCCCGGACACCTACTTCTTCGATCGGGACAGCTCCGCCGAGCAGATCGTGCGGCGGATGCACGAGAACTTCCGCGACAAGCTCGCCGCCCTCGACCCGCCCGGCGACGAGCGGCTCCACGAGGCGGTGATCCTGGCGTCGATCGTCCAGGCCGAGGCCCGCCACGAGGACGAGATGGGCACCATCGCCGGGGTCTACACCAACCGGCTCGAGAGCCCGGAGTTCCCCTCCCGGCTGCTCCAGGCCGATCCCACGGTGGCCTACGGCTGCGAGCCCGGGGTCACGCCGCGCGCCAGGTCCTGCGACGGTTTCACCGGCACCCTGACCCGCCGGCAGCTCGACGACCGGATGAACCCCTACAACACCTACAAGCACTCCGGCCTGCCACCCGGGCCGATCTGCGCGCCCGGACTCGACGCCCTCAGGGCCGCGCTCTCCCCCGCGGAGGTGCCCTTCTTCTACTTCGTCGCGCGCAAGGACGGCCGTCACGAGTTCTCGGTGACCCTCGACGAGCACCACGCGGCGGTCAAGCAGCACCGCGACGGCGGGTGACGGCGTGGCCCGCGGCTCCAGATCGCGCAGGAGGCGCAGCGGGTCGCGGCTCGGCGGCGCAGCCCTCGGCGCGCTGATCATCCTGATCGCGATCACCATCTTCTGGAAGCACTGGCCCTGGTTCGTCGGCGCCGGCGTGCTGGTGGTCGCCGCCTGGATCTGGCACCTGGCGCGGCGGCACAAGATCGACCTGGCGATGGACGCGATCGACGCGATGAGCGGCACGGAGTTCGAGCGGTTTCTGACCCGGCTGTTCCACCGGCTGGGCTACGCGGTCACGCACGTGGGTCGCGGCGGCGGCGACTTCGGCGCCGACCTGGTGATCGAGAAGAACCGCTTCAGGATCGCGGTCCAGGCCAAGAACTACGACAAGGACAAGGTCGGCAACGACGCGGTGCAGCAGGCGATCGCCGGAGCCACATACTACGACTGCCACCAGGCGATGGTGGTCACCAACTCCCGCTACACCGCCGCAGCCCGCAAGCAGGCGGCCAACAGCTCGATCCCGGTCAGCCTGTGGGGCCGGCGCGAGCTCGAGCAGGTGGTCCGCTCGGCCCAGGACTGATCGCGGCGGCGCACGCTCGGGACAGACCGGGGCAGGTCGTGATATCATGGGCGTGTCCAAGCGAGGTGGGACAGATGAGACATGCATGGATCTTGGTGGCTCTGACAGCGATCTGGTTGGTCACCTGCGGCGACGAGGGCGGCGGGGCCGGCGACGACGGCTCGAGCGATTCGGACGCCGATTCGGACAGTGACGGGGATTCGGACACGGATGCCGACACGGACGGTGACACGGATGCCGACGCGGACGGTGACACGGATGCCGACACGGATGCCGACACGGACGGTGACACGGATGCCGACACGGACGGTGACACGGATGCCGACACCGACGCGGACACCGACTCCGACTCGGACACGGGCACCGGGCCGGCCACTTGCGACGGGGCGGGCCAGTTCCAGGGATGCCACGAGGGCGACATCTGGTGCTTCGAGGGGTTCACCCCACTCTACGTGATGGTGGACTGCGAGGGCGGCGAGCAGTGCGAGGCGATCGGTCCGGGGGAGTTCGAGTGCCAGTGCGCGGCCGACGCCTACCAGCAGTGCCTGGACGGTGACGTCTGGTCGTACGACTCGTGCGACGTGCTGGGATCGATGGTGGAGGACTGCGTCGACCCGGCTGTCTGCGTCGACCTGTCCGCGACCACGGCCGACTGCTGCAGCCCCGAGGCTTACCAGCAGTGTCTCGACGGGGACGTGACCTGGTTCGACTCCTGCGGCCTGGCCGGCGAGGTGGTCGAGGCCTGTGAGGATCCGCTGGTCTGCTCGAACATCGACTCGGAGACCGCGGACTGCTGTGAGCCCGACGAGTACGAGCAGTGCGGGGTGGACGGCGACGTGCACTCCTTCAACTCCTGCGACGTGGACGAGGGGGTCTCGGTGGACTGCGGTGAGAACGCGGACTGCGTCAACACCGGCGAGACCAGCGCCGAGTGCGTCTGCCAGGACCACTGGGAGAATCCGCCGGCCTGCGACAGCTGCCCGGCGCCCTGGGATCCGGACGCGGACTGCGCCGACTGCCTGGGCAACTACGATCCGCTGACCGATTGCACCACCTGCCTGGCCAACTGGGATCCGGACTCCGACTGCACCACGTGCCTGGGGAACTACGACGTGGACGCGGCCTGCACCGAGTGCGTCGACGCCTACGACCTGACCACCGGTTGCACCGACTGCCTCCCCGGCTGGGACATCGACACCGCGTGCACCGGGTGCTTGCCCAACTGCTTCCTAGACGCGGACTGCGCCGCCTGCCTGGCCAACTACGACATCGACTCGGGCTGCACCGATTGCCTGCCGGGCTGGGATCCGGCCACCGACTGCACCGAGTGCCTGGGCAACTTCGATCCCCTCGAGAGCTGCGAGGAGTGTCTCGACGGCTGGATGGGGGAGGACTGCGACGTGCTGTGCGTCTTCCGGGTGGACGGCGCGGCGGCCGATGGCGGCGACGGGCTCGACTGGTCCACCGCCCTCAACAGCGTCCAGGACGGGATCGACGCGGCCTACGAACAGATCTCGACGGCGGGGACCTGCGACGTGTGGGTCGCGCAGGGGACCTACTACATCTATGAAACCTCCAAGCACGACACCGTCCAGCTTCGCTACTCCGTGCAGGTCTACGGCGGCTTCGCCGGCGACGAGACCGAGCGGGACCAGCGTGACTACGTGAACAACGTCACCGTGCTCAACGGCCGGGCCTCGGCCTCGAGCAGCACCCGGGTCTACCATGTCGTCACGGCCGCCTCCGCGGCGGTGCTCGACGGTTTCACGGTCACCGCGGGCAACGCCAACTGGGCTGGCGACGACATGCGCGGCGGCGGCATGTTCAGCAGCGGCGTGTGGCCCACGGTGCGCAACTGCGTCTTCACCGGCAACAACGCGAGCTACTTCGGCGGGGCGATCTACTGCAATTCATCGTCTCCGCAGATCGAGAACTGCGTCTTCAGCAACAACTCCTCCGGTCACTGCGGCGGCGCGATCCACGCCTCGTCCTACTCGCACCCGGTCATCCGCGACAGCGTGTTCAGCGGCAACTCGGCCGGCGAGACCGGCGGCGCGATGCACACCACCAACAGCGACACCGAGTTCATCAACTGCGTGTTTCGCAACAACTCCTCGGGCGACACGGGCGGGGCGGTGCACAACGCCCAGAGCGACCCCGAGTTCACAGGTTGCGTGTTCCACGGAAACTCCTCGGGCGCGGGCGAGGCGCTCTACAGCTACTACGGAGTCAACCACGTCACCAACAGCGTCTTCTGGAACAACCCGGGCACCGACATCGCGTTCACCGACGGTTACGACGCGGAGGTGACGTACAGCGACGTGGAGGGCGGCTACAGCGGAACCGGCAACATCGACGCCGATCCGCTGTTCGTCGACGCGGCCAGCGGCGACTTCCACCTGCAGGCGGGCTCGCCCTGTATCGATGCCGCCGACGGGGACGCGGCCTCCGAGCTCGACTTCGACGGCAACCCGCGAGTCGACGATCTCGACGTGTCCAACACCGGGATCGGCCCGCCCTGGGCCGACATGGGCCCGTTCGAGTATCAACCGTAGCCGGCTACGGCTTTCTGGCCGGCAGCAGCTTCGGTAGGAACCCGGCGCGCCACAGGCCGAGCAGGGCACCGGCGTCGCAGAGCAGGGCCCAGAGGATCGCCCCCCAGTTTCCCTGCACGAACGGCCCGATCTTGAGCACCACGTCGAGCGCGATCAGCGCGAGCGCGCCGACCAGGTACCAGTGCAGGAGCTTGGTGGTGCGCTGCTTGAGCCGGGCGGTGAACAGCAGCTTGAGCCCCGGGCCGATCAGCCACAGGTGCAGCACCGGCCAGACCAGCAGGTTCTCGTTCATGTGGGTGTCGGTGTGCGCGGTGATCGTCCAGTACAGGACCAGCATCAGGCCGCCGAGGCCGGCGAGCAGCCCCCACAGGAAGATCCCCGCTCCGGCGAGCCGCGCGCCGATCTTGCGCCGGCCGAGCAGCAGCGGGAGCCCGAGGAACAGCACCAGCAGCGCGATGGTGGTGATTGCGGCGGCCAGCTCCCAGGTCGGGACCTCGACGCCGACGTCCGGTCCCTGGCGCTGCACCACCACCCGCTTCGTCCTCACCAGCGGCCGCTGGTCCTCGCCCACGCGGGTCTGGTCCAGATCCTCGGCCAGGACCTCGGGCAGGAACTGCTCGTCGTAGCGGGTGATCGGTTGGTCGATCGCCGGCCCGAGGGAGAACAGGATGATCGCCTGCATCACCGGCAGCCCCTCGAGGGCGCGGTCGGTCCAGTAGCGGAACGTGCGCTCGGTAGGATCGTCGTCGCGGCCTGCGGAGATCGCGCCGTCGAGCACGTCGTCGAGCACGTCCCGGATGCGGGTGCAGCAGTTGTCCAGGTAGTGGCGGTAGGCGTACTCCCGGTTCTCGGGCAGGGCGTTGACCTCGAGCCGGCGCGCGATCTCGGCCGCCTGCTCCTCGGTGAGGTCGAGGGTGCGGACCGTCAGCTCGCGGTTCATGTAGCGGTAGCGGCGGATCACATCGGCGTAGGAGTCCACGGACAGCCAGTAGGTGAGGAAGCCCCGGGCGTACTTGATGCGCAGGTCCGGGTCGGCGAAGTCGAAGGTGCCGAAGTTGTAGACCTTGCGGGTGCGCGCCCGGCGATCGTCGACCATCAGCGCGATGTGGCCGAAGCGGGCGAACAGCTCGTCGCCCTGGCCCATCGTCAGCACGTGGACGCGGATCGGATCGTCGCCGGCCCGCCCGCCCCGGTCGGCGAGGGCTAGTTGCGGAACCGTGAGCACGATCAGCACCGTCAGGAACGCGCGTCGCATGGGGACATCCTACGCGGAAAACGCGCCGCGGGTGAAGTCAGTAATCGGTCAGTAGTCCGTGCGGATGTTGACCCGGTCGCAGTGGGCCTCGTACTCGTCGAGCAAGGCGTCCCAGGCCTGCTTGAACTCCTCGTCGGTCAGCTCGCCCCGCTTGCGTCGCAGCTCGAGCGCGTACTGCTCGTTCTCGAGCCAGCGATCCGGATCGAAGTTATAGGTCATCGGCCGCCTTCGAGGAGGGCGGACAGGACGAGGGCCAGGAGGCCGGTCGCGCTCCTCTCGCGGCCGGGACCGCGGCACTGGCATCCGGAGCCCCTGGCGGGGGTCTTCTCGGCCGCGGTCGCGTGCTGCTCGGCGGCTCGCTGGAGCTGCTCGATGGCGCGGATGCGTCGCTTGATCTCCGGGTCGGTCACCCGGGTCAGCGACAGATTGTGCTCCAGCGCGTACCAGCACAGGGGCTCGTCCCAGGCCGGTCCGTAGGGGTCGACCGGCCGGGCCCGGTCCTCGACGCAGCTCGCCGAGCACTTGTGGGTCGCCAGGAACTCGTCCAGGGAGCTCTCCTCGATCGGGATGCCGTGGGCCACCCGATAGGCCGGGTTGCAGTCGGACCAGGGGCGATCCTCGAACACCTGGCGCATGCCCTCGTCGCGGAACATGCGCCCGTACAGCGCTAACAGGGTCTTGCGGGCCAGCTCGAGCTCGAGCGGGGACATCGACGCGAAGGGGCGCATCTGGCCCAGGATCGGGTGGTCCCGATCGGCGCCCGATCCGACGGCCGTGGCCGCCAGCTGCAGCGTGCTCGGGACGCTCAGCTTCTCGAGCTCGACGAGCAGTCGCGTCTTGCGGCCGTCGTCGAAGAACGAGCTCTCGGTCCCGGCGGGCGGCGCCGCGATCCAGTCGAGCTTCTCGCCGTCCGTCAGGGCCAGGCGCACCCGGTCGCCGAAGTGCCACTGGAAGATCGCCCGGCCGATCGTGCCGTCGGCGAATCCGGCGGCGCCGCCGAGCACGAGGCAGAAGCGCACCGCACCATCGCGGAACGGAGCTCGCACGCGGAAGAGGGCGTCGACCCGTCGCGTCTGACCCGGCTCGAACTCGATCGAGACCTTGTGCCTGACAACCAGCGGCGGGGCGCCCGAAATCTCGGGCCCGGGCTCGTCGACCCGCTGGTTCCGCATTCGCCGGTGGTCGAGGGAGATCACCACGTGGTCGATCGGCGGCGGCCCGTCCGGGTTGTCCGCGGCGCGCTGGGGCAGCCCCAGAGTCAGCGTCTGCTTCGCGTCCGAGCCGTTGGTCAGCATCATCCGCGTGGAGACCTCCCACTCGGCCGCGAAACGCGGATCGTCGAGCCGGCGTTTCGGCGGCGCGAACGCGTGGAAGTCGGCCTTGAGCTCGTCGACGCGGATCGGGGTGGGATCACCCAGCGGCGCGATCAGGGCACCGGCGCCGTCCCAGAGGTCGATCTCCGGCTCGTCGCCGACGCCCGGGATCGAAAGCAGCGCAATCGCGAGCGCGATCGCCAGTGGGATGGCGCGTCTCACGGTGCCGAACCATATAGCAACGTCGCGGCCCCTGCCAAGGGATCAGGGCCGATCGGGCTCGATCAGGCTGCGGCCCGTCATCTCGGCCGGTTGGGGCAGGCCGAGCAGGCCGAGGACCGTGGGGGCCACGTCCCTGAGCGAGCCGCCGCTGCGCAGCTCGGCCCCTCGGTGACGCGGGTCGACCAGGATGAACGGCACGGGGTTGAGCGTGTGCGCGGTGTGGGGCTGGCCGGTCTCCTCGTCGAGCATCTGCTCGCTGTTGCCGTGGTCCGCGGTGATCAAGAGCGCGCCGCCCGCTTCCGTGATCGCCTT
>Ga0180429_10004025_pt1 | contig 11830 bp, 14 predicted proteins | sample SS_ome_FD_132428 | JGI IMG/M metagenome (GOLD analysis project Ga0180429, IMG submission 132428) | Hypersaline lake sediment archaeal communities from the Salton Sea, California, USA - SS_1_S_1 metaG | ecosystem: Environmental > Aquatic > Non-marine Saline and Alkaline > Hypersaline > Sediment ... | reverse complement strand
GGATGAAGTAGCGGAATTGAAGTCATTACTCTCTCATTTTCCCCCTCCTTGGTTTAGCCCCGCACCGCCTGCACGATGCGGATCCCGTGTTCAGCTACGATTTTTAGGATGATTTCGGCTCGCGGCGTGATCGGCCGCTCGCCGGCTTCCATCATGCTTATTGCCGATTGAGTCGTGCCGAGGATCTCGGCCATGGCCGATTGGGTCAGGCCGAGATCTTGGCGTAATTTTTTGAGGTCGGCGGGGGTCATTAAAAATCAACGACTCTCATATAGTCGTCAATTTTATTTTGCCGATTAAATAATTCCATATTGTCTCTTTCTACGAAAAGCAGTTTGAACCCGTTTCCTTTTTTTTGCGCCAGCACGTTCGTCGGGAACCGATCAATTTTAAAAAACCGATCGATTTCTTTCTTCGCCTTGCCAGTCAGATTTTCATAAGCTATTTCTTTCATTTTCGCCTCCTTGTTTCCGGGTTCGGCCTTATGCCTCCCCCATCGTTGAGCCTAATTTATATCACTCTGTGATATCTGTCAAGGATAAAATCATCTTTTTTTAGTCTCATAATTCACTTTTTAAAAAAAAATACCAACCTCGCCATCAACTATCCGATATGCTTCGATATATTTTTTTAGCCTCGGCGATCTTGCGGCCATTTGAAAACCCCCAAACGGCCTTGCACGTCGCCTTCCAGCTCTCTCCGGCGGCTTTCCGCCGCCATATTTCCGCCTGCTCCCGGCCCTCGAAAAAAGGCCCACGGACATCCGGCGGGCGCCATCCCTCCCCGTGATCCATGCCGAGGCGCGGCGGTCCCGTCCCGGCGTCCCGTCCCGGCGTCCCGGCCCGAGTCCCGGCCGGGACACCGGCCCCCAGAGGCGGGACACCGGGACGGGACAGGTACGGCGGCGGCGGCTGGTGGCGCACGTCCTCGCCGTCGCCGAAATCCACCCAGGCGCAGTGATCGGCGCCGATTTTGCGCAGGCCGACGATGACGTCGAACGACTCCATGATATCGTAGCGGCCTTCCAGGCCGATGGATTTGGCCGTCTTGCTCTGCGATATCAATATCAGATGGATATTGTATTCGCGGCCCTCAAGGAGCAGGGGCAGGATCATATCCATCCATCCCCGGATCTGCATGTTGAGTACCAGCGACTCGTCCACGATTGCCGTGATTTTGGGATATGCGGCCACGCGGGCATACATGTCCTTGCGCGTCTCCAGCTCCTCGAGATATCGCCTGCCGATGGCGCGGATGGCGTCGTAGTCGTGACCCTGGCCGATGACGCGGGCGCCGTCCGGCCATTTACCGGGCCGGCCGGGCTTGGGATCCACGATCCACAATTGTTCCCCGGCCGCGATTTTTTCGGCGGCCAGATGCTGGAGCAGATTTGTTTTTCCGGCGCCCTTGCCGCCCCAGACGAGCATGGAGTCGGCGGACCGGACGGCCGGGAGCAGCGCCGGCGCGGCGGGCGGCGCCATGGCGTCGGCAGGATCGGGCAGGGCGGGCCGGCGATGCGCGGACCGGCCCATCCGGATGAAGTCCGGCCTGGGGCCGGACATGTCCACGGCCACAACGTCGCGGCCGTTGTGGAGTTTGTATTTGGCCTCGCGTTCCGCGCGGGCGAGCGTGATCTCCTGACGCCGGACGCGGCGGCGATGGTTGCCGATCCAGATCGCCGGGCCGCCGATCATGCCCGCGATACCGGCGGCCTGCAACACGCCCTTGGCCAGCAGCTCGCCGTAGAGCCACGCCATGCAGGCGTAGGCCCCGACCAGGGCCAGCATTGCGGCGGCGGCGGCCAGCAGGATGCGCTCGGCGACGGCCGTCATCGGGTCTCGCCCCTGGCCACGCGCACGGCGGCGTCGAGATCCGATGCCAGCGTCCGGATCTCCATGGCCATTGCGGTCTGGGCATCGGCCCGCGCCCACGATTGGCGCAGAGTCCGGAACGTGTAAGCGTTGAGCGCCAGCGCCAGCAGCAGCAGCGCCACCAGGACGATGCTAAATTGATCTCTCATGGATCCCTCCGATCAGTTTCAGGGCCCGCCCGGCGGCGAGCATTCGGGTTTCGGCCCGGCGGCGGGCCGTGCGCTCCTTGCGGAGCATGAGCGCCAGTACCGCGCACCCGGCCGCCGCGCAGCAGAGCATGCCGCCCATGACGGACGCGCGGCTTCCGGCGGCGGACGCGGCGGCGGCGTAGGATTCAAGCATCTTGTCGCGGGCTCGCTGCTGCTCCAAAAACAGCTTGCGGATATCGCTGTCGGCCGCGATGCCGGCGGTTTTTTCGAGGCTCCGGGTCCGCGCGTCCATGAGCGCGGCTTGATCCCTGTGCCGGTCGGCCAGCGCCCGGTCGCGCTCGGCGGTGGACGTCCACCAGTCGGCCACGGACCAGGGGCGGGCCACGGCGGCCACGAGACACAGCGCCACGGCGCCGAGACAGATCATCGCGGATCGCATGGGGCCTCCTTGATCATGTCCAGCGGCTTGCGGCCGGAGGCGATCCATTTTATGACAGCCCGAGCAAAATGGCCGGGCGTGTCGGTGTCGGCGTCTCGCTGGCGCTCGATGTGGGCCATGTAGTCCTCGTGAGTCATGATCTCCCGGACGATGCCGGCGCCCCGGCAGTCCGGGCAGGCGGCCCCCTCCGGCGGATGCCAGCCGGTGTATCCGGCGGCGCCCTCGGCCTGATCCATGCCAGGGGCGTGTCCGATCCGGCCGGCGTAGCATCTGGGATTTTGGCACAATCGCTCTCGCCATATTGTGATGCGCTCCATCATATGTCACCTCCCTGCCAGCGCGTAAACCGTGCTGGCCTTGTTGCCGTTGCGCCGCTCGGCGACGACACCGGCGTTGACGAGCCTTGCCAGCTCGTGATCGTAGGATTCCGCGCCCGCCATGAGGCGCGATGTCAGCAATTTTTGACGCGTGACGGCCCCGCCGTTGCGCTCGATATAATCCTCAATGATTGAGGGACGTTGATCGGAGTTGACACGCCTTGCCAGCTCGGCCAGACGCCCCGCGCAGATGATATTGATGAGCTGCACGACGCCCCGGATGGCCACGATGCCGACGATATGTATCCATATGATGGCCGGCCGATCGGCGGCGCCGATGGCATCGATGAGGGATTGACGATCGGCCTGCATCTCGGCCAGGCGCCGGGAGTGCAGGGCGTGATTATTGCGCTGTTTGGATGCCGCAAAATAGGCGATTTGCTCGCCGGTGGCGGCGATGTCGGCGTCCAGCGCGGCCAGTTTCAGCCGCTGGCCCGCATCGGCGGCGTCGCTGGCCATGATGGGATTGATGCGGCCTAGGCTGCTGGCCCCCAGCGCCAGCAGCAGCAGTGCCACCAGGACGCCGCGAGACAACCAATCCCGATGCCCGGCCAGCAGGATGCAACCGGATTCGAGGGCCGCGGCCACGGCCCACGCCATGGGCGCAACTATGCCCTGTTGGGCGATGTATCCGGCGGATTCCGCGACCAAAAACGCCGCCCCTATGATGATCTGCGCTCCATATATCCATGTCATCATTTGGCTCCTCCATATCAACGATTTATCATTGTAAATCATTGTATTAATCAGGATTGATTTGTCAATTAAAATGATTTATAAGTGTAAATCGCTAATTTAATTGAGATTGGAGACCGATGGGAGACAATAGCGAGTTGCGACGGATCATGGCCGCCGCAGGATGCACATATCGGATGATGCGGGCGGCCACCGGCCTCAGCAGCCGCACCATTGCCAAGGCGCTGCGCAATCCATGGGCTGTGAGATGTCAGACGCTATGCCGGATGGCGGAGCATTTGGGCGTCGGCATGGCCGATTTGCTGCCGATTTCGCGCCCGGAAAAACCGGTCAAAAACCGTTTAAAAAGCGGTAGGGCTACCGCTTTTGCCACAGACTCGGCCGCTGGCGACAACGACAGGATAAACGCCCATGATCTGGCCAAATCTGGCCAAACAAGGCCAAAATAGGCCGCAGATACCCATATATACGCGGATATATCGCGTTTATGAAAACGTAAGGCACTGATATAATTTGATAATCATTTTTGACAAAAAACCTGAAAATCCCCGTGTCGGCAGTTCGATTCTGTCCCTCGGCATCTCAAATAAAACAACGGGTTAGGTGATCGCGCCTAGCCCATTTTATTTTCCGCCTGCCAAAAATAGGCCAAAATAGGCCCAAACCAACCCCCTGCCCCCCTAGTGTCATTAATTGGGGATAATACCGTTTATATTCCAATTTTAAACCGATTTTTTTGTTGATAATCATCTGTAATCGTTCATGATTACCGCTTTTACCAATTTTTTTCAACTTATTCTAAAATTTTAATGCATTAAAGATAATAAGATAAGATATTGAGTCAAAAAAAACTGGTAAAACTGGCAAGCCAAACCCGCTTTGGCTTGCAGGCGCGTGTATGGCCGCGCCGGAAAACACGGTTCGCGTGTCGGCCGTTTCCCAGCCGCACGGCGACAAGGCGCATCATGATCGGGTGTTGGGGGGCGGGCCAAATTCGCGGCTATTCGGGCCTGGGCTGTATCTGCTGGTGCGGATGGCTGGATATGTAGTGATGACAAGGGGATAAGACATCCTTTTTGGCGTATGTCTGGCCGAAAGCCGGACGGGGTGGCCCGCCGCCGGACGTGCGGGGGGTTCGCCGGAAATTTAAGGCGCCTCGCCGCGTAGCGGATGAAAAACACGACAACCGTGTTCGTCGGCTGCCGGACGGGGGCGGGGGTTGTCGTGTTTTTCGGCGACGGACGGGGCGGGCCGGTGAACGCTGCGACCTGGGGGTCGGGGATACGCGAAGATGCGGGGCCGGGGACAAGAGGTTATCACATGGGATGACTAAAAAATACGTCAAAGTCATACTGTCTCGCGACAATGGTTTGGCGGATATACAACTATTTGTTTTTATGTAGTTTAATCAAAGCGTCAAAAGCCTTTTTTTCGTCCCTGATGTCGCAGTTCACGTTGAAGCGCCGTCGGCGCGTTGAAGAGTCGTTTTCGGGCCGGGCGCGGTTTGAATTGGTGATGATGGTTTTTTCGGGTATATGTGGATTCCATGGGACGACTCTCCAAAATAGCCCGATACGGTCTGGAACCCATGCTCATCACGCTGGTGTACGAGCAAGGGAAGACGATCGAGGAGGCCGCGGAGGTTATCAACGCTGAATTGATCCGTCGCGGCGAAGACGATTCCGTGTCGCGCGAATCGGTCAGGCGTTCCATGATCGCGCTGAAGGATGCCAGCCCGTCCGCCGACGCCCGGCGGATGCTGGCGGGCTATCTCGCCGAATCGACACCCAGCGATCTCGACACCCTGGACGAGATCAAGGCGTATTTCCTCGACTTGTTCCGCAATTTCTCGACGCCTGAAAAGTCCCGCCGGTACGCGGCCCTCGACCTGCTCAAAGTGCTGGAAACCAAGCTGAAGATGGCCACCGCGCTCGACGGCGGCGACAAGACCCAGATCGCCATGGTGGTCAAGAACGAGATCGGCAAGATCGCCGACGGCATGGCGGCCGGCGGCGGCATCGACATGGCGCTGTTTCGTGACGCCCCGGCGGAATTCTGCAAGCTCATCCTGGGCGAGACCATCACCGACGATATCCGGCAGGTGATGGAAAGCGTCCGGGACAATCCCGTCACCATCGCCCGCAGCGCCAACGCCACCGGCAAGACCCACGGCGCGGCCCGCATCGCGGTCTGGTGGTACAAGGCGTTCGAGCATCTGCCCGGCGAAGTGCAGGTCTACACGGCCGCCGCGCCTCCGGAAGGCAACCTGAAGCGCCTGCTGTGGGGCGAGATCGGGGCCGTGAAGGAACGGCATCCCGACCTGTTCAAGGGCGACACCCTGCAAAGCCTCAACATTTCCAGAGGCGCCCGCGACTTCATCACCGGCGTCACCATCCCGACGTCCGGCACCGCCGAACAGCGGGAAGGCAAGTTCAGCGGCAAACACGCCGCCTATCTCCTGTTCATCGTGGACGAAGGCGACGCCGTTCCGGACGAGGTGTACCGGGGCATCGAATCGTGCATGTCCGGCGGCATGGCCCGGCTTCTCATCATGTTCAACCCTCGCGGGGCGCGGGGGACGGCCTTCGAGATGGAGGAGAAGGGGGCGGCCAACGTCATCGAGCTGTCGGCGTTCCGGCATCCCAACGTGACGACGGGGAAAGACGTGATCCCCGGCGCGGTGACGCGGGAAATGACCATCCGCCGCATCCACAACTGGACCCGGCCGCTGGCCGGCGACGAAACGCCCGACAACGAGTGTTTCGAGATCCCGGACTTCCTGGTCGGCGCGACGGCATTGGCCGAGAGCGGCGAATGGTTTCCGCCGCTGGAACCCGGCTGGCGCAAGGTCGTCGAGCCCGCGTTCTGGTACATGGTGCTGGGCAAGTATCCGCCCGTACCGGCGGCCCAACTGGTGGCGCCCGACTGGATCGCCGCGGCCCGGTCCCGATACGACGCCTACGTTGCCGAACACGGCGAAACGCCGCCGGTCGGCGCGGTCGGGAAAGGCGGGTTCGACGTGGCCGAAAGCAACGATTCCAACGCCCTGTGCCGCCGATACGGCGGGTTCGTGCCGCCACTCAAGACGTGGACCGGCACCGACACCCTCGACTCGTCGGAGCAGGCGGCGGCCTGGGCCCAAGAACACAGCCTCGGCATCGTGCTGGTGGACGCCACCGGCCTCGGGTCGTCGTGCGCCCCGATACTGGTGAAGCGCGGCGTCAAAGCCTGCGGGGTCAAGGTGGCGGAAAAAGCCACCAAGCACTGCGACTTGGGCGAGTTCTTCGACCTGCGCTGTCAACTGCTGTGGGAGATGCGGGAATGGCTGCGCGTCGATCCCGGCGCCATGCTGCCGCCCGACAAGCTGCTCATCGAAGAATTGAGCCTGCCGGACTACTGGAAAGACGAAAAGGGCCGGGTGCGCGTCATGGGCACCGACGCCATCCGCGACCGGCTTCGCCGAAGCCCCGACCGGATGAGCGCCCTCATGCTGACGTTCGCCGAACCCAAGCTGTGCTATCCGGAGCTGCGCTGATGGAGATTCGATCCGATCGGGACACCGGCCGCTTGATGGTTCTGGACGCCTGGAACGCCGGGGGTTACGTGGACCGGCGGATAGGGGTTTCATGGCCCACGCCCAACTCGGGCGGATACGTGGTCGCGTTCGGGCTTTCCGACCAGACCACGCCGCTGGGCGGCGGCCGGGAGATCGTGCAGTTGGGCGAAGCCGAGGCCGAAACATTGACGGAAATTTATCAGCGCATCGCCGAACTCGCCGCGAAATGGCGCTGCGCATCCGGGTTCGCCAAGTTGAGCCGGGGTTTCGAGTTCCACGCCCAAGGGCTTCGGCGGATGCTGCACCGGTTCGGGGCCGCGATTCACCTGTTCGACGCCACCCGGTTCGCCGACTTCGCCGCTTCCGTGCCCATCATCCGCGATTTGTCCAACCGGGGACTGCTGAGGGTGAAGAAGGGCGGGCTGCTGTGGCGCGACATGGCCGCGTTCGCCCCGTCGGAACTGCTGTCGTCCGACCGGATACCGCCGGAAGAGGCGCATCCGGCCCACGCGGCCATGAATCACGCCGTCCTGAGCTGGACGGTCTATCCCTACCGAGAGAAGAAATCGCAATGGGCCTGATCCGCAAGATCGCCGGTTTATGGCGCTGGATGAAAGTCCATGTTTCCGTCGGCGACTGCCCGTCGTTCTGCGGCGATCACCGATGCGTCAAAATCCGGGCCTTCAACCGGCTGATCGTGATTCCGATCGGCTACAAGGAGCACACAGAATGAGCACCACCACCGCGTTCACCAACCTGCAATGCGAAGATCTGGCCGTCACCGACGATCTGGCCGTCACCGACGACGTCGCCGTCGGCGGCGATCTGTCCGTCATCGGCGGGGCCTCAGTGGGCGGCGCCCTCGGCGTCACCGGCGCCGCCACCCTGTCATCGACCCTGGGCGTCACCGGCGCCGCCACGTTATCTTCGACCCTCGGCGTCACCGGCGCGACCACCCTCGCCGACGTGCTGACCACCGCCGGGCTGATTCTCGGCACTAAGACGCACACCTACGCCGACGCCACCGCCTGGACCCTTTCCGCCGCCGAAGAAAAGGGCACCTATCTCGTGGTGGACGGCACTCCCGGCGGCGCGCCGGACGTGGTGGCGACCCCGACGGCGGGCAAGCTGTTTCTGCTGTTCAACAACGGCACGGGCCAAACCATCACCATCAAGGCGTCCGGTCAGACCGGCGTGGCCGTGCCCACGACAAAAGCGGCCTGGGTGATCGGCAACGGCACCGACTTCATCGAGCCGGCCAATCATTTCGCGGCCCTCACGGCCGCCGCCGCCGCCGTTTCCGGAAACGCCACCGTCGGCGGCACCCTCGGCGTCACCGGCGCGACCACCCTCGCCGACGTGCTGACCACCGCCGGGCTGATTCTCGGCACCAAGACGCACACCTACGCCGACGCCACCGCCTGGACCCTTTCCGCCGCCGAAGAAAAGGGCACCTATCTCGAAGTTGACGGCACTCCCGGCGGGGCCGCCGACGTGGTGGCGACCCCGACGGCGGGCAAGATTTTCATTTTGTTCAACAACGGCACGGGCCAAACCATCACCATCAAGGCGTCCGGTCAGACCGGCGTTGACGTGGCCACCACCAAGACGGCCGTCGTGATCGGCAACGGCACCGACTTCATCCGCGTGACGGCCGACGCCTGATGCCGACATCCGCCGCCATAACGCTTGAAAAGCGGGAGTATCCGGACGACTCGTCCCGGTCCGCCATGTCCGGGCTGGCCCGGTACTGCATGGACCTCTACGACGAATACCGGGAATCCGATTACCGTCTGCGAAAGCTCGACGAGATCGAGGACTCCCGGCGGATGTACGTCGAACATCTCGACGAGAAAAGCGGCGACGACGCCTGGCGCAGCAACCTGACGCTGGGCTTGGCCGCCGTCGTGGTGGACGCCATCGAACCCAAGATCATGGCGTCCCTGTTCGGAGACGCCAACTTCGTGCATCTGTCTCCGGTCGGGGAAGAGGACGCCGCCCGCGTGGCCGCCGCCAAAGAAGCGGTCACGTATCTCATGACCACGAACATGCGGGCGGAAGCGCAGCTTCGCCCGGCCGTCCACGATCTCATCATCGACGGCACCCAGTTTCTCCTTCCCATGTGGGAGGAGACGGTGGAGACATTCCCGACGCGGGAGACGATCCCCATGTTCGACGGCCCCGGCGGTCGGGTGCCGATCCCCAGGGAGCGCCTGCAAGACCCCATGGTGATGCAGGCCGTTCGATCCGGGATGCTCCGCCCGGCGGGCGAGCAGGAAATCGAATCCGAACGGGACGTGAGTTCGTTCCGCGTGGCGGTGGACCGCGTTCCCGTCACCGAAGCGTTTTTCCCGGACACCGGCGACGACTGGGACGAGCAGCCGTTTCTGCGGTTCATCTACCCCACGTTCGCCGAACTGTCCGCCTTGAGCGGCGACGACGGCCCGTACAAGGACATCGACGAATCCTTGGTGGAGCAGGACGCCCGCGAGCTGGTGGAAGATCCCGATCCGGATCTGGAATGGAAAGGCATCGAAGGGTCCGACCTGGCCAAAGAGATCGCCGTTCTCGAATGCTACGTGAAATGGCGGGGCGAATGGACCATCGCGTCGTTCGCCGTCAATTCCGGGTGGCGGGAAATCCGCCGCCAGAAGGTGCGCGACGTGTACCCCTACGACCGCAAACCGGTTCGGCGGTGGGCGATCTACCGGGAATCCAACGAATCCCTCGGGACCGGGCTGGTCCGCAAGGTGAAGCACTACGCCCAAGGCGCCGACGATCTCTACAACCAAATGATCGACGCCGGGACGGTGCAAATCATGCCGTGGGGGTTCATCGAAGAAGGGCCGGGGTCCATCGGCCTCGACCTCGCCGACGTGAAGCCCGGCGAATACCGCCCCGTGCCGCCGGGCACCAAGATCCACGACCGGCAGGTGGCGGTCACTGCGGGTCATTTCATGCCGTTCATCGAAATGCTGATGCAGATGCAGGAGCGCAAGGTCTCGCTCATGGACCACACCATGACCGGCGGCAACCGGGGAACGGCCGGCAGCGAAACCTACGCCGGGATGAACCTGCTGCTCCATGAGAGCAACATCCGGCACAACTACCTGTCCCGCGTGATCAAGGCGGATCTGGCCATGCTGGTGCGCGACGCCGTGAGCCTGTACGCTTGGTTCCTGCCGTCCGACGCCAAGATGCGGATCTTCGATGGCAACCAGTGGCTTTTCCAGCCGGTGGATATCGCGGCCATCCAAGGCCAGTACGACATCGAGATCGAAGTGGCCAACAATCAGGCCAACACCATGCTGAATCGTCAGCAGGCCATCGAGCGGTATCAACTGCTCGCGGCCAACCCGCTCGTGAACCAAGTCAAGATGCTGGGCGACATTCTCGCCAGCTACGATCTCAAGGAAATACCGGCTTACGTGAAGCCGGAAATCAATCAGGTGCTGCAACTCGCGGCCCAACTCGGCCCCCAAGCCGCGCAGATTCTGATGCAGGCGTTGCAGCAGAAGCAACAGCAGATGAACCAACAGAAATTGGAGACGCAGGCCCGCGACAACGTGCAGCGGTCCATGATTCAACGCGGTATCGAGGAGCCCGTGGAACTCATGAAGACCGCCGACCAAGTGAGCGAACAGGCCCAGAGAAAGGCCATGCAGCCCATGGCCGACGCGGGATTCCGCAATGCCTGACCCCGTGATCGCCATATTCGGTCTCGTGTTCAGCCTCTATCGCCAGCGGTGCGAAGAGATGTTCACGGCCGAGGCGGCCGTGACGCGGGAGTCCGCGTACAGCCGCGCTCAGGAACTGCGCACCGTGCTGAAAGGCATGATCGCGGCGCTGCCGGAAGAGATGCGCCACCGGGCCGAACGGCTGGTGAAAGGCGCGTTGGCGGAAGCGCATCAGACGTGTTTGAAAACGACCCGGATCGAGTTTTGAAGGAAGCAACGCCGGAAGCCAAGAAGGAGACGACATGCAGGAAATAGACACCACCGAACCCGAATTCGGCGGATTCGATCAGCCGTTCGCCATCGAAGAAGACGCGGCGGAAGCGGCGCCCGAACCGACCAACGCCGGGGTGGAACCCGGCGCCGCCGAACCCGAAGAAGACGCGGCGGCCCCCGCGCCCGAACCGACCGACGCCGGGGTGGAACCCGGCGCCACCGAACCCGAACCGACCGACGCCGGGGTGGAACCCGGCGCCACCGAACCCGAAGCGCCGAAACCCGACCCGCTCGCCGCGCTGCGGCTGCAACTGGCCCAGCAGCAGGCCGTGATTCAGAACTTGCAAGCGCAGATGGCCGGGCGCCAGTCGCCGCCTGAACCGGACCCGCCGGAACCGGAATGGCCCACGGAGGACGAGTGGGCCGAAGACACGATGGCGGCTCAGAAGAAACTGGCGCGGGCCCTTCAGGCCCAGCAGCAGGCAGAATCCCGGAAAACAGAACATCAGCGCCTTCAGACCGAACACCAGCAACTCATGCAGGCCCACGAAGCGGCGTTCTCGCAAGTGGCGCAAACGGCGCTGGGACAGCATTTCAAGCCCGGCGGTCAACTGCGGCCCTACTTCGAGGCCGTGTTCACCAACCCGCAGACTCAGTATTTCCGAAAAACCAACGGGGTGCTTCTCGCGGCCCAGCACATCGACCGGGAACTCCGGGCGATGCAGGGGCGGCTTTCCGGCGTCAACTCGCCTCCGCCGGCGGCCGCCCCTGAACCGGCCGACGCCCTGACCG
>Ga0180429_10004021_pt1 | contig 11832 bp, 8 predicted proteins | sample SS_ome_FD_132428 | JGI IMG/M metagenome (GOLD analysis project Ga0180429, IMG submission 132428) | Hypersaline lake sediment archaeal communities from the Salton Sea, California, USA - SS_1_S_1 metaG | ecosystem: Environmental > Aquatic > Non-marine Saline and Alkaline > Hypersaline > Sediment ... | reverse complement strand
TCTCCTTTGTTTCATCTGTTTCAGGGTTGCTCGATTGCTCTGGAACCCGGGGTTCCAGAGTGGGTTTGAAATTTTTCAGGCGCAGGGCATTGGTCACGACAGACACGGAACTCAAGGCCATGGCGGCGGCGGCAAACATGGGATTCAGGGTGGGACCGCCGAACAGGTGGAACAGTCCGGCAGCCAGGGGAATGCCGGCGGAATTGTAGAAAAACGCCCAGAACAGGTTCTGTTTGATATTTCTCAAGGTGGCCCGGCTCAGGTCAATGGCGTTGACCACGCCGGCCAGGCTGTTCTGCATCAGAACAATGCCGGCGGATTCCATGGCCACATCCGTGCCCGAACCGATGGCGAACCCCAGATCCGCCTGGGCCAGGGCCGGGGCGTCATTGATGCCGTCCCCCACCATGGCTACCCGGGTGCCGTCCGCCTGGAGCTGTTTCACCTGGGCCGCCTTGTCCCCGGGCATGACCTGGGCCACCACCTGATCGATATTCACCTGTTTTGCAATGGCCTGTGCGGTCAGGTGGTTGTCCCCGGTCAGCATCTCGGTGGTCAGCGCCATTTTCTGAAACCAGGCAATGGCATCTGCCGAATCCGGCTTGACCACATCTGCCACGGCAATGATACCGGCCGGTTTTTTGTCCACTGCCAGATACATGACGGTTTTACCCTGGCTGGACAGATCATCGGCCTGGGGCAGATCGGTTTCCATGACCTGGTTTTCCTTCATGAACGCCAGATTGCCGAACATCAGATCTTTTTTTTCCACCGTCACGGTGATGCCTCTGCCGGGAACTGCGGAAAATCCCTTTGCCGGCAACACAGACAATCCCTGTTTTTCACTCTCCGCCACCACGGCTTCGCCCAGGGAATGTTCAGACCCTTTTTCAGCCGAGGCTGCCAGCTGAAGAATCTGATGTTCCTCAAACCCGTTGAGCGCCTGGATATCGGTGACCCTGGGTTTGCCCTCGGTGATGGTGCCGGTTTTGTCCAGGACAATGGTGTCGATGCGGCCGGCCGTCTCAAGGGGCTGTCCTCCCTTGATCAGAATCCCCAAGGATGCGCCCCGGCCGGTGCCCACCATAATGGCCGTAGGTGTTGCCAGCCCCAGGGCACAGGGACAGGCGATCACCAGAACAGCGATAAATATTCTCAGAGAAAAGGTGACCCCGGCCCCGCTGACGAGCCAGGCCCCGGCTGATAGCAGGGCGATGCCGATGACCACGGGCACAAAATAGCTGGAAATGATATCCGCCATCCGGGCAATGGGGGCTTTGCTGCCCTGGGCCTCTTCCACCAGCCGGATAATCCGGGCCAGGGCCGTGTCTTTGCCCACCTTGTCGGCCCGGTACCGGATGGTGCCGTTCTGGTTCATACTGGCACCGGTCACGGTATCGCCTTGTTTTTTTTCCACAGGAATACTCTCGCCGGTGAGCATGGATTCATCCACGGAGGTATGACCCTCCATGACCGTGCCGTCCACCGCGATTTTCTCTCCGGGCCTGACCATCAGCTCATCCCCGACCACGACTTCCTCAATAGGGATCACGGCTTCTTTCCCGTCCCGGATGACAATGGCGGTCTTGGGCGCCAGTCCCATGAGTTCCTTGATGGCGCCGGATGTCCGCCCCTTGCTCACGGTTTCCATGTATTTGCCCACCTTGATCAGGGCAATGATCACCCCGGCGGTTTCATAATACAGGTTCATCACGTATTCGGTCCGGCCCGAGAAAATCAGTACCGTGTTGACGGCACTGTAGGTGATGGCGGCCGTGGTGCCGATGGCGATCAGGGAATCCATATTGGGATGGCCTTTGAACAAGGCGGGGAATCCCCGGTTGTAAAAGTGGAACCCGGCCATAACAATGGGAAGGGTCAGCATGAGCTGAACCAGGGCAAACGTGCCCGGACTGTGCCCGGGGCTGATGAATGAGGGAAGGGGAATCCCCACCATTTCCGCCATGGCCACGAATACCAGAGGAATGGCAAATCCAATGGAAACAATCAGGCGAAGATATTCCTGTTTGCGTTCGTTTTCTTTTTTCAATTCATCTTCGTTTTGACCGCTGTTTTCATCCACGGCGGCCATGCGGTATCCGGCCGACGTCACTGCACCGATGATGTCCGTTTCTTCTGTGCCGCCGGGTTCATATGTCACCTGGGCTTTTTCCGTTGCCAGATTGACCGATGCCGACGCAACACCGGAAACATCCTTGATGGCATTTTCCACTCGCCTGACACAGGCGGCACAGGTCATTCCCTCTATTTTAAACTGTTTTGTCTCCATGTTCATGACGCGCTCACTCCTTTTTCCAGGTGTCACAATCCCTATGGCTCCCCCTGTGTGCCGCCGGTCATATCCGTTTGCTCAGCAGCTGCATCAGTTCATCGATCTTTTCCTGGATATCTTGCTGATTCTCGGAGGTCACCGCATGCATCAGACAATGCTGCATATGGGTTTTCAACACCTCCTGCTCCACTTTGTGCAATGCCGCCTTGACCGCCTTGAGCTGGGTCAGGATATCCACGCAGTAGCGGCGGTTCTCAATCATTTTTTTGATGCCCTTGATCTGCCCCTCGATACGGTTGAGGCTGGGCAGCTGATCATTGTATTCGGGATGCATGACAGCTCCTGTGTTTGTTTTATGCTTGACCATATACTATACCCTGGTAGGGTATTTGTCAAGGTACGGATACTGTCTGCATTGCGATCAGCAAATGTGCGTATCGTTCAAGCCGGGTCGCAATCTTTTCTTGACACAAACACTGTTTTCATTCAAGAATCACGCCATAATCGTCAAACACAAGGATATCTTATGGCATTCGATCACCTTGCCCCGCCCCATCCCATTCAGGCCTTGCCGGTCCGGATCATCATTCCGGTGGCCCTGACCATTCTTCTGTTTCTCCTGACCATTTTTCTGTTTATTCTTCCCACCATGGAATCGTTCATGATGGACGGTAAAAGAGAGACCACCCGGCATCTGACCGAAACCGCCTGGTCGGTGCTCGACTATTTCCATGATCAGGAGACCTCAGGCAGCCTGACTGCCGATCAGGCAAAAAAAGCGGCCGTGGCATTGCTGGAACAGCTGCGCTACGGGGATGATCACAAGGATTATTTCTGGATCAATGACACGACACCGACGATGATCATGCACCCCTACCGCCCGGACCTGGAAGGCCGGAATGTGTCGGAATTCACCGATCCGGCCGGCAATCCCCTGTTTGCCGACATGGTTACAATCGCGAAAACGTCCGGCGCAGGGTTCGTGGACTACCTGTGGCAGTGGAAAGAGGATACCACCCATATCGTTCCCAAAATCTCCCATGTCAAAGCGTTCGAGCCCTGGGGATGGATCATCGGTACCGGCATTTATGTGGCGGATGTTCAGGCGGAAATCTCCGCGGTCACCCGGAAACTGACCCTGGCCTGTGCCGGCATCATGGGGGTGGTGATAATTTTGTCCGGCTACATTGTCTGGGCCGCGGCCGCCTCCAGAAAAGCGGGACTGGCGGCCCAGGCCCGGTCCGATCTGCATGAAAAGCAGCTGGTCCAGGCCGACAAAATGGCCTCTTTGGGTATTCTGGTGGCCGGGGTGGCCCATGAAGTGAACAACCCGGCCACCACGTTGATGCTCAACGCCCCGAACCTGAAAAAATCGTTTGAAGCCTTTCTTCCGGTGCTGGATGATCACTTTGCCCGGCACCCGGACACCCGGGTCTGCCATATGGCGTATCCGGATCTGCGCCACCGCATTCAGCGCATGCTGGCCGCCATACTGGATGCATCCACCCGGATCAAACAGATCATCACCGATCTCAAGGATTTCTCCCGGCCGGCCGACACCCGGACCCCGTTTCCCGATCCTGAAATCGATGTGAACCAGGTCGTGAAAAAAGCCATGGATCTGGCCCATCCCACGTTGAAAAAAATAACGCCCCATGTCTCTGCGAATTACGGCAGTCACCTGCCGGTGGTGGCCGGAGATTTCCAGAAACTGGTCCAGGTGGTGATCAACCTGCTGATGAATGCGGGACAGGCCCTGGAAAAAAAGGACCAGTCCATCACGGTGGCCACCTCTGCCAACCGGCACAAAAATATCGTTACCATCGAGGTGATTGACACCGGTCCGGGCGTGCCCCCGGACATGCTGGAAAAAATCATCGATCCGTTTTATACTACCCGGAGGGATGAGGGGGGTACCGGCCTGGGGCTGTTCATTTCCGAAAAAATCGTATCCGACATGCAGGGCGTGCTGGAACTGGCTTCAGAACCCGGACAGGGACTTTGTGCCAGGATCATCTTGCCCTGCACGGAAAAATAATTTATAAAAACCACATGGAACCCTCGACAATGGACAAACCGATCCTGGTGGTGGATGATGAGCCCGAAATTCTGATGGCCGTAGATACCACTTTGCGCATGGCCGGGTTTGACCACATTGTCACCATCAACGATGCCAGGGATGTAATCCGCCACATGGAGCGGGAAATTCCAGGCCTGATCCTGCTGGATCTGAACATGCCGCACATCAACGGGGGCCGGCTGCTCAAAATCATCCGCAAAACCTGGCCCAGGATTCCGGTGATCGTGCTCACCGGCACCATCGAGGTGGACACGGCGGTGAAATGCATGAAAATCGGTGCCATGGATTATGTACTCAAACCGGTGGAGGAAGAGCGGCTTGTCACGGCAGTCAAACAGGCCCTGGCCATGGAAGAAACCGGAATCACCGGCAAAAAACCGCTGCATCAGGACCTGTTCGCCCAGATCAAGAATCCGTCCGCCTTTCGCCAGATCATCACCCAGGACAAAAAAATGCACTCCATCTTCCATTATGTGGAAGCCATTGCCCCGTCATTGCAGCCGGTGCTTGTCTGCGGTGAAACCGGGGTGGGAAAGGAACTGGTCGGCCAGTGCATCCATGATCTGAGCGGACGCAAAGGCAAGCTGGTGGTGGTGAATGTGGCCGGCCTCGATGACAATGTGTTTTCCGACACCTTGTTCGGACATGTGCCCGGGGCCTTTACCGGTGCGGACAAGGCCCGGTCCGGACTGATCGAACAGGCGGCCGGCGGCACCCTGCTGCTCGATGAAATCGGGGACCTGGCCCTCACTTCCCAGGTCAAGCTGCTGCGCCTTCTCCAGGAAGGGGATTATCTGCCCTTAGGCTCGGACAAAACCCGGCATTCCGATGCCCGGATCATCGCTTCCACCAACCAGGATCTCTGGGCACTGGAAAAACAGGGCAAATTCCGCCGGGACCTGATTTACCGGCTGTCCACCCATACCCTGACCCTGCCACCGCTGCGGGAACGGCTCCTGGATCTGCCCCTGCTGCTGGACCGGTTCGTGTGCCAGGCAGCCGCAGAACTGGACAAACCCATTCCGGATATCCCCAAAACCCTGATCGAACAGATGGAAACCTATCCGTTCAAGGGCAATATCCGGGAATTGAAATCCATGGTCCATGATGCCGTGTCCCGGTATGAGAAAGGCCCTATCACCGCTGATCTGTTCAAAGGCCTGGATGCCGCCGTAAAAGACGACACCCTGGACGCCGCCGCACCCCCTTCCCTGGAAACCGACAAAGGTCTGCCGACCCTCAAGGAAGCCTCCAATCTTCTGGTGGAAAAGGCCATGGAACAGGCCGGCGGCAACCAGTCCGCCGCCGCCAGAATTCTGGGCATTTCCCAGCAGGCGCTGAGCAAGCGCCTGCAGAAAATTCGAAAATAGACCTACAACCTGGGTTGTATCCACAACTTTTATTGTAATTTCTTTGCCACCCATTGCTGGGGTGGCACCATTCCATAATTTCACAATTCTTCACAACTTTTGTTGTAAAAAAAACCAAAAACACCCGTCCTGAATCTGTCTGTTTTTTCCCATAAAATCGAATAGTTAAACAATAATGCCCCATGGCACAAGGTTTGCATCTCTATCAATCGACAAAAACACGAACCCCTTCAGGGAACCGATTGAAACCGGTCTCTCAACATTTTCCCAAAAGGAGTGCACAAATGAAAGAGGTCAAAAACATTGGATGGCGCGTCACATTTGCCGGCCTGGGTATCAACCTGGCCTTGGGTATTCTGTATACCTGGAGTATTTTCAAGGAATCCATCAAAGAATCCATTGTGGCCGGGGACGGCCGGTTTGACTGGAATCTGGCTGCATTGAACGATCCGTATGCGGTGTGCTGCCTGGTGTTCGCCTTTGCCATGATCCTGGCCGGCCGGGTCCAGGACAAGACCGGCCCGAAGATGACGGCCATCCTGGGCGGGGTGCTGACCGGTTCCGGCCTGATTCTCATTGCATTTTCCTCGTCATGGATCGTCTGGATCCTGGGATTCGGCGTGCTCACGGGCGCAGGGCTGGGCTTTGGATATGCATCTGCCACACCGCCGGCCATCAAATGGTTTCCCCCGGCCAAAACCGGCATGATCGCCGGGGTTGTGGTGGCGGGATTCGGGCTGGCCTCCGTTTATATCGCGCCTTTGGGCTCCTGGCTGATCTACCGGTTCGGCCTGAGCCAGTCCATGCTGATTTTCGGGGTGGCGTTTCTGGTGGTGGTCTGTGTGCTGGCCCAGTTTCTGATCAATCCGCCGGCCGGGTATGTGCATCCGGATGCCCGGGCCACGGCCACACGAGCGGCCGCACCGGCGGGCATCGATTTTTCTCCGTCCGAGATGATGAAAACCGGCACGTTTTACAAGCTGTGGCTCATGTTCTGCGTGGGTTCCGGGGCCGGGCTCATGATCATCGGCAGCGTGGCCGGCATGGCCAAATCCGGCATGGGAAATCTGGCCTGGATCGTGGTGGCGCTGATGGCCGTGGGAAATGCATCCGGCCGGATCATCGCCGGCATGGTATCCGACCGCATCGGCCGGACCAACACCCTGTTCATCATGCTCAGTTTTCAGGCGATCATTATTTTTTCCCTGATGTTCATCGCACCGGGCCAGGTGATTCTGCTGGTGCTGGCCGCCACATTCATCGGATTCAACTACGGTACCAACCTGTCTTTGTTTCCATCTGTGACCAAGGATTTTTTCGGGCTGAAAAACTTCGGTGTCAACTATGGGCTGGTGTTTTCCGCCTGGGGTGTGGGCGGATTTATCTTCCCCCGGGTGTCCCAGATGATCGTGGCCCAGACCGGCAGCCCCCAGATGGCCTATATTCTGGCTGCGGCTCTGCTGTTGACCGGATCGATGCTGGCCCTGATGACCAAGGCCCCGCAAACAAAGCCGGCCACCCCGTTTCTGGGCATCCCGGTGCCGGAAAAAAACTGATGTTATCTGTGAACCTGTTGATGTAGATCTGAAAAGGAGACCCGATTATGAGCCAATTCCTATTTCATGCCCCCGACGAATTTCGGAAAACCGCCTGGATCAAATCCATGGAAGAATATCAGGCCATGTACCAACAATCCATTGAAGACCCGGACACTTTCTGGGCCGGTATGGCGGACAACTTTTCCTGGGAAAAAAAATGGGACAAGGTCCGGGAGTATAACTATCACCTGTCCAAAGGCCCTGTCTCCATCAAATGGTTCATCAATGGCAAGACCAATATCTGCTACAACTGCCTGGACCGGCACCTGCCGGAACGACAGGACCAGACCGCCCTGATCTGGGAAGGCAACAGTGTGGGAGAAGATCTGACCATCTCCTATGGGCAGCTCCATGAAAAAGTATGCCGGTTTGCCAATGCCCTCAAGGAAAAAGGCGTGGGCAAAGGCGACCGGGTGGCCATCTACATGCCCATGATTCCGGAACTGGCCGCCACCATGCTGGCCTGTGCCAGAATCGGGGCCATCCACTCCATCGTGTTCGGCGGGTTTTCCGCCGAAGCTCTGGCCGACCGGATCGAAGACAGCCTGTGCAAGGTGCTGGTGACCACGGACGGGGTGATGCGCGGGGCCAAGGCAGTGCCGTTGAAAACGGCTGCGGACCGTGCCCTGGCCTTGTGTGAGGAGCGGGGACACCAGGTGGCGACCTGTTTTGTGGTGAAACGCACCGGCAATGACATCCCCATGGACCCGGACCGGGATATCTGGTGGCATGAGGCCGCCGATGCCCAGTCGCCTGAGTGTCCCGTGGAATGGATGGACGCGGAAGACCCGCTGTTCATCCTGTACACATCGGGCTCCACGGGCAAGCCCAAAGGAGTCCAGCACAATGTGGGCGGATACATGGTATATGTCGGCACCACGTTCAAGTATATCTTTGACTACCATGAGGGCGACATCTACTGGTGTACCGCGGACATCGGCTGGGTCACGGGCCATTCCTACATTGTCTACGGACCTTTGTCCCAGGGCGCCACCTCCCTGATGTTCGAAGGGGTGCCCACCTATCCGGACCCGGGTCGGTTCTGGGCCACGGTGGACAAATGGCAGGTGAACCAGTTCTACACCGCACCCACCGCCATCCGGGCACTCATGGCCCAGGGAGAGGAATGGGTGGAAAAATATGATCTCTCCTCCCTGCGACTGCTGGGATCGGTGGGAGAACCCATCAACCCGGAAGCCTGGCGCTGGTACCACACCCATGTAGGCAAAGGTCGCTGCCCCATTGTGGACACCTGGTGGCAGACCGAGACCGGGGGCATCATGATCTCGCCGCTGCCCTATGCCATCGACCAGAAGCCCGGATCCGCCACCCTGCCGTTTTTCGGGGTCAAACCCGTGCTGCTCAACGAACAGGGAGAGGAACTGGCCGGTGCCTGCGACGGAATTCTAGCCGTCAAAGAACCCTGGCCCGGCCAGATGCGCACGGTGTATAACGATCACGACCGGTTCGGCAAGGTCTATTTCCAGATGTTTGACGGATACTATTTTGCCGGAGACGGGTGCCGCAGGGATGAGGACGGGTATTTCTGGATCACCGGACGGGTGGATGACGTGATTAACGTATCCGGCCACCGCATGGGTACCGCCGAGGTGGAATCCGCCCTGGTGAGCCATCCCCAGGTGGCGGAAGCCGCGGTGATCGGGTTTCCCCATGACATCAAGGGTCAGGGCATCTACGCGTTTGTCACCCTCAATGTCAGTGTCACGCCTTCCCCGGAACTGCTCAAGGAATTGAAAGTCCATGTCAGAGAAGAGATCGGCCCCATTGCCACCCCGGACATCATCAATTTTGCGGCGGGCCTTCCCAAAACCCGGTCCGGCAAAATCATGCGCCGGATCCTGCGCAAAATCGCCACCAATGAATACGACCAGCTCGGGGACATCTCCACGCTGGCGGATTCCGATGTAGTGGGCACCCTGATCGACAGCCACAAGGCCCTGGTCAAATAGTCACGGATCCATGCCGGACAGCAGTTCCGGCATGGATTTTCCCGGGAGCGGTTCCCGAACCGCTCCCGGCAGATCCGCTCATATTGTTTCCGTAAAAAAATACAGCGAATTTGACATTTCCGGTCACTTGGGCAATGATTTGCCATGACCGACCGCCCAGATATCCATCACCGCCGAACCATCCATATACCGGGCAATGAAAAACAGCCGATCATTGTCCAGACCCTGAAGCTGTCTGATATTCAGGCCAGGGTGTTTTCCCCGGGACTCAAACCGGAGGGACCATCCATGAAAAGCCGGATGTTTAAAGCCCGGATGTTTGATGTTCCTTTTTTATCTGAAGATGAACTGATCCGGGTAAACCGGTTCAAGGCCCTGAAAAAACAAATGGAATGGATCTGCGGACGGTTTGCCATGAAACGCCTTGCCGGAGATATTCTGGGTTCGGCCATCCCTCTGGATGAAATCCGGATTGACTATCGGGAAAAAGGCGCACCTTATCTGACACAATTTCCGGAAATTCCCGTCTCGTTATCCCACAGCGGCGACTACACTGCCGCAGCCATCACACTGGATACCAAAATGACATTGGGAGTTGATATTGAAAAAATCGGACCCATGCCGGATCAGGGATTTATGAAAACCGCATTCACAAAAGATGAGATCCGGCATATGCCGGCACATGCCCGGGCGGTTTTCCATCACTGGACCCTGAAAGAAGCGTTTTTAAAATTTCTGGGACTGGGATTTAACGAGAGCCTTCACCATGTAGCGGTCATCAAGGATCGGATCTATCATTGCGGCATAACCCAGGCCGTTCATACCTGGTCATGCTTTCCAGATGACCGGTATGTGCTGAGCCTGGTATACGGCAGAAAAAAATGAACCGGGAAGCCACCCGGAGAAAGCGTCCCGGTTCCGGTCTAAGGGCATGTCAAAGGAGGATCAACATCTCCGGGATTTGACCTGTCACAGCTGTTATGCCGTCTTGATTTCGACCTGACGCGGTTTGGCTTTCTCCGACTTGGGCATGTGAAGGGTCAACACGCCGTTTTTCAGCTCTGCCTTGACGTTTTGCACATCAATGGTCTGGGGAACTGAAAAATTACGGACGAATTCCACGTTACCGAACTCCTCCCATGAAGCCACGCCGCCACTCTCCAGTTTCCTGACCCCTGACAGGGCCAGACGGCCGTTGTCGATATTCACGGAAACCTCTTCCTTTACCACTCCCGGCATGTCCGCCACCAAAAGGATTTCGTCTTCATTTTCGTAGATATCCACCGCCGGGGCGGCTTCATACAGTTCTCTGGTTTTTTCTATATTGCGATCGTCTCTTTTTGCGATTTCAGTATTTTTATCCATGATTCGCCTCCATTGTTATGATGGTTCACCGTGCCAAAGACAATGAAACAAACAAGTTAACTGATGGTAATCTGCCTGGGTTTGGCTGCCTCGGATTTGGGCAGGGTCAGATACAGAACGCCGTCTTTCAATGTCGCCGCCACCCGGGCACCGTCCACATCGTCGGGCAGGGTGAAACTGCGGGAAAACGTACCGTTCAGTCTCTCTGTCTTGTGCACCTTGTATCCGTCCGGCACGTTGTGGTCTCTTTTGCCGGAGATTTCCAGATAATTGCCCTGAATCTTGATGTCCAGTGCATCCTTGTCCATGCCGGGCACTTCCAGCCTCATTTCAAAGGCATCGCCGCTCTGGTACAGGTTGGCCCGGAGAAACCCGTCTTCCATCAGCCATGTGCTCCTGTAAGGCCGGTTGTAATCGGTAGACATATTGTCCAGCCGCTGCCGGAGCAGGTCCATGGTACCGAATAATCTGTCGATATCGCTGAATCTCGTAAACATAATGTATCCTCCTGTTTTCATGGGGTTGGTTTGTCGGTTCGTTCAATTGCGAACCCAGCCTGTTTGAACTCAAATTTAGGTATCAAAAATCCTATGTCAATATATGTAAATTATTTTTTTATAAAATTTTATTTAGTAATATAAACACGATTCGATGACCCGTTCGAGTGAATTTAAATCAGCCTGATGTCTCAGCTGGGCAAATCTTTTCGCAGGATGTGCACCTGAACTAATAATTTTTTTATTGACAAAACAATGGATGTTTTTTTAATATCAAAGGTCAAGTCACAGAGAACAATGTTACATCAGGAGGTGGTCCGATGCCTCGGGATTATTACCTTATACTGGGCATTGCCTCGGATGCCAGCCAGACAGATATCAAGGACGCTTATCGACGGCTTGCCAAAACATTTCATCCGGATCATTATAAAGGAAACAACGCGCCGTTTCAGGATATTCAGGAAGCCTATGATGTGTTGTCAGATCCGGACCGCCGCAGGGCTCATGACGCAAAAGTGCCGTCCCGCCGACCCGCACGGCGGGAACCGGCTTTTTCAGGCCCTCTGGAACCCCTGGTTCCGGAGCCGCGGGGGGAGTCGTTTTTCCGGCCGGCCAGCCATCAGGGTATTCATCCGGACCCTCCTGCCTCAAATCAGCAG
>Ga0180429_10004020_pt1 | contig 11834 bp, 12 predicted proteins | sample SS_ome_FD_132428 | JGI IMG/M metagenome (GOLD analysis project Ga0180429, IMG submission 132428) | Hypersaline lake sediment archaeal communities from the Salton Sea, California, USA - SS_1_S_1 metaG | ecosystem: Environmental > Aquatic > Non-marine Saline and Alkaline > Hypersaline > Sediment ... | reverse complement strand
CCGCCGCCAACGGGTCATTCGGACGCAGCCTGCGGTACACGGGCTCCAGGGTCATCGCGCCCCCATCGTCCAGGACCAGGAAAACGGTCGTGTCGGGGACGCGGTTGAGGACGTTGAACGTCAACGCGCCCACCAGCGCCAAGAGGAGCAGCAGGGCGAGCGCGGCCACCCGCAGCGCCACGCTGCGTACCTGAGCGCCCGGCCCTCCGCTCACGGAGGGTCCCCCGCCCCGTCGCCCTCGCCGTCGACCGCGTCCTGCGCGGCCGCGTCCTGCGCGGCCGCTCGGGCGGCCGCGTCCGCGGCGAACCAGGCGATGTCGTCGTCGCCGGGGGCGAGCTCGAGCGCTCGCCCGTAGGCGTCGGCCGCCAGCTCGAAGTCGCGCTGCGTGTACGCCACCCGGCCCAGCCAGGTCCACCCCAGCACCGAGCCCGGATCGACCGCGACCACCTCGCGGAAGCGCGCCGCCGCGAGCGACAGCTCCGCCCGCTCGAACGCGGCCACGCCGGCGGCGAAGGCCTCGGCCGCGGCCGCGCTGCCGCCCGGCCCCTCGTCGGCGTAGGCACGCTGCTCGCGCGCCAGGTTGAGGAAGCCGCGCGCGCGCTCGTCGCCCGGGTTCAGCGCCAACACGCGTGCCCAGGCGTCCTCGGCGGCCGCGTAGCGCCCCTGCTCCTGCCGCACGCGCCCCAGCCACGCCCACGCCTCGCCGAAACCGGCGTCGGCGGCCACCGCCAACTCGAAGGCCTCGCCGGCCCGGTCCGGCTCGCTCGACTCGTAGGCGTTCAGGCCGTCGAAGAACGCGCGGCCCGCCGTCACGCCGTGATCGCGTTGGGTCTCGGCCACCCTCAGGAAGTACGCCAGGCCCGCGTCCTCTGGCCGCAACTCCAAAGCGGCGCGGTAGTGCCCCGCGGCATCGGCCGGGCGCTCGTCCTCCAGCGCCACACGACCGGCCCAGGCGTGCGCGTCGGCGAACGACGGCGCCGCCCCGAGCGCGCTCCCGAAGCCCTCGGCGGCGCCCGTCAGGTCGCCGGCCTCGTAGCGCGCCAGCCCCTGCTGAAACGCCCGGCTCGCCGCCGGGCCCACCTGGACCCCGAGTCGGGCGGCGGTGAGGAAGTGCCGCGCCGCCTCGTCGTCGGGCCGCAGTTCGACCAGCCGCTCCCAGTACGGCAGCGCGCCCTCGGGGTCGTCGCGCTCCAGGCGGATGCGGCCGATCCAGCGCAGGGCGTCCGGCGCGTCCGGGAAGGCCTCGAGCCAACGTTCGTAGGCGAGCAACGCCTGGTCCCACGCGCCCACCTGGTAACGGGAGAAACCCATCTCGGCGTAGGCGCGCCCCACCAGATCGAGGGTGGTCGGGCCGTCGGGTACCACCGGCACGGCGTCCGCCCAGGGGTCGTCGGGCGGCGGGTCGAGGGCGAGGGCGGCTTCGCGCAGCTCCTCGGCGGCCTCGACGGCCCGGACCCACCATCCCACCAGGGCGTAGACCCGGAAGAGGAGCCGCCGGGTCGCCGGGTGTTCGGGGGCCGCGTCGACCGCGGCTCGGGACGCCGCGAGCGCGGTGCGCCACGCGGGCGCGTCCGGATGACGCGGGGGCGGACTCGCCACGGCGGCCTCGGCCGCCGCCTGCGCCGCCACGAACGCGGCCTCCGCCGCCGCCGGCAGGGGCGGCTCGCCGGGCGCGACGCCGGTGGACGCGACGCCGGCCTGGGCAGCCGCAACCGCCGCGAGCGACAGCAGCGCCGCGAGCAGCCACGCCCGCAGGAGCGGGGCGCGGGTATCGGCGGCCGCGACCGCGGCACGACCCTCCGCCGCAGCGCGGCCTACAGCCGCAGCGCGGCCTTCGGCCGCGGCCCGGTCGCGGATCGGGTTCATCCGGCGCTCGACCATCCCCTACGTTGTACCCGGCGGCGATGAAGGCCATGTGCGAGTGCGTCCGGGGGCAGCACCCTGGGCGCTGCCCCCGGACGCCGGCGGTTGACCCGTCCCCCCGGCGCGGTTAGCCTGGGCGCGCCCGCGGTCCACGCCGCGGGGCGAGAGGACCCCATGTTCCAGAGCCTCGGCGATCGACTCCAGAACGTCTTCGACGGGCTGCGCGGGCGCGGCAAGCTCAGCGAGGCCGACGTCAAGGCGGCGCTGCGCGAGGTGCGCATCGCGCTGCTTGAGGCGGACGTCAACCTCGAGGTCGCCCGGGACCTGGTCGCCCGCGTGCAGGCGAAGGCGGTCGGCTCCGAGACCCTGATGTCGCTCAACCCCGACCAGCGGGTGATCGCCATCGTGCACGAGGAACTCGTCGAGGTGCTCGGCGGCAAGGCCGTCCAGCCCCAGTTGCGCAATGAGGGCAACGTGTGGATGCTCGTGGGCCTGCAGGGCGCGGGCAAGACCACCACCGCCGGCAAGCTCGCCCACAAGTACAAGGCGCAGGGCCGCCGCCCGCTGCTCGTCGCCGCCGACACCCAGCGGCCGGCCGCGCGCGAGCAGTTGCGCACCCTGGGGCGGCAGATCGGCGTGCCCGTGCTCGAGGTGGGCGACGGCGAGGCCGTGTCGATCACGAAGCGACGCGTCGCCGACGCCCTCAAGCAGGACTTCCGCGACCTGGTCATCGTCGACACCGCCGGGCGCTCGCAGATCGACGAGCCCCTGATGAACGAGATGGCCGCGCTGCGCGACGCGCTGCAGCCCACCGAACGCATCCTGGTGATCGACGCGATGACCGGTCAGCAGTCGCTGCCGGTCGCCAAGAGCTTCGACGAGCGCGTGGGCGTCACCGGTCTCATCCTCAGCAAGCTCGACGGCGACGCCCGCGGGGGCGCGGCGCTGTCGGCCAGGCACGTCACCGGCAAGCCGATCCTGTTCGCCGGCATGAGCGAGAAGATCGACGGGCTCGAGGCGTTCCACCCCGATCGCGTCGCCGGCCGCATCCTGGGGATGGGCGACGTGCTCACCCTGATCGAGAAGGCCAAGGTCCTCGAGACCGACGACGAGGGCCCGGCGGGCGGCCGCCCCCCCACCGACTTCACGTTGTCGGACATGCTCACGCAGATGCGTCGCATCAAGCAGATGGGCTCGTTCACCGACGTCCTCTCGATGATCCCGGGCGCCGGCAAGCTGCTGCCGGCTGGGGCGCAGGTCGACGAGCGCGAGATCGGCCGGGTGGAGGCGATCATCTCGAGCATGACCGAGCGCGAGCGCCGCGAACCGCGGCTGCTCAACGCCAGCCGCCGCAAGCGGATCGCCCGCGGCTCCGGCACCACGGTGCAGGACGTCAACCGACTGATGAAGAACTACGACGAGATGCGCGCCCTCATGAAGCGTTTCGGCAAGCGCCCGCCCGGGCGGGGCGGCCGCCTGGGGCGCGCCCGGCCCTGAGGCGGCCAGCCCACGTGCGGCCGAGGCGGCGCCCGCGATCGCACCCGAGCATTGGACAGCCGGCCCGCCAGCGTGTAGCATCAGAGGCTGAATCGACCGACCCGGGCGCCCGCCGTGGAGCGCTCGCCGTCCCCACCGGAGGAACCCACCAGCATGGTCAAGATCCGCATGATGCGCCTGGGCGCGAAGAAGAACCCCCACTACCGCATGGTCGTCGTGGACGCGCGCGTCAAGCGCGGCGGCGACTACATCGAGTCATTGGGGCACTACGACCCGCGCGAGACGACCGAGAACGCCTTCAAGATCGACGCCGAGCGCGCGGCCTACTGGCTGTCGCAGGGCGCCCAGCCGACCGACACCGCGGTGCGGCTGCTGGAGAAGGCCGGCGTCGTCGTTCCGGCGGTCAGGGCCAAGCGCGGCAGCAGCTACACCGCCCGCATCGCGGCCCAGCCCCAGGCCCAGGCCTGACCCCCGGATGCCCCGCGAACTGGTCGCCTACGTCGTCCAGAACCTCGTGGCCGACGTCGATGCGCTCGACGTCCGCGCCGTCGACGAGGATCGCGGCGGCGTCCGCATCGAGATCCGCTGCGCCAAGGACGACGCCGGCCGCGTCATCGGGCGCGGCGGCCGCGTGATCAACGGCCTGCGCACCCTGGCCCGCGCGGCCACCGACGGCCGCCAGCGGGTCGACGTCCACCTGATCGAGTAGGCGCTCGTGAGCGGGCGCCCGGGACCCGACACGCCGACCAGCGACGAGGCGCACCCACCCGAGGGTTGGGTGCGCCTCGCGCGCCTGGGTCGGCCGTTCCAGCTGCGCGGCGCGCTGCGGGCGCAGACCGTCGGACCCGCGGCGGACCTCCGCCTGATCGAGCTGGGTGAGGCCGCCGAGGGCGTGTGGCTGAGCGGGGTCGGCGCGACGCGCCTGCGCGGCGCCCGGCGGATCGGCGGCGGCGTGGCCGTCTCCTTCCAGGGCATCTACACACCCGAGCGCGCCCGCGACCACGTGCACCGCGACCTGTGGGGCCCCGCGGAGCGCGGCGGCGGCCCGGGCGAGGCGGCGGATCCGCGCGCGGCCGCGCCGGGCGTGGCGTCCCCCGCCGCAGGCGACACCCCCGCCGCCGAGTTGCTGGAGGGGGCGCCGGTGCGCCGCGACGGCCGTCCCTATGGCCGCGTCACGCGCGTCGTCCTCGGCGCGCAGGACCTGCTGCAGGTCGAGGGGCCCGAGGGCCCGCGCTGGGTCCCGTGGCAGGCGCCCTACGTCCGCTGGGACGGGGACGCGGTCGCCATCGACGATCCGCCGCCCGGCCTGCTCGACGACGGCTGACGGACCCGCGGCCGCCGACCGCGTCCCGGCCCCGTAAGCTGGGGCGACGGCGACGCATCCGTCCACCCGAGGAGCACCCGAACCAGCCATGCACATCGGCATCGTCACCGCCACCTTCACCCCGTCCAAGAATGGCGTCGCCACCTCGACGGCGCTCTTCGCGCGCGGGCTGCGCTCGCTGGGGCACACGGTCCGGGTGTTCGCCCCCCGCCACCCCGGCGCGGTGGCCGAGCCGGACGTCGTCCGGCTGCCCGGCCTGCACGTCGCCGCGCCGCCCGACTACCCCATCCTGCTGCCGGTCGGTCCGATCGCCACCCAGCAGCTCCCGGTGCACGACCTCGACGTGGTCCACACGATGCACCCGTTCGTGGCCGGCCACATCGCGCTGGGGTGGGCGCGGCGGGCCAAGGTGCCGCTCGTCTTCACGGCCCACACGCAGTACCACGCGTACGTCCAGTACGCGCCCACGCCGGCGGCCCCGACCGCCTGGGCGGTGAAACGCCACGTCCGCGCGTTCGCCAAGGAGGCCGACCTCGTGCTGGCCCCCGGGAACGCGATCGTGGAGGTCCTGCGCGGCTACGGCTTCGAGGGACCGATCGAGCTGCTCGCCAACCCGGTGGACCTCGCCGGCTTCCTTCACGAGCCCGATCCCGGCCTGCGGGAGCGCCACGGCGTGCCGGCGGCCGCGCCGCTGCTCGTGTACGTGGGCAGGATGGGGCCCGAGAAGGGCCTGCCGACGCTGCTCGAGGCCTTCGAGCGGGCGCGGGAGCGCGTGCCGCGGCTGCACCTGCTCATGGTGGGCGACGGACCCTTGCGCGCGTCGCTGAGCGCTCGCAGTCACGCGCAGGTGCGCTGGGTGGGCCCGGTGCCGCACGAGCGGGTCGCCGACTACCTGCTCGCCGCCGACCTGTTCGTGACCGCGTCCACGACCGAGGTGCTACCGATGACGTTCCTGGAGGCCCTGGCGGCGGGTACCCCGGTGGTGGCCGTGGCGTCGGCCGCCGCGCGCGACCTGCTGTCGGGCGACCTCGACGGCATCTGCCCCGCGACGCCGGAGGACCTCGCTGCGAAGATCGTGGCCACGCTCTCGGTACCCGACCCCCGCGACCTGCGGGCGCGGGCGCGCTCGGCAGCGGCGGAGTTCGACGTCGAGCGCCGCGCCCTCGCGCTCGCGGACGTCTACGCCCGGGTGACGGCCCGCCACCGCCCACGCGGCGGCCGCGCCGCCGGCGCCGGTTCGGCGCGCTAGGCCGACCGTGCGCTTCACCGTCTACACGCTCTTTCCGCAACTGATCGAGGCCTGGCGAAGCGAGGCGTTGATCGGACGGGCGGCCCGCCAGGGAATCATCGAGCTCGAGGCGCGGGATCTGCGGCGCTTCGCCGGCAACCGCACGGGCCGGGTGGATGACGCGCCCTACGGCGGCGGGGCGGGCATGGTCATCCGCGTGGACGTGGCCGCCGCGGCGATTGCGGAGGCGCGTGCCGACGATCCGACGCCCGACGAGGTCGTGCTGCTCTCCCCCGCGGGCGCGCCGCTGACCCAGCGGACGGTGGAGGCGCTGGCGCGGAGGCGCCACCTGGTGTTGCTGTGCGGGCGCTACGAGGGCTTCGACGCGCGCACCGAGGCGCTGGTCGACCGCGAGGTGTCGCTCGGCGACTTCGTGCTCATGGGCGGCGAGCTCGCGGCCCTGTGCCTGGTGGAGGCGGTCGCGCGGCTGCTGCCCGGCGTGCTCGGCGACGCGGACAGCCACGCGCAGGACTCGTTCACGACCGGTCTGCTGGACCACCCGGAGTACACCCGGCCGCCCGAGTTCGCCGGGTCGACCGTGCCCGGGGTGCTGCGTTCGGGCCACCACGCGGAGGTGGCGCGCTGGCGACGGCGCGAGGCGCTGCGCCGCACGCTGGAGCGGCGCCCCGACCTGCTGGAGGGGGCGCCGCTCGACGACGACGATCGTGCGTGGTTGGCCAGCCTGCGCGTGGACCCGCGGAACGGGTCCTGAGCGCGGCCGGGGTCAGCGCAGCAGTTCGGCGACCGCCTCGGTGAGGTCGAGCCCGTCGGCCGCGTACACGACCATCCCGCTCTCGGCCGCGGCCCCGATGTCCAGGACGACGGCCACGCCACTCTGCTCGGCGACCTCGCGGATGGCCGCGTTCACGGCCTCGATCGCCGGCTGGGCGGCCTCGGAGATGTCCGCCGCGTAGCGCGCCTGGACGGACTCGAAGGTGGCGACGAGCACGTTGAACAGCTCGGCCTCCTCGTTGCTCAGGCCCTCGGCCTGCGCCTTGGTCTGCAGGCCGTCGAGCTGGCCGCGCAGTTCGCCGATCTCCTCGGTGGCCAGCGCCCGCAGCTCGTTCGCCGACTGGCCGGCGGGGTGGGAGGCGATCAGCGCCTGCGAATCGACGAAGGCGATCCGCGTCGGCGCGTCCTGGGCGCCGAGGTTCGCGCCCAGCATGAGCGCGACCGCGACGATGGCGACGAGTGCGAGGGTGAGTCTCTTCATAGCGACGCGAAGCGTAGCACGGGCACCATGAGAAGCCGGTCGCCATGCCCCAGACGCCCAGCGCGCTCCCCACCCCGCCATGACCGCAGCTTGGATCGCGCTGGTCGCGATCGTTGGCTCGCTCATCGGCAGCTTCGCCAACGTGGTCGTCTACCGCTGGCCGCGGGGGGAGTCCGTCGTCCGCCCGCGATCGCGCTGCCCGGGGTGCGGCCGCACGCTGTCGCCCCTCGACCTCGTGCCCGTGCTCTCCTGGCTCGCCCTGCGCGGCCGCTGCCGGACCTGTGGTGCCCGCATCTCCGCCCGCTATCCCCTCGTCGAGACCGGCTTCGCGCTCGCGTTCGCCGTCCTGGCGTGGGCGTACCCGGTCGAGGCCTTCGGCCTCACGCTCCTACCGCTGCTCGTGCTCGTGACGATGCTGGGGATGGCGGCACTGATCGACCTCGACACCTACCTGCTGCCCGACGGGCTGACGCTGCCGGCAGTCGCCGTGGGCATCCTGGGCGCCTGGGCCTACCACCCTGCCGCCGGGCTCCCGACCCCGGCCGAGGCCGCCGTCGGCGCGGCGGTCGCCGCGGGCGTGCTGGTGCTCATCAACCGCCTCGGTGGCCTGGTGCTGCGGCGCCTGCGCGACACCGAGGAGCGCCTGTGGCCGTTCTCGCTCGACGCCGTCAACGTCGCGGCGCTGGCCGGCATGCTCGGCGGCCGCTGGTGGGCGTTCGGCGCTGGCCTCGCGCAGGTGGCCCTCAGCGCGCTGGCGCGCCGCCCGGTGCGGCTCCCCGAGCCCTGGCTCTACGGGCTGTGGCTGACCGCCCTGCTCGTGGCGATCGGCGGCTGGACCCTCACCTGGGGCGTCGACCTGATCGATGCGCTGGCGGGCAGCCTGATCGGTGCCGGAGCGTTCGCGCTGCTGGGCGCCGGCTGGTGGTGGATCGCCGACCTGCGCGCGCCCGGGCCCGCCAGCGGGACCCGTCCAGCGCCGGCCGAGGAGGCCGGCGCGCCCGAAGACGACGACGGCGAACCCGTGGCCATGGGCTTCGGCGACGTCAAGCTGGCCGCGGTGCTGGGCGCCCTCCTGGGGAGCATGGGGTTCCTGGTCGGCCTGCTGCTCGCCGTCGTGATCGGCGCGGTCGTCGGCGTCGCGCAGCGGGCGCTCGGTGGGTCGCGCTTCGTGCCCTTCGGTCCCTTCCTGGTGGTCGGCGCCCTGCTCGCCTGGGCCTTCGGCGACGCCCTCGTGGGCTGGTACCTGGACCTCCTGGGGGTCTGATAGCATCGTGTCCCACGCGTGACTGGTGCCGAACGGCACGGGGCACGCGCCCACTCCGCTCCACCGGCGCCGGCCGAGCCGCCGCCGCAGCGCACGAGAAGGGCCCCGCATGGATCTCCCCGTCGTCGACAGCCTCCGCGGCCGCGACCTCCTGTCGCTCGCCGACCTCACCACCCCCGAGTTCGACGGGCTGCTCCGCAGCTCGCTGTGGCTCAAGCGCGGCTGGAAGGCCAAGGTTCGGCCCCGCCCGCTCGAGCACAAGACGATCGCCATGATCTTCGAGAAGCAGTCGCTGCGCACCCGCTCGACCTTCGACATCGCCATGGTGCAGCTCGGCGGCCACTCGGTCCTGCTGTCGCAGAACTACATCGGCTGGGGCGTGCGCGAGACGATCAAGGACGTCGCCTACAACCTCGAGCGCTGGGTCGACGGCATCATGGCGCGAACCTACGGCCACGGCACCCTCGAGGAGCTAGCCCTGCATGCCGACGTGCCGGTCATCAACGGCCTCTCCGATCTGCTGCACCCGTGCCAGCTGCTGGCGGACTACATGGCGCTGCAGGAGACGTTCGGCGAACTGGCCGGCCTGAAGGTCGCCTTCGTCGGCGACGGCAACAACGTCTGCGCCTCGCACATCAACGCCGCTGCGCACGCCGGCACGCGCCTGACGATCGCCTGCCCGGAGGGCTTCGACCCCGACCCGCGGATCCTCGGCGCGGCCCGCGACCGCGGGGCGGACGTCACCATCGTCCGCGACCCGCGGGAGGCCGCCGAGGGCGCCGACGCGCTGTACACCGACGTGTGGATCTCGATGGGCCAGGAGGAGGAGACGGAGCGCCGCCGCACGGCCTTCGCGGGCTACACGATCGATCCCAGCTGGTTCGACGCGCTGTCGCCCCGCGGCGTGTTCATGCACGACCTACCGGCCCACTACGGCGAGGAGTGCACCGAGGAGGCCGTCTACCACCCCCGATCGATCGTGTTCGACCAGGCCGAGAACCGCCTGCACGCCCAGAAGGGCGTGCTGTTCCAGCTGCTGCGGGACGCCTGAAGTGACGCTGCGCGCCGGCGTCCTGGGTGCCAGCGGCTACGGCGGTGCGGGGCTGATCGAGCGGCTCCGCGGGCACCCCGAGGTCGAGTTGACCGCGCTGGCGTCGCGGCAGTACCTCGGTCAGCCCGTCGACGCCGCCTGGCCGCACCTCGCCGGCCTGCTCGACCTGCGCTTCGTCGACAGCGACGACGCCATCGCGTCCGCGGACGTGCTGTTCTGCGCGACCCCCCACGCGGCCACCGCGCCGCTGGTCGCCGCCGCGCGCGCGGCCGGTCGCCAGGTGATCGACCTCTCGGCAGACTTCCGCCTGGACGCCGACGCCTACGCCCTGTGGTACGGCGTCCACCCACATCCCGAGCTCATCCCCGAGGCCGTCTACGGGCTGCCCGAGCTGCACCGGACGGAGCTGGCCGGCGCCGCGATCGTCGCCAGCCCGGGCTGCAACGCCACCGCGGCGACGCTGGCGCTCGCCCCGCTGGCGGTCGAGGGGCTCCTCGGTGACGTGCCCGTCGCCACCATCGTCACCGGCGTCTCGGGCGCCGGCCGCGCCCTCGACCTCGGGCTGCACCACGCCGAGCTCGACGAGAACGCGCGCGCCTACAAGGTCGCGGGCAGCCACCGGCACACGGGCGAGATCGAGATCAACCTGGGCCGCGTCGCGGCGCAGGGCAAGGACGCCCGCACCCACGGCGCGCGCGGAGCGCTGCGCATCGCGTTCAACCCGGTCCTGGTGCCGATGGCGCGTGGGATCCTGGCGACCACCGTGGCGCGCCCGCAGCGCGGCGACCCGTCGGGCGCGACGCTGCTGGAGCTGTACCGCGACTTCTACGCCGGTGACCCCCTGGTGCACGTGCAGGCCGAGTTGCCGCAGACGAAGGCGGTGGCCGGCGCGGACCGCGCGCTCGTCAGCGTCCGCTACGATGAGCGGACCGGTTCCGTGGTGGCGCTCGCCGCCATCGACAACCTGGGCAAGGGGGCGGCCGGTCAGGCCGTCCAGGGCTTCAACGTCGCACGCGGGCTGCCCGAGACGCTCGGGCTGCGCTTGGAGGGTCACTGGCCATGAAGCTCCCCACGGGGTTCCGAGCGTCCGGCGTCCGCGCCGGCATCAAGCCTTCCGGCAAGCCCGACCTCGGCCTGATCACGGGCGACCGGCCGCTCGTGTGGGCACTGACGACGACCCGAAACCTCGTGCGTGCCCCGTGTGTGACGCGCAACCGCGCGCGCGCCGCCTCCGAGGCGCCCGTCCGCGCGCTCGTCGTCAACGCCGGCAACGCCAACTGCGCCAACGGCGACGGGGGCATCTGGGACAACGAGGACTTCGCGGCCAGCGCCGCGCACGCGCTCTCGCTCGGCCGGCCGCAGGAGGTGTTGACCGCCTCCACCGGGGTGATCGGCCGCAAGCTGCCGATGGAGCGCGTGCGCGCGGGCCTGCCGCTGGCGGTGGCCGGCCTGAGCGACGACGTCGACGCCTTCGCCGAGGCGATCCTGACCACGGACCTGGTGACCAAGGTTGCCGCGGTCGAGTTCGGCGGCGGCACCCGCGTCGTCGGCGTCGCCAAGGGCTCGGGCATGATCCACCCGAACATGGCCACGATGTTCGCCTTCCTGCTCACCGACGCCCAGGTCGATCAGGCGGCGCTGCGCGAGGCCTGGAGCGGCATCGTGCGGCGGACCTTCAACCAGATCACGGTCGACGGCGACACCTCGACGAACGACATGGCGGTCGTGCTCTCCAGCGGCCGCCGCGCCGCCGACCTGGAGGAGGTCTCCGGCGCGCTCGAGCGGGTCGCCGCGGAGCTGGCGCAGGCGATCGCGCGGGACGGCGAGGGGGCCACCACGCTGATCACCGTCGCCGTCCGCGGCGGTCGCGACGCGGCGGACGCGATGGCGGCAGCGAGGTCCGTCGCGGGTTCCAGCCTGGTCAAGGCCGCGGTCCACGGCCGCGATCCCAACTGGGGCCGCATCCTCTCGGCGGTGGGCCAGGCCGGCGTCGTGGCCGATCTCGGCGCGATCGCCATCCGGCTGCAGGGGACGCCCGTCTACCAGGGCGCGCCCACGCCGTTCGACGCCGACGCGGTCTCTCAGGCGATGCGCGGCCCCGACGTCCTCATCGAGGTCGACCTCGCCGCCGGCGACGCCGAGGGGCGAGCCTGGGGCTGCGACCTGACGGCCGATTACGTGAAGATCAACGCGCTGTACACGACCTGAGGCGCGCGAGCGGACGGCCCCGCCTGCCGAGCGCCCTCAGCGCCGCCGGTTGGCGATATGGATCGCGGGCGATCCCGACACGGCCCCGCCTGCCGAGCGCCCTCAGCGCCGCCGGTTGGCGATGTG
>Ga0180429_10004019_pt1 | contig 11834 bp, 9 predicted proteins | sample SS_ome_FD_132428 | JGI IMG/M metagenome (GOLD analysis project Ga0180429, IMG submission 132428) | Hypersaline lake sediment archaeal communities from the Salton Sea, California, USA - SS_1_S_1 metaG | ecosystem: Environmental > Aquatic > Non-marine Saline and Alkaline > Hypersaline > Sediment ... | reverse complement strand
GTGCGCCGTTAGCGTGAGGCCGTGCCCGAGGTCGTCGCCGTCACCGCCCACCCCACCCCGGCGTTCCTCGACGAGGTGCGGCGGGTGTGGGACCACGGCGACGCCCTGCTGCCGGTGGATCCGCGCCTCCCCCGCCCCGCCGTTGCCGCCCTGTGCGACCGCCTCGCTCCCACGGTGGTGGTGGACCCCGACGGCGGTCGCCGCCGTCGCCCCGACGGGCGCGGCGCCGCCGTGGGTGACGCCCTCGTGGTGGCCACGAGCGGCAGCACGGGGACCCCCAAGGGCGTCGTGCTCACCCACGACGCGCTCCGAGCCGCATCGACGGCCGTCTCGGCCCGCCTCGAGGTGGATCCCGACCACGACCGGTGGCTGGCCTGCCTGCCGCTCGCCCACGTCGGCGGTCTCGGCGTGGTCATCCGCGCCCTGCACACCGGCACGCCCCTCGAGCTCGCCCCCCGGCCCGACCGCACCCACCTCGAGGCGGCACTGCGCCGGGGCGCAACCCTCACCGCCGTGGTCCCCACCGTGCTCACCCGGGTCGACACCTCGGGGTTCCGGCGGGTGCTGGTCGGCGGTGCCGCCCCGCCCGAGGGCCTGCCCGACAACGTCGTCACCACCTGGGGCATGACCGAGACGGCCGGAGGGATCGTCTACGACGGCCGACCCCTCGACGCCGTCGCGGTACGCGAGGTCGACGGGCGACTGTGGGTGCGGGCCCCGATGCTGCTGCGGGCGTACCGCGGCGGGGACGGTGACGACGGGGGCGACGTCGATCCCCGCGACGGCGACGGGTGGTTCGACACCGGCGACGCCGGGGTGTGCACCCCCGAGGGCACCGTCGTGGTCCACGGGCGGGTGGGCGACCTCATCGTGACCGGTGGGGAGAACGTGTGGCCGGCGACGGTGGAGCCGGTCCTCGCCGACCACCCCAGCGTCACCGAGGTGGCCGTCGTCGGACGGCCCGACCCCGAGTGGGGCGCTCTGGTCACCGCCGTGGTGGTCCCCACCGATCCCGGGCGGCCCCCCACGCTCGACGAGCTGCGGGACCACGTGCGCCGCGTGCTCCCCGCCCACGCCGCGCCCCGCCGACTCGAACTCGTCGATGCGCTGCCGCGCACGCTGGTGGGCAAGGTGCGACGCACCGAGCTGTAACACCTGTCGAGCGGGGTTCGGGTGGCGTGGCAGTAGTGTCGGCGCCCAATGGCCAACCGTCTCGCCGCAGAGTCGAGTCCCTACCTGCGCTCCCACGCCGACGACCCCGTCGACTGGTTCGCCTGGGGTCCCGATGCCCTCGCCGAGGCACAGCGTCGCGACCGGCCCCTGCTCATCTCCATCGGCTACTCGTCCTGCCACTGGTGCCACGTCATGGCCCGCGAGTCCTTCGCCGACCCCGCCACCGCCGAGGTGCTCAACCGCCTGTTCGTGAACGTCAAGGTCGACCGCGAGGAGCGACCCGACGTCGACGCCCTCTACCTCGACGCCACCCGGGCGCTCACCGGGAGCGGCGGGTGGCCCATGACGGTGTTCGCCTTCCCCGACGGCCGACCGTTCCTCGCCGGGACGTACTTCCCCAACACCGCCACCGACGACGACGCCGTGACCCTGCTCGAGGTGTGCCACGGGGTGGATCGCCTGTGGATCAACCGTCGCGGCGAGCTCGCCGAACAGGCCGACTCGGTGACCCGGGCCATCAACGCCCGGGCGACGCTGGCCCCGGCCTCCACCCCCCCGGGTGCCAGCGCCCGCTCGGCGGCGGTGGACCGACTCCTCGCCTCCTTCGACACCGAGTGGGGCGGTTTCAGCACCGCACCGAAGTTCCCCCAGCCCACCGCCGTCGACCTGCTCGTCGCCGCCTGGCAGCGCACCGGGGACCCGACGGTGGCCGAGGCGGTCACCACCACCCTCGATGCCATGGCCTCAGGTGGCATCGTCGACCAGCTCGGCGGAGGCTTCGCCCGCTACACCGTCGACCGCCAGTGGCGCCTCCCCCACTTCGAACGCCTGCTGTGCGATCAGGCCATGCTCGCCCGCTGCTACCTCCACGCCCACCTCGTGGGCGGGTTCGCCCGGTACCGCCAGGTCCTCGACGAGCTCGTCGACTACGTCGACGGCGTGCTCTCCCTCCCCGACGGTGGCTTCGCCTCCGCCGAGGACGCCGAGTCCGGCGGCGTCGAGGGCGGATGGTGGACGTGGGACGCCGCCGAGTTCGCGAGCGTGCTGGTGGCCGGTGGGTTCGACCCCATGGAGGAGACGACCGCCACCCTGTGGTGGGGCGTGACGCCGGAGGGCAACGTGCCCGACCAGCCCGGACGCAACGTCCTGTACCGCACGGTGCGGGGCGACCTGCTGCGCCCACCGGTGATCGAGCGGGCCCGTCGGCTGCTCGCCGCCCACCGGCACCAACGCCCCCGACCACTGCTCGACGACAAGGCCATCACCGAGTGGAACGCCCTGTGGGTCGCCTCCCTCGCCGAGGCCGCCCTCGCCCTCGACAACCGTCGGTGGGCCGACCGGGCCGTGCGGGGCGGACACTTCCTCGTCCGCCACCTGCGCAGTGACGACGGCCGGTGGCTGCGGTCCTGGCACCGCGACGGAGGCGCCCGTCACCTGGCCTGCGCTGCGGACCATGCTGCGCTCGTCGACGCCTTCACCCGACTGGCCGAACTCACCGGCGACGCCGCCTGGGTGGGACACGCCCGGCGCACTGCCGACGCGCTCCTCGACCTGTTCTGGGACGACGAGCACGGCGGGGTGTTCACCACCGGCAGCGATGCCCCGTCGCTGGTGGCCCGCACCAAGGACCTCGCCGACAACGCCCTGCCCTCGGCCAACGCCGCCGCCGCCGTGGCGTTGGCGCGCCTCGGCGCGATGTGCGGCGAGGGGCGCTACACCGAGCGGGCCCGGGACGTCGGCCGACTCCTCGGCGACCTCGCCGACCGCCATCCCACCGGCTTCGCCCACCTCCTGGGGGCCACCGACCTCCTCGGGCGGGGCGCCATGGAGGTCGTGGTCAGTGGCGAGCGGCCCGACCTCGTGCGCACCGTGGCCGGCAGCTGGCGTCCCGAGGTGGTCCTCGTGTGGGGGGAACCGTGGGACAGCCCGCTGTGGGAGGGGCGGACCGAGGACGTCCCGGGCCGGGCCTACGTGTGCCACCGGGGGTCGTGCCGGATTCCCGCCGACGACGAAGCGACGCTGCGCAGCCAGCTGGCGGGGACCTGACTCACCGCCGCCGACCGGACCGGGTGGCCCGGGGGGTCAGCGGCGACGCACTGGGTGCTGCGGCGCGCTCACCATCCGCCGCGGTGGACCACCTCGGCCACCCCACGCCGGGTCCGGCCCGACGATCGGCCGCGCCGGTGGGGACCGGGTGCCGGATGCCCGAGCGCCACCATCCCGATGGGCACGTGGCCCTCGGGCACACCCAGTGCGGCCGACACCGCCGGCGCCCGGTCGAACAGCCCGAAGAAGCAGGCGCCCAGCCCGGCGTCGGTGGCGGCCAGCAACAGCAGCATGGTGGCGAACGCCGTGTCGGTGAGCCAGTAGGGGAACGCCCACGCCGACGCCCCCTCCCCCAGACCCGTCGTCCGCTTGTCCTCCTCGCCGTAGCGGGCGACGTAGGCGGCAGGGTCGGCGACCGGACAGACGAGTACGGGTGCGTCGAGCAGCCCCGGCCAGGCGAACGACGTCCGGCGCGCCTCGGGGAGACTCACGTCCCAGAAGCGCGCCGTCTGCTGCGGGCCCTCCAGCACCACGAAGTCCCAGCCCTGGGTGTTGCCCGCCGACGGTGCCCGGCACGCCGTGGCCACGAGGGCGTCCACGACCTCGGGGGCGAGCGGTCGGGACGGATCGAAGGAGCGCACCATGCGCCGTCGGGCGACGGCGTCGGCGAAGTCCACGGTGGTGCGGCGCGTCAGCCCAGCTTGGCGAGGTCTTCGGCCATCGCCCAGCCGAAGGCGACCATCGAGTCGCCCCGACCCTCGTCGACGTCGGCGAACAGGGCCACCACGTCGGGGTCGAGGGTGTCAGGCTTGACCGACTCGTGGTCGAAGGCGAGCGGGAACGAGCCATCGCCACGGGCGAGGAACGCCCGGTCGTCGTAGGCGCCGGCCTCCACGCCGAAGCGCTTGGCCAGTCGCCGCCCCCACGCCCGCTCCTCGCCGGTAGCGGCGTGGCCGGGCCGGGGGACGATGTCCACGAGGGTGCGGAACGACTCGAAGCCCGACGCCGTGGTGAAGCGGGTCCCCACCAGCACGTCCTCGTCGGGGAAGGCGAGCACCGAGCGACGGAGCATCTCGGTGACCAGCGCCCGCAGGACGGTGTCGCGCTTGGAGGTCCGGCGCACCGAGGCCACGCCGACCAGGACACACGGCGTGCCGCCGATGCGCTCGAGCGTGCAGTAGGCGAACGCACGCAGGTGACGTCCCTCCCGGGCCAGCGAGATCAGCACCCACGCCTCCGCCTGCTTCGACAGCAGTCCGGCCTCGAAGTGGCTGGGGCCCTCAGCGCAGATATCGGCCATCTCGGCCAGTTCGGCATCACTGAGAGCCGTGCAGTCCTTGGTGGTCACGTCAATTGCCATAGCCAAGCCCCCACGGGAAACGCTCTGCGGACCCCCCCATTGCAGCCGCGCCGGCCGTCGGGCGCAAATGCACCTGCGGGAGCTAGGCCACCACGGCGTCAGGGCCGAGCAGCACCCGCAGTTCGGCCAGCAGCCCGTTGGAGGCGTCGACGCAGAACTCGGCAGGGAGCCGCAGGACCCGTTCCTCGCTGAGATGGAGGAAGACCTCCGACGTCCCGGGGTGCTCGCTGAGCACCTCCTTGAGCCCGCTGAGCACCGAGGGGCTGAGGGCGTTGGGGGTCAGGCGGATCCGCACCGGGAAGCTCGCGTCGTCGAGTCCGTGTACCGCCTCGACCTCGAGCGCCACGAGCTTGGGCTGGTCGTCCCGGTTGTCGAGGCGGGCCTTGACCACGACCACCGCATCCTCGTCGAGCACGTGGCCGAAGGTGGTCATCGTGCGGGGGAACACCATGACCTCCACCGACGACTGCAGGTCCTCGAGCACGAAGACGGCCATGAGGTCACCCTTGCGGGTCCACTTGCGCTGCAGGTTGGTCACGAGACCCCCGACGAGGCGCACCGTGCCGTCCTCGGCGAACTCGAGGTCGCTGACCGACGTGTCGGTGCGTCGCCGCAGGGCGGTCTCCGCACCCATGAGGGGGTGGTCGGAGACGTAGAGGCCGAGCATCTCCCGTTCGAAGGCGAGGCGCTGACGCTTGTCGAACTCGAGATCGGGGATGGGGAGTCGGGCGTCGTCGAATCCGGCCTCCTCGGCGGTGTCGAGCGACCCGAAGAGCTCGAACTGCCCCTCGGCCTCACGCCGGCGACGGGCGAGCGTGCGCTCGACGCCCTGCTCGAACACGAGGAGCAAGCCCTGGCGGGGGTGGCCGAGGGAGTCGAACGCCCCCGCCTTGATGAGCGACTCCACGGCGCGCTTGTTGAGCACGCTGGGGTCGACCCGCTGGCAGAAGTCGTAGAAGTCGGTGAAGGGTCCGGAGGTGTCGCGCTCGGCGACGATGAGCTCGACGATGCCGGCCCCCACGTTGCGTACCGCCGAGAGGCCGAAGAGGATCTCGCCGTCGGCGACCACCGGCTCGAAGTCCGACACCGACCGGTTGATGTCGGGCACGCGGACGGTGATGCCGTGGATGCGGCAGTCGTTGAGGTAGACCGCCGCCTTCTCGAGGTTCGTCTTGACGCTGGTGAGCAGCGCAGCGAGGTACTCCACGGGGTAGTTGGCCTTGAGGTAGGCGGTCTGGTACGCCACCAGCCCGTAGCCGTAGGAGTGACTCTTGTTGAAGGCGTAGTCGGCGAACGGCTCGATGATGTCGAACCACTGCTGCCCGAGGTCGGTGCCGTAGCCCTGGGCGTCGCATCCGGCCACGAACTTCTCCCGCTCGGCGGCGATCATCTCCCGGATCTTCTTGCCGCAGGCCTTGCGCAGGTTGTCCGCCTCGGCCAGGGAGTACCCGGCGAACCGCTGGGCGATCCGCATCACCGACTCCTGGTAGATCATCAGGCCGTAGGTGTCGCCGAGGATCTCCTCGGCGTCGGGGTGGAGGTACTCCACGGGCTTGCGGCCGTTCTTGCGGTCGGCGTAGTCGTTGTGCATGTTCGCCGCCATCGGACCGGGTCGATACAGCGCCACCAGCGCAGCGACGTCCTCGAAGGCGGTGGGACGCAGGTTGCGCATCAGCGCCCGCATGGGGGTGCTCTCCAGCTGGAACACGCCGATGGAGTCGCCGTCCTGCAGCATGGCGAAGGTGGCGTCGTCGTCGAGGGGCAGCGACTCGACGTCGAGGGCCTCGCCACGGGTGCGCTCGATGAGCGCCACCGCGTCGCTGATGACGTCGAGGTTGCGCAGCCCGAGGAAGTCCATCTTCAGGAGGCCGAGTTCCTCCACGCCGTGCATCTCGTACTGGGTGACGACCGGGGCGTCGGCAGGGTCCTGACCCGACTCGGGCTTGCGCTGCACCGGGAGGTACTCGGTGAGCGGTTCGTCGGTGATCACCACCGCAGCGGCGTGGATACCGTCCTGGCGGCGGAGCCCCTCGAGGCCCCGGGCCACGTCGACGACCTTGGCCACGTCGGGGTCGGCGGCGTACATCTCCCGCAGCTCGGCCGCCATCTTGAAGCCATCCTCGAAGCCGGGGTTCTGGTCCAGGCAGGCGTACAAGGGGGTGTCTCGCCCCATCACGAGCGGTGGCATGGCCTTGGCCACCCGGTCGCCCACGGCGTAGGGAAGCCCCAGCACCCGAGCGGCGTCACGCACGGCGGCTCGGGCCTTGATGGTGGAGAACGTGACGATCTGCGCCACCCGGTCACGCCCGTAGCGCTCGGTGGCGTAGCGGATCATCTCGTCCCGGAACCGAGAGTCGAAGTCCATGTCGATGTCGGGCATCGAGATGCGCGACGGGTTCAGGAATCGCTCGAACAGCAGGTCGTAGCGGATCGGGTCGAGGTCGGTGATGCCGAGGCAGTACGCCACGGCGCACCCCGCCGCACTTCCGCGACCGGGCCCCACCCGGATCCCCGAGGTGCGGGCGTGGCGGATGAGGTCCCACACGATCAGGAAGTACGAGCTGAACCCCATGTCGCCGATGACCTTGAGTTCGTAGGCGAGGCGCTCGACCACCTCGTCGTTGAGCCGCTCCCCCCACCGCTGCCGGGCACCCTCGAAGGTGAGGTGCTCGAGGTAGGCGCCGTCGTCAGCGAAGCCGTCGGGCAGCGGGAACTTGGGCAGGCGCGGGGTCCCGAAGTCGATGTCGACCTCGCAGCGCTCGGCCACCCACAGCGTGTTGTCACAGGCCGACGGCAACTCGGCGAACGTTCGCCGCATCTCGGCCGCGCTCTTGAGGTAGTGCTGGTCGCCGTGGAACCGGAACCGGTCCTTGTCGCTCATCAGCGCACCGGTCTGCACGCACAGGAGGGCGTCGTGCGCCTCGTGGTCGCCCTGGTGGGTGTAGTGGCTGTCGTTGGTGGCGAGGAGCGGCGCCCGGAGCTTCTCGGCGATGCGGACGAGGTGCGGGTTGGCCCACCGCTGGGCACCGATCCCGTGGTCCTGCAACTCGATGAAGAAGTTCTCCCGTCCGAAGATGTCCTGGAGGCGGCCGGCGATGGACACGGCGTTGGCGAACCGGTCCTCCTCGCTGAGGGAGTCGACGCGCGGCTTGTCGGGGTCCATGATCGGTGCCGGGACCAACGCCTGCAGCACCTGACCGCCGAGGCAGCCACTCGTGACGATGACCCCCTCGCTGTGCTCGGCCAGCAGATCCCAGTCGACGCGGGGCTTCTGGTAGTAGCCCTCGAGGTAGGCGCGGCTCGCCAACTGGATGAGGTTGCGGTACCCGACGTTCGACTCGGCCAGCGCCGTCAGGTGGTAGTACTGCTTGCGGCCACCCTCGGCTTCACCACCGGTGTCGTCCTGTCGTCCTCGTCGGGCGAACCGCTCACCCCGGTGCTCCCACGCCTGGTAGAGCTCGATGCCCACGATGGGCTTCACGCTCGCCTTGCGCGCCGCCTTGTAGAGGTCGAGGACGCCGTACATGTTGCCGTGGTCGGTGATGCCGACCGCCGGCTGTCCGTCCGCCACTGCCGCCGCCACCACGTCACCCACCCGCGAGGCGCCGTCGAGCATCGAGTACTCGGTGTGCAGATGCAGGTGGACGAACGAGTCGGCCACGGTCACTCCAGTGTCGGCGGTCGGGATGGGTCGTTGGGCGCCCCGCTGCACGGTGTACGCGGGGCCGTGGCGCAAACCTACACGCGTGTCATTTGCCCTGCATCCGCCGCCTCCACCTGCCGCAGACGACGGCTCGAGCGGCCGGTGGCGGCCCCACCGAGCGGCGCCGGAGGCGAGGGAGCAGCGCCGGAAGAGGGAACGGCGCTACAGGTACGTTCCGGGACGGGCATCGCCGCCCTCGCCCCCCTGGGGGAGCTCGTGCCGCATGCGCTCCAGCTGCTGGCGGGCCGCCATCTGCTGGGCGAAGAGGGTGGCCTGGATGCCGTGGAACAGGCCCTCCAGCCAGCCGACCAGCTGCGCCTGGGCCATGCGCAACTCGACCTCGGTGGGGACCTCGTCGGGGTGGAACGGGAACACCAGCCGCTCGAGTTCCTCCCGGAGGTCGTCGGACAGGGCGGAGCCCAACTCGGTCACCGAGCGGTCGTAGATCTCCCGCAGCCGCTCGCGGCTGGGCGCGTCGAGGGACGTGGAGCGCACCTCGTCGAGGAGCTGGCGGATCATGGAGCCGACCCGCATGACCTTGGCCGGCTCGGCCACCGACCCCGTCGCCTCCTCGCCGACGTCGTCGGATACCTCCCCCATCGGCACGATGTGGCCGCGTGCCACGTCGTCTCCGGCCCCGGGGGACCCGAGGTCGTCAGGGCCGGAGGGGCCGGGGGGACCGGACGCGCTCACCGCACACCTGCCAGCAGCGGGACCCGGACCTCCGCTTCGGTGAGCGAGCCGTGGCGACCCACGAGGTGGTAGGGGCCGGTGTCGGCGGGGTCGCGGTAGGCGACGTCGTCACGGGCGACGAGCGCCACGTCTCCGAGGCGGCTGCGGGCGACCTCGGTGACCACCGGACCGAACCACCCCTGCTCCACCACCTCGTCAGCGGTGACCACCCACCCGGTGTCGGCGTGGTGCCGCCGGGCGGCGTCGGCGAGGTCGGCGGCCTGACCGGGCCGGGCGTGGAGCCAGCGGAACCGACCCTCCCCCGACTGCAGCGAGCAGTGGGCGAGGACCTCGGGGTGGGGGTCGATGAGGCGCTCCCCCACCTCCACCTGACCGTGATCGGCGGTGACGAGCAGGACGGCGCCGGGCGGGAGGGCGTCGAGCAGCTGCCCCACGATGGCGTCCACCGCCACCAGCTCGGCGTCGTAGTGCTCGCCGAGGCCGTACTCGTGACCGACCTTGTCGAGCCCGTCGTAGTAGGCGTACACGAACGCCTCACCGGCGCGCAGCGCAGCTCGCACCTCGGTGACCAACGTCGAGGTCACCCGGTACCCACGGAAGCGAACCCCGTCGAGGTGCGCCCGGGTGAACCCCGACTCGACGAACTCGGCACGGGTCACGATCGCCGGACGGTGGGCGGCGAAGCAGTCGACGCACTGGAACTTCTCCGGCGGCTCTGACGACCGGGCGTCGCGTCCCCCCACCGACCACCGCAGCACGTTGAGGACCCCGCCCTCGGTGGCCACCCGGTAGCCCACCACTCCGTGCTGCCCCGGGGGCATGCCAGTGGTGATCGAGGTCAGCGCCGTGGAGGTGGTGGTTGGGCACACCGAGTCGATGGGGCCCCCGGCGAGTGACGTCAGCACGGGAGCGAGGTGGGGGCGCTCGGCCAGCTGGAGCCAGCCCAGCCCGTCGACGACGAACAGCACGACCTGGGGAGCGTCGTGGGCCACGGCGGGGAGCCACGCCGGGCACTCGTCGGTGGGTTCGAGCAGGGCGGGCACCACGCTCGAGATGCAGGCGCCGCCGTAGTCGGGGATGACTGGTGTGTCGCCCAAGGTGTCCTCCCTGCGCCGTGGCGCCCTCGCCGCTCGTGACCGCAGCGACCCTACCGTGCGACCCGACGCTACCGGCGGCAGCACCACTCCACGACACCGGGCGAGCCCGCACCTCCGGGCGCGCCGACCCCACGCCCTACGATGGGACTCGTGAAGGTCTCCACTCGGGGTGACTACGCCAGCCGGGCGCTGCTCTCCCTCGCCCTGCACCTCGAGGAGGCGGGGCCCACCTCCGTGCGCGACATCGCCGAGCGGACCGGACTCCCCCAGCCCTACCTCGAGCAGATCCTGCTGGCGCTCAAGGGCGCCGGGCTGGTCCGCTCCAAGCGTGGGGTCGGCGGCGGGTACGTGCTCGCCCGGCCGCCCGAGGAGGTCACCCTGGCCGACATCCTCGCCGCCGTGGACGGCCCCATCGCCCTCGGTGACTTCGGCGAACCCCACACCGGGGGAGCCTGTGACCACGAAGGCCAGTGCGTCCTGCTGGCGGTGTGGGCCGACGTCGGGGAGCAGATGCGCGGACTGCTCAGCCGTCTGACCCTCGCCGACCTCGTCGACATGTCCCGAGGTGCTGCCCCCTGGCCCGAGGCCAACCGCTAGCGCAGAACGTCGAGGACCCCGGCGAGGTCGTCGGGGAGCGGCGCTTCGAAGGCGACCCGCTCGAGGGTCGCGGGGTGGTCGAAGGACAGTTCGGCGGCGTGGAGCCACAACCGGGGCGTGACCAGGCCCGGGCGATCACCGCCGTACAGGCCGTCCCCCACGACCGGGTGCCCGATGCTGGCGAGGTGCACACGAATCTGGTGGGTCCGACCCGAGTGGAGCGCGCAGCGCAGGCGGGACACGACCACGGGGTCGTGGAACGTCGTCACCACCTCGTAGTCGGTTACCGCCTCCCGCCCCTCAGCGGTCACCGCCATACGGGTCGGGTGGCGACGCGAACGTCCGATGGGAGCGTCGACCCGTCCCGTCGTGGTCTCGAAGTCTCCCCACACGAGCGCGTCGTAGCGTCGGGTCACCGTCCGCTCGGCGAGCTGTCCCACGAGGTCCTCGTAGGCGTCGGGCGTGCGAGCGACGACCATCAGCCCGCTCGTGTCGGCATCGAGTCGCTGCACGATGCCGGGGCGGCCGGGTTGGCCCACCTCGGCGAGGTCGGGGAATCGGGCGACGAGGCCGTGGACGAGCGTCCCGGTCGGGTTGCCAGCGCCGGGGTGGACGACGAGGCCAGGTGGCTTGTTCACCACCACGACGTCGGCGTCGGCGTGGACGACGACGACGTCGACGTCGGGATCCGGCTCGATCGAGACCTCGTCGGCCACCGGCGCCACCGGAGCCGACACGACGTCACCGACCGCCACACGGTGGGAGCGCAGCGTCACGCGTGCACCGTTCACGCTCACCGTTCCGGCGGCGATCTGGTCGGCGACCACCGCCCGGCTGGCCCCCGACATCATCGCCACCACCCGGTCGAGCCGCTCGCCCTCGAGCGCCACGGGGATCGTCTCGCGCAACTGGCCACCGCCGGAGGGGTCAGTCATCGGGATCCCCGCCGGCTGCGGTGGCGGAGGTATCGCCGGTGGGGAGGAAGGACAGCGCGAGCAGGAGCAGCACCCCCACCACCACGGCGGCGTCGGCGACGTTGAACACCGGCCACCAGCCGAGGTCCACGAAGTCGACCACGCCCCCTCCCATGAACCCCCGGTCGCTGCGCGCCGCCCGATCGATGAGGTTCCCGATTGCGCCACCGATGACGAGTCCCGCAGCGACC
>Ga0180429_10004014_pt1 | contig 11843 bp, 16 predicted proteins | sample SS_ome_FD_132428 | JGI IMG/M metagenome (GOLD analysis project Ga0180429, IMG submission 132428) | Hypersaline lake sediment archaeal communities from the Salton Sea, California, USA - SS_1_S_1 metaG | ecosystem: Environmental > Aquatic > Non-marine Saline and Alkaline > Hypersaline > Sediment ... | reverse complement strand
GAGCTCGCCGTCGCCGCGCTGCAGAAGGTGGTGCGGGCCCAGGGCAAGGCCTCGACCAAGCTGGGCTCCGTCAAGGGGCTGTGGCGGGGCCACGTCGAATGCACCCGTGGGGGCATCGAGGTGGTGCTGGCCCGCCGGCTGACCTCCTACGGCACCCTCGCGCTGGTGAGCAAGCCCAAGCACGGCAAGAGCAAGGCTCCCGCCTGGACCGCGGCTGCCGTGGTCACCAAGCGGGGCGTGGCGGGCTCCCCCAACAGCCAGTGGGCCGGCTCCGCAGGCACCCTCACCGGCGCCGCCGTGAAGGGCTACGAGGCCATCGGGGATATGGTCGCCTCGGTCTGCGTGCCCAAGACCCTCGCCAAGCGCAAGCCCCGCACCGCCAAGGGCCGCGCCAAGGCCCGGGTGGCCCAGGTCAAGCGCAACGTCACCGCGGAGAGGCGGGCGGCGAAGGCGGCCACCCCCAAGGCCAGCGCCGGCGACCGCTACGTGGGCAAGCGGGCGGTGCTCCGCGTCGCCTCCGGCGGGCTCCCCAAGGGGGCGCTGGTGAAGGTCGATGCCGTCGCTGGCCCCAACCACGTCTTCGTGCTCCCCATCGTCGAGGACGGCGGCAAGGGGCGGTACGCCAAGACCCGCACCAAGGTGCAGGTGAAGGCCACCCGCGACGGCAAGAAGGTGACGGTGCTCTCCGTGGGCAATCGGGCCTCCGAGCAGGTGGCTCGAGGGCTCGCCTCCGGCGCCAAGACGGTGGCCGACCTCCCCCGGAAGAAGGCCGCGCCGAAGAAGGCCGCAGCTCCCAAGAAGGCCGCCCCCAAGAAGAGCGGGGGCCGGCTGAGCAAGAGCCATACCCTTGTGGGCAAGCGGGTGGCGGTGAAGGGCGCCGAGAAGGTCAAGGGCTTCGCCACGGTGGTCGAGGCCAGCGACACCCGGGTGAAGGTCGAGAGCAGCAAGGGCTCCGAGGTGGTGGACCGGGCGCAGGTGACGGTGATGAAGCCGCCGCCGAAGCGCAAGGCCGCCCCCAAGAAGCCCGCCCCGATCCGCAAGAGCAGCAAGCGGGCGGTCAAGAAGGCCCCCACCGCCGCCGACGTGGACGCAGCTCTCCGGGCGCTGGGGGTCTGACAGCATGGGGCTGGGCGCAGACGAGAGAGGGGCCCTCCGGCTCCTTGGGGAGTTCCTGCTGGGGCTCTCCGAGGAGCCCGACCCGGATCTCCCTGCCGCTGTAGGGTTCGTCCAACGAGTGCTCCCTGTGCTGGAGCGGGCAGAGTCCACTGCAGCGCCTCTTGTGGATGTCGTCTTGCGGTCGCGGAGCCTCAGTACCCGGGGCAACGGGGAGGAAGTCAACACCCGTGTCCGTCTGCCCTCTGGGGAAACGGGATGGGGGTCAGACCTGGCCGAAGACGTGACGGGTTCCATGGGTCGGATAGGCCCAGCCAAGCGGGATCGGCACGGGGACGTGATGGGCAAGCTCCCCTCGGGGTCGGTGGTAGTGGAGTTCACCACCAGCTACCAGGGATTCCAGAAGGACAGGGGGGGTGGCTCCCGTCGGGTCTTCATGGTGCAGCCCGATGGAACAGAGCTGCCCCTGCGAACGTCTTCTGACGGGGTGGTCTTGCCCTCGGGGGATGTGGTGCCAGTCCCATGATCCCGGCCGAGCCCTTCGTCTTCTGGCTTGTGGGACTGCTGGCAGCCTGCACGGTGCTCTTCACCATCGTCGCCCTGGTGGACCGCAAGGGGTGGCCCGCCTGGGCGGCGGCGGCCGGCGGGGCCCTCCTGGCCCTGCTGGGGGTGGTCGCCACGTGGCTGGGGCGTCGCCCGCAGGGGATGCCCAAGCCCGTGCCCCGGCGCGAGGACCGCAAGCGACTGAAGGCCGAGGAGAAGGCCCTGGAGAAGCTGCGAGACGAAGCCACGGTGCCGGTGCCCACCGAGCCCATCGAAGACGACGAGCTCGACGCCCTCGCTGCTGACGGGCGGGCCGTCATCACCAACCTGGCGCGACCGAAGGCCGGTGGTGCCCGTGACCCCGAGGGATCCCCATGAGCCTGCGAGATGTCATCCTGGGGGCCCTGGTGGCCCACTTCGACTGGCCCGCCGATGAGGGGGCGATCCCCGTCGCCAACAAGCTGACCGAGGTGATCTCCGAGTACATCAACGGGCGGCTCTTCGGAGTCCCCGTCGCCTTCGATGCGGATCAGCTCGGGCCGGTGGACTCCGTGGCCGCGGGCCTGGCCCGGGAGGACGACGAAGCCACCCAAGGGCTCTTCGAGCGGTGCAAGGCCTGGACGGGGGGGCAGTGCGAGGTGGAGCACATCGCCTTCAGCGGGCCCGCCGTGCGCCTGGGGGATGGGGCCTACCTGGCCTTCGAGGAGCTGGAAGAGGACGAAGCCGCCCCCGTCCTGGGCTACGACACCGAGGCCGGCAAGGTCTTCTTCCACCAGATGCCCCTGGGCACCGAAGCCTGGGTGACCAACGAGGGGCTGATCGTCCTGCGGCACCCGGACATCGTGCTCACCTCGGGGGGCATCGGGGAGGGGCTGGCGTCGCTCGAGACGGGGGTGGATCTGGAAGACGCGGACGAAGACTAGGGCGTAGGTCTGGTCCGCTCGTACTCATCCCAGGGCACCCACCCCTCCCGGGCCACGAAGCCCCACTTCCGCCGGCGAGGGCCCGCCCACACCAGGGTCCACACCCCATGGGGGGAGCAGGCCGAGATCCGGTGAGGGTGCTCCGCGATCTTCGCGTTGATGCTGAGGGGGGAGTAGATGCGGGGGGCCGGCAGCCCAATGACCCGCTCCGCGTACCACCCCCAGAGGATGAGGGACCAGAAGTCGAAGGGGTGGTCGTGCAGATCCCGATCCGGGTCGGGGAGCATGATGTGGTGCAGGCGTAGGGCACCCCATGGGCCTTCCAGCACCCACCGCCGCATGTATCGCTGCCTGCGGTTGATGATGGTACTGTCGCTGTAGGTGAAGGGGCCGAACTGGACCCGCCGGTGGGTGTCGATGCTGGCGTTCATCGCCGGGGTCCCTGAAGCTCCCGCACGGAACGCCGCACCGTGGCTGCGGTCATGGCCTCCCGCACCGACAACACCCGCTTCGGAAGCATGGGCAGCGGGGAGCCCAGGGTGCCCTCCTTGGTGCCCAAGGCCGGGTAGACCTTCACCCAGATGATCTTGGTGGGGGTCACCCCGAGGGCCACCTTGTCGTTGGGGTGGCCCAGGATGGCGTCCCAGGTGCCGTCTCGGTTGTCGCAGGTCCCGATCACTTCACTCATGGCTTCGTTCCTTGCAGCGGGGGCACTCCCCCTGGGTCAACGTGGACCGGCGCAGCACCAGCCCGTAGAAGATCAGGCAGTTGCGGCAGAGAGCTGCTAGGCCGGGGACGTGGGGTCGCAGATCCATGGGAACCCTCCTTGCTTGAGCCGGAAGCCCACCCTAGCTAGGCTCCCCCCCATGCGCAACACCGGCAAGCCCCCCTCGCAGCTCTCGGCCCTCGCCCTGGCCCTCAACGTCGCCATCATCACCTACACACGCGCGCGCACGGGCCATCGAAGGAGCTACCCGCTGGCATTGGTGATCAGCTTCGGGGAATGGCCCTTCCTCAACACCGTGGAGGGGGTAGTCCAACGGGATCTGGGGGTGGTCGAAGGGGGCCCCCGGGATGAGCACGGAATCCGGGTGGTGTTGATGCGGGGCGGGCGGTAGCCTGCCTCCATGCGCATCCTCCCCCTGCTCCTCCCCCTGCTCCTCGCCGGCTGCGCTACCCCCCAGGGGCGCCCGGTGCCGTGGGGAGCTGAGATCCCCGACTACACACCCCCACCCGCGCCGGAGCTGGGGCCCCCGAATGGGGAGCACTGCCAGCACGCCACCCCGGCCCGGGAAGGTGCGCCCTCCCCCTGTACGGGCATCGTGGTCCCCCCCAACGAGTACAGGCTCCTGCTCGACGTGGCGACCCAGGCCGAGCCCCTGCGGGGCTTCATCCTCACCGTGGGGAAGGGCCGCGAGCAGGACCGGGCCACGGCCGACAAGGCCCATCGGGCGGCGACTGCAGAAGCGGCCGTGCTGCGGCGCCGGCTGCCCGAGGCCTTCTTGCTGGGGAGCTCCGCTGGCGCGGGGGTGGTGGCTACCGTCGTCGCCGTCGTCGCGGTGGCCCAGCGCCAGGGGCAAGGCGCTGCCTCCTCCGGCGTGCGCGTCGAGCTGCCGTGGCCCGGGGAGCCAACGCCTCGGACACGCCCTCGACCATGACCACCCCGTCCACCACCAGGGCGCTGGCCTCGAGGGGCAAGCGAGCCCGGTCGGTGGCCTCCGCGGCTGCGTTGCCCAGGGAGAGCGCGGTGCGCAGCAGCTTGATCACGGGTCCTCGTAGACCGGGGGATCGAGGGTGGCTGCCTTGAGGGAGCCCGGGGGGTCGCTGGGGGCCGAGGCGCGGATGTCCCCCTGGGCCTCCTGCCAGGTCTTGACCGAGGGGCGCCAGCTCTCCCCTCCGATGTAGGCCCCGGCGACCCCGGAGAGCAGCCCGAAGACCGAGACGAGCTGCGGGGCGATGGCCGCCCCCTCCCCCGGCGAGAAGGCCAGCGCCACAAGGGCGACGGCGACGCCGACGGCGAAGGCGAAGACCCCCCAGAAGATCCGATGGCGCTTGCTGGCAGGGGGGCGGGGGTGGGGGGAACTCATGGGTGCAGAGTAGCAGCTCTACAGGGTGCAAACGCGGCACACACCCCCTCGCCGGTACTTCTCCTCACCTCGCACCTTGCGCCCCGTCTTGAACTCCTCGCGGAGCGAGCGCAGATCGGAAGGCCATGTGTCTCGGCCAGGCGATCGGTAGGTGTGGCCGGTAGCGTCTTCCTGACGAATGGCGTCGTCGTACACCTCGGGGTGCTCTTCGCTCAGGATCTTCCACTCAACAAGTCGTTGGTACAGGCAACGACCGCAATCGGTGCGTTGGGGGATCTCGACATCGTGTTGATCTAGGTAGGCACGTACTTCCGCCAACCGCCACCCCCAATCCCTCATGGGGAACCGCACGTCAAGCCCTTCTCCGTACATTCCGGTGCGTGACTCTTCGTCAGCGCGCAGCCCGACATACATGGTGGCGGGGCCTTTTACGGTGAGTCGTGTGAGGTAGGCACGGGCTGGCTCGATCTTGAGCATTCGGGTACACCATCGCTGTCGCCAATTGGGCAATGCGTTGAAGTGCTCGATCAAGGAGTCGAGGGTACGCCACCCTTCCCCATGCTTTGCCTGGATGAAGAGAAACGGGTGGGGAGCCAGCTTAGCCGCCAAGGCATTCCAGTGTGCCACCATCGAAGGCAGCTCATCGCCAGTAGGCGTACAGAAGAAGGTGAATTGCCTGTCTGGGTGCAGCTCCACCAAGCGCAGCGCGAGTGCTGTGCTGTCCTTTCCGCCTGACAGACCTACAAGATGTGCCCGTCCATCCGCGTCTCGGGGGGTAATAGCGGCTGCATCTTTGGGGGTGATGAGTTCCATAGGGGTATCTTAGCAGAGAGCCTGCTAGTAGGGCGCCCCAATCCGCCTGGCTTTGTAGTTCGCACCAGCCTGGGAGAAGGCCCCCGGTGGAACAAAGTCGGGGTAGTTCGACCATGGGTGCTTGATCTGCAGGGAAAGGGCTTCTGCCACCGTCTCCTGCACCTCGTTGGGGGCATTCACAAGGTCTTCATAGGGCACAACAACATCAATGAGGTGGGCGTACTGCTTTGCCTGGGCCTGGACCGCTTCCCAGCGAGAGCGAGTGACATTCCCCCCGTTCCTTTGGGCTGATGAAAGGCAGGCACTCATGGATCTGGTGCAGTGTACTACCTTCACGCCTGGCCGGGCTAGCTGCGCTCTCTGCCACCTGTGCTCGGGCCTGGCGCTATTGGCGAGGAATTGATCCCAGGTTCTCTTGGCTACTACATGCCCTTCGGTAGTGTCCTGGGCCAAAAGCCAGCGAAGGGGTCGTTCCCCCTTTGTTTCAACATGGGCGATGCCATGAAACGCATGGAAGAGCCTTGTAGTAAGCCACGTCCCCGTCTTCGCGCAGCCTGTGATGTAGATGTAATAGGACATCAACCCAAAGCCCCCCCGAACGCGGCACTTCGCCATTCCCGAAGGCCCTTGTAGGTGGAATCTCCGATCTGGCGAAGCCGCTCCCGTGCCTCTTCGTGGGGCACCTTGCGCAGCTTGCTACTTCGGATCATATCGGCCATGCCCCAGATGTTCGTGGAGCCCTTCACGTCCACCACGTACCCGGCTGATGCCGCCTGATGCTGGTACTTCTTGGACGCCCGCATGTGTCGTTGGACCCGGCCAGCGATCCCCCGATCGGCCTTCGCCTCGAAGAGCTTGCCGCCCCCGTAGGCGTAGGCTTTGGGGGAAAGGATGCGGGCGGTGTCGATGTGGCGGGGATCCTGTTTGTACCCCAACCACTCGTAGAGCTGATCCGCCTTGGCGTCGTAGAAGTCGAGACGGGGGGAGCTGTAGACATCCACCCCAGCCTGGATGGCTTGAAGGCCCTCGGTCACGTACTCCTTCGATACGAGATCGTCGGACCCCACGATCATCAGGGCGCCAGGTTGCTCCTTGATGGCTCGCAGGGAAGCTGCGTTCCACTTGCCCCCCAAGGGACTGTTGGGCACCCGCACGGGCACCCATCCGGCTGCGGCTGCGTCTTCCTGGGCGGTGTCTTCGGACACCGCAGCCACCAGCAAGGCTTCGGGGAAGGCCCGGCGGTAGTGGGCGAATACCAGACGGGTGAGGGCCGGGCGCTTCCAGGCGGCCGTGATGATGGCAAGGTCCATGAGGGGAGCTTACATGAGCACGGGCCGGGCTCCTTGCGTCCAGCAAGCACCCGAGCTAGGGTCCAGACGTGGAGGGCGGGCCCGGAGGCACCGTGGCCGAGCGACAGAACAGGGCCGTGAACGTCCACCCCGAAGAATGGGACTTCTTGGGCCGAGCAGCCCGGAAGCTGGGCGTGGGTCGCACGACCTTCCTTCGATCCGTGGGGCTCGAGGCTGCTGCAAAGGTGCTGGGCGAGCCGGTGCCGGGTTGCGCTTCTCCCCCCGTGCCCCTGCGGCCGGAGAGCTCCCCGGGGCCCGAGGGTGCGTAGGAGCCCCCGGCTGAAGCGGGCCGGCGTCTACCTCCGGGTGTCCACCCAGAAGCAGGCCGACAAGTACAGCTCCGAGGCCCAGCGGGCGGCGCTGCTGCCCTACTGCGAGGCCCAGGGCTACGACGTACAGGTCTTCGAGGATGAGGCGATCTCGGGTTTTCGGTCGAAGCGGCCTGGGCTGGATGCCCTGGTGGCTGCCATCAAGAAGCGCCAGATCGACATCCTGATCATCTACCACATCAGCCGGTTGGGGCGGTCCCTCAAGCACCTGCTGGAGATTCTGGAGCTGTGCGATTCCAAGAGGGTCGAGCTCGTCTCCTACTCCGACGGCTTCGACACCTCCACCCCCATGGGGCGGGTGATGTTCCAAGTGGCGGGGGCCTTCGCGGAGTACGAGCGGGAGCTAATCCGCGAGCGCACCATCGCCGGCCTGGAAGCTGCCCGCCGGCGGGGGGCGAAGATCGGCCGACCCTACGCAGGCACCTCGGATCTCGAGAAGGTGGCCCACCTGTACTGGCGGGGGGGCGGCACCATCCAGGGGCTCCTGCAAGCCCTGACCGAAGAGGGGATCGAGCTCAGCCGCAGCTCGGCCCGGCGCCGGGTCAAGGCTGCCGAAGAGGCCGGCTACCTGGCCGCGGCGAAGGCCGATTGGGAAGCGAAGGTGGCTCGGGGAGCCCAGGGGGGGTGATCCCCCCGGCTCACTGCATGAGGGCCCGGATGATGGCTTCCGCGAGCTTCGGCGGCACGGCGTTGCCCACCTGCCTGTAGCGCGCGGTCTTCGTGCCCTGGAACGGGTAGCCGTCGGGGAAGCCCTGCAAGGTAGCGCACTCCTCGACGGTCAGACGGCGGCGGCCTGGCTCGACGAACGGTGCGTGATTGCCTGTGGGGCTTCCCGCCGTCAGCGTATCCGCGGGAAGGTCTGGGCGAATCGCGCGCTGCGACTGAGGGAGAGCGCCTCGCGTCACAAACGTCCCCGCGTTCCCAGCCCCCCCGCCCACCTGCGCCGCGATGGTCGTGCAGGGCTCGTCAGTCAGGTCGCGCAGGGTGCGGGCGTGCGCGTCGTCGGCGTTGTTGGGGTTGTGCCCGCCTCCAACGACGCGGATCCATACAGGGGGGGCGCTGTGACCGTCGCCGCCGGATCGGATCGTAGTGCTCGGCTCGTCCAGTTCGACGGTTCGGTGCTTTGGGTCCTCGGCCCATACCGCCTGAGATCCGGGCGGGCTGGCGTACAGGTTCCCTTTTGTCCCGATCGCTTGCGCAGGCTCGTCTGTGCAACGGGGGCGCTCTTGGTTGGGGTTAGCGGATGTATTCCTACTGGTCTCAAGCACCCCCCCCAGCCCGAGCGCCTGCCGCACCGTTCGCCACGGGCGCAGCCCATCATCGGGCTTCTTCAACCACCCCTGCTCCTTCTTGGAAGGTGCCCCTACGGGGTCCATGCCCCACTCCTGCCAATAGGTGCCTGTGGTCCACTTCGCATGGGCCAGGGCAATCCAGCTGTGCGTGGGGGCAGGCCAGGCCACTTCCTTGGGTCCGGCCAGGATGATCAGCCGTTGTCGATTCTGAGGCACTCCGAAGTCGGCTGCGTTGAGCACCTTCCACCCTACCCAGGCGAAGCGGGCCTGCAGATCAGGCAACAGCATCTTGCGGAACCAGCAGGCTGGGCACTGCCGGGGATCCTGCAGCCATTCCGGGTTTCCCTCGGCTTTGTGCAGCTTCCTCTTGTGGAAGAGCATCCCTCGGACATTCTCAGCCACAAGCCAGGTGGGTCGGACCGCATCCACGGCGTCCAAGGTCCAGGGCCACCCATTCCGGCCTCCTTGGGCGCCCTCCCGCTTGCCAGCCGTGCTCCAGTCCTGGCAAGGGGGAGAAGCCCACACCAGATCGATGGACCCAGCCAGAGGGGGGTAGAGCAGGGCGTTGCGCACGTCGGCGTGGATGACGGGGAATCCTGCTGCCTGTGAAGTAGCAGCAGCATCCCGATCCCACTCGATGCCCAGGACGTGATGGCAGCCGGCAGCAGCCATGCCCACGTCAGCCCCCCCGGCCCCCGCGAAGAGTGTGAGCGCCTTCACCCGCCGCGCTTCTCGAGCTGGCGCAGGGCCTTGAGCTGTTCCGGGGTCACCATCCCCTTCCCATAGATGGGGGTGGGCGCCAGGGCCTTGATGATCTCATGGGCCCAGGTCGTCGTGGCTTGCTGGACTCGGGGGTTGGCCCCCAGCCCCACCATGAGGCTCGATGTCTGGTAGCCAAGCGCCGCGAGCTGCAGGATGTGGAACCAGATGTCGGGGTTGTCGTTCCCCCCCGAGGCAGCCGCCACCAGCCGCCGAAGCCCCTCGGAGAAAGCCCGCATCCCGAAGGGGTCCACGGACTCATCGAAGGGGTGCCGCAGGTGGTACTTGGCGAGGATGATCCAGGGCTCCGGGGGGCTCTGCCCAACCGTGCCCCGCTCCACCCAGAGCCGGCAGGCCTGCATGGCGTGGTGCTCGGCGCTGGGCCAGTCCCCGAGCATGAGGGACGCCCGGCTCAGGTAGTAGTGGTAGTGCTCCAGGGAGTCGGGGTCCGATGCGGGGGGCTCCCCGTGCTTGCGCAGGATCCGCACCGTCCTCTTGTAGTTGGCGTCGGTGTGCTCGTCGTCGAGGTAGCCCACATGGTTGATGCAGACGTTGATGGGCGCCGGGGTGATGGTGTGGCCCTTGATGGGGTGGAGCTCGCTGTGGCAAGGGAAGCGATAGCGCAGCCCCAGCCCAGCACGCCAGGCCCGGAGCTGGTGGACCGTCTCAGTGGTGCCCTTGTGGGTGGGGGAGTAGATGTTGGCGCTGACGATGACCGCCCCCGAGTCCCGCAGGATCTCCCGCCAGGCCCGGGGGTTGCGCACCCGATCGTCCCCGTCGAGCATGATGACCCAGGGCTCCCGGCCTTCGGGGCAGTGGTCCAGGGCCATCGTGTCGGCCAGGTCCAGGCTCAGGTTGCGGCTGTGGGCGAAGTCGTCCCGCCAGGGGTCTTCCTGCCAGACCATGCCGACCCAGCGCCGGCGGGTGCGATCCCGCTCAGCCCGCAGCCACTCCACGGTTCCGTCGGAGCTCCCCGTGTCCACAATGGCCCAGGCGTCCACCAGCCCCTCGGCGCTGTCGAAGAGCTTGGGGAGGTTGGCGCGTTCGTTCTTCACGATCATCGCGACGATGACGAAGGGCTCGGGGCCCTGGGGGTCGGCCTTCTTCTTGCGCAGCTTCATGCCCATTCTGTAGCAGCTCCCTTGATGGTGGAGGGGGAGCGTACCACGCTCTAGCTAGGGGTGGTATGGTCGAGCCCCGAAGGCCGCGCAACAACGACTCACCCACTGGAGCCACGAATGAGCCAAGTAGACCATGAGCACTTCCAGGCCACTGCCTCGCAGGCAGCACCCAGCGCCCACAGCAAGGGGCACCACGGAGGGGGAGGGCCCCCGGCCTGGTTTCAGCATTTGGCGTGCCTCGTTGGGGTCACCATGAGTCAGAACCACCACGCCGAACAGGCCGGGTTGGTGACGCTGCCGGAGAACAAAGCAGCGGTCACCTGGGGGATCGAAGTGCTTGCGGTGGTGGTGGGCCAGTCCCCGGAGGTGCTGCGAGAGCAGTTTGAATCGGGGATCGCCTACTTGGAAGGGGTGGATCCGGCGGATGTCCACACCGCCGACGATCTACGGCAGCTTGCCTACCAGACGGCAATGGTGCTGAAGAACCCGCAGGAACAAGGCGAAGGGAAAGGCCCCAACGACGAAGGCGCCCCCTCCGAGTAGGAGAGGACGCCTCGTTGGGCTACCCCTGGGTGGGGGAGGGCGGAAGGGGGGGTAGCCTACAGCTCGTCGAGATCGTCGTCGTCGGAGTCGCCCTCGGGGGGAGCGCCGTCGGGGTCGCCGGAGGGCTTCGTGGCCGAGGCCACCCAATCCCCCTTGCCGCGGGGCAGCTTGAAGTTGTAGCCCCCCGACTGCGCCAGGTCGAGCAGGGTCCCGGCGGTGGTGTCCGCGGTGATCTCCACGGGGAGCTCGATGCCCTGGGCCGCGGTGATGGGCCCGTGGGCGACGGCGCGGAGGTCCACCGTGACGTAGCCCGTGGCGGCGGGGTCGCTGGTGGCGTGGGCGTAGCGGCTGGAGTAGCCGGCCCGGCGGCGCCAGTCGGCGGCGCGGTTCGCGCTGATGTCGAACTTCTCCGCGATCTTGGCCGCGGTGAGGGTGCTGTCCGCCAGGGCCTCGATGATGCCGGGGTAGTCCGCCTCCTTCTCCGACCGGAAGGCCTCGATGACCGGGTGGATGTCGCCGTGGGGGGCGATGGTGGGCTCCCCGTGCAGCGCGATGCCGTAGTAGCGCAGGGTGGGCTGCACCGTCTCGAGCACGTAGGCCGGGGTGATGCCCTTGTGCCCGTAGAGCTCGGCAGCAGCGGCACACTGCAGATCGGCCACGGTCGGGTAGAACTTGGCGAGTACCGCAGAGAGGCCCAGCTCCTCCAGGGGCGTGTGGGGGGTTGCCTTGTCTTGTGAGAGGTACATGGGGCTCCTGGGTGTGGAAGGGTGGGGGAAGATCGGACGGACCGATCAACGGGTGGAATCTTGCTACATGGACCCGATGTAGGCAAGCACCCATGCGTCTTCTTCTTCCTCTGCCGCAGCCGGTGCCTGGCAGCCCCCCTGTGCGCAATCCTCCTTGTTCTTGCACACTGCCTCTCCGCAGAGGAGCTGTCCGTGCCCCTGAACGATCGTCCAGATGGGGTGGTC
>Ga0180429_10004011_pt1 | contig 11851 bp, 10 predicted proteins | sample SS_ome_FD_132428 | JGI IMG/M metagenome (GOLD analysis project Ga0180429, IMG submission 132428) | Hypersaline lake sediment archaeal communities from the Salton Sea, California, USA - SS_1_S_1 metaG | ecosystem: Environmental > Aquatic > Non-marine Saline and Alkaline > Hypersaline > Sediment ... | reverse complement strand
CTGGCGATCGCCACGCTCACGCTCGTCACCTGGCTGGTCTTCGGTCCCGAGCCCGCGCTCACCTTCGCGCTCGTCAACACGGTCGCCGTGCTCATCATCGCCTGCCCCTGCGCCATGGGCCTCGCCACCCCGACGTCGATCATGGTCGGCACCGGCAAGGCGGCCGAGATGGGCGTCCTGTTCCGCAACGGCGTCGCGCTGCAGGGCGTCGGCCAGGCCGACGTCGTCGCGCTCGACAAGACCGGCACCCTCACCAAGGGCCGGCCCGAGGTCACCGACGTCGTCACCGCCGACGGCTTCGACGATGCCGATCTGCTCACGTTGGTCGGCGCCGTCGAGGCGGACTCCGAGCACCCGATCGCGGGGGCGATGGTCGCCGCGGCACGTTCGCGCGGCGGGGAACTGCCGCGCGTCGAGGCCTTCGAGGCGGCGCCCGGTTACGGGGTCGCGGGCCGCGTCACGGGCCGCACCGTGCAGGTCGGCGCCGGCCGCTACCTGCAGCGCCTCGGCATCGACGCCGGCGGGCTCGCCGGCGTGGCCCTGCGCCTCTCCGACGAGGGCAAGACCGCCGTCTACGTGGCCATCGACGGTCGGGCCGCCGGCGTCATCGCCGTCGCCGACGCCCTCAAGCCCTCTTCGGCGGAGGCGGTCGCGGCGCTGCACGCGCTCGGCAAGCGCGTCGCGATGATCACCGGCGACGACGCCCGCACCGCCCGGGCCATCGCCGCCAAGCTGGGCATCGACGACGTCCTCGCCGAGGTCCTGCCCGACGGCAAGGCCGAGGCGGTGCGCGGCCTGCAGGCCTCCGGCGACAAGGTCGCCTTCGTGGGCGACGGCATCAACGACGCGCCCGCGCTGGCCCAGGCCGACGTCGGCCTGGCGATCGGCACCGGCACCGACGTCGCCATCGAGTCCGCCGACGTCGTGCTCATGTCCGGCGACCTGCGCAACGTGCCCAACGCCATCGCGCTCTCGCGAGCGACGCTGGCGAACATCCGGCAGAACCTCTTCTGGGCCTTCGCCTACAACACGCTGCTCATCCCGGTGGCCGCAGGCGTCCTCTACCCCGCCTTCGGCCTGCTGCTGTCGCCGATCTTCGCGGCGGCCGCGATGGGCGTCTCCAGCGTCTTCGTCGTCAGCAACGCGCTGCGGCTGCGGCGCTTCCGCCCGCCGATGGCGGCCGAGGTCGGCGCCGCGCCCGAGGCCGCACCCCGGCTCGCGGTGGCGGGGTGACGGGCGTGTTCCGCGACCTGGTCGGCCGCACCGTCCTGCTGCTCTCGCTCGCCACCGCGCTGGTCGCCGTGAGCATCGCCGTGGACCTGCCGCGCACCGGCGCGGCGGCGGGCGTCGGCCACGGGCACGGCGCCGCCGCGTCGGCGCACGCGCCCATCGCCAGCGAGGCGGGCTTCCTCGCCGGCATGATCCCGCACCACCAGGAGGCCGTCGACGCCGCCCGCGAGGCGGCCGAGCGCGGCGAGCGCCCCGAGGTGCGCGCGCTCGCGCGGGACATCGTGACGACGCAGGCGAATGAGATCGCGACGCTGCGCGCCTGGCTCGAGGACTGGTACCCCGAGGCCCAGCCCGCGCCGACCCCGCCGATGATGCGCGCCCTCACGGGCCTGGCGCCCTCCGAAATCGACGTGGTGTTCGTCAGCGACATGGTCCGCCACCACGAGATGGCGGTGGCGCTGGCCGAGGAGGCGCTGGCGCTCGACCCGGCGCCGCGGCCCGAGGTCGCCGCTCTCGCACGCGAGATCGTGCGCGTCCAGGTCGAGGAGATCACCACGCTGCGCGGCTGGCTCGAGGACTGGGGCGCGCCCGCGCCGTAGGCCCAGGCCGGAGCGCCGTCGGCACCGTCGCCGGGTCGCGCCCCGGACGGTCACAGGCGCCGGGCGAGCTCCTCGACGTCCAGTTGGTAGACCGTGCCGCCCTCCGCCTGGCGGAACCCGAGCGCGTGGTTGATCCCCAGCATCGCCGCGTTCGAGTCGGCGTTGCCGGTGCGGACCACCCGCACCTGCGGGCGCTCGCGGTGCAGGCGCTCGAGCATCGCGGCCTTGAGCCACTTGCCGAGCGCGTGCCCGCGGTGCGCGGGCACCACGGCCGTGTCGCCCTGGAACGCGATCGCCGGGTTGTCGGGGTGCCACACCACCTCGGTGAACCCGGCGTAGTCCCCGGTCGCCGCATGCCGCGCCACCAGCGTCCACGGTTGGTAGCCCGCCGCACGCTCGTAGGCGTCGTTGTCGCGCAAGGAATCCGCTGTGTAGACGCGGTCCTCGACGTCGAGCTCGCCGCGGGGCGCGTCGTTCATCGCCGACTTCAGCGCCGCGACGGGACCGAGCGCCTCCTCCGCGTAGGGCCGCCGCAACCAGGCCAGCTCGTACCCGGGCGCGCGCTCCGGACCCTCGCGGACCCAGGCCGCGACCACGCCATCAGGCCCGAACAGACGCGGCCCGTGCTCCTCGAGATCGAGCTCGTTCAGGCTCGCCGGCAACGAGGCCCGCGCCCCGAAGGCGAGCGCGAAGGCGTCGCCCGCGGGCACCCGCGCGCCCGTGCCGCCGATGATCAGGCGCCGGTCGTGCCGGCCCGCGACCTCCAGCGCCCAGCGCAGCATCGACCTACCCACGCCGCGCCGGCGGTGGTCTGGGGCGACCTGCGGATCCAGCTGCAACATGTGGCGGTTGTCGACCCCGGTGGGCAGGAAGGCCAGCGCGCGGCCGATGACGCGATCGCCCTCCCGGGCGACGACCGCCTCGACGGTCAACTCCAGCATCCCGGCCACCGCCGCGAGCGAGCCGGCGAGGCTCGCCGCGGTCGGGGGCGCGTCATCGGGCCGCGACTCCAGCCGCAGCGCTGTCGCCAGGGGCAACAGCGCGCGGACTTCGTCGTCGGTCAGGTGGGCCAGGTCGAGGGAGCAAAGCTCCATCGGCGTCGTCGTGCCGGGCGGCGGTTCCATGCGCCCATCCTAGGCTAGGGGTCGCGGCTCCTCACTCGGGGACGATCAACACCATCCCCGCGAAGATCAGGTCGGGATCGTCGATCAGGTTGTCGTTGGCGGCCAGGATGTCGGGCCAGCGGTTGCCGTCACGGTAGAAGAACGTTGCGATGGACGAGAGCGAGTCGGCCGCCTGGACCGTGTAGATGCCACGCGCGCCGGTCAGGCGCGCGATCTCGGTCTGGGTCGCCTCCAGGTCGGCGCGCACGGACGCAAGCGCGTCGCGCTGGGCCTGGGTCGTCTCCTGCAGGCCCGCCTGCTCCTCGAGCAGATCCGACAGCCGCCCCGTAAGCTGGACCGCCCGTCCCTGGGCGTCCTCGAGGGCTTCGGCGGTCTCGCCGAGGCGCGCCATCGCGCTGGCGCTTGCGGCCTCCGCGATGGCGAGGCGCGCGGCGAGATCGTCGCGCTCGGCTTCCAGCGCGTCGCGCTCGGCGCTCAGGGCAGCGCGCTCGGCGGTCAGGGTGGCTTCCCGCTCGCTCGCCGCGGCGAGGTCGGCCTCGCCGGCGTCGCGGGCGGCCGTGACGGCCGCGAGCTCGGCGGACGTCGACTCGAGCGCGGCCGACACCGAATCCAACTCGGCGGTCGTGGCCTCGAGCGCGGCACCCGTCGTGTTCAGCTCGCTACGTGCGGCCACCAGCTCGATCGTCACCGTCTCCAGCTCGGTCGCTCGGGTCTCCAGATCGGCGCTCCGAGCCTCCAACTCGGTCGTCCGTGCGTCCAGCATGGTCCTCAGGGTTCTCGCCTCGGCCGCCGCCGTCTCCGTCTCGGAGGCGGCTGCCTCGAGCGCGTCTGCTGCCGCCTCCGCCTCGGTCGTTGCGGTCTCGAGAGCGGACTGCGTGACCTCCAGCTCGGACACCAGCGCATCGCGCTCGGACACCAGCGCATCGCGCTCGGACACCAGCGCATCGCGCTCGGACAGCAGTTGGTCGCGCTCGACCGTGGCGCCGGCGAGTTGCGTCGTAGCGACCTCGAGCGCGGCCGCCATGGCCTCGAGCTCGGCGTTGCCGGCGTCGACGTCGGCGGCGCTCGCCTCGACTTCGACTTCCCGCGCAGCGAGCTCCGCCTCGAGGGCGTCGACCCGCTCCTCGGCCACCGTCCGGGCCTCAGCGGCGGCCTGCAGCGCAGCCTGCAGCGCGGACAACTCCTGGCCGCGGATCGCCTGCGCCGCCTCGAGTTCGAGATTGGTGTCGCTCAGGACCGCAACGAGCCCGCTCGAGTTGCTGAGCTCGGACTGCATGACGTCGCGCTCGATCCTCACGACCTCGAGGGCCGCCTCGGTCTCCGCCAAGGCCTCCTGGGCCGCGCCGCGCTCCTGTTCGGCGGCAACCGCACGCTCCTCGGCGGCGGTGAGGGCCTCGGTCAGCCCGGCGAGCTCGGCCTGCGCCGCGGCCAGATCCGCGGACGCGGCGTCATGCTCGGCCACCGTGTTCGCCAACTCCGCCCGGGCCCCGTCACGCTCGACGACGACCGCCTCCAGCTCGCCGGCCATCGCGTCCAGAGAGGCTGCAGCAGTGATCAGGTCGGCTTGGGCGGCATCACGCTCCGACACGACCGTGTCGCGCTGGGCCACCAGCGCGGCACGCTCGGCCACCAACGTGTCGCGCTCGGCCTCCAGCGCGGCGCGCTCGGCATCCAGCGCGGCGCGCTCGGCATCCGCGCCCTCGGCCGCGGCCAGGGCGGCGTCGCGCTCGGCCACCGCTGCCTCCCGCTCCGCCAGCGCCTCGTCCCGCTCGGCGACGACGGTCTCGACGGTCGTGAGCGCCTCGGTCAGTGCCTGGTTCGCCTCGCCGGCGTCGGTCTCGAGCCGTTCGACGCTCGACTGCAGGGTGGCGACCTCGCCGACGAGTCGCTCGTTCTCGCTGGTCAGGTCTTGCTCACGTTGGCTCGGTCCGCACGCGGCCAGCGACGACACGGCCACGGCCACGGCCGCCACGATGAGCACGGCGCGTAGGGCGTTCCTGTTGAACATGGATGGATCCTCCTCGCTCGAAGAGAAATCGCGAAACGATGGCAGCCGACGTTCCCAGCATAGTCGCCGACCCCACAGGCCTGCGTCAGGTGGTGCCTTGCGAGCGCCGCACCTCCGGCACGCCCAGCGCCCACGCGAGCGCCAGGAACGCCGCGAGGGCCAGCGAGCCGCCCACCGCGAGCGTGACCGCCGCCGACCACCAGCCCGCCAACCCCCACGCGGACACGGCGGCCACCGCCGCCCAGCGCGCGGCGGCAGCCGCGACGACCGCCGCGGCGCCCACGCGGGCGAACTGCCGCGCCACCGCGGCCAGATCGAGCGCCTCGGCCCGACGCAACCACAGGAGCAGCACCAGCGCCTGGGACGCCATCGCCGCAGCGGTGGCCCACGACAGGCCGGCGATGCCGTAGACGGGCGCCAGCCAGAGGTAGAGCAGCGCCGTCAGCAACGTGAACGCGACCGAGAGCGCCACCGGCGCCCGCACGCGCTGCCGCACGTAGAAGGGCCGCAGCAGGAAGTTGACCAACCCTGCTGCCGGCAGGGCCACGCCGAGGGGCGCCAGGGCGAGGACGGCGAGGGCGATCGCGACCTCCTGGCCCGCGGCCGGCCGCAGGATCTCGAAGACCGTGCGGACGGCCGGCTCGGCGAAGGCGAAGGTGACGGCGCCGACGGGCAGCGTCAGCAGCAGGATGAAGCGGGTGCCCGCCTCGAGGGTGGCGCCGAAGGTCGTCGCCCCCTCCGCCGCGAGGTTCCCCAGGCGGGCGTAGAAGGCCACGGCGGGGCTGATCGCGAACAGGCCGAGCACCAGGCTGAAGAGCATCGCCGCGAGCGCGTAGGCGGTGACCGCCCCGGCGGGGAAGAGCGCGTCGTTCGACACGATGCGCTGCGCCACGACGTTGAGCAGCTGGCGCGCCCCCGTCGTGAAGGCGAAGGGGACCATCAGCGTCAGGGCGGCGGGCATCGCCACGTGCCACCAGCGCCCCAGGCGCGGCGCGATGCCGGCGCGCAGCATCGCCGGCCACTGGACGACCGCCTGCAGAACGCCGCCAGCGACGACCCCCAGCGCGAGGGCGCTCGCCTGCCCCGGGAAGGCGAGCATCGCCGCGATCGCGCCCGCATTGAGCGCCACCGGCGCCCAGGCCGGGGCGAAGAAGCGCTCCTCGGCCTGCAGCACCCCCATGGCCAGCGCGCTCAGGCTGATGGCGGCCAGGACCGGGAAGGTCAGGCGCAGCAGCGTCACCGCCAGCTCGCGGTCGACGTTGGCGTCGGCGGCCAGCAGCAGATCGACGATCCACGGGGCACTCAGGATCGCCGTCGCCAGCAGCGCGGCGTTCACCAGCGCCAACATCGCCGTCATGGCGCCGGCGAACTCGCGCCGGTCGGGACCGCGCAGGCGTTGGTAGATCGGGACGAACGCGTTCGTCAGCGCACCCTCCGCCAGCAGCTCGCGGAAGAGGTTCGGCACCACCCAGGCGATGCGGAACGCGTCCGAAGCCCGGACGGGGAACAGGGCGATGACCAGCACCTCGCGCAGGAGGCCGGTCAGCCGTGACGCCAGCGTTCCCCCCATGACGACGAAAGCGCCCCGGGCCGCGCTGCGGCGGCGTGGGGCGCCTGGGGGGATGGGGATCTGGGTCATGGGCCGCTGCGCGTCACCTGCGTGCCGGTTCGCGTCCGCACGGGGGCGCGAGGGCGGGCGTCGTCCCGGCCGACGGTGGCGCATGCTACCGCAGGTGGCGCGCGCGCTGCGCGCGACACGCGCGGCGGGCTCAGCCCAGCGGCGCCTCGGCCCTCAGCGCGTCGCGCCCGAACCGCTCCGCCTCCGGGGTGAGTTCCGCCGCGACCGCGGGCCCGGTGTCGGCCCAGCCCTCGCTCTGGAGGGTCTTGAGCGCTTGGACGGTCATGTCGTGCTCGACGAGCACCTGGCACGAGAGCCGCACCTCATCGAGCAGGCCGGCCTCCCGCAGCTTGCGGTACTCGGCGCGGGTGAACGACTCGGGCTCGCCGGCCTGGAACTCGACGCGGCAGGTGGTGCAGCGGGCCTTCCCGCCGCAGCGGTGGCCGATGTCGATGCCGAGCGATTCGATGGCGAGGACGAGCTTGCTGCCGTGCTCGACGTCGACGCTGCGACCGTCGACGGTGATGGTGGGCATGTGCGGACCTCCTAGGTCGGCGGGTAGCGTAGCGGGCACGAGCGATCCCGTCTGCGTCCCCGCTCGCCATCTCCGTGGCCGCACGCGGCCGTCAGGCCGCGCGGCTCGCTGGCGGCGTCGCGAGGCGGAAGGCCAGCGAACCGAGCGCCGCCAGCCCCGCAAGGAGCGTGAAGCCCCAGCGGTAGTCGCCGAACGCGTCGGCCATCAAGCCGGCGGCGATCGGACCGAGCAACTGCCCGGGCATGAAGACCAGCGTCGACGCGCCCATGATGGCGCCGAAGTGGGTGGCCCCGAAGTAGTCGGCCCGCATGGCGCCCATCAGCGGACCGCGCACGCCCCACGCGAGCCCATGGAGAAGCAGGAAGGCAGCGATGCCCACGCCGGGGGGCAGCCAGGCGAGCGACAGCAGGCCGGCCGCATGGGCGAACATCGCGCCCATCGCCAGGCGCCGCTTCGCGACGCGGTCCCCGAGGACGCCGCCGAGCGCCTGGCCGACGGCGGTCACGAACGTCAGCGCGGCGACCACGGACGCGGCCGCCGTGAGCGACATCCCCAGGCCGCCGCTGAGGTGCGGCACCAGGTGCACGACCACCGCCGACACCACCAGCAGCGCCGACGCGTGACCGAGCCCCAGCATCCAGAAGGAGCGGGTGCGCACGGCCGCCCGGAGGGTGAAGTCGTGTTCGGGATCCCCGTCCGGCACGTCGATCGCGCCGCGAGCGGCGTCCGGCAGGCCCCGGTAGCCGCCGTCGATCGCCAGCCCGTAGCGCGCCGGCTCGCGGCGCATGAGCGCAGCGCTGGGCAGCCCGACGAGCAGCGCCGCGACCCCCGAGGCGAGCGCGGTCGGCCGCCAACCGAACGCGACTACCGCGCCGGCGACGAGCGGCACCAGCAGTCCACCGGCGCTGGCACCCAGCGCCATCCACGCCATCGCGGTCGCGCGCCGACGCAGGAACCAGGGCACGATCGCCGTCGTCACCGAGAGGTAGCCGGCGAGGGAGGCCCCCAGTCCGGCGATGAGCAGCGCCGCGTAGAAGCCCGCCAGCGTCGAGACGGTGGACACCGCCGCCAGGCCCGCGCCGAAGACGACGACGCCGAAGGCGATCACCCGGCGCGGTCCGAAGCGGTCGAGCGCCAGGCCCTGGAGCGGGCCGAGCAGACCCCCCTGCAGCTGCACCAGCGCGAAGCCGCTGGCCAGCGCGGCCCGCGACCAGCCGAACTCGCCGGTCAGCGCGACGACGTACACGCCGAAGACGTTGCTCAGCAGCGCGGCTTGCGCCGCCTGCAGCCCCATGCCGCCGGCGACCACCCACCAGCCGAGGTAGACGGTGCGCAACCTGACCGCCGCGGACGTCCACACGATCCCATCACAGCACGGTGGGACGGCGGCGCCGCGCCCGCGAGGACCGCCGCCGGACACGCTTCGTCCGCCGCAGCGAGTAGCGTGGCGCATGATCCAGCGACGAGTCCAAGGGGCCACGGTGCCCGCGTTGGGCCTGGGGACGTGGGAACTGCGCGGCGACGACTGCACGCGCGCGGTCGAGCACGCCCTAGCGCTCGGCTACCGGCACATCGATACCGCGCAGGGGTACTTCAACGAGACCGAGGTCGGGGTCGGGCTGCGCCGATCCGGCATGCCGCGGGACGAGGTCTTCCTGACCACCAAGGTCCGCCCGCGCCACTTCCGCCGCGACGACCTGCTGCGCAGCAGCGAGGAGAGCCTCGCCGCGCTCGGCGTCGACGACGTCGACCTGCTGCTGCTGCACTGGCCCAACCCGGAGGTGCCCCTCGAGGAGACGCTCCAGGCGCTGCACGAAGCCCGCGAGCGCGGCCTGGCGCGCCACGTTGGGGTGAGCAACTTCCCGCCCTCGCTGCTGCTCCGCTCGCTGGCCGCCGGGCCGACCCTGACCGACCAGGTCGAGGTCCACCCGTTCCTCGCCCAAGAGAAGCTGCTGGCGCTGGCGGAGGCGCACGACCTGCTCATCACCGCCTACGCGCCGATCGCGCGCGGGCGCGTGCAGGGCGACCCGACGCTGACGGCCATCGGCGAGCGGCACGGCAAGGGTCCCGCCCAGGTCACGTTGCGCTGGCTGCTGCAGCAGCCGCGCGTCGTCGCGATCCCCAAGGCGGCGTCCCCCGCCCACCAGGCCGCCAACCTCGACGTGTTCGACTTCGAGCTCGACGACGACGAGATGCGTCGGATCTCGGGGCTGGCGCGCGGCGAGCGGTTGGTGGACGACCCGGCGATGGACTGGGAGGACTGAGCAACTGCGGGACCGACCGCGGTCGGCCCCGTGCCATTCCGCCCACCGCGCACGTCGCCCGGGCGCTCAGCCCAGCAGCGCCTGCACGCCCCACAGCGTCAGCATGCCGGCGATGAGGACGGCCACCATGTGCTGCGTGCGTACCGCAACTGCCGCGCCGACGAGGCCGGCCACCCAGCGCGGCGCCTGAGAGGCGAGGTCGGCGTCGCCGCCGAGCTGCACGAGCGCCGGCGCGACGATCGCCGCCAGCACGGCCGCGGGCACGTAGGCCAGCCCCCGCCGCACCAGGACCGGCAGGCGAATGCGGTCCTGCAGCACGATGAAGCTGGCGCGGAGGGCGAAGGTGATCGCCGCCATCGCCAGGATCAGTCCCCACCCGCCGGCGGCGGTCACGTCGCCTCCCCGCCCCGGGCGCCGGCACCCGGCCGCGGCGCGGGTCCGCCCCGCGTTTCCCACCACAGGCCGGCCGCGATGCCGGCGAAGGCCGCCACCAGCAGGCCGAGGTTGAAGGGCAGCGGGCGCGCCAGCACGGCGACCCCGCCCGCCACCGCGCCCGCCACCCACACCGGCGCCGCGCCGCGCCGCATCGCCGCGACCCACAGCGTGAGGAAGACCAGCGGCACGGCGAAGTCGAGCGACAGGCCGGCCGGGAGCCCGGCCCCGACCAGGACGCCCACGGTGCTCGCCGTCGTCCATACGAAGCCGATCGGCACCGACACGCCGAGGTAGTAGGCGACCTTGGCGCCGCGCTCCGGGAAGCGACCGTACCGCTGGCTGCCGAGGGCCAGCGCCTGGTCGGTCATCAGGAAGGCCATGACCGCTCGGAGCCAGCCGGGTGCCGCCCGCAGGGGGTCGGCGAGGGCCGCCGAGTACAGCGCGAAGCGCAGGTTCAGCAGCAGCGTCGTCACCAGGATGACGGCGACCGGCGAACCCACGGCGATGAGCTGCAGCGCCGCGAGCTGCGCGATGCCCGCGAAGACGAGGTAGCTCATGCCGACCGCCTGCGCGATCGGCAGGCCCACCTCGACGGCGGCCACCCCGACGACCAGCCCCATCGGCGTCACCGCCAGCGTGATCGGTAACGCGTCGCGCAGGCCCTCGCGGACGCCGGCCGCGAAGGTCGTCCCGTCGTCGTCCGGCGCGCCGGCCACGAGGCCTAGTACCGCAGTCCCGTGCGGCGCCAGCGCCAGCCGTCCCAGCGGAAGTCGGCCTCGGCCTCGCCGGAGGCCTCCACCGGCTGACCCGTCAGGATCTCGATCACCGAGCCCGCGTAGGCGACCGTCAGCGTCGCCCGATCGCCTTCCACCCGACGCTCCACGACGGAGGTCCGGTACCGCAGGTCGCGGTAGACACTGCCGTACGCCGCGACCGCGTCGGCGACGAAGCGCCGCACGGTGTCCGCCAGGGCGGCGTCGAGCGCCGCGAGGTCGGGCGGCCCGGGCTCGCACGCGGGGACGGCGGCGCGTTCGCCCGTCGCGCCGGTCGCCGGCGCCGTGCCCTCGCCGCCCGCGGGCAGCACGAGGGGCATGGCGTAGCTGGCGCCGACGCCCAACAGCGGCACGACGCGGACCTCGTCGAGCAGCGGCGTCCACGCCGCCCCGGCCTGGACGTCGATGCGCCAGCCCCCGCCGAGCGGCACGTGCGCGCCCACGGCCACGTGGGGCGCCATGCGACCGGCGTAGAGGTCGACGCCGCCCGCCACATAGAGCGGCAGCGGGATCGGGATCGGCGGATAGGCGCGCGCCTGCAGGCCGAGAGCGATGCCGCCCGGTCCAGCGCCCACGCGCACGGCGACGCCGACGAAGCGAGCCTGCAGGCCGGCCGACAGCGCCGCCGTACGGTAGGCGGGGAAACCGAACTGCACGCCGAACGACGCAAGGGCTGCCACCGTATCGGCCGCGACCAGGTCCGTCCCGACGTCAGCGGCGCCGGGACCGGCGCCCCCGCCGGCCGGCTCGCCCCCGACCGCCGCCGACTGGGCCATCGCCCACGGCGACGCCGCCAGCGCGATCACCAGGAACACGACGCAGGCGCGGAGGGCACGCGCGCCGATGACGCCCCTCGCCACCACCATCAAGACGCCCCCGCGGACGCCCCGCGCGCCCAGGCGGATCGGATCCCGGACGACGAGACGTCCGCGCGGAATGCGCTCGCGGGCAGCGCCTCGAACAGGTCGGCGTGACGAGCGGGCACCGCGAGGTCTGCGAGCGTGAGGAAGCCGCTCTCGGAGCGCCGCCCGGCCACCAGGAACCGCCCGCCGGCCGCCCGCAGCGCGTCCAGGGCGCCGTCCAGCCCGTCGGCCCCAGGGTAGAAGCGCGGCTCGAGGACCCTCGCCGCCGTGTCGGCGCCCAGGACGAACACGGTGTCGGTCATGAGCGCGGCCTTCTCGTCGAAGCGCGCGGCCCGGGTCAGGAGCAGCGGCCCGCGGCCGGCGAACTGCGCCGCACGACGGTGGGCTTCGGCAATCTCCACG
>Ga0180429_10004010_pt1 | contig 11851 bp, 10 predicted proteins | sample SS_ome_FD_132428 | JGI IMG/M metagenome (GOLD analysis project Ga0180429, IMG submission 132428) | Hypersaline lake sediment archaeal communities from the Salton Sea, California, USA - SS_1_S_1 metaG | ecosystem: Environmental > Aquatic > Non-marine Saline and Alkaline > Hypersaline > Sediment ... | reverse complement strand
GACGATGATCGTAAAACTGACGACGCCCAAGACGATTTCAAAAAGCACGGCTCGCCTCTATAGTTGAATCCCTGAAAAGCACATGAACGCCAAAGCGATCAAACCAACCGTGATAAAGGTGATCCCCAGCCCGCGAAGGCCGGCCGGGACGCTGCTGTATTTCATCTTCTCGCGGATGCCGGCCAGGGCCATGATGGCAATCGCCCAACCGATGCCCGAACCCAGTCCGAAGGTAACGCTCTCGGCGAAGTTATAATCACGTTCGACCATGAACAGCGACCCACCCAGAATGGCACAGTTGACGGTAATCAGCGGCAGGAAGATCCCCAGCGCGTTGTAGAGGGCGGGAAAGTACTTATCCAGGGTCATTTCCAATATCTGCACCATGGCGGCGATCACGCCGATGAAACTGATCAACTTCAAGAAGGACAGGTCCATTCCCGGGTAAAGGGCCCCCTCCTTGAGCACGTAGTTGAAAATCAGGTAGTTCACAGGCACGGTAATCGTCTGCACGACGATCACGGCGATACCCAGTCCGGTGGCCGTCCCCACGCGTTTGGAAACGGCCAGGTAAGTACACATGCCGAGAAAGAAGGCCAGCGCCAGGTTCTCTACGAAGATCGATTTGACCAGCAGGCTCAAGTAGTGTTCAACCATCTCAGTTTCCCTCCTCAACCTGATCGGTCTTCCAGGTTCTCAAGGCCCAGATGATGAACCCGATCAGAAAGAAGGCACTGGGCGAGAGCAACAGCAGGCCGTTCGGTTCGTACCATCCCCCCTCGGTTTTCAGCGGGAGGATGGGACACCCGAACAGTTTTCCCGATCCGAAGAGTTCTCGGATAACGCCGACCGCCAGCAGGATCACACTGTAGCCCAGCCCGTTGCCGATCCCGTCCAACAGGCTCAGGCCGGGAGGGTTCTTCATGGCGTATGCTTCCGCCCGGCCCATGATGATGCAGTTGGTGATAATCAGGCCGACGAACACCGAGAGTTGTTTGCTGATGCTGTAGGTGACGGTCATCGCTTGCAGGGACTGATCGACGATGATCACCAGCGAGGCGATGATCGTCATCTGTACGATCATGCGAATGCTGCTGGGTATTTGATTGCGGATCACGGCCACCGACACGTTGCAGACGGTTATCACGGCCGTCACCGCCAGGCACATGGTCACGGTGGTTTCCATCTTGGTGGTGACCGCCAAGGCCGAACAGATCCCCAATACCTGCAACGCGATCGGGTTGTTGTCGAATATCGGACCGAAGAGGGCGTCCCTTGCTTTACCCATGATCGTCACCTCCTCTCAGCCTTTTCAGGAAGGGTCCATAGCCGTCGTCACTCAGCCAGAATCGAACCAGCCGTTTCACGCCGTTGGCAGTAAGCGTGGCCCCCGAAAGGCCGTCGATTTCGTGCCGCGAGTCGCGGGGGGCGGTTCCCTTGACGATAATAATCTCTGGTTTCCCGATAGTATCGCCGTATGCCAGCTTGCCGACCCAGAGCTTCTTCCAGTTCGGGTTGTCGACCTCGCCACCGAGGCCCGGCGTCTCTCCGTGTTCATAGAAGGCAAAGCTCTTGATTGTATTCAGGTCGTTAGCGTCCAGCGCCACGAAGCCGTACATCGTGGACCAGAGCCCTTTTCCGTGAACGGGCAGGATGATTCGAGGGTCGCTGCCGCCTTCCTTGGTGCGGTAGACCGATTGGTATCGGGATCTGCGTCTCAACCCGGCGATGTCTTTCTCGGCCGGTATTTCCACGCCCCGCTCGGGGTCCTTGGCAGCTTTTCTTTCGTCCAGTTGCATCGGATCGACGTCGGCGGCGACTTCACCCGTGGTGATGTCGATCACTACCGTGACAATCTGGTCGCCGAACTCCTTTTCCACGCCCTCGCTGCCCAGGCGGTCGGCTCCCGGAACGGCGGCGGCCACGAGGATGTTTCGTTTCTTGTCGATCGTCTTGTTTCTGACGATATACGGCTTCAGGGAGACCGCCGTCGTGGAGACGAATATCGAGCACACCACGCATACTCCCACGGCCACTGCGATTGTCTTCCCGATGGTTTCGTTAGGCATGACGCAAGGCCCTTCTCTTGATATTTGCCCGGACCACGTAGTAGTCGATCAGCGGGGCGAACGCATTTCCGAAGAGAATCGCCAGCATGGTTCCTTCGGGGAACCCCGGGTTGAATACTCTCACCAGAATCACCATCGCGCCGATCAGCACGCCATAGACGTACTGTCCCGTTTTCGTCATGGCGGCGGTAACCGGGTCGGTTGCCATGAACACCAGCCCAAAGGCGAAGCCTCCCAGCACGAGGTGCCACTCGGGTGGGACCGTCAACATCTGGTTGGTTGCGGAGTCTCCCATTGAGTAGTGCAACATGGCGGCCAGTCCCATGGCCCCGAACAGCATGCTGAGCATGATCCTCCAAGACCCAATCCCGGCGGCCACCAGGATGAGGGCGCCGATCAGACATGCCAGGGTGGAGGTTTCTCCCATGCAACCGGGGATTGTGCCCAGGAAGGCGTCCCACCACTCGACGGGTTCCATGCCCGGCACCTCTTGAACGAAGCCTTGTATGCCGGTCTCGGCGGCCGTGCCCAGCGGCGTGGCCCCGCTGAATCCGTCTACCTCGGTCCACTTGCTTGCCCCCGCGGTCCAGACGGCCAGCGAACCGGAGATCTGCTTGGGATATGCGAAAAACAGAAACGCCCGGCCGGCCAGGGCGGGGTTGAGGAAGTTGCGTCCCGTGCCGCCGAAGATCTCCTTGGCCACCACCACGCCGAAGGTCGTGCCCAGGGCAACTTGCCAAAGTGGAATGTTTGCCGGCAGCGTCAGCGGAAGCAGCAACCCGGTGACGAAGAACCCCTCGTTGAGTTCGTGATTGCGAACCACGCAGAACAGCAACTCCCAAAGGACTCCGACCACCATGCAGACGATGTATATCGGCAAGAAGTACAGGGCCCCGTGAACGATGTCGGCCAGGACGTTGTTGGGATCGTACCCGACGCCCAGCATGGCCAGCGCCTGACCCTTCCAGCCGGGGGCCCCGGAAATCCCCTCCAGGGCCGAAATCGCCCGGTTGGCTTGCAGGCCCGTGTTGTACATCGCCATCAACACACAGGGGACCAGAGCCACCAGCACGGTCGACATCATCCGCTTGAACTCCAGCCCGTCACGGACGTGGCACGTTCCGGTGGTGACCTCGTCGGAGGTGTAGAAGAAGCTGTCGACGACCTCGTAGACGGGATAGAGCTTCTGCAGCTTCTGCCCCTTCTCGAAGTAGGGCGCGATGCGGTCGAGTAGATTTCGCAACGGTCTCATCACCCTTCCTTTTCAATGATCGTCAGGTTGCGCCGCAGCATGGCTCCGTAGTCTCCCTTTGCGGGGCAAACGCACGTGCAAAGCGCCAGGTCGTCTTCGTCCAACTCGAGGCACCCCAGGGCTTCGGCCTCTTCGACGTCGTCCACGGCCAGGGCGCGCAGGAGGAAGTTTGGTATGATGTCCAGCGGCATCACCTTCTCGTAGCTGCCGATGGGCACAATCGCCCTCGGGCCGCCGTTGGTGGTGGTCGTCAGAGCGAACTTCTTGCCCGGCGTCAACTTCGAGGCGAAGACGTTCTTCAGCGAGAACTTGTTCAGCCCGGGATACATCCAGCCGAACAGTTCTCTCTTTCTTCCTTCGGCCAGTGCGGAGATCTGCAAGTGGTAGCGGCCGAGGAACGCCAGCGGGCCTTCGGCCGTCCGCCCCGCGAGCACAGAGCCCGACACCACGCGGTTCTCGCCGTCGGCCAGTTCGCCGGCGACCAGTTCTTCGGTGCTCGCGCCCAGCCGGGTGCGGATCAAGCGGGCGTTCTTCGCGGCCGGGCCGGCCAGCGAAATCACGCGGCGATGGTCGAGGCGTCCGGTGGTGAACAGCGCGCCGATGGCGATCACGTCCTGGTAGTTGACGTACCAGACCGTCTTTCGTCGGCTGACCGGGTCGAGGAAATGGATATGCGTGCCGGGCAATCCGGCCGGATGTGGCCCGGCGAACTCCACCGTAACAACCGAGTTCAAATCGCTGGGCGGTATGTTCGCCCCCGCGGCCTTGCAGAGATAGGTCTTTCCGGAGGTGAGCCGGCCGAGGACCTTCAGGCCGTTGGTGAAGTCGTCCGGTCGCTCGGCAACGATCAGGCCGACGTCGGCCGCCAGTGGATTGGTGTCGATGGCGGTTACGAAGATCGACTGCGGCGTCGATTCCGGCGCGGGCACTTTGCTGAAGGGGCGGGTTCGCAGGGCAGTCCACAGCCCGGAATCGATCAGGTTGTTCTTGACCGCCTCGGCCGACAGCCCAGCGATTTGGCCCTCGGCGTAACCGGCGAAACTCTCCGCATCTTCTCCGTTGATCCGGATCACGACCGACTGCAATGCCCGCTTGGCACCGCGGTTTACGGCCACGACCTCTCCGCAGCCGGGCGCGGTATAGCGGACCCCGAGGGTCTTCTTGTCGGAAAAGAGCAGTTGACCTTCCTTGACGCGGTCGCCGACCCCAACGGCCATGGTGGGTTTCATGCCGGCGTAGTCGGGGCCCAGAATCGCCACCGTGCCGGCCGGGCTCGCATCGCTGATCTCTTGCCGGGGACTGCCCGCGATCGGCAGATTCAAACCCCTCTTGATCCTGATCCTCTGCATCGGCCCGCCTGTGTTTTCCAAAGATCAAACGCCGGTATCCGGGAGGGAAAAGGTGTCGGGCACCTTTTGTGCGAAGCACCCTTCGGGCCGTTCCGGCAAAAGGTGCCCGACACCTTTTCCCAACCCGAAATCACACAATGCTATCTAGATCCCCTTCTGCATTCTCCACGCCTTGATATAGTCGTCGCTATAAAGGTGCTTCTCCAGCAGGACTTCGGCCGAGACGGCCGCCGCGACGAGATCCTTGTCTGCCGCGTCCATGATCGCCGCGTCCAGCCCGGCCGACAGCGCCATCACCAGGTACGTCCTGTTGATCATCTGATTCATCAGGCACTGCTGGCTGACGTTCGACAGTCCGAGGATGAAATGCGGCGGGGGGTCACTCACCGACGCCAATTGCCGGATCGCTTCCATCACGTTGGCGGGCTGCTTCGGCGCGACGTTGACCGGCAGGATGATGCAATCGAGGTAGACGTCGTCGGGCGTCAGCCCGCTTTCCATGGCGGTCATCAGGAACGTGGCCCCGTGCAAGACGCGTGTCTCTACGTCGCCGGGCACTCCGCCCTGATCCATCGTCAGGCCGATGATGCTCGCGCCGTGCTCCACGGCCAACGGGATCAGCTTCTCCATGGATTCCGGGGCCGCGGTGCTGGAGTTGATCACCAGCTTGGTGTCGGGCAGCGCCTCCCTTACCCTCGGGACCGCTTCGACGAGAACCTTGGGCTTGGCACTGTCCAGCGAGATCGGCTTGTCGGTGACGTCGTGGACCGTCTCGGCAAGCCAGACGAAGTTTTCCGCCGGATCACCCTTCGTCGGGCCAAGGTTAATGTCCATCACGTCGGCACCGCCGGCAACTTGCTCTCGGGCAAGATCATGCACAACCTGCTTTTCCTTGTCGTTGATGGCCTTGCGAACATCGCGGTACATACCGTTGATGCGCTCACTGAAAATATGCATCTGGTTCTCCTGTTTCAACAAACGATCCAATGGGGGCAATTGCCCGACAGCCGTCCCACATGTATAGTCTGATAGCTGCCGCCTGTCAATCGGCCACCGGTCGGCGGTCCAGACAGTGATAGGGTGGGTGCGAAGCACCCACCCTACTTTCCCAACGGCCTACTGACCGACCAGTTGTCCGGCCGCACTGCGGACGGCCTCCATCGCCTTGGGATGACGCATGAGCAACAGGTCGGCTCCGCCCTGGAGAAGATCGGTGGCCGTAATCGCCTCCCAGGCAATGCCGCGTTCGACGGCCGGTCCCCAAATGTCGGCGAACTCGTCGCCCGAGCGGCCTTCCTTAGCGCGCCACGCCTCGTGGCCGACGTCCAGAAGCACCGGCTGACCCATGAGCTTATCGCCCGAGAGGCCGGCAAGCCTTCCCCGCTCCAGGATGGAATAGATGTACTCCATGCCGTATCCCAGCGAGGCCGTGCTTGGATAGATGACAATGTCTTCCAGGGGGAAGCCCATGTCGCTGATGAGGATGTTCACCTGCTTCGACTTGTTGATATCGCACGGCGAGAGAGCGACCAGCTTGTGCCCATAGGCCTGGGCGGTGGCCGTGAGCGTGCGATACTCGTCTTCGGTCACGGCGCCGAGCAGGCAGTTCTCACCCTGGGCGGCCTCGGCCACCTTGGGCATGACCAGTTGGTCTTTGGCCGGCACGTCGCAGCCCCAGATGACCATCGGCAGGTCTACGGCCTCTAGAACGGCCTTCACCGTTGCGGCGGCCTCATCCGGCGAACTGTCGCCTTCCTCGGGGTGGGTGCTCATCAGCCGCAGGCATATCAGGTCGGCCCCCAGTTGCTTTGCCCTTTTTGCCCAGGCCGCGGGATCCGACCAGACATCGCCGTAGACCTCGGCCAGCGGGCTGGCCCAACCGGTCGGTTCCTTGTCGAGCACGTCGAGCGCGAAGGCGGGTCCGTTGGGTGTTTCGCCGTCGAAACTCAGGAACGGAATGCCGGTCTGACCGCCTATCGTGACGGTGTTGCCGCGAGTTCCCCCCTCGGCACTAGTGGCGCCGAGCGTAACCGTTTGGATACTCCCCGACCATTTCTCTTTGATATCAGGAATTGTCATGCGAGGTCTCCTTTCATTGGCTTGTTAGAACCTTTTAGTATAGCCGTGGCGTCCACGCAATGGAACATCTGCCGCGTGGCGGCGGCCGAACGGTTGTTTACGATGTAAGTGTTTCGATGATCTCGCGGACGACCGCCAGCGCGGAGTTCTCCTCGGCGAGTCTGAAAACGTCTTGTCCGATAGCTCGGGCACGATCGAGTTCCGCGTCCTGGGGGACATCGGCAAGCCGCTCGGCACCGAGTTGATCCACTTGGGCGTCGATCTGCTCGGGGAGCCCATCCGGGCCGACGCGATTGACCAACAGCATGCGACGTCCGATCTTCACCGGTAATTCGTCGGAAAGTGCCAGGATCCGCTTCGCCGCGCGGAGTGCCGGCAGCGTGGGATCCATCACCGCGATCAGCACGTCCACGTCGTTGGTGGTGCGGCGCGAGAGATGCTCCATGCCGGCTTCGTTGTCCATCACCACGGCGTGATAGTTTCCCGACAGGTCGTCGAGCGACTTGCGCAGCAGCGTGTTGACGTAGCAGTAGCAGCGTGGCCCCTCAGGGCGGCCCATGGTTATCAGGTCGAAGCCGTCGGCTTCGGTGATTGCTCGTTGGATTTCGTCGTCGATGGCGCGTGCGCGGCCGACCCCACTGGCCGGCGATCCTTCCTCGCTGGACCCTTTCTCTCGGATTTCCGCCAGCGCTGTTCCTTCTTCCACGCCGAGCGCTTCGGCGAGGTTGGAGTTGGGATCGGCGTCTACCGCCAGAATGGGCCGCGCGCCGCGTTCTTGCATCGCCCGAACCAGCAGCGCCGATAGAGTGGTTTTTCCCGTTCCGCCCTTGCCGGCAATTGCAATGGATAGGTTCAAGATCGGATCTCCTTTACTACTCTTCAGTTACCCGGAAGCGACTCCGCGTCCGCCGAGCTTCGCCGCCACCGTGGGAAAATGCGATAGATCGGTGTGAGGCAGGAAGCAGGCGGAAGTGAACTTCTCCATATAGGCCGGGTCTACCAGGAGTTCCTGGTAGGTGATTTGCTCTCGTATCTGGCCGACCTCATCGAACATCCGGCGGCTGAGCATGATCAGCTTTGCACCGGCCACCGAGCTGTTGCCGATGAACTCGATCCGTTCCAGTGGCAGGTCGGGCAACAGCCCGATGTTTACGCAACTGGCCACGTCCAGCCGATTGCCGAACGCCCCGGCAATGTAGACCTTTTGAATGTCCGAGAAGGAAACGCCCAACGACTGAACCAGCGAGTCGACGGCCGCGTAAATGGCGCCTTTGGTGCGGATCAGGTTCTCGACGTCGGCCTGGCTGATAATCACGTCGCGATCGCTGCCGGACTCCTTGGTCGAGACCAGCAGGAAGGCCGGACGCTCGTCCTGGCCGGATACCACGAAGCGCTCGGGGGCACGCTCGACCTTGAAATTGCCGTTGCGGTCGACGATACCCGAGAGAAGCATCTCCGAAAGCACGTCGATCAGCCCGGTCCCACAGAGCCCGACCGGCGGACAATCGTCGATCGTAGTGGCGGAGACGGCCAGATCGTTGCGGCGGATGCGTACTCCGTCGATGGCCCCGCAGGTGGCTCGCATTCCGCAACTGACCGATCCGCCCTCGAACGCCGGGCCGGCCGATGCCGAGCAGGCGACGAGGAAGTCCTTGCTGCCCAGCACCACCTCGCCGTTGGTGCCGATGTCCAGCAGCAGCGAGAGTTCGTCGGACCGGTGCATCCCGGAGGCCAGAACGCCCGCGGTTATGTCGCCGCCGACGTAACTGCCGACCATGGGCACCGAGTAGAGAATCCCGCGTGGATGAATGGCCAATCCCACTTCGGCGGCCCGAAGCGGTGGGGGGCTCGTGGCGGCGGGTACAAACGGCGAAAGGCGGATCAGGTCGGCTTCCAGTCCCAGCATCAGGTGCAGCATTGTGGTGTTGCCCGACGCTATTGCACAGTAGATGTCTCCTCGCGCCACCTGGGCCCGTTGCACGAGGTCGTCGATCAGGACGTCCACGTCGCGGGCGATGGCGCGGTGCAACTGTTCGGCCCCGCCGGGTTGCCGGGTGTGGTTGATGCGGTTGATGATGTCGGCGCCGTACTCGATCTGGGAGTTATATTTCGCGGCTGCCTCGCGGGTGATGCCGGTGGTTAGATCCACGAGGTGCCCGACCACGGTAGTCGTGCCGATGTCGAGTGCGAGGCCGAAGATCCGGTCGGAGGTGTCGCCCTGCTCGACGCAGAGGATCTCGCTGACGTCGCTGCGCAGTCCGACGGTCGCCGTAACGCGGCCGTGCCACTTCCACTTCCACGAGGCGCGGTTCGCCTTGTGGCTGCGGAGCACTCGCGGCAGTTCCCAGGCGATTTTCAGCCCCATTTGCAGCCGGCCGGGCCGCTCGCTCGAAACCGCATCGAGCAATCGCTCCTGGTCGGCCGTCGGATCGTCGAGCGTCGGTTCCTGGAGCGTAAAGGCAAACTTGTTGACGATCGGGTCGAGTTTGGTGGGAGGGCGCTGGGCCCCGCGATGGGCGAAGTCGCGAAACTGCTCGCCGTCCTTCTCGATGCCGTGGTAACCGCCCAAGCGCGACTCGGGCGGTACCTCGACCACCAGGTCGCTCCTGGGAACCACCTGGCACGCCAGCACGTAGCCGCGGCGGATCTCGTCGCGGGTGAGGAATTCGGTCGACTCTCCCTCGACTTCGCCCTCGCGAACGATTACTCGGCACTTGCCGCAGACGCCTTCGCCGGAACAGATCGCCCCGACGTAGACGTTCGCCTTCCGCGCGGCTTCCAGGAGTGTTTGGTCCTGGTCGACCGTCGTTTCGCGCTCCTGCGGAAGGAAACGAATCCGAAAGTTTGCCACGGCATTGGTTACCAGCGGTTAGTACTACTAGGCCGTTGTCTGCTTTTTCAAGTAACTCGGCAAGCCGGACGCCTCCTTGGGGCCGATCTGGACCGACCAGCCGGACTCGTCCTCGACGCCGGCGGAAAGCACGGCAACGAAGCCGGGGATCACCAACTGCTTGTGCGAGACCTTTTCCGCGACACCCGACTTCTTCATCGCCTCGGTGATCGTTTCGGCGTTGAACTTATCCGACGCCCAGGCGGTCAACACCGAGGTGCCTTCGGTGTCGACGGCCAGGACATAGGCGGGTACGCGGCTGGCTTCCACCTCGCCTTCCACCGAGTAGTAGCTCAGCGAGAAGTTGGTGGTCACCAGAACCGGCGAATCCTCGGCGACTTCGCCGATGGCGTTCAGTTTCGGCTCGACGGCCACCGGTTTCTGCGGGTCGATGTAGATGTCCTGCCGGGTGGTGAGCACGGGGAGCATCTGCCAGGGCTCCACCGCGTCGGTGACCACCACGCCGGCGTACTTGGCGATGAACGCGCTGGCTTCGATCGCTTGCAGCGTGGGATCTTCCGCCGTGGTGAAGGCGATGGCGGGATAGCCCAACTCGCGGAAACTCTTCAGCGAAAGCCGTCGAACCTGCGTAAGCGATTCCAACGTCTCCTTCAGGCCCCGGGCGCCCGGATCGAGGACGATCTGTTCCACTCCGGCGTCGTTGAGCTTGGGAGTCAACTCGGCGAGGGCTTCCAGGCTGTCGGCACGCACGGCCAAGGGGCAGTCGTTGTCCTTGGCCACTTTGGCGGCGGCCTCGGCCTCGGTCGGATCCGAGATGTACAACAAGGGGCGTTTTCCGGAGAGCGCGTCGGCCGCCTTGGCCAGATTGGCCGCACTGGCGGAGATCAACACGCATCCCAGGCCCGACTTCTCCTCGGCCAGCTTCACGGCGGCCTCGAACTTGGCCGCATCGCCCGACTCGTTGCAAACGGCGACCAGGTTCACCTTGATCTCGGTCCCCACCCGCTCGAACTTCAGCCGGCCGGCGGCCTCCGCCCGCTGAGCGATGGCCTCCTCGTCGAGCGAGTCGGAGATCTTCACGGCCACGGCGGCGGGCCGGTAGAACTTCTCCTCGTGACGATAGAGCTGAGTCTCGTTCCCTATCTTGACCTCGTTGTCGCCGGTGCCGATGGTAACCAACTGAATCGGCGGTCGGGAGGCCGACTCCAGCGCCGATTTCGCCTCCGCGGTCACGTGTGGACATTTATCCAACGACACCTGCCCGGCGGCCATCTTCATGGCAAAGGCCAGACAGGTAGGAAATCCGCACTCCTTACAGTTGGTTTTGGGCAACTGCTTGTAGATTTCAAGACCTGTAAGAGCCATGGTTTCTCCTCGGAGTATTGTTTGGTTTCTGGGTTTTATCGAGTCCTCGGCCTCTGTAATGCTTACATCAGCGGATCCATCGAGACGGCGGGATGCCCGACCTTTTCGAGGTGAGCGAGGACTTCTTCCTCGGTGGTGGCGTCGTCCTCGGTGGCGATTTTGTCGAACAAATCGGGAACACCCACCCGCTCGGCTTCCTTCTGGAACCGCTCGCGGATGCCCTCCTTCAACTGCTTGGGCAGCCAAACGAGTCGCTTGATGCCGCCGTCGGCCGAGAGGAACTTGGGACTGGAGAGATACAATCTGCCGACCCCGAGGAAACCGGGCGTCTGGGCACCGCCTCCGGTCGCCGAGGCCAACTCGCCGAAGCTCATGCCCGACGGGGTGACCTGCGGGAACTCGCGGTTGACGACCATTACCCCGTTTGCCAGGGGTAGAATCGCCACGATGCACTCGAAGCATCCGCAACTGGTCATCGGCGATTCGAGCAGGCTGTAGGCACAGAATCGCTCCACCTTGCGGTTCGAGTTCTCGTAGACGAACTTATTGACACCTTCCCACTCGCCCTTGACGTGGTCGATCGTACGGCCCTTGGCGATGGGCTGGTTGGGGCCGGTGGGGTTGATCTCGTAGTTGGCGCGGCCGTCCAGCCAGTTGTACGCCCCGCAGAGCCCCAGCCGTTGCGGCGTGATTACGCAGACGTGATCCGGTGCGTAGCTCTGGCAGACCGTGCAACTGTAGAACGTGTCGACCGACTCGTCGGTCATGTCGGCGATGCGGTCGTCTCGATAGCTGAAGGCCTCGACGGCCTCTTCGATCTTGGCCTTGACCTGCGCCGCTTCGGTCAACAGGCGCACCGCGATCTTGTCGACGATTCCGCCATAGT
>Ga0180429_10004009_pt1 | contig 11852 bp, 13 predicted proteins | sample SS_ome_FD_132428 | JGI IMG/M metagenome (GOLD analysis project Ga0180429, IMG submission 132428) | Hypersaline lake sediment archaeal communities from the Salton Sea, California, USA - SS_1_S_1 metaG | ecosystem: Environmental > Aquatic > Non-marine Saline and Alkaline > Hypersaline > Sediment ... | reverse complement strand
CGCACCACCGCGCCCCGCAGCACCGGCGATGCGGCGATGGCGCGCGCGCCGAAGGGCCCCGAGGAGACGGGGACGACGGTGACGGCGTGCCCCAGCTGCGCCAGGGAGCGGGCCGCGTGCAGGCCGGCGGCGCCGTTCCAGCCGCCGCCGGCGACGACGACCACGCGCAGCGGTCCGGCTCGCTGCCAACCCGCCACCACGGCCGCGAGCCGCCCGCCCGCGACGGCCGCCAGGTGATCCGGGGTGCCGTCGCGTTCCTGCATCCAGCGTCGCTCCAGCTGACGCATCTGCGAGGAACGCACCGTCGGCACCACCTCGCCGAAGGTGGTCTCGAACCCGACCGACGGCAGGCCGGGCACACGGACACTGCGGGCCGCGGCGATGGTCATGGCCGTGCTGCCTGCTGCACGCGTGCTCCTTGCTGCACGAAGGCGCCGACCTGCGCTCGCGCGCACGGCCGCGCGGACGCGCGACGTTGGCTTGGTCATCATCGTCGCGCACGACCTCTGACGGCATTCTCAATCCGGGGTCGCGGGCGCCGCGGATCCGGCCGGCCGGCGGGCGCCGCGGATCCGGCCGGCCGGCAGAGCCTCGGGTCTAGCATGGGGTGAGGCGGGCGGCACCGCCACCGTCCGCCCGAGAGGGGTGCACGATGCTGGCCTCGATGGCGTTCGTGTTGGGATTGGCCGTCGGCCTCGTCGTCCTGGCGACCGTCGGTCGCGCGGCGGGCACCGCGCGCGCGCTCGGCGGCTGGACGCTGGTGCTGGGAACGCTGGCGGCGGTGGCGTTCGTCGCCACCGGCCTCATCCAGGGGCTGACCGAGCTCGCCATCACCGCCGGCCTGGCCTCGATCGCGCTCGCCTTCGCGACGGTCGTCGTCGGGATCGGCGCCCTGAGCCGCGGCGCCCGCACGCGGGCGGCGTGGCTCGGCCTGCTGCTCGGCGCGCTGCCCGCGCTGGCGTGGGTCGCCTTCCTCGTGGGCAGCCTGCTGGGCCTCGGAGGTTGACATGCCTCGCCCCACCCGCCTCGACCGCGCGCTCGTCATCCTGGGGACCCTGCTGGCCTGGTTCCCGATCGCGGCCACGCTCGTGCTGTCGACCATCGGCACGATCGCCGACCGCACCCTGCGCTTCGACTTCCTCATGCCCGCCGAGCTGTTCCTCTTCTTCGCCGTCGGCGGCCTGCTCCTGTCCGTGGCGGCGGTTCGCCTCGCGCGACGCCGCTGGACCGTCATCGGCGGGACGACCGCGGCGGTGGCCGCGCTGGCCGCGACCCAGGGGCTCGCCGTCGTGACCGGGCTGGCCCACGGCGACGCGGAACCCGTGGGCTGGCGCCTGGCGCTGGTCATCGGGTTCCTCGTCCTCTACACGGTGGCCGTCGTCGTGACGGCCGTGGGCGGCGTCCAACTGTGGCGCGACACGGCGGTGGCCCGCCGGCAAGAGGCGTGACGCGGGCGGCCCGGCGTGACCCCCGCGGGTCACCCTTTGCCGGCGCGCGCCGTGGCGTCGCCGCGTGAGGAACTCGAGAGCGTCCCCGTGTCACAACGGGACCCGTGACGACGCGGCGCCCTTCACCACCCGCCGGCCCCCGACGGTCCGCCTCCGATCGCGTCGTGGTGGTCGACGACGACGACGCGACCGTGACGCTCGTGGGCGAGTTCCTCACGCGCGCCGGCGTCTCCGAGGCGCATGGCGTCAGCGACGCGCGCGACGCGCTGCGCGTCATCCGCGAGGCGGACGCGGACCTGGTCGTGCTGGACCTGAGGATGCCGCACGTGGACGGCTACGAGATCCTGGCGCGGCTGCGCGACGACGAGGAGGCCTCGCCGTTCCTGCCGGTGCTGGTCGTGACCGGCGACGCCTCGCCCGAGGCCCGCGCGCGGGCCCTCGCCCTTGAGGCGACCGACGTCCTCGTCAAGCCCCTGTCCATGCGGGCGACGATCCAGCACGTGCTCGCGCTGCTGCGCGCACGTCACGAAATCCGTCCCGATCCCGCGGCCGGCTTGGGGCCGCCCGCGGCCGGCGCGGGGCCGCCCGCGGCCGCCGGGGCGCGCACCTGAACGCCGGTCGGGGTTGGCGACGCCGGGCCCCGCGGTAGACTCCGACCACGTGGACGCGACGCGCGCGAGGTACGTCCGGTCCCCGGAGGGGTCCGTCGAGCGGCAGAACCGCCGGCTCGCGATGGTCGCCAGCCTGACCTCGAACGGCGTGCTCATCACCGACGCCGACGAGCGCATCGAGTGGGCGAACGAGGCCTTCGCGCGCATCTCGGGCTACGCGCTCGAGGAGGTGCTGGGCCGGCGGCCCGGCGAGCTCATGCAGGGCCCGGACACCGATCCGACGGTGGTCGACCGGATCCGCGCGTCGCTGCGGGCGACCGGGACCTTCTCCGAGACGCTGCTCAACTACCGCAAGGACGGCACCCCCTACTGGGCCGCGATCGACGCCCACGTCATCCGGGACGACGGCGAGGGCGTCGGCGGCTACGTCGCCGTGCACCGCGACGTCACGGCCGAGCGCGAGCGGCGGGCGGCCCTCGCGGCCGAGCGCGACTTCGCCCGGGCGGTCATGGAGACCGTCGCCCAGGGGCTGACGGTCACGGGCCCGGACCTGCGCTTCGTGTACGTCAACCCCGCGTACGCCGCGATGACCGGGTACGCGGCCGAGACGCTGGTGGGGATGCACCCGCACGAGGTCACCCTGCCCGCCGAGGGCGTCGATCTCGACGCCGTCCGCGCCGACCGCCAGGCCGGCAAGACCACCAGCTACCGGGCGCGGCTGCGCCGCAGCGACGGCGGCGAACTCGAGGTGCTCATCACCGGCGTGCCCGTCCTGCGCGACGGCCACCTGGCGGGGTCGATCTCGGTCGTGACCGACATCAGCGTCGAGGTGGAGAAGCAGCGCCTGCTGCGGGCCGCGCACGCGGCGTCGCGGCGGGCCAGCGCGAGCCGCAGCGCCTTCCTCGCGCGCATCTCGCACGAGCTCCGCTCGCCGCTCAACACCATCCTCGGCTACGCCGAGATGCTCGTCGACGCCCTCCCCGCGACCGCCGACCGGCGCGCCGCGGAGCGCATCCAGCGCGCCGGCCGCTCGATGCTGAGCCTGATCGACGACATGCTCGAGCTCTCGCGCTCCGAGGGCGGCTTCTTCGAGGTCCGCCTCGACCGCACCTCGCTGCCCACGGTGGTGGCGGAGGTCGTCGAGGCCGCGCGCGGCAGCCACGACCTCGCGGCCCTCGCCTTCGACACCGAGGTCGCGGACGCGCCCCCCGTCATGCTGGACCGGCAGCGCGCGCATCAGGTGCTCGGCAACCTCGCCTCGAACGCCGTCAAGTACGGGGCCGCCGAGGGCACCCGCGGCGCGCTGCGGGCACGCGTCGCGCTGCGGGCGCGGCTCGCGGGCGACACGATCGTGTTCGAGGTGGAGGACGAGGGCCCCGGCGTGCCGCCCGAGGCGCGCGAGCGGGTGTTCGAGTCCTACGTGCGGAGCGAGCCGACGGAGACCGCGGGCTTCGGTATCGGCCTGCCGTTGAGCCGCCAGTTGGCCCGCGTCATGGGCGGCGACGTGAGCCTGTCGTCCGCCGCCGGTGGCGGCACCGTGGCGCGGTTCGTCCTCCCCTACGTGCCCGCATCGGACGACGACGCCACGCCGCTCGACGGCGTCCTGCTGGTGGGCGCGTACGACCGTGTCGCCCCGCTGACGGGCGCCGTCGCCCGCAGCGGACTCACCCGCCGCTGGTGCGTCGCCGAGGAGCGCGCCAGCGCCGAACGGCTCGTCGGCCAGCGCCGCTTCGACGCGCTCGTGTGGCGCAACCCGTCTTCGCCCGCCGAGGCCACCGCCCCGTTCGATCTCCGCGACTGGTCGGCGACCCCGACGCTGCCGCCGACGCTCGTGCTCGGGTCCGCGACCGAGGCGGCCGGCGGTCCGTCGGCCGCGGGCGCGGCCGGCGCGGGACCGTGGGTCCTGCCCGCGCCGGCGACGGCCCCCTGCGAGGCCCTCCTGGCGCTGGAGCGCGCCATCGACGCGGTGAGGGGTGAACGTGACTGAGGCCGACGTCTCCGCTTCGCGCATCGTCGTCGTCGACGACCAGGTGACCAACGTCGAGTTCCTGACGCTGCTGCTCGAGCGCGAGGGCTTCCGCCAGGTCGTCGGCGTCAGCGACGCCAGGCGCGCGCTGGAGGTCATCCTCGCGGAGGACGCGGACCTCGTGCTGCTCGATCTCATGATGCCGCACGTCGACGGCTACGAGGTCCTGCGGGGCCTGCGCCGCGCGCGGCCAGCGGACGGCTTCCTGCCCGTCCTGGTGATGACCGCGGACGCGACGCCGGAGGCGCGCCGTCGCGCCCTCGAGCTCGGCGCCACGGACTTCCTCACCAAGCCGGTGAACGTCCTCGAGGCGACGCTGCGGATCCGCAACCTGCTGCGGACCCGGCAGCTGCAGCGCGCGTGCGAACGCCTCGAGCGGGCCCTCGAGGCGGCGGTCGTCCGCCTGGCGAGGACGGCGGCCACGGGCGACGGGGGCGCGAACGGCAGCGACGCGGACGACGACGCTCGGCGCCTCGCCGAGGCGGCCCGCGCGATCGCACAGCAGCTGGGCCTCGACGAGGCGCAGGCCCGACGCCTGGAGCTCGCCGCCCGCGGGGCCTAGCCCCACGCGCGCCCCAGCCCGAGGCCGAAGGCCGCCAGCGCCACGCCCAGCGCCAGCGTCGCGGCCAGCTCCGCGACGACCGCGGCCCGCCGGCCGGCCCGCCACGACGCCGCTGCCTCGAGCATCCAGGTGGAGAAGGTGGTGAACGCCCCCAGGAAACCGGTCCCGGCCACCTCGAGCCAGGCCGCGGGCAGGTTCGGGAGACCGCTCCAGAGCCCCAGGAGGAAGGCGCCCGCGAGGTTCACGACGAGCGTCCCGAGGCCGGGGCGGGCCGCGCGGCGGCGCACCTCGCGCCCCAGCCAGGCGCGCGCGACGGCGCCCGCGGCGCCCGCCAGCGCCACGGCGAGGGTCGCGGCGGGCGTCATCCGGAGGCCCCGCGCCGCGCCAGCGACCAACCCAGGGCGGCGGCGGCCATGCCCGCCAGGAGGCTCGCGAAGGCCGTGCCGGCGGCCAGCCAGGGCCGGGCCGGGGCGAGCGCCGCCAGGTCGAGCGCCAGGGTGGAGAAGGTGGTGAACGAGCCCAGCAGGCCGATCGCGAAGAAGGGCGCGAGCCAGGCGTGCCCGGGCGCGCGCCGCTCCCAGAAGCCCGCGAGGCCGCCGAGGACGAGGGCGCCGGCGACGTTGGCCACGAACACGGCGACCGGGAAGGCCCCTTCGGGCGGCGGCAACCACCCCACGAGCCCGGCCCGGGCGGCGGTCCCCACGGCCCCGCCCGCGGCGACGGCCCACAGCCGGGGCGCATCGTTGGCCGCCGCATCGCTCACGCGAGACCGGCCACCCCGATCCGTCGGGCGTGCGCGTCGAGCTCCGCGACCGTCTTCTCGGGCAGCGCCACGCCGTGCGCAGCGGCGCGCCCGGCCGCCCGCGCCTCGGGCTCGCCCGGGTAGAGGATCTCGTCGACGCCGGCCGCCCGCGGCGTCGCCTTGAGGTCGCGGATGAGCCGCTCCATGTCGGCCTCGAAGGCCGCGAGCGGCCGGCAGGCCGCGATGTCGATCGCGATGGCCAGGTGGCCGGCGCCGCTGCGAGCCTCCGTGCGGTAGGGCCCGACGACCGCGTCGCCGAAGGCGCTGCCGCCGAGGACCCCCGAGAGCACGTCCATCATCACGGCGATGGCGTATCCCTTGTGGCCCGCCATGGGCAGGATCGTGCCCGCGATCCCGGCCGCCGGATCGGTCGTCGCCATGCCGCGCTCGTCGATCGCCCAGCCCTCGGGGATCGCCTCGCCACGCTGCCGCGCCACGTAGAGCTTGCCGCGCGCCACGGCCGTGTTGGCGAGGTCGAGCATCATCGGGGGGTAGGCGCCGGCGGGGGCGGCGATCGACCACGGGTTGGTGCCGATGCGCTTCTCGCGCCCGCCCCAGGGCGCCATCGCCGGGCTGGCGTTCGTCGCCAGGAAGCCGATGCAGCCGGCCTCGGCGGCCATGCGGGTGAAGTACATCGCGGTGCCGAAGTGGCCCGAGGCCCGCACCGATACGGCGCCGATGCCGTGGCGTCTGGCGCGCGCGATGGCGAGCGCCATCGCGCGCGCGGCGAGCACCTGGCCCACGCCGTCGTGGCCGTCGAGGACGGCGAGGGCGCCGGCGTCGGTGAGCCACTCGGGCGTCGTGACGGCCGCCATCGCGCCGCTCTCGAGGCGCGCCCCGTACCAGAACGTGCGCATGACGCCGTGCGACGCGTGGCCCCAGGCGTCCGCCTGGACGAGCGTGTCGGCCACCAGCGCGGCGTCGGCGTCGGGCAGGCCCAGCGCCAGGTAGGCGTCGCGCGCGAAGGCGCGCAGGCGCTCGAGCGGGAAGACGACGCTCACGTCGCCGGCTCCGGCGACGGTCGCGGGCGCGGGCCAGGGGCGCATCGGGGTGGCATGAGGGTCTCAGGCTACCGCGCCGGCGCTCGGGCGACGCGCGCCGGGCTCCCGCCGTGCGCGGGGCCCTCGGCGGCCACGACGGCCCCTCGGGGCGGTAGGCTTCCGCCACCGTGCACGCCCCCGATCCGCCCCCGCGACCCGCATGGACACCGCCGTGACCTGGCTCGCCTTCGCGCTGGCCGCCGGCGTGGCCAGCGCGGTCAACGTCGCGGCCGCCAAACGCCTGGTCGCCGGCCTGCGTCCGGCCGTGCTCGGCGGCGTCGTGCACGTCACGGGCGGCCTCCTGTGCCTGGTGCTGCTCCCCCTCGTCGGGGCCGACCTGTCGCCCGCGGCCGAGCGCCTACCGCAGCTCGCGCTCATGGCGGCGGTGCACGCCGCGGGCAACCTGCTGTACTTCGCGGCCCTCGCCCGCAGCCAGTTGTCGCAGATCGACCTGTTCCTGCGCAGCTCCGCCCTGTGGACGGTGCTCGGCAGCGCGTGGGTCCTGCGCGAGGCGTTCCCGACCACCTCGATCGCCGGCGCCGTGCTGGTGCTGGGGTCGCTCGCAACGATCGCGGAGCGCCCGCGCCGGCTCGGCTTCTCGCCGCCGCAGCGGCTCGCCCTCGCGGCCGCGCTGGCCTTCGGGGCGGGCAACGTGATCGACAAGGCGATCAGCGGTCCCTTCCACCCGCTCGGCTACACCGCGCTGGTGCTGCTGCTCACCGGCGCCGGTATGCTCGCGGTCGCGCGCCCGCGCGTCGCCGAGCTGCGCGCGCCCGCGCTGTGGCGCGGCGACGCCTGGACCGTGGCGGGGACCTTCGCGCTGACGCAGTGGTTGATCATCGAGGCCTACGCGGCCGGCGGCACCGCGGGCGACGTCATCCTGGTGGCACAGCTGCGACTGCTGCTGCTCATGGCCGCCGGCGTGCTGCTGCTGCGCGAGCGCGACCGCTTGGGCGCCAAGCTCGTCGCCGCGGTGCTCATGCTGTCCGGCATCGGCGTGTTGGCGGCGGGCGCCGGCTAGGGCCGCCCCGCCGGCGCCGGTCGCGGGCGGGCCCGCCGGCGCGGGTCGCGCCCGCCCTCATTCCCAGGTCCGCGCCCACGGCACGAGTCGGTCGTGGTCGTCCCCCATCACCGAGCGGTAGAGCCCGTTGGCCGCCTGGCCGAAGCCGCCGACGGTCGCCAGGGTGGCGCCCATGCGCCGCGCGCGCCGCAGCCCCTCGAGCAGCAGCGCGCGTGCCAGGCCGCGCCGGCGGTGCGCCGGCACGGTGGCCACGGGCTCCACGTAGGCGCTGCGCGTGACGTCGTCGAACCACAGCGTGCAGAAGGCGGCGATCGCGCCGTCCGGGGCGACCGCCACCAGGTCGAGGTCGCGCCGGTAGAGGGGCGCGTTCTGGATGTTGCGGTACCAGCTCGGGTCGGCGCGGTTCTCCAGCGCGACGGCGGTGTCGCCCTCGTGGAAGCCCAGGCCCGAGGCGTAGCAGCGCTCGAGCAGCTCGAGGCCGTCCCCGAGCGACCGGATGTCGTACCCGGGGGCGACCACGGGTTCGGGGCGCGGCCGCGCGAGGTCACCCCGCCACTTGTGGTCGACCCACTCGCGGGGCTCGTAGCCGCGCTCGGCGAGGAGCGCCGGTCGCAGCGGGTCGTCCTCCATCGCCCACACGACGAGCCGGCGGTCGCCCTCGGGCGTGGTCCCGGTGAGCTCCGCCTCCGCGACGTCGAGCATGGCCCGCTCCAGCGCGGGCGTGCGCCAGCCGGGATCCAGGCACAGGTGCGCCTCGCCGCGGCCGCCGTCGGGCATGACGAGCGCGACGATCTCACCGTCGTCCTCCCACAGCCAGGCGATCTCCTCCAGGCGCACGCCGGCGACGTTGAGGCACATGTGCCAACGGGCGTAATCCAGGCGCGCGACGTGCCAGCTGCGCTCGTGCCGCCCCTCGAGCAGGTAGGCGCGCCGCAGGAAGGCGCGCAGGCGCCAGTAGTCGTCCTCGCCGCGGTAGCGGCGGGCGGGCGCGAACGCCGCGCCGCTCAATGCGCGTCCTCCGCGGTATCGCCGGCCACCGCGGCCGGCACCTCCGGCCCGGCGGCGGCCGCGGCCGCCGCGAGCACCTCCGCCAGCGCTGGCGGTTCGCCGGCGTCCTTGAAGCGCGCCAGCCGCCCGTACAGCTCGGCGGCGGCCGCATGGAAGCCACGCGGCACGCCGGCGGCCGCGAAGGTGGCCGCGATCTCCTCCATCTCGCCCGCGAAGCGCCACGCCTTGCGGGTCACGCGCCGTGCCCGCTCGACGCGCGCGTCGCCCGAGCCCGCCTCGTCGAGCTCCCACTGCCGCCGCAGCGCCTCGCGCACGCCGTGGCCCTCGGCCGCGGCCAGGGCCGCGACGAGCAGGGCCGTCGTGCCCTTGGTGACGCTGGCGTAGGCCATCTTCAGGGCGGAGGCCGTCCCCACCTGTGGGCCGAGCACCTCGGTCGCCAGCGGACCCGCGGCGAAGGCGGCCGCCACCTCGGCCGCGCGCGCACCCGACAGCACCAGGCGGGTGCCCGGCGTCCACGCCGGCCCGCCGATGACGCCGCCGTCCACGACGTCGATGCCCGCCGCCGCGAGCCGCCGCTCGAGGCCGCGGGCGCGTTCGGGCGCGATGGCGTTGGCGTCGACGAAGACGCCCAGGAAGCCGGCCTCGGCCACCGCCGCGGCGACGGACTCGGCGGCGTGCGGCGGGCAGATCGACAGCAGCACGTCGCAGGCCGCGCACAGCGCGGCGACGCCTCCGGCGTCCGTCAGGCCGTGCTCGGCCGCGCGTTCGCGGGTCGCCGCCGAGCGGCCCTCGGAGGCCCACAGCGCCAGGTGCCCGCCGCGCAGGGCGGTGGCGGCCAGCGAGACGCCCATCTCACCGGGGTGGAGGAAGCCGATGCTGAGGAGTTCCATGCGTCCATCATCGCCGCTGGCCCCACGGTCCGGGGCGCGCCGGCGGTCCACACTGTGGCATGGCACGCGCCCCCATTTCCGACGTCCTGGTCATCGGCGCCGGCATCGCCGGCCTGACGGCCGCCCGCAGGTTGCAGGCGTCCGGCCTCACCGTGGAGGTGCTGGAGAAGAGCCGCGGGCTCGGCGGCCGCGCCGCCACCCGCACCGTGCACGGCGCGCGCGTCGACCACGGCGCGCAGTACTTCACGGCCCGCGACCCCGTCTTCCGGGCCGAGGTCGACGGCTGGCGGCGCGACGGCGTCGTCCGCGCGTGGGCCGACGGCTTCGCGAGCTGGAGCGCCGCGGACGGCTGGCGCGACCCGGCGGCCGGCGCGAACCCCCGCTACGCCTGCCCCGACGGCATGAACGCGCTGGGCAAGCGGCTCGCCGCGGGTGTCGCGGTCACGCGCAGAACGCGCGCGGTCGCCGTGCGCCCGGCCGCCGGGGCGTGGGAGGTCGAGCTCGAGGGCGGCGCCCGGCGGCGGGCGCCGCGGGTCCTGATCACCGCCCCCGTGCCGCAGGCGCTGGAGCTCTTGCGCGAGGTCGAGCTGCCGCCGGCCGCGCGCGCGGACCTGGAGGCCGTCACCTACGCCCCCTGCTTCGCGGTCATGGCCGGCTACCCGGACGTGCCGGCGCCGAGCTGGCCCGGCGTACGCCTGCCCGACCACCCCGACCTCGCCTGGATCGCCAACGACGGCGCCAAGCGGACGCCCGGGGCCTACGGCACGGTCCTCGTGCTGCACGCCACGCCGAGCCTCACGCGGCGGCGCTTCGACGATCCTCCGGCCGACGTCGCCGCCGACCTGCTGCGGGCGGCGTCCTCCGTCGTGCCCTGGGCCGAGCGCACGGCCTGGCGCGACCACCAGCGCTGGCGCTACGCGCGGGTCGAGGCGCCTCACGCCGCGCGCGCGCTGCCCGTGGCCGACGGCCTCGTGCTCGCTGGGGACGGCTTCGGTGGCGACGCCGGCGGCCGGCTCGAGGGCGCCTACCTCTCCGGGCTCGCGGCCGCCGCCGCGCTGCTGGGCGAGGCGGGCGCCTGACGGGCGTCGGCCGCCCGGCCTACGCGGACGCCCGGGCCGCCGCTCGGGCCGGGATCAGTTCGCCTTCGCCTTCTGCCGCCGCAGCTCCTGGATGAGGAGGCGGGTGACGCCGACCTTGCAGGCGGCGCAGGTCGGTCCCGTGCCCAGGATGGGCGCGACGTCCTCGAAACTGGTCGCGCCGTGGTCGCGGATGGCGCGGCGCACACGGTCCGAGTCGAGCCGGTGCTGCACGCAGATGTCGTAGTTGGGGACCTCGCGCAGGCGCCAGCGCGTGGGATCCGCCTCGTACTCGGCGTAACGCGCGTCCCAGAACGCGCGCTCGAACTCGACCATGGCGACCTCGAAGCGGCCCATGTCGGCGGCGAGCGTCACGCCCTCGGCCGCCAGCCGCTCCTCCTCGACGATGAAGGGCAGCTCGAAGGTCAGCACCAGCTCGGCCGCTTCCCGGATGAGCGGGTCGAGCGCGTCGAGCTGGCCGCGCAGGCCCTCGAGCGAGGCGGCCGTCCACGGCGCCTCGGGGTCGTCGATCGCGAGCGCCGGCATGAGCACGTCCTTGGCGTCGCGGACCTCCTCCATGACGGCCTCGATGAACTTCCGCTGGTTCCGCAGCATCAGCAGATCCTGGGCAGCTGCTCTTCGATCGGCATCTCGAGCACGCGGCGGGTGCCGTACGCCGTCTCGACCAGGGCGACGCCCTCGGGCTTCTTGACGATGTCGCCGATGATGGCGGCCTCGCGTCCGAAGGGGTGGGCCTTCATCGCGCCCAGGGCGGCCTCCGCCTCCTCGGGCGCCACGATCATCATGACCTTGCCCTCGTTGGCGGCGAGCAGCGGATCGATGCCGAGCATCTCGCTGTACTGGTCGACGACGTCGTGGATGGGCACCGCGACGTCGAAGACGCGCAGGCCGAAGGCCTGGCGCAGCACGACCTCGTTGGCGACGGCCGCCAGGCCGCCGCGGGTGACGTCGCGCATGAAGCGCACGTGGGGCGCGACGAGCATGACCTGTTCGATGAGGCCGTTGAGCGGCGCCACGTCGGACTCGAGCTCGACCGCCAGGTCGAGCCCCTCGCGCCGCGACATGACGGCGATGCCGTGGTCGCCGAGGGTGCCGTTGACGAGCACCTTGTCGCCGGGGCGCACGTAGCCGACGCCCAGGCGGACGTCGTCGGGCAGGAAGCCGATGCCGGTCGTGTTGATGAACACGCCGTCGCCGTGGCCGCGCTCGAGCACCTTGGTGTCGCCGGCGACGATGGCCACGCCCGCCTCGTCGGCGGTGGCCTTCATCGAGCGCACCACGCGCTCGAGCTCGGCCATGTCGTAGCCCTCCTCGAGCAGGAAGGCGGCGGTCATGTAGGCCGGCTTG